>Ga0182024_10004143_pt1 | contig 33688 bp, 32 predicted proteins | sample P32metaG_FD_120480 | JGI IMG/M metagenome (GOLD analysis project Ga0182024, IMG submission 120480) | Permafrost microbial communities from Stordalen Mire, Sweden - P3-2 metaG (Illumina Assembly) | ecosystem: Environmental > Terrestrial > Soil > Wetlands > Permafrost | place: Sweden: Stordalen... | reverse complement strand
TCCTCAGACGGCGAGAAACCCGCCATCGACATAAAGCTCGGTGCCGGTGATGTAGGAGGCTTCGTCGGAGGCGAGGAACAGCACCGCGTTTGCCACTTCCTCGACCCGCCCGGCGCGGCCGATCGGCACCGCTTCGATCCACTTCGCGCGCAATGCGGGGTCGGCCGTGCGGCCCGAGCTGCGCATCGGAGGCATCAGCCCGGGATGCACCGAGTTGACGCGGATGTTGTCGCGCCCGTGCTGCACCGCGGCCGCCTTCGTCAGGGTGCGCACCGCGCCCTTGGAGGCGTTGTAGCCGACATGAATGCCGCGCTGGCCGGTGACGCCGGAAATCGACGAGATATTGACGATCGACCCGCCGCCCGCCTTTTTCATCACCGGGATCGCGAATTTCATGCCGAGGAACGCACCGGTCGCGTTGACCGCCATCAGGCGCTGCCAGGCCGCGGTATCGAACAGATCCTCGACGTCGCTGCCGCTGATCCCGGCATCGTTGACGAGGATGTCGAGCTTGCCGTAGGCGGCCAAGGTGGCGGCGACCGCTGCCTGCCACTCGGCTTCGCTGCTGACGTCGAGCCGCTGAAAGATCGCCGCGCCGTTGGCGCGGGTGATCTCGCCGACAATTTTTCTGCCCTCGTCTTCGAGCATGTCGGCGACCACCACCTTGGCGCCTTCGCCGGCGAAGATCCGCGCCATGCTGGCCCCCATGCCCGAGGCGCCACCGGTGATAAGCGCGACCTTACCATCGAGTCTCATGGTCTCCTCCCAGCCCGCTAATTGACCCCGACCGCGGCGCCGAGCGTATCGCCAATGCCGTGGTGCAGCACCAGATCGGCGAGGTCGTCGAGCCCGGTCGGCTCGCGGTTGACGATCGCCAAGAGGGCGCCGTTGCGCTTGGCCAGTTCGGGAAACCCGGCCGCCGGATAGACCACCAGCGAGGAACCCAGCACGATGAACAAATCGGCGGCCAAGGTCGCGATCTCGGCGCGGCGCATTTCCTCCTGCGGCATCGCCTGGCCGAACGAGATCGTTGCGGTCTTGACGAAGCCATGGCAGCGCCGGCAGCGCGGCGCCTCGCCATCGCGCTCGAAGGCAATGCGGATATCCGCCAGCTCATAGCGCGTCGCGCAATCGAGACAGGTAGCATAGGTGGTATTGCCGTGCAGCTCGACGATCTTCTCGGGCGGGATCCCGGAGGCCTGGTGCAGCCCGTCGATATTCTGGGTGATGACGGCGCTGACCTTGCCCCGGCGCACCAGCGCATCGACGGCGCGGTGGCCCCGATTGGGTTCGGCCGCGCCAAACTGGTCCTCCATCGCAAAGCGGCGGCGCCAGGTCTCGCGCCGCGCGGTTTCGGAGGCGAGGAAATCGTCGAAATAAATGGGCGCCATCTGCGTCCAGATGCCGCCCGGGCTGCGGAAATCCGGGATTCCCGATTCGGTGCTGATCCCGGCACCGGTGAACACCACCGCGCGGCGCGCCGCATCGATCAGGCGGGCGAGCGCGGCGATCCCATGGTCCGGATTGATGGCGGTCGTCATCGCGGTACTTTGGCAAAAGCCTCGCACCGCGCCAAGCCTGTTGCTTCTGCATGTGCATCCGTACGTCCTTCGAGACGCGCCCGTCGGGCGCTCCTCAGGATGAGGTTAATTTATTGATGGCATTAAGAAAGAACCTCATCCTGAGGAGCGCCCGACGGGCGCGTCTCGAAGGACGCACGACATAAACCGAACTTCGCAATCGCCGGCTGAACCGCGCACCGGCTACCTCGCGGCCGACGGGTTCACCGCCGAGCTGGCCGAGGAGCTTGGCGCGATGGATTTCGCGTGCGAGCGGCTGCTGGTCGCGCCTGGAGCTCCGCGCCCGGCCGCCTGGGCACAGAACATCTGGCTCGATCCGCGCGAGATCAGGGTTGCCTCGATCGGCGACGCGGCCCGCCAGCTGCGCGCGATCCAACGCAACTGGGCGCCCTATGCGCCGCGCCTCCATCGCCGCGCCATGTTGATCCAGGCGCGCCTCCCGGTGGTTTCAGCAAAGCCGCTGGTGTTCGGATCGCCGGCGCCCGCCGCCCCGCTCGGCTCGTGGACCTTGCTCGATGCGAATACCGTGCTCGCCTCGGCCCAATGCACAAGCCCCGTTCCGAACGGCGAGATGCGTTTTGTTGCGGACCGCACTGGCCCGCCGAGCCGGGCCTATCTCAAATTATGGGAGGCCTTGACCCTGATCGGCCGCTGCCCCGGCCCGGGCGAGGTTTGCCTCGATCTCGGCAGCAGCCCCGGCGGCTGGAGCTGGGCGTTGGCGCAGATGGGCGCGCGCGTCGTCAGCGTCGACCGCGCCCCGCTCGCGCCCGAGGTGGCGCGGCTCCCCAACATCGAGCATCGCCGCGCCAGCGCCTTCGCCCTCGACCCGGGCGACGTCGGCCCTGTCGATTGGCTCTTCAGCGATGTCGTGTGCTATCCCGCCCGGCTCCTGGCGCTGGTCGAACGCTGGCTCGCCGCCGGCACCTGCCGCCGCTTTGTCTGCACGATCAAGTTCCAGGGCAAGACCGATCATGAGATCGCCGCGCGCTTCGCCGCGATCCCCGGCTCGACGCTGCGCCACCTCTACCACAACAAGCACGAGCTGACCTGGATCAAGCTGGATTAAGGTGCGATCATCGCGCTTTCGGGGAGGAGCCACATGGATCTGGGTTTGCGAGGGAAGAAGGCGCTGATCACCGGGGCATCGAAGGGGATCGGGCGGGCCTGCGCCGAGGTATTGGCCGAGGAAGGCTGCGATATCGTCCTGGTGTCGCGCACGGCGGCCGACCTTGAAGCGGTGCGCGCCAAGATCGCCGGCGAGCACAATGTCGCGGTGCGCTATTACGCGCTCGACCTAAGCGACAGCAAGAATGTCGACAGGCTCGCCGCCGAATGCGCCGACACCGATATCCTCGTCAACAATGCCGGGGCGATCCCCGGCGGCAACATCGCCCAGATCGACGAGGCGCGCTGGCGCGAGGCGTGGGATCTGAAGGTGTTCGGCTACATCAACATGACGCGGTGCTTCTACGCGCTGATGGCGGCGCGCCGGGCGGGCGTCATCGTCAACATCCTCGGCGCGGCCGGTGAGAACCCCGATTTCGAGTATGTCGCCGGCTCCTCGGGCAACGCCTCCCTGATGGCCTTCACCCGGGCGATGGGCGGGGCGGCGCCGCGCGACAATTTGCGGGTCCTTGGCATCAACCCCGGGCCGGTGATGACCGAGCGCCTCATCACGCTGATGAAGACGCGCGCCCAAACCAATTTCGGCGACCCCCAGAAATGGACCGAGCTGATGAAGCCGCTCGCCTTCGGCTGCGCCGCCAAGCCCGAGGAGATCGGCCATATGGCCGCCTTCCTCGCCTCCGACCGATCGGCCTACACCACCGGCACGATAATCACGATCGACGGCGGCGGCGGGAGCCGCCGCAGCGCGCTATGAGCGGGGCCGGCGAAAAAATTGACGCAGATTGAACGGCCCTTCGAGGCTAAACACGCCAAGATTGATCTTGAAGCGCATCCCGGCAGCTTCGGGAGCCGGCGCTTTTGTTATCGCTGCGACCGGCGTTGATGGCGAAGGAGGCGCTTTGCCGCTCACACTCGCTGGAACAGGACCTAAGCCAAGGACCCGCGTTGACAGATCCTCATTTCTCAGCAAGCCATCTAGTGGCGAAGAACGCAGACCAAAGGCATCGCTCGCGCTCCTCCCGATGCCGGCTTGATCCTTATTGGTCTGTGATTTCGTTATATTCTCTTGCCGCGACATCTTCCACTCCTCGTACCGAAGCAGCACCTACATCTGCTTACTCTAACGAATGCGCTGCTCGTGGGTCGATCTGCTCGCGACGGACGCGTATGAACTGTTTGATAGCGCGAAATTCCTCGGGAGTGACCGGAAGCAGTACTTCGGCGTTCTCCCAGTCGATGGCCGCGGTGCTGGGGATTTCGCCATAATCGATCTTCTCCTCGGGTATATCGAGGAGCTTGGCGAAGTATTCCTTCGGCTTATCCGGTCGTATAGCCATAATAGATCTCGCGTTCGAAAGCGTTCGCCCGGCGCATCGAGATGATGCGGCATTTCCCGCGCCGCGGCGTATAGATAACCACAATGACGCGGCCGTACAACTCGCCTAGCACCATGAAGCGCGGTTCGCGAGTACGTCGTCGCCGCATATCCTGGCGCCGCACCAGCGGACCGCGAAACATGATGCGGGCCGCTTCGAAAACGAAGTCTCGATCGGCGAAGGTCGCAAGGCTCTTGTTGCGATCCCATTCAAACTCGTCGTCGCCGTAGGGCGAAATCCACGGCCGGTAGACAGGCGGCATCCGGGAATCTGGCGCCTCAAACGCTCATCCCGCTCTCAACCGTTTTGCGGCCTCGACGGCGAAGTAGGTCAGGACCCCGTCGGCGCCGGCGCGCTTGAAGCAGAGGAGCGATTCGAGCATGGCGCGCTCGCCGTCGAGCCAGCCGCGCTCGGCGGCGGCGCGGATCATCGAGTATTCGCCCGAGACCTGATAGACGAAGGTGGGCATCCGGAAGGCTTCCTTCACCCGCCGCACCACGTCGAGATAGGGCATCCCCGGCTTCACCATCACCATGTCGGCGCCCTCGGCGATGTCGAGCGCGACCTCGCGCAAGGCTTCCTCGCCATTGGCCGGGTCCATCTGGTAGGTGCGCTTGTCGGCGCTGCCGAGCGATGACGCGGAGCCGATCGCGTCCCTGAACGGCGCAAAGAAGCACGAGGCGTATTTCGCCGCATACGACATGATGCGCACCCGGTCGTAGCCGGCTTCGTCGAGCGCCCGGCGCACCGCGCCGACCCGGCCGTCCATCATGTCGGAGGGCGCGATGATGTCGCAGCCGGCCGCGGCCTGGACGATCGCCTGGCGCTGCAGGATCGCGACGGTCTCGTCGTTGGCGACATAACCGTCGCGAATGACGCCGTCATGGCCGTGCGAGGTGAACGGGTCGAGCGCCACGTCGCACAGGACGCCGAGATCGGGCAGCGCGGCTTTGAGCGCGGCGACGGCGCGGCAGACGAGGTTGTCGGGGTTGACCGCCTCCCTGCCCTCGGGGTCCTTCAATGCCGCGTCGACCACTGGAAAGACCGCGACGGTCGGGATGCCGAGCGCCGCGGCTTCCCCCGCCGCATCGACCAGCGCGGCGATCGAGAGGCGCCAGGCGCCGGGCATCGCTTCGACAGGAGCGCGCCCCTTCTCGTCATGGACAAAGACCGGCCAGATCAGATCGCCCGGGGTCAGCACACTCTCGGCGACGAGCTTCCTCGACCAGGGGTCGCGGCGGTTGCGGCGCAGCCTCGTGGTCGGGTAAGGCGCCAGCGGCGGAAGGTACGACTGGGTCACGGGATCACCCCGAGGGACATGCGGCGAGCGCCGCGGATGGCGCGAAAATAGGGCCGGCGGCGCGGCTCTGCAACGCACTCAACTGAAAGGGTGTGTGAGCGCCTAGCGGGCGCGTCTCGAAGGACGCATGGCGGACATGCCGGCGCTTGCTACATCGGGCGAACTGCGCCACGCTCAATCAGGGCGCCGGTTGCGGCAATGACAGGAGATGGGGGTATCGGAATGGACACGCTCGAAACCCGGCTGGCGGCACGGCCGCGCCATCTCAGCCCCGAGGAATGGGCGGTGCGCGTCGATCTTGCCGCTTGCTATCGGCTACTCCACCATTTCGGCTGGGACGATCTGGTGCTGACCCACAATTCGGCGCGCGTGCCGGGCACGACCGACCAGATGCTGATCAACCCGATGGGGCTGATGTTCAACGAGGTCACCGCCTCAAACCTTTTGAAGGTCGACATTACCGACGGCCACCTGATCGAGCCCTCGGAATATGAGCCGATCAATGCCGGCGTCGTGATCCATGGCGCGATCTATCTCGGCCGGCCCGACGTGCAATGCGTGGTCCACACGCATACCGAGGCGGACATCGCGGTCGGCGCGCTCGAAGAAGGCCTCCTGCCGCTCAGCCAATGGGCGATGCGCTTCTACAACCGGCTCGGATACCACGATTACGAGGGCGTCTCGCTCGATCTCGACGAGCGCGAGCGGCTGCAGCACAGCATCGGCGAGCACCCGGTCCTGGTGCTGCGCAATCACGGCCTCCTGGCGACCGGCCGCAATGTCGCCGAGGCGTTCTCGTCGACCTATCATTTCGAGCGCTCGGCCGAATCGCAGCTGAAGATCCAGGCGGCGGTCGCCAGCGGGGCCAAGATGGTGATCCCTTCGCACGAGACCTGCGAGCGCCAGGCAGCCCAGTTTGCCGGCAACATGCCGCGGCTCCAGGGTCAACGCGAATGGCCGGCGCTGCTGCGGCTCGCAGAGCGGCTCGACCCGGGCTATCGCACCTGATTTCCCGGGGTGGACCCCCGGGTCAAGCCCGGGGGTCGGCCCGTCAGCGGCCCGCGAGGGCGCGGGCCAACTGGCTGATCGCTTCCTGGTGCTTCTCGTTCTGGATCTCGCCGAAATTGCGGGCGATTTCCAATAGCATGCGCTGATGCGGCGCCGCCGGGCGCGGCGCCTCTTCGCCGACCCCGTCGTAGAAATAGGTGATCGGCGCGTTCAGCACGCGGGCGATCTCAAATAGCCGGCCGGCCGACACCCGGTTGATCCCGCGCTCGTATTTATGCGCCTGCTGATAGGTAACCCCGATCATCTCGGCGAGCTGCTGCTGGGTCAGTCCAAGCATGATGCGACGCTCGCGGATGCGCGAGCCGACATGGTCGTCGATCGCCGCCGTAGACCGCCCTCTCCTCGGCTTTGTCATTTGACTTCACCTGAAATTGTTCTACCCGAATGCGCCGCGCGCACCGGTATGCCACTTCAGTCAACGCGAATAAGCCGGGGAAATTCCCAACCCTCAATAAAGCGGCCAAAAGATCAGGATCAATGGAACGCCGAGACCAACCACGAGTAGCGATAGCGGCAACCCAAGGTGCCAATAATCGCCAAAGCGGTAGCCCCCCGGTCCCATGACAAGCGTGTTGGATTGATGCCCGATCGGTGAGAGAAAATCGGAACCGGCACCGATCGAGACCGCCATCAGAAAGGGATCGATATGATAACCGAGTTTTTGCGCTAGGCTGGCGGCGATCGGCCCCATGACCAATACCGCCGGGGCGTGGTGCACAACCGGGGTGATGAGCATGCTCGCAGCGAGGATCACGCCGAGTATGCCGTACGGGGGTAGCACCGTGGCGAGCCGTGACAACTCGTTCGCGATCAAATCGGCGGTGCCGGTCTTCGCCACCGCCTCGCCGACAGGGATCATCGCGCCGATCATGACGAGGATCGGCCATTCGATGGCGGCATAGGTCTCGCCGACAGGGAGGAGCCGCAACAGCACGATGGCCATCGCGGCTGCGAGGAACGCGATCGCCACCGGGACAAGCTCGAAACCGCTCGCGATCATCGCAACGGCGAGGATGGCGAGCGGCAGGGCGAGCTGGCGCGGCCGGCCGAGGGTCAGCTGGCGCTCGGCGAGGGGTAGGCAGCCGAGCGCGGCCAGCGTGTCGTAGATCGTATCGGCATAACCCTGGAAGACGATTACATCGCCGAGCTGGAAGCGCATGCGCCGCAGCCGGGCGCGCGTCCGCCGCCCGCGCCGGCTGATCGCCAAGACGTTCACCCCGTGACGCTCGCGCAGATGCAACTCTGCGGCCGAGCGGCCGATCAGCCCGGAATCGGGCGTGATCACGGCCTCGACCACCTCGAGCTGGGTCCGCGGCACGTTTTCGGCGGGCGGGGTCGCCCGCCTGGCTTCCTCAACCGTCGCGGGAACCGTGCCCGCCGGGGCCGTCTCGCCGCCGACCACTTCCAGATTGCCGTCCCGGGCCAGCTGCTCGATCGCCTGCGGCTCGGCCTCGACGACGAGAACGTCATCGCGATGGAGCCGCCAATTGGCCCCGGGAACATAGCGGTTGGCGTCGTCGCGGATCACCGCGGTGACCGAGACCGCGCCGCCCGACAATTCCTCGACATCGCCGACCGTGCGCCCGACATAGGCGGAGCCTTTACCGACCCGCAGCTCGCTCGTGTAATCCTCGACCGCAAACGCGAGCTCCGTGGTCCTGCGCCGGCGTTGCGGGATTAGCCGCCAGCCGACCGTGAGGAACAGCACCCCGAAGAACGCGATCCCCATTCCCACCGGGGTGAAGTCGAACATCCCGAATGGCGCGCCGACCAAATCCTGCCGCACGCTCGAAATCAGCATATTGGGCGAGGTGCCGATCAAGGTCATCGAGCCGCCAAGCAGCGAGGCGAACGCGAGCGGCATCATAAATTCCGAGGGCGAGCGCTGATTGCGCCGCGCCACCTGCACCGCGGCCGGCAGGAAAATCGCCAAGGCGCCGACGTTTTTCATAAAGGCTGACAGGAGGGCGACGCAGCCGACGAGCACCCCGACCTGCAGCTCCTTCGGGCGGAGCACCGGGTTGAGCCAGCGCAGCAGGATCTCGACCGCCCCCGATTGCCCGATCGAGGCGCTGACCACGAGGGCCGCGGCGATCAGCGGCAGCACCGGGTTGGCGAAACCGGAAAACGCGTGGTCCGCCGGCACGACCCCGGCAAACACGGCGGTCACCAGCCCGAGGAGCCCGACCATGTCGTAGCGCAGGCGGTTTGACAGAAACAACAGGATCATGCCGGCGAGGATGGCGAGCGTGAGGATTTGGTCGCGGGTCATGGCACCATCAACAGGAAGACCGCGAAAACGTCGCCCAGGATGGGACAGACCGCCGCAGCGCGAAACCGCTAACTCGGCGCTAGCTGCCATGCCGGCCAGGGCGGGCGATGCGGCACTGTTACGCCACCGCTCACCTCCCAGCCGACAATTCAATTTGATCAGCTCCTCGGAATAGCTCTAGGTAAGGGCAACCCTTGTTCCGAAAGGTACCTCGATGACCGAACCGGTCGGCACCGCTCCCCACGGTCTGTCTTTGGGGCTGACCAATTATGGCGACCCCGATTTCGCGCTCTATCTGCGTCGCTCGTTTGCCCGCTCGATGGGCTATTCGACCGAGCTCCTGGCGAAGCCGGTGATCGGCATCGCCGACACGCGTTCCGGCTTCAACAACTGCCACCGCCATTTCCCCGAGCTGATCGAGGCGGTGAAGCGCGGGGTGCTGGCCGCCGGCGGGTTGCCGCTCGTCTTCCCAACCATCTCGCTGGGCGAGGTCTTTCTCACGCCCACCAGCCTCATGTTCCGCAACCTGATGGCGATGGACACCGAGGAGATGATCCGCGCCCAGCCGATGGATGCGGTGGTGCTGGTCGGCGGCTGCGACAAGACCGTGCCGGCCCAGCTGATGGGGGCGCTGTCGGCCAACCGCCCGGCGATCGGGCTCGTCGCCGGGCCGATGCTGACCTCGCGCTGGCAGGGCGAGCGGCTCGGCGCCTGCACCGATTGCCGGCGCTTCTGGGCCAAGTTCCGCGCCGGTGAGGTGACCCCGGCCGAGATCAACGCGATCGAGGGCAATCTCGCGACCACCGCGGGGACCTGTGGCGTCATGGGCACGGCCAGCACGATGGCCTCGATCGCCGAGGCGCTGGGCATGATCCTGCCCGGGACCGCGGCCATCCCGGCGGTGCATGCCGATCGGCTGCGCGCCGCTGAGGCGACCGGGCGCGCCGCGATGCGGCTCGCTCAGACCCGGCTCACCCCCGACCGGATCGTCACCCCGCACGCGGTCGAGAACGCACTGCGCGTCCTGATGGCGATCGGCGGCTCGACCAACGCGGTCCTCCATCTGACTGCGATCGCCGGTCGCGCCGGCATCGAGATCGACCTCAAACACCTCAACGAGATCAGCGATTCAACCCCGGTCCTCGTCGACCTGAAACCGACCGGGCCGCATTACATGGAGGATCTGTTCGCCGCCGGCGGGATCGGCGCGGTGCTGCGCGAATTGCAGCCGCTGTTGCATCTCGATTGCCTGAGCGTCACGGGGGAAACCCTGGGCGAGCGGCTGGCCGGTCCGGTCGAGCGCGTGGTGGACCGGGACGTGGTACGGCCCCTCGCCGAGCCGCTCCAGCCGGTCGGCGGGCTCGTCGCCCTCTTCGGTTCGCTGGCGCCGAAGGGCGCCATCTTCAAGCGCTCTGCCGCCGACCCCAAGCTGTTCGAGAAGGAGGGCAGGGCGGTCGTCTTTACCTCGCTCGAAGATCTATCGGCGCGCATCGACGATCCCGGTCTGGATGTGACGCCTGACGATTTTCTCGTGCTGCAGAATGCCGGGCCGCTGTCGGCTTCGGGCATGCCCGAAGCCGGCTATCTGCCGATCCCCGCAAAGCTCGCGCGCGCCGGGATCCGCGACATGGTGCGCATCTCCGACGCGCGGATGAGCGGCACCGCCTACGGCTCGATCGTCCTGCATGTGACGCCGGACTCGGCCTCCGGCGGCCCGCTCGCCAAGGTCAAGAACGCAGACCGCATCCGACTTTCGGTCAAGGACCGCCGGATCGACCTCCTGGTTCCGCCCGACGAATTGGCCCGCCGCAAGGCGGCGCCGGCGCCGATGCCCGAACGCGGCTATGCAAGGCTCTACCGCCGCGAGATCCTGCAGGCCGACCGCGGCTGCGATTTCGATTTCCTCCGCAAGCACCCGCTCGGCGACGGACGGGCGTGATGCCGGCGTTGCCATCGCGCGTGCTTCGAGACGCGCCGTTCCGGCGCTCCTCAGCATGACGTTCTATTGTAGATGGCATCTAAAAATGGCGTCATCCTGAGGAGCCCGCATCGCGGGCGTCTCGAAGGACGCAGGAAGGCAAGGAAGACATGCCGTTATCGATCAGACCGCTCACTCCGGCCTTCGCCGGCGAGGTCACCGGCATCGATTGCCGCCGGCCGCTCGACGCGCAAGAGGTCGCCGCGATCGAGGCCGGGATGGACCGCTATGCCATGCTGGTGTTCCACGACCAGCCGCTCAGCGACGACGAGCAGCTTGCCTTCACTCGCCAGTTCGGAGCGCTCGAGAACTACGCGACGCCCGGCAATGTCGTCGGGCACCAGGAGAAAAGGCTCGGTCCGGGCATGGCCGATTTCTCCAACCTCGACAAGGACGGCAACATCATCTCGGCCGAGGACCGGATCTGGTTCTTCAAGCTCGGCGATCGGTTGTGGCACTCGGACAGCTCGTTCCGCCCGATCCCAGCGAAGTATTCGCTGCTGTCCGGGCGGATCGTCCCCAGCTGGGGTGCCGACACCGACTTCGCCGACATGCGCGCCGCCTACGACACGCTCGACCAGCGCACCAAGGCCATCGTCGAGGACCTGGTCTGCGAGCATTCGCTGATTTTTTCGCGCGCCGCGATCGGGTTTACCGATCTGACAGCGGAAGAGGTCGCGGCCTTCAAGCCGGTGCGCCAGCCGCTCGTGCGCGTCCATCCGGTGACCGGGCGGCGATCGCTGTTCCTCGCCTCGCACGCCGGCGCGATCCTCGGCTGGACGGTCCCCGAGGCGCGCATGTTCCTCCATGAGCTGACCGAGCATGCCACGCAGCGCGAGTTCGTCTACCGCCACCGATGGCGGGTCGGCGATCTGGTGATGTGGGACAACCGCCAGACGATGCACCGCGCCCGGCGTTTCGACCGCGACGAGGTGCGCGACGTGCGGCGCACGACGCTAGGCGGCGAGGCGGCTATCCCCGCGAAGGCCGGGGTCGGACGGGCCGCATGATGGAACCGGGCGGGGTCCCGGAGCGCGCGCAGGCGCTCATCGACTTCTGGTTCGGACCGCCGGGCGACCCGGAGCGCGAGACCCATCGCCCGATCTGGTTCAAGAGCACCCAAGAACACGATGACAGGCTGCGCGACCTCTTTCTCGCCGATTACGAGCGCGCCGCCGCGGGGGCGCTCGACGCCTGGGAAGCCGCACCCGAAAGCGCGCTCGCGCTGGTGCTGCTGCTCGACCAGATCCCGCGCAACATCTTTCGCGGCGAGCCGCGGACCTATGCGACCGATCCGGCAGCGCGGGTCGCGGCCGACCGGGCACTCGCCCGCGGCTTCGATGCGGCGCTCCCGCCGGTCTGGCGCAAATTCTTCTACATGCCGTTCCACCATAGCGAAGACCTTGCCGACCAGCGCCGCGCGAAGGCCCTGTCCGAGAGCCTGCCGGAACGGCGCGATCCGGAGCGCGACCCCGATCGTGGCCAGAACGGGCGGTATGGCCGACCCTACATCGAAATCATCGAACGCTTCGGCCGTTTCCCGCACAGGAACCCGATCCTCGGCCGGACCTCGACGCCGGAGGAGATCGCGTTCATGGAGGAGGCGCGGGCCTCCAGATAAATCTTGTAGGGAGAATCGCCATGCCGATCACCGATATCGCCGTCACCGACATCGCCGATTTCGCCGATGGCCATGAGTTTGGCGCGGCCGGCGCCTACGTCCGCATCAAAGGCGTGGCGCGCGGCATGCTCGATCCGAAGGCGCCGGCAAATGCCGGTATCGTCGATCTCGACAAGGCCCCGACGAGTGCCAAAGGCCTCGTCGAATATGCCACCGATTTCGACATCCTGCGGCCAAAGGATGCGCCGCGCGGCAGCGGGATTCTCGTCTACGACGTGCCCAATCGCGGCTCGAAGCGGATCTTCAATCTGCTCGACGACGTTGCGGCGGGCGATCCCGCGCGCACTAACGACCCGAGGACGAAAGAGGATGCCGGGCTCGGCTTCTGTCTCGGGCGCGGCTATTCGCTGGTGTGGTCGGGCTGGGACCCGGGCGCGCCGCGCGCCAATGGCGGGCTCGGCGCCGAGTTTCCGACGGCGCTGGAAAATGGTAAGCCGGTCACTGGCCGGATCCGCGACGAATTTCATTTCGGCACGCGCGCCCCCGGCGACGGCAGCATCCGGCGCCTCTCCTACCAAGCCGCGTCGACTGACCAGCCGCAGGCCCGGCTGACAGTGCGCGCCCGCGAAAGCGACAAGCGCAGCGAGATCGCGCGCGGCGAATGGGGATTTATCGACGACCTCTCGATCCGCCTCCTGCCGGAGGGCCGCCTCTTCGAGCCGATCAAGATCTACGAGCTGTGGTACGAGGCGGTCGGGCCAAAGGTGCTCGGCATCGGTTATGCGAGCGTGCGCGATCTCGTCTCGTTCTTGCGCTATCGCAGCACCAATCCCACCGGAATGCGCGAAATCCGCCATGCGCTGGCGTTCGGCGTGTCGCAGAGCGGCCGCTTCCTGCGCCATTTCCTCGAACTGGGGATGAACGCCGACGAGGCCGGGCAGCCCGTGTTCGACGGTGTCTTCAGCCATGTCGCCGGAGCCGGCAAGGTCTTTGCCAACCACCGCTTCGGCATGCCCGGGCGCACCGCGACGCAGCACGAGGACCGGCTCTACCCGGAAAACTGGTTCCCGTTCAGCCAGGCAGCCTCGACCGACCCGGTTTCCGGCAAGACCGGCGCAATTTCGATGGGCGGCGCGACCGATCCAAAGATCATCGAGACCAACAGCTCGACCGAATACTGGCAGAAGGGCGCCTCGCTCGTGCATACCGAGGCGGATGGGCGGCGCGACCTCGGCTTGCCGGCGAACGCCCGCGCCTACCTCATTGCCGGGACCCAGCATGGCGGCCGCCCCGGCGTCGATCCGCGGCCCGGCCCCTGCGTCAATCCGCGCAACCCGCACAGTGCGACGCCGGCCCTGCGGGCATTGTTCGTCGCGCTCGAGGAATGGGTGACAGAGGGCATCGCGCCGCCGCCGAGCCGGGTCCCCTCGCTCGCTGCCGGCACCGGGATCGCGGCCGAGGCTGTCAGGATGCCGCGTGTCCCGGGCTTCGCGCTGGCGCCCGGCGGCAACCCGATCGGCCCGCCGGTCGATTGGGTTGATCCGCCCGAGGGTGGGCCGGCGCAGCTCTACGAAACCTACGTCTCGGCGGTCGACGGCGACGGCAACGAAGTGGCCGGCATCCTGTTGCCGCCGATCGCGGTGCCGCTCGGCACCTACACCGGCTGGAACGTCTACCGGGCGCAACCCGACGAGCTGGCCGATCGCGACGGCTCGCTGATCCCGTTCGCCGGCACGCGGGCCGAGCGCGACGCCGCCGACGATCCGCGCCCCTCGCTCGGAGAGCGATACGGCACCAAGGAGGCCTATGTCGCCAAGCTCGAGGCCGCCGCCGCTTCGCTCGTCGCCGAGCGGCTGCTGCTGTCCGCCGACGCGGCTTCCTATGTCGCTGAGGCGCAGAAATTCGACCGCTTCTGAGCGTTTTGCGCCCTTCGAGCCGCGCCCGCCAGGCGCTCCTCAGGATGACGAATTTTCTTCGTCTCATCATAAACTTAACGTCATCCTGAGGAGGCGCGAAGCGCCGTCTCGAAGGACGCAACGCTTGCCGCCGCGCCGATCACGCGTCAGCATCGAAACGGGCGCCACACCAGCGCCGAAAAACGAATGGAGGGGGAGATGCCTGGATTGCGGCGCGCCGGCCATGGCGTGGCAGCGGCGGTATTTGTCTTGGCGCTCGCTTCGGGCATGGCGCGCGCCCAGCTGATGATCGTCGGCAATGACGAGAAGATCGTGTTTGGCGCCGACGGCAAGGCGGTGATCCAGGCCCAGGGCAAGGACACGCTGTCGATCGTCGACATGTCGAAGCCGGCGGCGCTGCGCATCGTCGCGACGATCCCGCTCGACAATTCGATCGTGGGGCCGCCGACCAATCTGGCGATCACCCCGAACCGCGAACTCGCCCTTGTGGCCAATTCGGTCAACAGCGTCGAAAAGGACGGCAAATTCGCCTTTGCCTCCGACGACAGGATGTTCGTCGTCGATCTGAAGGCGAGCCCGCCCAAAATCATCGCCACCCTGACCCTCGGCAAGAAGCCCTCGGGTATGGCGATCAACGCGGCCGGCACGCTGGCTCTGGTCACCAACCGCGACGACGGCACGATCTCGGTGCTGTCGATCAAGGGTAACGAGGTCAAGGTCACCGACACGGTCAGCGTTGGGGCCGCCGCCGACAATGTCTCCGCGGTGACGATCACCCCCGACGGCAAGCGGGCGCTCGCGGCGAAATCCGCAGCCAACAAGATCGCACTGCTGACGATCGACGGCGACAAGGTGACGTACGACAAGCGCGACCTGCCGACCGGCATCTTTCCCTACAACGTCCTCATAACGCCCAACGGCAAGCTGGCGCTGACCGCCGATAACGGCAATGGCGGCGGGTCCGACGGCAATCTGAAATCTGTCAGCGTCATCGATCTCGAAGCCAACCCGATCCGGGTCATCGATCACATCGCGGTCGGCGACTCGCCCGAGGGCATGGCGATCAGCCCGAAGGGCAATATCGCCGTCACCGTCGATGCGCGCGGCTCAACCCAGGCCAAGGACAGTTGGTTCTACCATCCGGGAGGTGCGGTCAGCGTCCTCAAGATCGCCGGCAAGAAGGTGACGAAGATCGGCGAGGTCACGGTCGGCGCATTTCCCGAAGCCGGCGTGTTCAGCGCCGATGGGAGTTATCTCTATGTCGGCAATTTCAGCGACTCGGATTTGTCGATATTGCGGGTCAGCGGCGACAAGGTCACCGACACCGGTCAGCGCTTCAAAATGCCGGGCCATCCCGCCTCGATGCGCGGCGGCCCGCAATAGCGCCGCGGGCGATAGCCTGCGTTCGCGATCAATCCGTCGCTGGATCGGGGAACACTGCGGTGGCGCAGCCGTTCCAATAGGGACGCGCGATTATCGTGCCTCACCAGAGGAGGACCCCCGATGAAATTTTCCCCGACAATAACGCTCGCCCTGGTCTTGGCCGCGGGCATGACGGCCGCGGCCGTCGCCCAGACGGCCCCGGGTACGGCGAGCGAGCCCAAAGCCTCGGTAGCCAAACCGCTGGCGGGCTCGATGCCAAGCCAGCCGGGGCTGAACGACAATAAGACCACATCGAGTGCGCAATCGAGTGCGCAGATGAAGTCCGAGGCGCCGAAGGCCAAACGGATTGCGCACGCGAAGGCCATGCATCCGAAACGGTTTGCGCAGGCGAAGGCCACGCCAGCAATGTCCGGACGCGGTGCGCGTTTGCGGCATCCAGCCATGCAGGCGGAGAAGCTTACCCCTGACCAGGTCAAGGGGGCGCAGCAGCAGCTCCAGGCGGCGGGGCTGTATAACGGACCGACCGACGGGATGATGGACCCCGACACCAGGGCCGCGCTGGCGCGCTACCAGCAGCAGAACGGTTTGCGGCGAACCGAAACGCTCGATCAGAAGACTCTGGCTCGCCTCAACACCAACAAGACCAGCGGCGTTGGGTCGAGTGCGCCCGGGCCGTCCTCCACGGTTGCGCCGAGCGGCAATCAGAGCGCCCCCACCCCGGCGGGCGCGGGAGGCAACACGACCGGGCAACCGATCAACCGGTAGAGGTAGCGCCCTCGCGTAGCGTTAAAGCGGCCGGGCGCGCAGGCAGGCCCGCGCCGCGGCGTCGATAATCGCCTCGCAGTCGATGCCGTACACCCGATAGAGATCGGGGATGTCGCCCGATTGGCCGAAGCGGTCGACCCCGAGCGGCACCACGAAATCATGGCTGACGCCGCCGAGCCACGAGAGCGTCGCCGGATGGCTGTCGGCAACCGTGACGAGCGCGGCGCCGGGACGCAGCCGCTCCAGCAACCGCTCGGCGATGCCCGGTCTGCCTTCAGCCAGCGCCATCCGCCAGTCGCGATGCAGCCGGCCCGGCGAGGTGATCGCCAAGAGCCCGGCGCCGGGCAAATCCTCTGAGATCGCTTCGTAGGCGGCGAGCGCCTCGGGCGCGACCGCACCGCAATAGGCGATCGCCAGCTCGGCATCGGGGGCGGGTTCCTTCAGCCAATAGGCTCCGGCGATGATCGCCTCGGCGAGCGCCGCGTCGAGCTCGCGTTCCGGCTGATCCACCGGTCGGGTGGACAGCCGGAAATAGACCGACTCGGCGCCGTCTTGCGTTGGGCGCTGGATTTCTGCCAAGGCCCAGCGCAAGAGGATTGCCAGTTCGTCGGCATAGGCCGGCTCGAAGCCGACGAGCCCCGGCTGCGCCAGGCCGATCAGCGGCTCGACAATTGATTGGTGCGCCCCGCCCTCGGGTGCCAGCGTGATCCCCGATGGGGTCGCCACCAGGATGAAGCGGGCATCCTGGTAGAGCGCGTAGTTGAGCGCATCGAGCCCGCGCTTGATGAACGGGTCGTAGAGCGTGCCGATCGGCAGGAGGCGCGCCCCCCACAGTGGCCCCGCCAGACCGAGCGCGGCCAGCGTCAGAAACAGATTGTGCTCGGCTATGCCGAGCTCGATGTGCTGGCCCTGCGGCCCCATCGCCCAGCGCTGCGCCGAGACGACCTTTTCCTCGCGAAAAGTGTCGGCGCGCTCGGCGCGATCGAAGATGCCGCGGCGATTGACCCAGGCGCCCAGATTGGTCGACACGGTCACATCGGGCGAGGTCGTGACGATGCGGGCAGAGAGCTCGCTGTCGCCGGAGGCAAGCCCGCCGAGGATGCGGCCAAAGGCGTCCTGGGTCGACAAGCGCCGGCCGCGCGGCACCGGCAATGCAGCCGGGACAGCGATCGCCGCCGTCTCGTGGCGCCGCCCTCCGGATGCGGCAAGCGGCACTCCGGCGAGGAACGCTGCGAGCTCTTCCTCCGGCCGGCCGAGCCCGGCGAACCTCTCCCATTCGGCACCCGCCGGCACCGCCATCCGCTCCTGCAACAAGGCCATCTGCTGCGGGTTCATCAGGCCGGCGTGATTGTCCTTGTGGCCGGCAAAAGGCAGGCCGTAGCCCTTGATCGTATAGGCGATGAAGCAGGTCGGCTGGTCGTCGGTGACGGCGTGGAAGGCCTCGATCACCGAGCCCATGTCATGCCCGGCGAGGTTCGTCATCAGCCGCGCCAGCGCATCGTCGTCGTGCTCGTCGAGGATGGCGCGGATGCCCGGATAGCGGTTGAGGTCGCGGCGCAAATGCTCGCGCCAACCCTCGCCGCCCTTGTAGACGAGCGCCGAATAGAGCGAATTCGGGCAGGCATCGATCCATTCGCGCAGCCGGGCGCCGTCGGGGCGGGCGAAGGCGGCCTGTAAGAGGCGCCCGTATTTGAGGGTGACGACGCGCCAGCCGAACATCTCGAACAGCGCGTCGATCCGCCCGAACAGCCGGTCGGACACCACCGCGTCGAGGCTCTGGCGGTTGTAATCGACGACCCACCAGAGATTGCGCACGTCGTGCTTCCAGCCCTCCATCAGCGCTTCGAAGATATTGCCCTCATCGAGCTCGGCATCTCCGGCGAGCGCGATCATCCGCCCCGGTGGCGTGTCGGTGAGGCGGTGCAGCCGCAGGTAATCCTGCACCAGCGCGGCAAAAAGGGTCACCCCGACGCCGAGCCCGACCGACCCCGTCGAGAAATCGACGATGTCGCCATCCTTGCTGCGCGAGGGGTAGGCCTGCGCCCCGCCGAGCGCGCGGAACCGCTCGAGCTTCTCGCGGGTTTGCTGCCCCAGGAGATATTGCAGGGCGTGGAACACCGGGGCGGCGTGCGGTTTGACCGCGACCCGGTCCTGCGGCCGCATGACATCGAGATAGAGCGCGGTCATCAGCGTCGCGACTGAAGCGCTTGATGCCTGATGGCCGCCGACCTTGAGCCCGTCGCGGCTCGGCCGCAGGTGATTGGCGTTGTGGATCATCCACGTCGAGAGCCACAAAACCTTGCGCTCGAGCGCCTGGAGCACGGCGAGCCTGTCGCCCGGGATCGCATCCCTCTCCCGCGCACGGCCTCCGGGCAATGCCCGCAGCATGAGCTCACTCCTTCCTGGCGAACGTGCTTTGACAGAGTGCCAAGAATGCCTAAATACACCGTTGCGGTGGTTCGGGCGAGATGGAGGGTGCAGCACATGTCAGAGGCGATGCCGGAAGTCAGGGGCGAACGCGCCGTCATCATCACCGACAGCGCGGCGCGCCGAATCGCCGCGTTGAAGGGGCAGGAAGCGGCCGAGGGCGCCTTTCTGCGCATCGCGGTATCCGGCGGCGGCTGCTCCGGGTTCCAGTACGGGTTGAGCTTTGACGATCAGCGGAACCCCGACGATTTCGTGTTCGCCCGCGACGATGTCGCGGTCATCGTCGACGATGTATCGCTCGATCTCCTCAACGGCTCCGAGATCGATTTTGTCGAGGATTTGATGGGCGCCTCGTTCCAGATCAAGAACCCGAACGCCGCCTCGTCCTGCGGCTGCGGCAATTCATTCTCGATCGCGGTCTGATCGCACCCACGATCAGGCGCGTGCTGGCCGGTTTCCGCTATTGCCCCAATCCGGACCTCGTCCAGGTCGGGTCGCGAGGGTCGATCGGGGGTGTCGGGGTGAGATGGTTTTGCGTCAGCCCCCGCCTGGCGAAATATTCTGATTGCCGCGGAGAAGATTGGTCGGGTCGTAGCGCTGTTTCACCGCTGCGACCCGCTCGTAGTTGAAGCCATAGGCGGCACGGACGGATTGCTCGTTACCGCCGACGGTATCCTCCATCGCATTCACATAGACGGCCCGCTCGACGAAAGGTTGGGCTGCGTCCCAGCATTTCCGGCCCCAACGCATGATTTTGTCCATTTCCGCTGGATCGTCGGTCGCCGGATGGACGTAGAAGGAGTAATGGTCGAAGCGGTGAGGAAACGCCGTCTCGGCGATTCCAACTCGGCTCGCTGCGCCGTGTAGCTGCTGAAAGAAGATGGAAGTGAGCGGGGTCGGCATTGTTGCGCTTTGATCGATATAGACATCGATCGCAGCCTCGCCGAGATCGCGAACCAACGCTGATTTTAGATAGTAAAGGCGCCCTGGAGGCAGGGCAGGGTCGAACAAGGTTTGCATTTCGACATAGGGCTGTACCCGAATGTCGCTGAAGATCGGGGCTCCGAAGCGCATCAGCGGCGCCAATATTGCCTCGCCGCGCTCAACCGATCCGGAATAGCACGCAGCAATCGCCACGCCCCGCTCGCCCGTCGGCGTGGTCAATATCAGAGCGATGGTGCTGACCTCGTCGGGACAGGAGCGGGAAAACTCGTCATAGGAGCGGAGCACGGCCCGCGCCTGTGTAAAGGGGTAAATCACAATCCCGCCAACCACCGGCCCGACCGGGTGCAGTTTATATTCGAACGAGGTGACAATCCCCAGATTGGCGCCGGCGCCTCGCAGACCCCACAGGAGGTCATCATTTTCCGTATCGCTTGCGTGCAGGAGCCGGCCATCGGCAGTGACGACATCCGCCGCCAGGAGATTATCGCAGGCAAGCCCGAATTGACCACCCAGCCAGCCGTAACCGCCGCCGAGTGTTAGGCCGGCGATCCCGGTATCGGTGTTGACCCCGAGCGTCGTCGCCAGGCCAAACGCCTGTGTTTCGTGGTCGAACTCTCCGAGTCGTAACCCCGGCTGCGCTTGGGCAATGCGGCGGGTGGGATCCACCCGGATCCCTTTCATTGGCGACAGATCGATCATCAGCCCGCCGTCGCAGACAGATTTGCCAGCGTAATTGTGACCGCCGCCTCGAACTGAGACCAGAAGTTCGTGCTCGCGGGCGAAACGCACACATTCGACTACGTCAGCGGCGCCGGTACAGCGGGCAACCAACGCCGGACGTTTGTCGATCATGCCGTTCCACACCCGGCGCGAAGAATCGTATGCTGGGTGCTCGGCCGAAAGCAGGTCGCCCTTTAGGCGGGCGGCCAATTTAGCAATCGTCGCCCCGGCGACGATCAGCTCTCGTCCATCCTGTGAGAGGATCCGCTGGTCCAAGGTCGCCTCCTTCGGCCCCTCGCGCAGCGTTGCAAGGAATGGCGCACCGGGCAAACGCAAAGAATTCAGTCAGTAGCTGAATTCTGTTCAGCTACCATCGGCGCTATGAGGAGTCTACCGCCGCTGACCGCGTTACGGGCATTCGAAGCCGCCGCGCGCCACTTAAGCTTCAAGGCGGCCGCCGCGGAGTTGGCGCTGACCCCGACCGCGGTCAGCCATCAAGTGCGCTTGCTCGAAGACAGCCTTGCGACGCGCCTCTTTCGCCGTCGCCCGCGCCCGTTGGCGCTGACATCGGCGGGCGCCAGACTGTTCCCGGCGATCCGCGGCGGGCTCGACGCTTTCGCGGCGGCTGTTGCTGAAGTGCGCGAGGGCATCGTGCAACAGCGGTTGCGCGTGACGGCGACCAATGCGTTTGCAGCGCGCTGGCTGGTGCCGCGTCTCCAGCGCTGGCGCGATGCTCATCCAGAGGTTGCTCTCGAAGTCATCGGCACAGACGCCGTTCTCGACTTGGCTGCCGGCAATGCCGATGTCGCGATCCGGTACGGCTTGCAACCGCCTGCGGGGCTAGTCGCAGAGGAATTGGCACGGGACCGGTTCTGGCCCGTCGGTAGCCCGGCCTTGCTCGCGTCCGGGCCACCCGTCCTCCGCCCCAGCGATCTGGCACGGTTTCCCTTCATTCACGCGCTGTGGCCGGAGACCTATCCAGGGGCACCGACATGGCGGCGCTGGCTCGCCGCGGCGCGCAAACTCGACCCTGATCTCGGCCCGGATTCGAACTTCGACGGCCTCTCGTTTACCGAAGAGTTGCATGCCATCGATGCGGTCGTTGCCGGGCAGGGGATCGGCCTATTGAGCGATGTTCTCCTCGCACACGAGCTTGCGACCGGAGCACTCCTCAAGTTGGTCGATCTCCCGCTCGCGGGGTTTGGCTTCTACGTGGCCTATCTCGCGGATCACCCGCGACAGCCGGCGATCGAAGCTTTCATCGAATGGCTGCGTGGGGTCGGATGACCGCTACCGGCGCAAAGCGGCCGGGCGCTGGCCCCAATTTGTATCGGCCCGTCGCCATCAGCTTGACTGAACATAACAAGAACTTATATTGACGGCGCGACCCGCAGCAACGCCGCACACCCTTTTCAACTAAAGGGGGAATTCCACCTGATCCTGACCTGATACATCAGGTGAAGCGGGATCGGGGGGATAAATTGGGGTTGCCGCGGCCGGGGTGTTTTGGGTGGGGTGAGGCGCCGATGAAAATTGCCAGCTGGAACGTCAATTCGGTCAAGGTGCGCCTGCCGCACCTGATCGCGTTTCTCGAAGACGCCAAGCCCGACGTCCTGTGCCTGCAGGAAACCAAATGCCTCGCCGACGAGTTTCCCCGGCTCGAAATCGCCGCGCTCGGCTATCGGGTCGAGACGCTCGGGCAGCGCGCCTATAACGGGGTGGCGCTCGTGTCGCGCGAACCCGCCCGCGACATCGTCAGCGGTCTGCCCGGCTTCGATGACGAGCAGGCGCGCTATATCGAGGCGTCGTTCGGGACGGCGGGCGATGGTGGCGAGGTCCGGGTCGCCTCCGCCTATGTCCCCAACGGCAACCCGGTCGGCCCCGACTATCTAGGCGACAAATTCACCTATAAGCTCGCCTGGATGGCGCAGCTGGTCGACCACACACAGGACCTTCTGCGCCGCGAGATCCCGTTCGTCCTCGCCGGCGACTATAACGTCTGCCCGGCCGACGAGGATGTCTACGATCCGCTCGCCTGGCGCGATGACGCGCTGTGCCGGATCGAGACACGCTCGCGCTTTCGCGCGCTCCTCAATCTCGGCCTGACCGACGCCTACCGCGCCTTCCACCGCGAGCCGCACCGCTATACGTTCTGGGATTACCAGGCGGGCCGCTGGAACCGCGACGAGGGCCTGCGGATCGACCATTTGCTGCTGTCGCCGCATGCGGCGGACCGCGTCGCCGCGTGCGAGATCGACAAGGGCCCGCGCGGCAAGGAGCGGGCCTCCGATCACACCCCGATCTGGTGCGAGCTGGCGGTCTGAACCGCCCGCCGCCTATTGGAGCGGGGCAGCGCCGGTGTGGTCGTGGAATTCGATCCGGTCGGTGCGGCAATCCTCGAAGCAGATCGCCGAGTTGCCGGTATTGAGATCGGCGCGGATCACGGTCGCCGCGAAGGGGACCGCCTCGCTCGATCCGGGGACGCCAATCTCGCCGCGCACCCGCGCCCCGACGATTTCGCAAATGCCATAGAGCAGCGCGCCGCGCATCGACCAATTGATCGCGTGAAAACGTTCATCGCCGATGACGACTGCCAGCATCGGCAGGACATAGCGGCGATCGCGTCGCTGCTCTATTCGCGTATTGATGTTCTTCATCGTATTCACGCGACAATATTCGAAACTCGCGATAGAAACGCCAGAGAAATAATGCTTAATGCTGGATTTGTTCGGGGAGGGCCACCCGCTCGACCATCGCACCGACACTTTCGGTTCCCTCGCGGAATGGGGCGAGCGGCAGCAGGATCAGCGCCCTTGTGCCGGAGGGCAGCCCGGCGAAATCGCGCCTCAGCGCGAAATCGCCGCCGTCCTCCGCGGCGGCGAGAGGGATCGCCAGGCGCAGCAGCTCGCTGTCGACCGTCGGGCCGATGGTGATCTCGGCGATGGCAAACTCCCGTCCGTCGAAGGCGATCCGCCCCCGCGCGCCGGCAAACCGCGCCAGCCCGCCAAAAACCGGGCCGGCCAGGGCGGCGACGGAAAAGGTCGTCTCGAACTGGAAATGCCGGGCGATCGAGGCCGCCAGGTTCGCTTCGGCAATGCGCAGCACGATCGGCATGCTTGGATTGCGGGCGCGCCCGCCAAGCGCAATCTCGAGGTTCAAGGTATCGACATTGGTCAGCGCAACGAGGCTGTGCGCCGCGGCGAGATTGCATAAATCGAGCGTGTCGTCGCGGCTCGCGTCGCCGGTCAACAGATCGAACCCCAGATCGCGCGCGCGTTCGACCAGCGCGGCATCGGGGTGGTGCTCGACCACGACCAGCGGCTTGGCGAAACCGAGCAAGAGGTCGATGACCCCGGTCCCGATGCTGCCGCAGCCGCACACCACGATGTGACCGCGCCGGCGGATCGGGCGCAGACCCTGCATCCGCACCCATTGCGCGCGCGTCAGCCGCGACGCGACGACGGCGATGAAGATCCCGGTGAAAACCGTGCCCGCCAGCATCAGCACCATGGCCATCGCGATGTCGAGCGGGTCTTCGTGGTTGGGCGTGACGTCGCCATACCCGGTGGTGGTCATCGTGCTCAGCACGAAATAGGAAGCGGTCAGCCAATCGGTGTTGAGGGATTGGCGGAAATGCCAGGTACCGAGACCAAACAGGCCGAGCGCCGTCGCCACGAACGCGGCGATGTACGGGTCGGTCCGGCGCATCTGCCGATAATAGCGGCGCAGCGCGTGGTGCAACCGGCCGGGCCATTCCGGCCGGGTCTGCGGAACCGGCTGGCGCGGGGTCGAGTGGAGGAGCTGCTCCATCGAGCCGTAGACGATCAGCCGCGCTCCCGGCGCGACCATGTCATCGCGGCCGATGCTCGTCTCGCCGTCGAGCGCGACGATGCGCATGCCGAGCGCTGCTTCGGCCTCGCGGACGCTGAGCCCGGCGATGTCGGTGCGAGCGGCGGTGCGATAGGCAAAGCCGGTCAGCGGGCCGCCGCGCTCGGGAAACTGCAGCCCGCGAAAGCAGGACGGATCGAGCGCGGCGGCGGCGTAGGTCGCCGCCGAATTCCACGCCAGCGACAGCACCGAGCAGTTCGGCAGGTTCTGCTCGATCTTGGCGGCGAGCGTTCGGTTGAACTGGCGCAACACGATGCGGATGCGCGGATTGGCGTCGCGCGCCCGCAATGCCGCCTGCAGATTGAGCTGGTCGTCACCCGATAATGCCAGGATCGAGATCGCGTCCTCGACCCCGGCCGCCGCGAGCCCCTCGCGGCTTTCCGGCCGCCCGGCGACGAACACCGCGCCAGCGGCCTCGACCGCCGCGGCGAATTCCGGGTTGCCGGGCCACAGCACGACGATGCGATGGCCGGGAATGAGCGAGATGTCGCGCGCGGTGCTGAGCGCCAGCGCGTCGCCGCCGATGATGATCATCGTGACGTCGTCCGGCGCCGCCATCGGCTGCGCGCTCAGCCTTCGGCGCTTTCGCCGGGTGACGGAGGATAGCGGTGCTTGCCGCCGGCGGGATCCTCGACGACCCAAGAGCCCGGCCGCTCGCCAGGCCCGGCCGCGCTCGCCGCGACCGGGACCTTGCCGTAGCCACCCGGGATGTCGAGCACATAGCTCGGCTGGCACAGCCCCGACACCCGGCCGCGCAGCGCGCCGGTGAGACGCTGGCCCTCGTCGATGCCGAGCCGGAAATGCCCGGTTCCGCGCGCCAGATCGGGATGATGCAGATAATAGGGCTTGACCCGCATCGCGACGAGCCCGCGCAACAGCGCCTCGAGCACCGCGGCATCGTCGTTGACGCCGCGCAAGAGGACGCTCTGCGACAGGACCGGGATCCCGGTGCGGACGAGGCGCCCGACCGCCTCCTTCATCGCTCCGGTGAGCTCGCGCGGGTGGTTGGCGTGAACGACGACGTAGAGCGCCTTCTCCGCCGCCAGCGCCGCAACCAGTGCGGCGCCGACCCGGCTCGGCTCGGCCACCGGCACGCGGGTATGAAAGCGGATGACGGCGACGTGCGGGACCCTATCGAGCCGGCCGACGATCGCGGCGATCCTGCGCGGCGACAGGAGGAACGGGTCGCCGCCGGTGACGATGACCTCCCAGATCTCGGGGTGCTCGGCGATATAGGTAAAGGCGCGGTCGAGCGCCGCCGGTGCGAGCAGCCCATCACCCTTGCCGACCTGCTCGCGCCGAAAGCAGAAGCGGCAATAGACCGGGCAGGTGAGGATCGGCTTCAGCAGAACGCGGTCGGGATAGCGGTGGACGAGGCCCGGCAGCGGCGACCAGCGATCGTCGCCGATCGGGTCGGGCCGGTCGTCGCTCGCGGATTCGAGTTCGGCCCCGCTCGGCACGAATTGCGCCGCGATCTGATCGGCCGGGTCGGCCGGGTCGATCAGCGCCGCCATGTCCTCGGTCACGGCCACCGCGAACTGCTCGGCGACCTGGCGCAACTTATCGAGCCGTTCGGGCGCGACCAAGCCGCGCGCGACAAGATCCTCGGTGCCCATGGTCACCTATTGCTCTCCTCAGCCGCGCCCGAAAATAGCGACACCCAGCGCAGCCGACCAGCCGCTTCCCCGGCCGATCAGCAGCGGTGCCGCGTTTACGCTGTCGCCGATTCGAGCGCGCTCGGGTCGTGGGCGTAGAGCCAGCGCAGCGCGTCGGGCGAGCGGTCGCCAGTCCGGGCCCACTCGGCGTCGCGCGCCTGTTGCGCCGGGCCGTCCAGCATGTGAAAGCGGGTCTTGTTGGCGCGCGAGAGTTCCTGGAGACGGGTGACGCGCGGCAGGCGGAGCTGCTCGTAGCGCTTGAGCGAGGCGGCCGGCTCGCCACTTCGGGCAAGCAGGCAGGCGGTCAGCGCGGCGCCGTCCTCGATCGCCTGTGCCGCGCCCTGGCCCATGAACGGGTACATCGGATGGCAGGCGTCGCCGAGCAATGTCGCGCGACCGACCGACCAGCGCGCCAGCGGGTCGCGGTCGAACAGGGCCCAGATGAAGCAGGTGTCGGCCGCCGCGATGATCCGGCGGATTTGCGGATGCCAGCCCTCGAACGCGGCGAGGGCGCGGGCGATCGTCGCGTGGTCGGTCCAGTCCTCACGGTTCCAGGTGTCGTGTTCGGTCCAGCCGACGAAGTTCAACAACCGGCCGCGCGAGACCGGGTAGTGCACCAAATGCGCGCCGGGGCCGACCCACGACTGGTTGCCGAGTTCGAGCCCGAGATCGGCGATCCGCTCGACCGGCACCAGCCCGCGATAGGCGACGCAACCGGCAAAGCGCGGCGCCTCCTCGCCGAAGAGCCCCGCGCGCACCGCCGAATGGATGCCGTCGGCGCCGACCAGCACATCGCACGCGATCCGCGCGCCGTTCTCGAACCAGGCCTCGATTGTCGCTCCGTTGTCGGCGAAGCCGACCAGCCGGTGGCCGAGGTGAACCCGCTCGGAGGGGAGGCCCGCGGCAATCACCGACAGGAGGTCGGCGCGGTGAATGGTGATGTGCGGCGCGCCATACAGCGCTTCGCATTGCGGGTTGAGGGCGGCTTTCTGCAGGGTGCGGCCGTCCTGCCAGCGGCGTTGGTGGGTGCCGATCGGGCGGACCCCCTCGCGGTCGAGCCCCGGGCCAAGGCCGAGCCGGCGCAGCACGCGCGCCGCGTTGGGGCCCATGTTGATGCCACCGCCGATCTGGGTCAGCTCGGGCGCCTGTTCGTAGACCTCGACCGCGAAACCGGCCTGGTGCAGCGCGACGGCGGCGCCGAGACCCCCCAGGCCGCCGCCGATAATGCCGATGCGGAGCGCGGCGCTGTTCATCTGTCGGCGATGCGCGGCCGCTCAGGCGGCCCAGGAGAACGGCGCGAAATGCCCGTTATTGCCGCGGCCTGCCAGATCCAGGTCGATGCCGAAGCCATGAACATGGGTCTCCTTGGAGCGCGCCAGGGCGAGACGACGCCCCGCCGGATGCCCGACATTGTCGAGGTAGTAGGGCTCGCCGCTGCCGTTGCGCGAGGCCACCCCTTCGATCTCGAAGGAAACCAGCTCCGGGATCGCGACGCCGCGGGTCAACCCGGCCATCGAGAAGGTGATCGGCTTGAATTCGACGCCGCGAAAATCGCTGACCAGGTTTTGCCGGATGACCGAAGGCGGCCCGCCGGCCTCGCCGCTGGCGATCGCCGTGAGCGCCTGGCGCTGCACCGGGTCGGCCGCCTCGTCGACGACGGCGCCGAAGACCCAGTTGCCGTCGGCCATCACCTTGCCGGAGCGGATCACCAGCGCGAATTTCAGGCCGTCGAGCCGCGTCGCGCCAGACCTGCCGTCGTCGATCCGGAAAACCAGCACCGCCGTGCAATTGTCATAGGTCGCCGCGCCTTGCGGGTTGGTATAGACGCACGGGCAGAGATAGTCGCAGTTGCAGCTTTCCATGTACTCGCCGCGCAGCGACCAATTCTGTTCGGGCATCACAAGCTCCCTCTGCGAGCGCTCCCGGCCCCGCCGGGCCGCTCACCCAAGGCTAATGAGGATCGCGTGCAGGGGCAATCATGCGCACGCCAGCGCGAAGACGGTGCGTGCCGCGGCGGCGGCGATCCGGTTCACAGCGGCGAGATCGACCGCCTCGGGCCAGCGGTCCTGCGGCAGGTGAAATAACGGGTTGGTGCCGACCAGTGTCAGATAGCGCCCGCCCTTGCGGTGGATGTCGCGGGTCTCGCCGCTCGGCACCAAGGTTCTCGGAGCCAGTTCGTGGGGTTGGCCGGCGCGCGTCAGCTCGGCAGCGGCCAGCGCGCGCCGAGCGTCGTCGGGCGAGACCACCGTCAGGTTGCCGCCGGCGGCGCCGAGATTGGCGCCCCAATGCACCCAGCTGGCGTTCTCTTCCCAGCCGGGGCGGCGCGCGACGAAATCGTCGAGCCCGAGGTGCCCGAGTTCGTGCCCGCTGTTCGCGGTGAAGATGACCGGCCGCGCCGCCGGCATGGCGACCAGCGTGTGCAGGCTTTCGAGCCAGGCGACAAGGCCGCCGCCGCGCTCCGCGGTCGATTGCCACCACGAGCTGCGCGGCGTCATCACGACGAGCGGCGGGCCGGCGCCGCCGCGGGAGGGCAGTGTCGCGACGATATTACAGGCGCGCGTTGGCGTGCGGCGGCTGTCGGCGACAAGCCGGGCCGGCATGCCTTGCGCCGCAGCGGCGAGCAGCGCCGCCCGCGCCTCGCTCGCGACATGGATGGCCGGCGCGCCATAGGGCGCGCGGAAGCCCTCGGCATTGAGGAGGCCCATGCCGGGGCGTTCGCCAGCGCACAGGACGACGAAGCCGCGATGACTGCCGTCCCGGCGCAGCCTCTCGAATTCGCCGCTGTAGACCGCGCGCGGCGACAACTCGGCGACAAGGATTTCGCCATCGCCGCCGACCGGTCCCAGCCGGCCGGGCACCCCCGCCGCATCGGTCGACGGCGCGTCGAAAACCGGGATTGCTCGGATCCGCGTGCCGCCGAATTCGAGAAAAGCGGTCACCGGATCGAGCCGGTCGAGCACGAATTCCTCGATCGACACCCTGGCGCCGAGCGCCGCCGCCTCCCGCGCCAGCCATTCGGCGCCGGCCGCGTCGCCGGTGGTAGCGGTGCGGTGGAGCCCCTGCGCATCCCAGGCGGCCAGCCAGCGCGCGGCGCGGCGTTGTGCGTCGTCGAAGAATGAGGTTGCGTCGCTCGCCATCGCGCGCAGCATAGCGCGGCTGGCAATTTGGATGGAGGGAGATATGCCGGAGCCGTTGAAGCGGAGCCACATAAAGCGCGAGGCGGCGCAGGCCCGCGCCTATTCGCAGGCTGTGATCACCGAAGGTGGCCGCACGATCTGGCTCGCCGGGCAGGTGGCGATCGAGGATGCATCGGGCCGCTCGCTTGCCGCAGATTTCGACGGCCAGGTCCGCGAGGTCTTCGCGCGGCTCGGCCGGACCCTCGAAGAGGCCGGCGCGAGCCTTGCCGACATGGTTACGATGACCGTGTTCATCACCGATGCGCGGCTTGGCGACCGCTTCACCCAGTTGCGCCGCGAGATCTTCGCCGACAATTTCCCGGCGAGCGCGCTGATCACGGTTGCCGGTCTCGCGCGGCCCGAGATGCTGGTCGAAGTGCAGGGGGTCGCCGTCGCCCGGTGACGCTGGCTCAGCGCGGCCTATCGCCGGCCAGCGTCACCCGGTGCATGGCGCGGCGGAAGCCGTGATAATCGTTGATCGGGTTGTGCTGGGCGCAGCGATTGTCCCAGAACGCGAGTGAGCCTGCCTCCCAGCGAAACCGGCAGGTGAATTCCGGCCGGGTCTGATGCGCGAAAAGAAAGCGCAGCAGCGGCGCGCTTTCCTCTGCGGTCATGTCCTGGAAGCGCACGGTGTGGCCGCCATTGACGTATAGCGCCTTCCTGCCGGTCTCGGGATGGGTGCGCACGACCGGGTGCAGGGCCTCATATTCGTTGGCGGCGTCGATGCGGGCGCGCTCGCGCATGCGGTCCTCGCGCGTCTTGGTGACGTCGGCCTTGGCCGAGGAGTTGACCGCGACGAGGCCGTCGAGCAGCTGCCGCATGCCGGGAGACAGCGTCTCGTATGCCAGAGACATGTTGGCGAACAGCGTGTCGCCGCCATAGGGCGGCACCTCGCGCGCGATCAGCATCGTGCCCATCGGCGGGATTTCGAGATAGGCCGTGTCGCTATGCCAGAGGCCGCCAAAATTGATCCGCTCATGCGCGAGCTTGACGACCGGGGTGATCAGGGGAAAGCCGTCGATCCCCTCGACGAACGGATACTCGATCGGCGCGCCGAAACGCCGGGCAAAGGCGAGCAACCGGGCCGGCGGCAGATCCTGGCCGCGAACGAAGATGACGAGGTGGTCGAGCCAGGCGCGCCGGACCGCGGCGATCGTTTCGTCATCGATCTCGCCCGCGAGATCGATGCCCGAGATCTCCGCGCCGATCGCCCCGGCGAGGGGGTGGATTTGCAGCGAATTCCGTCTCATGGCCTCTCGAACCCAGGCTGATCGCGGCTGCTTGCGCGGGCCGGGTTGCCCGAACATACTCCGGTGAAACGGGCGCGTGGAGAACGACATTGGAGATCGGTGGGCCGCGCCGCGGCAAGCACATCCCGGTACGGTTCTGGGGTACCCGCGGCTCGGTGTCGGCGCCGCTCGGGCATAGCGCCGTGCGCGCGAAAATCCGCGACGCGCTCATTGCCGCGCGCGGCCGCAACCTCAGCACCGAAGAGGCGATAGACGGCTTTATCGATCGCGATCTGCCGTTCTCGGTCAGCGGCACCTTTGGCGGCAACACCAGCTGCATCGAGATCGCGACCGGCGGGGACGAACATGTGTTGTGCGATCTCGGCACCGGGCTGCGCGACTTCGGCAATCACGTTCTCGCCCGTCACGGGCCCACCCGGCCGCATTGCTTCAATGTGTTTCTCTCGCATCCGCACTGGGACCATATCGAGGGGTTCCCGTTCTTCGCGCCGGCGTACATCGCGGGCAACCGAATACGCATCCACGGCTGCCACAAGAATTTGCGCGAGGCGCTGCTGGGCCAGCAGGCAGTGCCATATTTCCCGGTACCGTTCGAGTTTCTCCGCGCAACGATCGAGTTTGTCGAATTGGAGCCCGGGGTCGAGTACCAGATCGCTGGGTTTAGGGTCACCACCTTCAAGCAGTCTCACACGGGCGATTCCTATGGCTACCGCTTTTCGCGCGGCGGCAAGTCGATCGTCTACTCGACGGATTGCGAGCACAAAGCCGCGATACTGGACGCCTCTTACCCCTTCGTCGAATTCTTCCGGGGTGCCGATCTCTTGATCTTCGACGCGATGTATTCGCTCGCCGATGCGGTAACGGTCAAGGAGGATTGGGGACACTCCAGCAACATCGTCGCCGTCGAGCTGGCGCAATTGGCGCGGGTCCGGCGGCTTGTGCTGTTTCACCACGAGCCCGCTTGCGACGACGCCAGGATCGAGCAGGTGCTCGGCGAGACGATCCGCTACGAGGAAATCAGCCGCGACGGCCATAAGGTCGAAATTGTCTCCGCCTATGACGGCCTCGAGCTGGCCGTCTGACGCTTTAGCGGCCCGGTTGGCGCAGGAAGTCGATCAGCAATTCGCTGACGATTTCAGGCTGCTCCTGCTGCACCCAGTGGCCGGCGCCGTCGATCAGGTGGCAGCCCTTCATTCGCGGGCATGCGCTGGTCTGCATTCGCTCGAAGCTGCCGGGCCTCTGATAGACGCCCCAATCGCTCTTGCCGGAGACAAAAAGCGACGGCACATCGATCGTTCGCCCCGAAAACAGTTGCAGCTCGGATTCGTAGGCGCCGGAGGTCCGCGCGCGATACCAGTTGAGGCCACCCTGGAAACCGTTGCGTTCATATTCCGCGCTGTAGACGGCAAGTTCGCTGTCGGACAGCCAGCGGCAGGCTGTAATCTCGGCTGCCGACGGCATTTCCTCGGCGACGGTCGCCGCCATGTCACGGCCCAGATCCATGATGTAGTAAGTCGGCATCTTGGCCAGCTCACCGGCGCTCCAAGATGCGAGGCGGAATGGCCGGTTCTGCCGCCAATCCGCGCTCTTGTGGTGGAAATAAGCGCGCAGGAAGGCATGGACGCCCTGCGGGCAATGCCGCATCTCGGCGTTGGCCGGGCGCGTCGAATAGTACCATTGGTAGTGCTTGCGCGGTCGGGGCAACGCCGCCAGCGCCTCGTGGATGCTCGGGCCGGTTGGCGCAGGCGGCGGGTTCCGGTCGGTATCGAAGGGTAATTCGGGCGGCCCGGCAAAGGGCGCGCTCATCAGCGCGACCGAGCGGAATACATCGGGCCGCACCACGGCGCACCACGCCGCAACCGAGGCGCCGAAATCGTGCCCCACCACGGCGGCGACCGAGCGGTAACCCAACGAAGCGACCAGCCCCAATGCGTCCCTGACCGCGTTGAGCAGCCGGAACGGGGAGAGGTCTCCATCGTAGTCGGCGTTCCACCCGGTGGTGCGGCCATAGCCGCGCTGGTCGGGCGCGACGACATGGAACCCCGAAGCGGCGAGCGGCAGCATCACCTTGCGCCACGAATAGGCGATCTCCGGAAAGCCGTGCAGCAGCAGGACCAGCGGCCGGCCAGCAGCCTCGAACCCGGCCTCCAGCACATGCATCCGCAGGCCGTTGACCTCCGCGACGAAGCGGGAGCGGATACCGGGTGTAAGAGTGGCAGATTGGAGTGGTTCCATGCGCAAGGCTCCCATCAGCCGCGGCCGTATTTGGCGTGGAAATGAATAGAGCGTCCAGCCGCGTGTCGCGGAGTCGCATAAGGTATTGTTTGGATTGGGTAATAGACCCACATCAGGGGTTGGTCCGTTGTGTTCGTTGGGGGCGCGACGCGCCGGTGCCGGTAGCACGTCGGTAGCAAGCGCGGCCCCGGCCCCGCGGTTCGCCGGCAGCACTTTTACCTACCCGCGAATCCGATGACGAGCCCAATTACGACAGCAAGGATCAGGAACGCCATCGCCATCGCCAGCCAGCTTGCCGGAGCTGCGGGAGCCGGGGAAACCGCGTGGCGCGGGTCAGGCGCGCTTCTGCGCCGACCGCGGCCCTGAAGTAACCCGCGACCGGCATCGCCTGCAGCGTCTTCCAGACCATCTTCCTCGTGTCGGCGACATAAGCGGCGAAGCTCGCCTTCATGTGTTCCTTGTGCTCGATCTTGAACCGGTTCGCCCGGCCCTTGGCATAGCTCGAATAGTTGAGCGCCAGGAGGATCGCGGCGATGTGCTCGTCAGGCTCGGCAAAGCCGAAATCTTCGATCCAGCCGAGCTCGTCCTTAAAGCGGAACTCGAGCGCCTCGCCACAACCGGCCAGGCCGAGCGCCGATGACAGAAGGCTGACATCGTTCGAGCGAACCTCGAGATCGCGAAACTTCGCGAGCAAGTCGCGCTCGGTGCGGAAGGTGCCCGAGCAGGCGACATAGACCGCCGGCCATTCCTGCGGCGCGCAAAGAACAACGATAGTCGCTATCAAATTAGTCAGAACAACGCCAAGGAAACTGTAAGTAAACATGAGAAAAAGTCGGCGCTATATGCGTGCAATTTTTGGGTATTCTGGTATAGTTCCTTTTGGTTACTTCCTACCACGGAACTACCTACCACGGACGGTCGGGCGTCACTGTTCCCGGAAATCAGGCGAAACGCCCGCTACCGCCCCGGTCTAGAGCCCGGGACACCGGAAAGGGGTCAGTCGCG
>Ga0182024_10004142_pt1 | contig 33720 bp, 40 predicted proteins | sample P32metaG_FD_120480 | JGI IMG/M metagenome (GOLD analysis project Ga0182024, IMG submission 120480) | Permafrost microbial communities from Stordalen Mire, Sweden - P3-2 metaG (Illumina Assembly) | ecosystem: Environmental > Terrestrial > Soil > Wetlands > Permafrost | place: Sweden: Stordalen... | reverse complement strand
GGCCAGGGCGAAGTGCATCCAGGCACCGCCCGATGGCCACATGGCCGGCGGAATGCGCGCGAACGAGTCGGCGAACGCCAGCACCACCGGCACCCAGCCGTCGAGCAGGACGAACGCCGCCAGAAACGTCGCCGACCAGAGCCGTCCGAAGCCTTGCGCACTGGTCACGTTTGCGCCCGGCACGCTGCCGCGCACGCCGAGGTAATCGTCGATCGTCCGCCCGGCGAAGTACGCGCCGTCGTACAGCAGCGCTGCACCGAATCCGATCGCGGCTCCCAGCGCCGCCTCGGCGGCCGCGGCCAGCGCGAAGCGCGCCCCGTCCAGTCGCACGGGCGCAGTGTGTGGCGCGACGGCGCACGCCAGCACGAGCGCCAGCCCGGCGCGCACGATCGGCGGAACGGACGGATGCGAGAACCCCGGCGCACGTGACGCGAGCCCGGCTGCCCGCGCGAACACGAGCAGCCAGGTCTGCGTCAACCGCGCACCAGCTGCGGAATGCGCGCGACGACCTCGTACAGCAACTGCGCGCACAGACCCAAACCGAAGCGCCCGAACAGGACGATCAGCGCGCCGACCGTCAGCAGCTTCGGCAGCAGCGTCAGCGTCTGTTCCTGAACTTGCGTCGCCGCCTGCAGGACGGCAACTGCCGCCCCGACGGCCGTCGCCGTGAGCAGCACCGGCAGCGTGAGCAGCGCCGTCAGCACGAGCGCATCGCGCAAAAGGTCGTCGAAGCCGTGCACCGGCCTCACCCTACGCGCCGGTCGTTACCGCGCTGTTACGTGAACATCACCAGGCGCGGCGTGCTGCTAGAAGTGCCGACATCACGGCGCGTGTGGCCGGCGAACGATTGAGGGTGTAGAAATGGATTCCCGGCGCGCCGCGGGCGAGCAAGTCGGCGACCTGCAGCGTGGCGTAGGCGACGCCGAGATCGATCACGGCCTGCGGGTCGTCGCGCCGTGCTTCGAGTTCCTCGCGTAAGCTGGCCGGGATCGTCGCGCCGCAGCCGCGTGTGAAGCGGTCGATCTGTTCGTAGTTCGTGATCGGCATGATGCCGGCGAGGATCGGTACGGTGATCCCCCACTGGCGCGCTTTCTCGATGAACTCGACATAGCGCGCATTGTCGAAGAACAACTGGGTCACCAGGAATTCCGCCCCAGCGCTGACCTTGCGCGAAAGTGCGGCGAGATCGGCGTCGAGGCTGACCGCTTCGGGGTGCTTCTCCGGATAGGCCGCGCCGCCGACGCAGAAGCCGAACTCCGCTTTGATCAGCGCGACCAGATCGTTGGCGTGCTCGAAGCCGCCGGCTTGCGGCTCGAAGGTTTCGCTGCCGCGCGGCGGATCGCCGCGCAGAGCCAGCACGTTCTCGATGCCGGCCCGGCGCAGGTCGGTCAGCGTCGCGCGCAATTCGGCCACGGTCGCTCCGGCGCACGTGAGGTGCGCCATCACATCGAGCCCGGCTTCCGTGCGCAGGCGCTTCGCCAGCTCGACGGTACGAACGCGCGTCGACCCGCCCGCCCCGTAAGTGATCGAGACGAACCCGGGATCGAGCGGCCGCAGGGCCTCGATCGTCCGGAAGAGGGTCCGCTCGGCCGCATCATCCTTCGGCGGGAAGAATTCGAACGAAAAGAACGGCCGCGAGACCCGCACCTTCTCCGCTATGCGCACGCCCTGGCGTTCCCCGACTGGCGCGCACGCACCGCCATCAGCCCGTCCAGAGGACTCTCAAGGGAAGTCTTTGGACTCCGGCCCTTGCAGGTAGTTAACTCTAGTGTTATCATGGACCTAGGGTGTCAATCATTCGGACCACCGATGACCTCGCGGTTGTCGATGGAGATGTGCGGTCTTTGGAGTGGTTCTGGGCGGCGGACGGTACGATGCCCGGACTCGACGCTTTCGAAGGTTTAGAACCCCAATCGCAAGAGGCGGTAATCGCGACACTTCGCCACTGGGCGGACCTTCCGTACGGAAAGCGCGCTCTGGCGTCCCGCATCAATGAGGAGCACACTGATCCGAGAATTCTCGCAGCAAAGGCAGGAAAACATCGATTCACAATGTTCCACGCCGTCGGTGAGATTTGGGTTGTGCATCGGTACTATCCAAAAGGCAAGTCCAAGCTCGACAAACTTGGAAAAGCAATCGTCAAGACCACCGTGCTTGCGATCGCAGACTACGAGCAGCGTGTGAAGGACGGCAGATACTATGAACGCGATTGATGCGCGGGTGGCGAGGCGCCGGGCCGGCAAGACAACCCTTGAGGAACGTCTTCGACGGGATCCGGCGGTGGCACATCGGATCGACAAACTGTTGGGTCATCTGCGACTTGAGCAGCAAATGGCTGACGCCATGGAACGTCAGCATGTAACCGCTGCGGAACTGGCGCGCCGTGTTTCACGAGCACCTTCCGCCATATCCCGCGATCTCGGAGGCGGATTGAGCAAAGCAAAGCTCGGACGCGTCGAGGACATGGCGGCTGCCGTCGACCATGACTTCCTCGTTTTGGTTCTTCCGCGCGCTCCAAAGGAACGGCGCGAAACCCTTGAGCGACTCACTCGCGAGTTGGTTCGCTGACAACTCTCTAGATCGGTTGTCCGCGCTTAGCGGAAGCTTTGGACGAGGCCGGTGCAGACGAGTGTCCAGCCGTCGACCAGGACGAACAACAGGAGCTTGCAGGGCAGCGAGATCACCGGCGGGCTGAGCATCACCATGCCTAGGCCCATCAGTATCGCCGATACCGCAAGATCGATCGCGACGAACGGCAGATACAGTGCGACCCCGATCGCGAACGCCGAACGGAGTTCGCCCACCACGAAGGCGGGGATCAGAACCGTGATCGGAACATGTGCCGCCGGCTCACCGGCCGGGCGGTGCGCGACGCGGGCGAACACGCCGATGTCGCGCAGCTTCGTTTGACGCAGCATGAAGGCGCGCAGCGGTTCGCCGGCGCGGGCGAGGAATGCCGACTGCGAAAGCTTCCCGGCGGCGTAGGGCCGGATCGCGTCGTGCTCGATCGTCTCGAAGGTCGGCGTCATGATCACGCAGGTCAGCACCAGCGCGAGGCCCGTCAGGACCGTATTCGGCGGCAGCATCGAGGCGCCGAGCGCGGAGCGGACCAGCGAGAGCACGACCACGATGCGCACGAACGAGGTCGAAAGGACGAGCACGAAGGGCGCGAGCGACAGGAGCGTCAGCGCGGCCAGAATGTCGAGCGGCAGGGCGGCATGCCCGCGGCCGGCGAGGCTCAGCAGCGCATCCACGACGTTAGGGCTTCTCGACCAGCTCGGTGATGCGCACGCCGAAGCGGTCGTCGACGGCGACGATCTCGCCCCGCGCGACCAGGCGGTCGTTCACGCGCAGGTCGACCGGGCCTGACGCATGCCGATCGAGTACGACGATCGAGCCTGCGCCGAGCGCGAGGACGTCGCGCATCAGCATCGTCGCGGAGCCCAGCTCCACCGTCACGTCGAGCGGGACGTGCATCAAGCGATCCATCGACCCCGGCCAGGGCGCCCCGTTCACGCGACGTTTCCCGCCGGGGCGTCGATGCGCAGCGCGGCGCGCGAACCGCACGCGCCGGGCACGCCCGAGGCAAACGCACGGCCGCCGATCTCGAGGGTCGCCGGGGCGCCGATCGGCGTCGCCAACGGGATGATATCGCCGGCGCGCCAGCGCGCGAACGCTCCCGCGTCGAACCGGCCCGCCGCGAATACCACCCGCAGCGGCAGCGCGACGGCATCGAGCGCGCCGGGGCCAAGCCCGGCGGCTGGCCCGGGATCGGGCAGCGCGCGCACGATCGCGATTCCCAGCACCAACGCCGCCGGCGCCTGGACGCGCACGTCGAAATACGCGGCGCAGGACGGGACGTCACCCTGCGTCACCGCCCGCGAGGGACTCCGCCGTTCGGCGCACAGCGGATCGAAGGCTAACGCGCAGCGGGCCGCGATGCGCTCGATAGCATGCACCTCGAGTGCCGAACACTCGCGCTCCGGCGGCGCGTGCGCGTGCGCCGTCGACGCGGGCTCGCCAAACGCACGCAGCACGAGACGACGTGCGTCGGTGCGCGGGATGACGAGGACGATGTCGGTCTGACGGCCGCGCGTCAGGAACAGGAACGCATCGCGGGAGACGACGCGCCACGCGTCGGCTGCCAGGGTTGAGGGCTCGCCGACGACCAGTTCGCAGGCCTCGCCGAACAGCTCGCGCAGCGTCTCGCGCAACCCGTTGGCGACCACGCAGGCCGCTTCGAGCGGGATCGACGAGCGCGGCCAGAAGCGCAGCCGCCGCGCGCCGTCGGAGGCGGGTGCGAAGTGGGCTTCGGCGATCACTTGACGAGGTCGAGCGTCGTCTTCTGCACGCTCGCGCGCGAGCGAAACGCGGCGCCTAGCGCTTCGAACTGACGGTACGACTCGTTCAAACGCTCGACACCCGCGGCGATGTCGACGCTGCCGGCTTCGCGGCTGGCCGTCGTCAGCGGCCCGAACACGCCGTCACCCGCCGTGCCCAGGTGCGGCACCACGCCGTGCGGGGCGGCAACGTGTCCGCCGTCGAGACGGACCGGCTCGCTGCCGGCCGGGAACCGCGCCAGCGCGATGCGTCCGATCGTGCGCCGTTCCAGGCTGCGCTCACCGGTGCGCGGATCGATCGCGACCCGCCGATAGACGACGCTGCCGTCGGCTTCGATTGCGGGGTCGTCGCAGCGTCCCAGTGCACGATCGGCGGCCGGGAGCTCGAGCGGGCTCGCGACGCTGCCGCGCGCATCGCCGCCGGAATAACCGAGGACGGCCGCGCCGTCGCGCGTGCGCAACGTACCGTCGGCGAGCGTCAAGGCACCGTCACGCGTGTACGCGCGCGCTCCCTCACCGCCGGCGGTGACCAGCCACGCGCCGGATGGCAGCGCAACGCTGAGGGGATCGGTCGAACCGAGCACGCGCGGTGCGCCGGTAACGTCACCGTGCAGCGGCACGCCGCCCGGACGGAACGCATCGCGCAGATCTTCGGCGCGTGCGGCAACGCGCTCGAACGCATCGAGCGGCGACGGCCCCTCCATCAGGCGACCTCGCTGCGCATGCCGGCGGCGGCCAGCGCGAAGCGCGCATGCGCGAGCGCGCGTTCGACCCGCTCGCGCAGGTGCGGCGCGCAGACCGCGACGACACGCGTCCGAGTACCATCGTTGCGCACCAGCACCACGATGCGGCCGCCGCCGTCACGAATCGTGCACACCGACGAGCGCGGGCGCCGCGCGCCGACCGCGACCGCTCGTGCAAGTCGCCGTGCTAACGGCGTTGCCGCGACGCGGCGTTCACGTTCGTCCGGCGTGCGCGGGTCGCGCATCAGGCGAACGGTCACAGCGGGGGCGCCTTTCGGTGCGGCCGCCGCGGGAAGGACGGGGCTTGCCGGGCGGCCGCGGCCGGCAGCGCGCTCGGAGGCGCCGGCCAATTGCGCGACCGCTCCGCGCGGAGCCGGCGCAGCAAGGTGCAGCGTGCGGTACCAGGCTTCAGAAAGCGCCCGGCGGTCGGTGTGCGTGAGTTCTGTGCTCAGGATCGTGACGCCGGCTGTCTGCATGCGATCGTGCCTCCGCCACGACCGTACGCGGCGTGCGTGACGTGCCTGCTACGAAGATGTTGCCGGCCGTGAAGCGCTGCGCAGGCGCCCGTCATCGAACTGTGCGCCCGGCGCGAGATACATCGCGGCGCCGCCTAAATCGAAGGTGGCCACGAAGTTGCGCAGGACGCCCAGACCGACGTTGCCCGCATCAACCCGATCCGCGAAGGCACCTTCACGCGCCAACACGACCTCCACCGCGCGGTGGTAGAGCGAAACGCCGCCGATATCGAGCGCATCGAGCGTGGTGCGATAGGTCGCGTTCGCACCGCCGATCCCATAGTTCCACGACCCGGCGCTGGAGAACGGAACGATGCCGGGGTGCGCATCGAGGAACGGCCGGTAGAGCAGCATCTCCGAGCTGTTCCCCGTGTCGACGATGAAGGGCGCTTCGATGGTATTCGCGCGTAACGATGCTTCAGCCAGTTCCCGGTCCACGTCCAGCGAAATGCGCGTGCCGCGCGGCGCGAACGATCCGGGTGGACCGAAACGCAGCAGATGGTTGGCGAAATCCATTTCGACCAGCGCCGAGGCGAAGAACGGGTAGCCGAGGATGCCGTCGAAGTGCAGCCGGCCGCCGATGCTGCGACCGAGGTCGAGCGACGAGACGACGACGTTGTCGAGCGCCGCACCGTCAACCGCTAGCGACGGCAGCACTGCCACGCCGAGGCCGCCGCTGCGCGTCGCGCCGCGCACTTCGAGCGCGCCCTGCGGCGACACGCCCGCGGCCTTGAGGATGCTCGTGTCGACCAGGATCGACTGGGCGCCGGTGTCGAGCAAAAAGAACCAATCGCGCCCGGCGCACCGCACGGTGATTCCGACGTGTCCCTCGCGCTCGATCAGCGGCACGGTGTGGACGCGGTCGGTCGCCAGCAGCCGCGGCTGCAAGGGGGCGAACGCGGCCGCGTCGACCGGCTGATCGATCGTCACGGACGTCGTCTGCTGCACCGTATCGAAGCGACGGTCGCCGTCGGTCAGCACCGTGCGAAACGGAATCTTGCGCCCCGCGACATCGCGCCAATCGCCGTACTCGACGAACGACGGACCGTCACCGTCGAGAAATTCCAAGCGCAGCGGCAGGCCGCTCCCGGCGTCGATCCACAGCGTCTCCGGCTCGCCGCCGGCGGCACGCACCTCGAGCCGCCAGGCACGCACGCCGCTCGCGTCGCCCCAGCCGGCAAATCGCGCCAGCTCGGGATGCGCGGCGAATTCGCCGGAGTCGAGCAAGTCTTCGGTAAGACCGCGCCGGTGCAGATAGCCGCGCAGTTCCCGCACGTTGCCGTTGGCGTTGCGCACGAAGATCCGATTGCCCAGCCGCAGCGTCGTTTCGTGACGCGGGCCCATGACGTCGTCCTCGCGTTCGTTCGTTCCATCGCGCACGACGGTAAAGGTCCCGGTCAGCCCTTCGCCGACGAGCGTTCCTTGCGCCGCGTACGTCGCAACATCGTCGGCATGCGTCGCGCGCGTATAAGCCTCGAGGATCGTCGCGACGGAAACGTCGGCGTCGCCGCGCCCCGCCGACACGGCGCCCGGCAGCAGCGCCAGGCAGATCGCACTAGCGGCGGCGATACCTTGCACGCGAAGCCAGGACGGCTTCGATGTAGCGCTGCGTTTCGGCATAGGGCGGTACGCCACGATGGTTCTCCACGGCACCCGGACCCGCATTGTACGCCGCCAGCGCCAAACGGACATCCCCGCCGAAGCGATCGACGAGCGAGCGCAGGTAGCGCGCGCCGGCCGCCACGTTCTGGGCGGGATCGAACGGATCGCGCACGCCGAGCGCAGCGGCCGTGGCCGGCATCAGCTGCATGAGACCTTGCGCGCCGGCCGGCGAGGTCGCGGCCGGGTCGAAGGCCGACTCGTTGGCGATCACCGCCTCGAGCAGGGCGGGCTCGAGGCGCCAGCGCGCCGCATTGCGGCGCACGAGGTCGTCGATACGCGGCGAGGGCTCCGGCACGAGGTAGGCGGCCGCGCCGCGAGCGGCCGCCGGCGCGCGGGTGCCGCCGACCGCAGCAGCCCACGCCGCGCAATCGCCGGAGCCGGCGATCTGCGCGATGCGGCGCTGGACGGCCGCGACGTCGTCGGCGACGGTCACGCGTGCAGGGGCTGGGTCACGGCGGCGAGACCGGCGAGGGTGCGCGCGAACGGTGACGGCGCGGCGTCCTGGGACAAGAATGCGTCGATCGTCGCCTCGTGCTCGAGACACCGCCCCAGGAACGGATCGCCGGCCGCCGCATCGATGCCGAGCCCGCGCGCGTCGCGCGATTCGTCGAGCGCAGCCACGGCTGCGCGCAGCAGACGCGCAGCGGCGACGTGCTCGGCCGCGGCGCAGTCGGTGAACGTGCGGCTCGTGCTCCGCACGAGATCGATGGCGGGGAAGCGCCCCATCCGTGCAAGCCGTTCGCACAGGACGAGGTGCCCGTCGAGGCCGCCGCGCGCCGCTTCGGAGACGGGATCGTGTTCGTCGGGGCCTTCGGAGAGAACGGTCGCGACGAGGGTCATGCTTCCGCGCGCCGCGGGACCCGCGCGCTCCAACAGCCGCGCCAACCCGGCGAAGACGCTGGGCGGGAAGCCGCCCCGTCCGGGCGCCTCACCGGCCGCGAGCGCGATCTCGCGTGCGGCGGACGCGATCCGCGCGAGCGAGTCGACCACCAGCAGGACGTCTAGCCCTCGCGCACGCAGGGCGCCGGCCTGCGCGAATGCGACCTCCGCGGCGCGCAGGCGCTCCGCCGGCGGCCGGTCGCTGGTCGCGCAGACGATCGTCGTGCGGGCATCGAGTGCCTCGACGTGCCGCTCCGCTTCCCGGCCGCGCTCGCCGATCAGCGCGACGACGGTGGCGTCGGCGTCCGCGCCGCGAACGATTGCCTCCAAGATGGTCGACTTGCCGGCTCCCGGCGGCCCGAAGATGCCGATCCGTGCGCCGCGCCCGAACGCGAGCGGCCCATCGATCGCGCGGATGCCGGTGTGGAAGAGCTCCGCGCACGGACGCCGCTCGCCGAGCGCGAGCGCACCCGGATCGCGCCCCATGCGGGCGGAGCGGATCGGCGGCCCTCCGTCGAGCACCGCCCCGGAGGCGTCCATGGCGCGCCCGAGCAGCGCGGTGCCCAGCGCCGCAAAGGCGGCGCTCGCGTCGGCGGTCACCGGGTCACCGCGCGCGATGCCGTCGAGGGCGCACCACGGAGCGAGCGTCGCGCACGTACCCTGCAGCGCGACGACGCGGGCGCGGGCGTCTCGACCACCGCCCCGGATCACGACTGTGTCGCCGGCGCGTACGAAGGGCAGTTCCGCTTCGAGCATTCCGCCGCGCGTCGCAACGATCGTTCCACGCGCGCGGCCAATCACGCAAACGCCTCGAGCACCTGCGCGAGGCGCACGCCAAGGCGCGCATCGATCGCGCCGCCGGTAAGTTCGACGATCGCGTCGCCGGGGCGAAGCGACGCGTCGACGACGACCGGGAAGTCGCCGATCAGCGCGGCATCCTCCGGGGCGACGCGCACGCCGGCGATCGGCGCAGCGGCGTGCACGCGACGCATTATGCTCGCGAGGTCACACGGCGCGAGCTGCAGTTCGCGCGCCAGCACGTCAGCCGCAAGCTCCCGCAGCAGCCGGGCCGAGGCCTCATCGAGCGCGTCCGCCAAACGCGCCCGAAACAGCCGCGCATCGCGCAGCGCAGCGACGCGCTCGTCGAGCGGATCGTCATCGTCGCGGGCGTCCGTCATCACCGGCGCCGGTATCTCACCGCCGGCGGAGCCGTCGGTCGCCGGCATCAGCATCTCGGCCAGCGAGATGAAGTCAGCCTCGCGCACGCAGCAGCTCCTCGGCCGGCGGTACCAGGTTCGCGTTCGCGCGCGCGAGCCGGCGCACGATCGCGGCCCGCTCCTCCGGCGGATAGAGTTCGAGCACCGCGGCCGCGGTCGCGGTCGGCAGCGCCGAGATGATCGCGGCCGCCACGTGCGGCGGCTCGCCGTCGAGCACGCCGCGCATCCGAGCCGGCGGAATTCCCGAGGCGCTGCGGGCCGTGCTCCGGGCCGACGCCGTCTCGAGCATGCGCATCGCCACGGCGGCGCACGGACGCGCGGCGAACGCGGAGATCGCGATGACGGCCGCCGTCGTCGCCAGCTGCGGCAGCGCGCTCAGTGCGGCCAGCAGCCAGGGCGGCGCGCCGTTGCCCGGCTCACGCACCGTCGCGTCGTCGAACGCGACCGCCTCGACCCGCAGCGTGTCGCCCCGATCGCTGCGGGTACCGGCGGTCGCCGCCGCCAGCGCCCGAATCTTGTCGAGATCGAGCCCGCGCGCCGCGTCGACGAACACGGCGACCGAGAGCCGCGCGGTGGCGTCGGGAGCAATGCTGCGCCGTTCCTCGCGCGTGTCGCTGCCGCGATCTTCGGTTCCGTTCAGCTTCGAGTAGTGTTTGGCGCTTGAGGCGTAGCGTTCGTCGCTGGTCGAACGCGCGATCGTGCCGCCGATCGCGCCGCGGCGGATATCGTGCACCTCGCGCCGCTCGCCGAGCGGTTCGCGATGGACGCGCACGATCGTCGTCTTCGCCCCGAAGGCCGCATCGAGTGCGCTTTGAAGCGCGGTTTGCACGTCGGAGGCATCGTCGCCGGCGTCGCCCTCGAGCGCGATCCCGCGATCGTCGACGACCGTGACACGCGCCGCCTCCAGCCCCGGTACGCCGCCGGCGACGAAGGCCTTGATCCCCGCGACCGTTCGGCCGCCCAACCGCGCGCCGGTTACCAGCGCGATGCGAACGCTGGCACTCGCGTCGCGGTGCGTGTCGTCGGCATAGACGCCGCCGCTCGATGGTGCGATCACGACGCGAGCGTCGGCGACGCCGTCGAGCCCGCGCAGCCCCAGCGCCAGATCCGCCGCCAGCGCATCGCGGGTCTGCGCTTCGAGTACTGTCTGCGGCGTCAAGGCGCCGACGTGCGCCAACGCTTCGTCGCTGCCGGCGAGATGCGGATGCGGGACCCCCGCCAGGGCGAGCCGCAGCAGCAGCCCGCTGCGGCGGCCCGGATCGACGCGCACGTTGTCGCCGCCGGCCGCATACGGAATGCTCCAGGCCGCCAGCCGCGCTTCGACTTCAGCCAGCTGATCGGCATGCAGCGGCGTCGCAAACAGCGCCACCCGCACGTCGCGCGCCGCGATGAAGGCCGCCGTTCCGCTCGCCGCGAGCATCAGCAGCCCCGCCGCCAACGCCAGCCGTGCGCGCGGCGAGAGCGCGCGTACGCGTTCGACCGCCGCGACGGCCAGCGCCATCAGAGCTGCATGCCGAGCAGCGACGACACGGCCTGCGTCGCGCGCTGCGCCGCCGCCGTAGCGACGGCCAGCGCGATGTCGGCCCGCGCGCGCTCGACGACCATCTCCTGCAGTCCGCCGCGATGCGCGGTGAAGGCCGCCTCGGCGCGATCGGCACGACCGAGCAGCGCGCCCGCCGCATCGACGAGCTTGGCAAACGCGCTCGACTCGCCGCCGCCCGCGTGCACCGCCGGGGGAACCGGCGCCACAGCATCGGGAACGAGCAGCTCGACCTGCACGGCCTCAGAACCGCCCGACGTCGATCGTGCGCTCCGCCAACCGTTTCCCGACGTCGAAAACGGACGCATTGGCCTCGTACGCGCGCTGCGCCTGAAGGACCGCGATCATCTCGGTCAGCGCATCGGCCGTCTCGCCGCCCGGCACCGACCCCACGAATCGCGTCCGGGCCGCATCGTCGCCGTCCGCCGCAAACGGATCGGGATCGAATGCGCCGCCGTCGCCGTCGTCGGCCTCGGCGTGCGAGAACTGCGCCACCAGGCGCGCGTAGGGATGCGCCGGCGTCGACGCCTGCGCCGCCGCAACATTGCGCGCCGCCACGTCGAGCATCGCCCGCTGCACGCTCATGCCGTCGGCAGCCGTCGTCAGCAGATCGAACTCGCTCACTTCGTGACCGTCCGCAGTTCCGCAAAGCGAGCCCGCAGCGCGCCCAGCAGCGCCTCCTCAAACAGCGCCACGCGTGCCACGCGACCGGCACCATGCTCATCCCGCGCCGCCCCGCCGGCAATCGCCCCCAACCTCTCCCGCGCCGCAGCCGCCGCATCCGCGGTAGCGCCCCCAACCCCGTCCGTCATGCCGAAGATCGTGCCGCGCGCGGATTGCCGTCGCATGTCCACGCCATGAACGAGCGCAGGTCACATCGTGACGGCCGAACCGTCCTAGCCTGGCCCCGTTGACATCAGCACTGCTGCTCGAACAGAACGACGAATGGCAGCTCCAGCGCCGCTACATGCCGCTCGAAGGACTGCGCTCGGTCAGCGACAATGTCACCCCACGCATCTCCGCCGTCGTCACGAGTTGACACCCGCAGGCCGTCGGCAAGATCAAGCGCTTGAAGCGCATCGCCCTGCGCTGCGAGAAGACCGCCCGCAACTTCTTGTCCTTCGTACACTTATCCGCCGCGCTCAACTTGATCAAATCCGTCCACACAGCCTCATAGTGAACAATGTCGCAGCGCCAGCCATTCCTGGTCGACCAAGCAGGAGGAACAATATGCGAACGTGGGTCTCTTTCGCCGCCCTCGCGGCATCGATTTTCATGTGGCCGGCCACAGCTGTGACAGCCTCCGACACGCCAGGCCGCATCACAGGGATCGGCGGCATTTTCGTCGTCAGCAAGGACCCCAAGGCCCTGGCGGCTTGGTATCGGGACGTGTTGGGCATTTCGCTGGAGCCGTGGGGCGGCGCGACATTCCGCTACGACGCGACCGGGCATCCGGCCGTCGCGGTTTGGAACGCCTTCCCGGAAGGGGAAAGTTATCTCGCGCCCTCGCGGCGCGACTTCATGCTCGACTTCGCCGTGGATGACCTCGACGCGTTTCTCACTCGTCTGAAGGCAAAGGGCGTCACGATCCTCAAGCGTGACGACTCCGATCCGAGCGGCAAGTTCGCCTGGATTCTCGATCCCGACGGCACGAAAATAGAGCTGTGGCAGTCGACGAAGCGATGATCTTTTCCGCCGTCGTCACGAGTCGACACCCGCTGCTACACCACGCGCTGGGACACGATCCGCTCGCGCTCTAGACACGCGCGAGTGGCTCGGTAGAGCGATTCTGCGTTGCTCCACAGGTTCGGATTACTGTGCGATGCGCGCATGATCTCGACGACGGGCATCAGCTTCTCCCAGCTGCCGACGATGAGCTCACCGAGAAAATTGAATACCGCATTCCCATCGATGAATCGGTTCTCGAGATAGAGCCCGATCTCTTCGAGCCTCGCGAGCACCAGGAGTTCCGGGTGCTTTTCGCCATCGATCGCCCACCCCAGCGAAGACGAGAGCTCGTTCGCGTATTCCGGGTCGCGCAGCCGGCTTGCGAGTTCGTTGAACACGAACTGCAGCGCACGATAAAAGCTCGGATCGAGCGCCTGGTTAATGAGGCTCCGCGTCGCCTGAAAGCGCGCTTCCGCCCGGCCATCCCGCAGCTGTATAAACGCGAACACAACCGTCAGCAAAATCACCGCCGCCTGCACCGCCGCCGCAATCGCCGCCACCGCATTCCAACTCACCCCAACCCCCGATCACAGTCACCATCCATGCCGACCCCTCACAACAGTCGCCTCTGCCGACACCAAGGCCAGTTCGACAAACCGCAATCCGTACCGGTGTCGCAGACCGGCGACGTCGTTCGGTGGGGCTTTTCGGTCAAGCGAAGGCCCGGAGGGCCGAGAGCAATGACCGAAACAGAGCGGCCCTCGCACACGAAGTGCGAGGGCCGCGTCCCCACCCGAACGATGTCGCCGGTCTGCGACACCAGCCACCAATCCTAGCGTTTAGAGAACTGGAACCGCTTACGAGCCTTCTTGCGGCCGTACTTCTTCGACTCTTTTTCGCGCGGATCGCGCGTGAGCAGCCCATTGCGGCGCAACGGTTCGCGCAAGGATTCATCCATCTCGAGCAGCGCGCGCGCAATGCCGTGTCGCACCGCGCCGGCCTGACCGGACACTCCGCCGCCTTCGCATTTGACGTCGACGTTGAAGCGTGAGAGCGACTGCGTCACGTCGAGCGGCTGGCGCACGATCTGCTGCAGCGACGGGCGCGGAAAGTATTCTTCCATCGGGCGCTTGTTGATCGTGATCACGCCTTGGCCGAGGTAGAGCCGGACGCGGGCGATGCCGCGCTTGCGGCGGCCGGTGCCGATAAAGAGATCCTGGGTCTGCATTAAGCGAGCTGCTCCGGCTGCTGGGCGGTGTGCGGATGCTCCGCACCGGCATACACGTTGAGGCGACCCAACAGGACGTCGCGCATCCGATTCGTCGCCAGCATTCCGCGGACCGCGCGCTCGATCAGGCGCTCGGGATACTTGTCGCGCACCTGCGCCGCCGTCTCGGTCCGCAGACCGCCGGGGAAGCCGGAGTGGCGATGGTACACCTTCTGGGTCCACTTGCGTGGGGCCAGTTCGACCTTTTCGGCATTGATCACGACCACGTGGTCGCCATCGTCGATGTGGGGCGTCCAGGTCGGCTTCGACCGGCCCGAGAGGGCGCGGGCAATCCGCACGGCGAGCGTGCCGAGCCGTTGTCCGGTCGCGTCGACGACGTACCAGTCGTGTTTCGTGTCGGCCGTCTTCTGCTGATATGTGCGCATGGGGTCCGTCGGAACGTGAAGAACGCCGCGAAAAGCTCGCGGCAACCTAGGAAGTATACGGGCCAGGCTCGCCGGAAGTCAACCGCCGCAAGCTCGGCCACGAGGTCGGCGTCGCCACCCAAGACAAGCAGACGCGTGGCCGCCCACTTCAGGGCCCCAGCACGACCGGCAGGTTCGTTTCGAAGTCATCGTAGCGGACGCCGGTCAGGTAGAGCCCATGCGGCGGCGCGGTCGTTCCGGCGGCATGTCGGTCGCGCGCCGCGAGCGCCCGGGCCGGGAAATCGGCCGGCCGATAGCCGGTGGCGGCGTCGACCAGCGTGCCCACGATGATCCGGACCATCCGGTGGAGGAAGCCGTTCCCGCGCACCCGCACGCGCAGGATGTCCGAGCGGCGCTCGAGCGCGAGCTCGAACAGTTCGCGGACCGTGCCTCCGCGCTCCGGCGCCTCGCCGCAGAACGTGACGAAGTCGTGGATCCCCACCAGCGGCGCGGCCGCGGTCGTGAAGCGCGCATCGTCGATCGGACGCGGCACGTACCAGGCGCGAGTGCGCCATATCGCCGACGGCGCGCCGCGATTGACGATCAAGTAGTCGTAGCGACGCTCGCGCGCGTCGAAGCGCGGTGAGAAGCCGTCGCGTGCGACGGCGGCCTCGCGCACGATCAGATCGTGCGGCGTCGTGCCATTGAGCGCTCGAGCGAGCCGCTCGATCGGAAACTCCCGTTCGGAATGAAATGCGATGACCTGCGCGGTCGCGTGAACGCCCGCATCGGTGCGTCCGGCGGCGCTGATGCTGACCGGCGCGTGGAAGATGCGCGACAGCGCGGTCTCCAACTCACCCGCGATCGTGCGCAGACCGGGCTGAAACTGCAGCCCGTGGAACGCAGACCCGTCGTATTCGACGACGAGCCGATAGGTCGGCACATGCCGCGCTTCACGGAAAGCAAAGAGGCCGCCTTGCGGCGGCCTCTTGCGGAACGATGGGACGCGTCCGTCTCAGGCGGGGACGCGCTCCGGAACGGGGCGCTTCTCGTCGAGGTCGAGCAGATCGGGCCACATCGTGACGTCGGTCCGCGTCGGCGCGACTTGGTTGCGCAGCTCCAGGAAGTACTTCTCGCCGTCGCTGCCCTTCTCGGGCGAATACTTGAGGAAGTCTTCGTTGAAGTGGGCAATCTCGGCCGGCGACTTCTTGGCGACGAACGGCTTCGCATACGCGACGAGGTCGTCTTGGCTGTTGGCCTTCTTGATCTCGCTCGTCAACGCGTCGGCGTCGATGCCGAGGAATCCGAGCACGCCCTTGTCCATCGGGCAGTTATAGTGGTACTCGCCCTGGGTGCCGTTCGCCGTAGCGATGCCCTTGTCGAAAGCACGCCCCAGCTGGACGACGCCGAGGACTTTGTCGCGCACCGAGCGCGGGAAGCTTGTGGTTAAATCGAGTTTCAACATGCGACACCAAGACCACCGCCGGTTGCGTGCGGTTGCGGCCCGCTCAGCCGGGCTCGGCGCTCAGGTCCGCCAATACCTGTTTCGCAGCCGACCGAAAGCGCGGCGCGTCGCCGTATGCACGCGCAACCAGCATAGCGCCCTCTAGCGCTCCGAGGACACTCTGCGCACGCTCAGTGGCCGATCCCCGGAAGGCGAGCACGCCTGCGAGACGTCCTCGTTCGAGCACGGCCGCCAACCATAACTCATTCGCGTCGAAGAATCGCCGCAGCTGGTCCTGCATCGCGCCCGGCAGCGTGGCGTATTCGGCCGCCAGCATGCCGCACAAGCACATCCGATTCTTGCTCATGACGGAGTCGTACAGTCCGACATAACGCCGCAGCTTCTCGTCCGCCGCGGGCACCTGCCGATCGATGTCGTCGAGCGCCGCTCCGAAGACGAGATGATAGCGCTCGATCAAGGCGCGACCGAGATCGCCCTTCGAAGGGAAATGATAGTGCAGACTTGCCTTCGTCAGCTGAAGCTTCTGCGCGACGTCGGCGTAGCTGAACCCGTTGAAGCCGCGCGTTTGAGCCAGCTGCTCCGCGACATCGAGGATCCGCTGCGCCGCAGACGTCGGGGATGCTGGAGCGGGGTCGCCTTTTTCGATTGCCATCCCCCTTGACTTTAACCTACTAGTAGGTAATACTCCTTCCCGTAGGGAGAATTCGACGCCGGTCCGGACCGCCGGTCGAGTGTTTCCGCACGCACCACAATGTCACCGCGCCGCTTCACAGCCGCGCGGAGAGGAGCATGCGATGCAGAGCCACCAGCAGCAAATCGACCACAAGACGTTCACGAAGCCCGATGAAGTCCGCGAGTTCCCGAACGGCAAGGCCGAAATTATCGCCGTCGGCGGCGCCGAGGTCGGGCGCTTGGTCTTTCGACCCGGCTGGCGATGGTCAACCGACGTGAAGCCGCTCGCGAAGACGCCCAGTTGCGAGGCGCCGCACTTTCAATATCATGTGTCCGGCAGGCTCGGAATCCGCATGGACGACGGTACCGAGTTCATCGCCGGCCCGGGCGATGTAACGTCCCTGCCCAGAGGCCACGACGCGTGGGTGATCGGTGATGAACCCGCCGTCGTCGTCGATTGGTTCGGAGCGACCAACTACGCGAAGAAGTCCTAAGGCAGAACGCGCCTGACGCTATTCCAGAGGCCACCTCAACTACATCCGTCGCGTCCGCAAACCTCGGACCGAAAGAGAGGCACTTCCGATGCAAACTTCTGCGAGAAAAATGGTCGACTGTCGCGAATTTCCGAGCGAGAGCAATTGCTCGCTCACGATCGCCGGTACTGAGGATGAAGTGCTCAAAGCCGCGACCGAACACGCCGTTTCGAGTCACGGCCACAAGGCCGGCCCGGAACTCGTGAGCGCGCTTCGCACCTCGCTGCGCGACGAGAAGTAAACCGCCGCCCGCGAGCCCTTGCCCTACGGCTGCTCTTCCGTCGCTTCGGAAAGCTCGTCCGCGTCATCAGGCGCCTGCGGGCGCTGGAGCGGGAAGAGCAGCACGTCGCGGATCGACTCGTTTCCGGTCAGCATCATCACCAGCCGGTCGATGCCGATCCCAATCCCGGCGGTCGGCGGCAACCCGTATTCCAAGGCGGTGACGAAGTCCCAATCCGGCGGCGGCACGTCGTGGTCACCGGCCGCTTTTTCGATCACCTGCAGCTCGAAGCGGCGGCGCTGATCGTCGGGATCGTTCAGTTCGGTGAAGGCGTTGGCGAGTTCCATGTTCGCCGCGAACAGCTCGTAGCGTTCCGTCAGCAGCGGATCGTCCTTCATACGCTTTGCCAGCGGTGAGAGCACGAGCGGATATCCGTACACGAAGGTCGGCTGGATGAGGTTCGGTTCGACGACACGCTCGAAGAGCTTGTCCAGCGCGTGCGCATGACTGGGCGATTCGGGGATGCCGAAATCGTGCAGCAGACGATGGCACGCCTCGGCATCGAGCAGCTGATCGCGTGACAAGCCGCCGAACTCCTCAAACGCGCCGAGGTAGTCGAGCCGGCGAAACGGGGTGGCGAACGAAATGGCATCGTCGCGGTAGAGCACCGTCTCGGAGCCGTGCACGGTGCGGGCCAGATGCGCCATGAGGTCTTCGTTGAACGCCATCATGTCGCGCACGTCCCAGAACGCGGCGTACAGCTCGAGCATCGTGAACTCGGGGTTGTGCGTGCGGTCGATCCCCTCGTTTCGCCAGATGCGCCCGATCTCATAGACGCGCTCCATCCCGCCGACGATCAAGCGCTTGAGGTAGAGTTCGGTCGCGATACGCAGTGAGAGCGGGATGTCGAGCGCGTTCGAGTGGGTGAGGAAGGGGCGCGCCGCAGCGCCGCCCGCGATGCTGACGAGAGTCGGCGTTTCGACTTCGAAGAAACCGTGACCGTCGATGAAGCGCCGCATCTCCGCGATGATGCGCGAGCGCGCGATCATCACGTTGAGGACCAGCGGGTTCACGATCAGGTCGACGTAGCGCCGGCGGTAGCGCTTCTCCACGTCTTGCAGTCCGTGCCATTTGTCCGGCAGCGGCCGGAGCGATTTTCCCAGTACCTCGAAACCGGTCACCGAGAGCGTGAGTTCGCCCGCCTTGGTGCGAAAGACCGGCCCACGCGCGCCGATGATGTCGCCCCGCTCGAGCTCACGAAAGACATCGAACGCGTCCGGGCCGAGGTTGTCGAGCCGGATGAAGAGCTGAAAGCGGCCCGTCCGGTCGTCGAGATCGGCAAAGATCACCTTGCCCTGACCGCGCACCGACATGAGACGGCCCGCGAGCGCCCACTCCGGCGCGTCCGCGGCCGGAGAACCGACCTCGAGGCCGGCATACCGCGCGGCGAGCTCCGCGGCGTGTGCCGTGACGTCGAAGCGCGTGGCGGCGAACGGGTCGACGCCGCGGTCGCGCAGCGCTGCGAGCCGCGCGCGCCTGGCGCCGATCAGGTCGGGGGCATTCGCCACGCTATGCGGCGCGCACGGCGCTAGGACGCCTTCTTGGTCTTCTTGGGATCCTTGTTGATCGACTCGATCTTGTATTTCATTTGGCCGCGCGGCGTGGTGACGTCGACGGTCTCGCCCTTCTTGCGGCCCATGACGGCGCGGCCGAGCGGCGATTCGTTCGAGAGGCGCGCGTTCTTCGGATCGGCTTCGGCCGAGCCGACGATCGTGAACTCGTGGGTGGTCCCGGCACCGGTCTCCTTGACCTTGATCGTCGCACCGAGATGGACTTCGTCGGCGACGTAGTCGCTGGCATCGATCACGCGGGCGTTGCGGATCATCGACTCGAGTTTGAGGACGCGGCCCTCCACGAACGCCTGTTCCTGCTTCGCGTCTTCGTATTCGGCGTTTTCGGAGATGTCGCCGAACTCTTTCGCCTGGCGAATCCGCTCGTTGACCTCGCGGCGATGGACGGATTTCAGGTCGTCCAGCTCTTCCTCGAGCTTCTTGAGACCATCACCGGTCAAAACGATTTCTTTGTCGTTCAAAAGCGACTCCCGGATACTGATTCCACCCCCGCTGCCGCGCGGCGCACCATGCGCCCTCTCCAGACCGCCAGGGGAAGCCCGATGATTGCGGAGGCGGCGATAAAAACCCTGGGCGCCAGGTCATCTCTGAACACGGACGCGGCCAGGATGCCCGCCAGCAGCACGGCGGCCGTTCCCGGCAGCAGGACACCGGTCCAGCGCTTGGTCTTGTCGCCGGCGAAGAGGCGAACGGCCGCCGCTGCACTCAGCGCAAACAAGACGCCCAGAAACCATGCCGTGCCCTGGAGCGCGACATCGAACGCATCTTTCGTGCTCGGAAAGAAACCCGACACGAGGCAGAATGCGATCGACAGCCCCGCGATCAGCGCGACGGCCGCCGTCGGCTCATCGCGCTGGTCGAGCCGTCCGAGCACCGGCGGCAGCAGACCGTCGCGGCCCATTGCGTAGAAACTGCGGCTGAGGTAGACCAGCGTCGTTTGGAGCGACGCCGCCAGTGAGACGAGCACCGTCACGGAAAGCAGCGCCGGCCAAGCGCCGCCGAGCAAGCCTCCGACGTAGGCGAGCGCGTCCGATTCGTGCGCACCAAAACCGGCCGCGGAGCCGAGCCGCGAAAACGCCAGCACGGCCGCGAGCAGGACGACGCTGGTGACGAGCAGCCCCAGCATGCCGCCCGTGCCGGGAACCGAACTGTCGCCGCGCGACTCCTCGGCCGTCGAAGCCGAGACTTCCCAGCCGTCGAGCATCCAGATCCCGACCACGATCGCGCTGAGCAGGCCGCCCCACGCGATCGGCAGCGTCGAGAACGCCACCGCGTCCGGCCTCGGATGCGTCGCGGCACCGCCCGCGGCCGCGCCGAGCACGACCAGCTCGCCGATCAGGAAGAGACCAGCCAGCGCGGCGGTCGGACGCAGGCCGTACCACAGCAGCAGCGCGGTCGCCGCCGTCCAGGCACAACCGACCAACGCGACCGCGATGCCGTTGCCGGCCAATTGCGGCGCCACCAGATCGAGCGTATAGGTACCGGCGGGGAGCGCGGTCACGAGCATCGCGAAGACGTTGGCGACGATCAGCACCCACGCGCCGTATGCGCCCGCCTCGGCGCCGAATGCCCGGCCGATCCAGACGTACGAGGAACCTGCGTCGCGAAGCCGCTCGCCGAGCTGCTTGTATCCGGCGGCGACCATCAGCATCAGGATCGTGACGATCGCGAACGCCAGCCACGTCCAGCGCCCCGCGCCGGCGATCATCGCGGCCATCGTCGTGGCCAGCGAAAACGCCGGGCCCATCGCGGCCGCCGCGACGACGGTCAGGTCGCGCAGGCCGAGGACGCGCCGCAGCGCTCTCACGAACGGCGCAGCTGCGAGTGGCGATAACCGTAGAGCGCGTAGATCGCGAGCCCAACCGCAAACCACACCAGGAAGCGCAGCCACGTCAGCGGCTGCAGCCCCCACACGGTCAGCCACACGCACAGGACGATGCCGATCGCGGGAACCGCAATCGGCCCGAGCGGGACGCGAAAGGCACGCTCGGCATCCGGGTGCGTGAAACGCAGCACCATGACGCCGACGCACACGATCACGAATGCCGACAACGTCCCGATGTTTACGAACTCCAGCAGCACCTGCAGCGGAACACCGAGGGCCAGGATCGCGACGACGATGCCGGTCGTCATCGTCATCAGTACCGGGGTGCGCGTGCGCGCGCTGACCGCACCGAAGACCGGCGGCAGCAGCCGGTCGCGTGACATCACGTAGAAGATGCGGACCTGGCCCAGCAGCGAGATCAGCATCGACGCGGTCGTGCCGGTGACCGTGCCCACCAGGACGAGCCCGAAAAGCAGCGGATTGTTGCCCGCATGCTTGACCGCGTCGAGCATCCCGGAGTTCACGTCGATCGCGTTCCAGGCGACCACGCCCACGGCCACCGCCGCGACCGCCGAGAACAAGATCCCGCCGACGATCAGCGAGGCGATGATCGCGCGCGGTACGTCGCGCCTCGGATTGCGCGCTTCCTCGCTGGCTACCGTCACCGTGTCGAAACCGATGTAGGCGAAGAACACGACCGCCGCGCTGGTCACGATTCCGTGCAGGCCCAGCGGCGCGAACGGATGGTACGCGGCCGGATGGATCGCACCACTGAGGAACACAACGAACCCGACCAGCGCGATCAGCTGTATGATCACCAGGACGACGTTGGTCGCGGACGACTCCCGAATCCCGGTCGCCAGCACGACCGCCAGCGCGACGATCGCGAGGCAGGCGATCAGGTCGACCTGCGAGTGCGCGAGATCGATGCCGCCGCGCGTGAAGACCACGTCGGCGGTCTGCGCCCACTTCGGCAGCGTCACGCCCGCACCGCTCATCAACTGCTGCAGCGAGCCGGAGAAGGTCGCCGCCAGCGGCGCGACGCTGATCCCGTATTCCAACACCAGGTCCCAGCCGATCACCCAGGCCACGATCTCGCCTAGCGCCGCGTATGCGTAGGTGTACGCGCTGCCGGCGATGGGGACCATCGACGCCAATTCCGCATAACAGAGCGCGACGAACAGACAGGTGACGCCGGAGAGCCCGAATGCGGCAACGACGGCCGGTCCGGCGGCGTGCGCGCCGGCGCCGACGGTGGTGAAGATGCCGCCGAGCATCGTTCCCAGCCCGACCGCGATCAGTGCCGGCAGTCCCAGCACGCGACGGAGCGGTACGCCGTCGGACGGCAGGCGCTCACGGTCGTGCGGCTGCCGCGTGAAGAGGTTGCCGAGCAGCGACAACGCGGCTATGCGACCTGGAATTCGATCACGCGCGGCTTGAGGTCGAGCTCGCGCAGCAGGCGGAGGTAATCCGCCTCGGTCACCTCGGCCCAGGTTTTTCCGAGCATCGCGACCAGCGCCGCTTCGACGACATTGGTGCCGAACGAACGGCCGCCGAAATCGGGCGTCGTCGTCACCAACCGCGCGATCCCGCGCTCGCGCAGGAATTCGATGTCGCGGGCGGTGACCGTGTTGGTGAGGATCGTCTTGCCGTCCAGCCGGTCCGGCATGAACTGCCGCATGAAGTGATAGTCGCCCGCGATCACGTCGGCGTCTTCGTAATACTCGGGATACTTCGGCTGCGGCGGGCGGTCTTGTTTTTTTCCGGTCGGATAGAAAAACTGAAACGGCAGCTTGCAGGCGTCGGGGAGATAGCGGCGCGCCATCTCCTCGAACTCGGCCAGACCGCGCACCGGCCGGTCGAGGTCGAGCGCGAAGATGAAGTCGCCGAAGATCACGTCGGCCCCGGCTTCGACCAGCGCCTGCGCCATCCCGAACCGGTCGAGGGCGCTGACCATCAGCACCCGCTGGCCGCGCAAATTGATCCCCAGCGACGTCTGCAGAAACGCGATCGCTTGGCGCTCGAGCGTGTTCTTGAGCCCGCTGCCGTCGACGACGGGTGTCAGCTTCACGGCATCGAGCAGGCGCAGCCCGTCCCGCAGCGCGTAGCGGTCGGTGCCGGCGTAGAGATACACGTCGATGCCGCCGAGCCCGATCGCATCGACCGTGCCGTCGAGTTCCTTCAGCTTCGCGAGCGCCCGATCGAGTGAACCATCCGTGCCAATCCGCGAAATATCAAAATGCTCGCCCAACAACTCGACGTTCGCCTGATGATCGCGCGACGACGAACCTAAAGAAACCGAGACGATCTTTTTCACGCCGCGCACTTTCCAAGTAGGTCGCTGCGAGTGATAGACCTGATGCTGGGGCGGTTCGGTGGTTCCGAAACGACAGCCTCGAGAACTGTCGTTCCGCGGGTTCGATTCCCGCCCGTTCCAGCCCAGCGATCTTGTATCGCTGGAGAAGGCGTGCTACGTTCCCCGTTGCCGGGGGTCTCGAATCGCGGCACACCTGCGCGGGCATCGCGTTCATAGGACGCGGTGCCCGTTGCCTTTCTTCCGCGCTCAGGTTGCACGGTTACGAATCGTATGATACAATCCGCACCAGTTCTCGAGGCTGTCACTTCACCATCGAACGGGCATTTCGTCATCACGACGGGGTGCCCGTCGCCATATGCGTACGTCGCCGCGAGTTGCGCGGTCACGGTCCTCGTGGTACCATCGGTCCTGGGTCTCGAGACCGACGTTTCACCATCGAACGGGCACTTCGTCAATACGACGGAGTGCCCGTCGCCGTTTGCGGTTGCGATCATGCGGAGACGGCGCGGCGCTGTTCGGCGGCGGCGCGGGTGCGGGCGATGTGTTCGCGCGTGATCGGCAAGTCGAATGCCCGCATGTCGGCCAGACTGAAGCCGTCGCGCTCGGCGAGCGCGTCGATCTCGCGGACCTTGGCGAGCTCGATGCCGCGGCCGAGCGTGTACGATTCGCAGCGGTTTTCTAGCGCGAGCACCATCGTCTCCGACATGCACGCCAGCGCAGTGCCCTGCGGCAGACCCATGTCGAACGGCGTGCCGGGTTCACGGACGCGCCACCAGTGCATGTCGCCGGGGGCACGCATGTTGCCGCCTTCGACCACCAGTACATCGGGACGTTCGGCGGCCACGCGTCGCGACACATCATGTGGAAGTGAGACTTCACACACGACGGCGCCGGTGCGCAGGTCTTCCGGCTCGATGACCTCGCTGGTCGATGTGGTGGCGGTCAGCACGAGATCGCTGCGCCGCACGGCCTCGGCAACGTCGGTCGTCGCCGACGACGTGCACGGCAGCGTCTCGCGAATGCGTTCGTGGAATTTTCGCAGCCGGGTTTCGTTGCGCGCGACCAGGATCACGTGCGCGACGCGGGGCGCGATCAGTTCGACGCAGGCCGCACCGATCGAGCCGGTTGCGCCGACGACGACCGCCGTCGCGCCCGCCGCCTCGATCGACATCTCGTCGGCGGCCCGAAACAGGCTGCGCACGCCGGCTGCGATCGTCAGCGAGTTGCCGGTGGTGACCGGGATCGGCGAACGCTCGGCAATCGTGACGCCCCCGTCCCCCACCACCCCGGTGAAGGCCCCGAGCCCGGCGACCTCCGCGCCGAGCTCCGCACCGATCGCGATGGCCTTCAAAATCCGGTCGTAGACGCGCTCGCGCGGGAACTCGAGCATCTGCGCCGGCAGCAGCGGGGCGGCGACGAACCAGCCCTCGGTCTCTCGCCCGTCGGGCGTCCGAACGCCGACCACGTGGGCGGCCGCGTAGGCCGGCATCCACTCCAGGATCTTGGCGATGATCGGCTGTCCTTTGCCCCGTGCTCCGGGCTCGTAGCGGACGACGTCCTCGAGCGATAGGGGGTGGATCACAAAGCAGAATTTGGACATCCCGGGCGCGCATTTCGCCCCCCCGCCGCCGGGAGCCCGCGCCCCGGGCCGGGAAGGGGGGCCGTCCATGAATCAGACGTTCGCGGCCATCGACGAACTGCTCCGGATGCCCGCCCCGTGCCCCGCCCCAATGGGCGTTGCGTGCGACGGAACGGACCTCTGGATCGGGTCCTTCGAAACGAATCGCATCTATGGCGTGCGCGCCATGCAAGGGACGGTTTTCGAGGAGGCGGAGGCGCCCGGCCAGCCCTTCGGAATCACGGTGACCGGCGACGCGCTGCGGGTCATTGTGAGTGAGGGCCCCGAGGGCGACCGCTACATCCGGCGGTACATCATGGGGAAAAAATTTAAGACGGAAAAGATCCCGTGCCCGGAATTGACGGGATCGTTTCTGGCCTACGACGGAGACCGGCTCTACGTCAGCCAGCGCGACAATCAGACCATCATCGAGATCGACGAAACGGGGACCGTGCTGCGCACGATCCCCGTTCCGCGTCAGATCACCGGCATGGTCGTCGTCGGAGGCCGCTTCTATCTGGTCACGACGCCCAACCGCGACAGCGACGACTATCGCCTATTGTGCCTCGACGCGCGCAAGGAGCAGCCCGAAATCCACGAGCTTGCATCACTGCCCTTCGCCGGACGCAGCCTCGCCTTCGACGGAAGTAAATTCTGGACCAGCGACCGCGACCGCAACGAACTCGTAGCCTTCGCCAGAATCGACTGCTGAGGCGTTCGCTTCAGCTTCGCGCTTGAGGCCGGCGAGCATCATCTCGGAGTTCTCACGCACCTTCTTCTGCAGTGTGGGGCCGATCAGCTCGGCCAGCGTCGGCACGCCGAAGTCGTAGTCGACGGTCAGCACGACGCGCGTGAAACCGTCGCTTTGCTCGAACGTCCACGCGCCTTCGAACGTGTCCAGGTCGCCCTCGATCAGCGCGTAGTCGATGCGCAGCGCCGCGTCGTCGAAGCGGTCGTCTTCGGTCCACTCGATCGGCGCATCCTCGACCAGCGTTTTCCAGCGCGTCACCATCCCATCGCGGCGACGCTCGAGCACGACGATGCTCTCGACGTCGGGCATGAAGTCGGGGAAGCGTTCCTGTTCCTTGGCCAGGGCGTAGACGAGCGACGCCGGAGCGGCGATCTCGATCCTCGACTCGACGCGCGGCATCAGCTCAGCGCTCCGAGCTGATCGAACGCGGCGCGCACGGCCCCATCGAAGGCCCGCAGCGCGGCGTCGACTTCATCGGCGGTGACGATCAGGGGCGGCTCGAGCCGGATCACGCGCTGCGCGTTGAGCGTCCAGGCGGCGGTCACGCCGCGCTTGAGCAGTTCGGGGATGATCGCGCCGCCGTAGCCTTCGTGCTGCAGTTCCGCTCCTACCAGCAGGCCGGCGCCGCGGACGTCCGCCAGCACCGCCGGATGGCGCCGCATCACGGCCCGCGCCCCCTCCAGGAGCTGCGCCCCGCGCGCCTGCGCGCGGCCGGCCAGATCGTCGTCGACCAGCACGTCGAGCGCGGCCAGCGCGGCTGCACAGGCCAATTCGCTGCCCCCGAAGGTCGAGGTGTGCAACAGCGGCGCCTTGGCGTAGGCGGCGTTCCACACGGCCGGGCGCGCGACGTAGGCGCCGATCGGCATCACGCCGCCGGAGAGCCCCTTCGCCAGCGTCATGACGTCGGGAACGACCTGCTCGCGGTCGCAGGCAAAACGCTTGCCGCACCGTCCGAGGCCGGTTTGCACCTCGTCGGCGATCATGACCGCGCCGGCATCGTCGCAGATCGCGCGCACCTCGCGCAGGTACCCCTCCGGCGGCACGTTCACGCCGCCCTCGCCCTGCACCGGTTCGACGATCACGGCCGCGACGTGCGCATCGACGGCACCACGGAGCGCGGCGGCATCGCCGAAGGCGACCCGCCGGACGTCGGCCAGCAGCGGTGCGAAGGGCGCGCGAAAGGCTTCCCGCCCACTGACCGAGAGCGCGCCCAGCGTCTTCCCGTGAAAGGCCCCGTCGGCGGAAACGATCACCGCGCGCTGTGTCGCGGCACGCGCAAGTTTGAGCGCACCTTCAACTGCCTCGGCCCCGCTGTTGGCGAAGAACGAGAAGGTGAGATCGCCGGGCGTCAGCTCCGCCAGCCGTTTCGCAAGGCGCCCCATCAGCGGGTTGAACATCGTTCGCCCCGAGAGCGCCATCCGGTCGAGCTGGTCGCGCACCGCCGCGACCACGCGCGGATGCCGGTGTCCGACCGTGAACACGCCGTAGCCGCCCGCAAAATCGAGGTACGTCTTGCCGTTCTGGTCGGTGATCGTCGATCCGGTCGCCGACACTTCGACCGGCGAACCGGACAGCTTCATCACCCGCGCCAGCGGCGGGTTGATGTAGGCGCGGTAGTTGTCGAACGCTTCTTGCGCGAGATCGACGTCGGTCGTCACGCGACGGCCAGTTCCGCCCCGCGCGCATCCAATTGCGCGATCGTCGCGGCCAGGACGGCCAGCGTCTCGTCGGCGGTGGCCGTGCGCATCAAACGCTCGCGGAGCGCGCTCGCGCCCGCAAACCCCTTGAGGTAATAGCCGAGATGCTTGCGCATCTGCGGCACGGCGCGTGCTTCGCCCCACTCGTCGACCATCGTCAGGTAGTGGTGCACGGCGAAGCGCAAGCGGTCGGGCGCGTCGGGCGTCGCCGCGGGCTCGCGTCCCTCCATCAGTGCGCGCAGGCGCGACACGAGCCACGGGTTGCCAAGGGTCGCCCGACCGAGCATTACACCATCGACACCCGACTCGCGCATGCGGCGCAGGGCCTCATACGGGTCTCCGAGATCGCCGTTGCCGATGACGGGGATGTCGATGGCGCGCTTGAGATCGGCGATCTTCGACCAGTCGGCCGTTCCTTTGTAGAACTGCTTCGCCGTGCGCGCATGCAGCGTCAACGCCTGCACGCCGACGGCCTGCGCGCGCTTCGCGACTTCGACGAACACCAGATCGCTCTCGCTCCACCCGAGCCGCATCTTCATCGTCACCGGGCAGTCGACCGCGTCGACCACCGCCTTCATGATCGCTTCGCAGCGGTCGACGTCGCGCAAACACGCGCTGCCGCCTTCGGTCTTGGTGACCTTCGGCGCCGGACAGCCGAAGTTGATGTCGACGATGTCGGCGCCGCACTCCCGCACGACCTTCGCGGCTTGCGCCATGATGGCAGGATCGTTGCCCCAGAGCTGGGTCGAGACCGGTTTCTCGATGCCGTGCTGGTCGATCATCTCCATCGTCCGTTTGGCGCCGTACTGCAGGGCGTTCGACGACACGAACTCGGTGACGGTCAGTCCGAAACCGAAGGGCTTGTACAGCGCGCGCAGGGTACGGTTGGTCACCCCCGACATCGGCGCGAGCACAATGGGAGGCCACACGTCGAGCGGACCGATGCGAAGCGGCGGAACGGTGCGGGTCACGACCAAGGAGTCTACCACATTCCGCCCCCCGCCGCGCTCAGGCCGGCCGGGAGCGCAGGTAGTCGATCCGCAAGCCGTGGAGCACGAGGTGGGGTTCGACGCGCTCGATCGCCGGACACTCGCGGGCGACGACCGAGGCCAGCCCTCCGGATGCGATCACGCGGGTATCCTCGCCCAACACCGCGCGAAAACGCCGGACCAGTTCGGTCGTCTGTCCGACCGCGCCGAAGATCAGGCCGGCCTGAATCGCGCTGACCGTGTCGCGACCGATCGCGGATTCGGGCGCCACCAGCGAGACCTGAGGCAGCTTCGCGGTCCGGCCGGCCAGGGCGTCGAGGGCGACCTGGAGCCCGGTCGAAATCGCCACCCCGACGTACGCGCCGTCGCGGTCGATCGCCCCGAAGGTGGTCGCGGTGCCGAAGTTGATCGCGATCGCCGGCGTGCCGACGAATTCGACCGCGCCGATCGCGGCAGCGATCAGATCGCTCCCAACCTCGCGCGGCCGATCGGTGCGCACGACCATCGTGTCTTGCTTGGCCGCGCTGAAGAAGGTCGCCCGGACGCCGAAGTACTTCTTGCAGCCCTCCGCCAGCGGCCGATCGACGACCGGAACGACCGATGAGACGATGATCGCCGCGATCTGTTCGACCGGGAAGCGTGCAGCCGAAAAGAAGGCTGCGAACAGCACGCCGTATTCGTCGGCAGTGCGCCGCCGCGCCGTCGTAACCCGCCACGTTCCGATCATCGCGCCGGACGCGTCGAACGCGCCGAGCTTCGTTTCGGTATTCCCGACGTCGATGCAGAGCAGGTTCACGCGCGCTGCCGCTTCAGGTCGATGATCGCGTCCCACAGCCGCGCGGCGAGCTCCCGTTTCGAGCCGCTGCCGAGATCGCGCCGGCCTTGCTCGCCCCACAGGAGAACGAGCGCGTTGTCGACGGCGCCGAACGCGCGCTCTCCGCTCACGTCGTTCACGACGATCGCGTCGCAGTTCTTGCGGGCGAGTTTCTCGCGCGCATTGGCCTCGAGGGCTTCGGTCTCGGCTGCGAATCCGACCAGGAAGATGCCGTTCTTGCGGGCGCCGAGGTCGGCCAGGATGTCGGGGTTCGGTTCGAGCGCGATCGCCTGCTGCGACTCGGTTTTCTTCACCTTGCGCGTGTGCGCGACCACCGGCCGCCAGTCAGCGACCGCGGCCGTTGCGATCGCCACCGTCGCGGTCGCGGCGCGCTCGCGTACCGCCGCCTCCATCTCGCGTGCCGACGTCACGCGTGTCGTCCGTGCACCCGGAGGAGCTTCGAGCGGCGTCGGCCCGAGCACCAGATCGACGTCGGCACCGCGCGCCAACGCTTCGCGTGCCAGTTCGATGCCCTGCGTCCCGGTCGCCGCATTCGAGAGGAAGCGCACCGGATCGATCGCTTCGCGGGTCGGCCCGGCGGTGATCAGAACGCGTTCGCCGGCGAGATCCTGCGCGCGGCGCAGCAGCGCCTCGATCGCTTCCAGCAGCTGCTCTTCATCGGCCAGGCGGCCGGGACCGTGCTCGCGTTCGGCCAGGAATCCGATTCCCGGCTCGACGATCGTGACGCCGCGCGCGCGCAGCGTGGCCAGGTTCGCTCGCGTCGCGGCGTGTTCGAGCATCACCGAGTTCATCGCCGGAGCGATCAGCAGCGGGGCGCGCGTCGCCAGCGCGACGTTGCCCAGCAGGTCGTGTGCGAAACCCGCCGCCAGCTGCGCGATCGTGTTCGCGGTGGCCGGAACGATGGCCAGCACTTCGGCCTCGCGGGCCAGCCGGATGTGCGGGATGTCCTCGACGCGTTCCCACAGCGAGGTGTGCACCGGCCGCCGCACGAGCGCCGCAAAAGTCGCGGCGCCGACGAAGCGCTGCGCGTCCTCGGTGAGGATCACCTCGACTTCGGCCCCGCGCTGCACGAGGCGGCTGGCGAGCGCGGCGGCTTTGTAGGCAGCGATTCCGCCCGTGACGCCGAGCACGATGCGCCGGCCGTTCACGCGGTCGCCTCGATCGGCTCGTTGTCGATCAAACGGGTCGTGCCGATCCAGGCGCTGCCGATGGCGAGCGCCGGTGCGCGAATCTCGGGCGCGGGCGCGAACGTGCGCGGGTCGACCACGTCGAGATACGCTTCCCGCAGCGGCGACCGCAGCTCGGCGCGTCCGCGTTCGACCGCGCGCTGCGCGTCACGCTCGCCGCTGCGCACCGCAGCGACGATCGCATCGAGCGCGCGGTGCAGCGCCGGCGCCGCAGCCCGCTGGTCCGCATCCAGATACGCGTTGCGGCTCGAGAGTGCGAGGCCGTCGGGTTCGCGCACGGTCGGCACGACGATCAGCTCGATGCCCAGATCGAGGTCGGCGACGATGCGACGCAGCACCGCGACCTGCTGGGCGTCTTTGGCCCCGAAGTAGGCGCGGTCCGGCGTGACGCTTGCAAAAAGCTTCGTGCAGACGGTTGCGACGCCGCGAAAATGCCCCGGGCGCAGCGCACCCTCGTAACGTTCGCCGACCGGTCCGGGATCGACCGCGGTCGCGAAATCGAGTGGATACATCGTCGCGACGTCGGGAGCATACACCAGCTCGACGCCGGCTTCGCGCAGCCGGGTCAGATCGTCGTCAAACGCGCGCGGGTAGCGCTCGAAGTCTTCGTTCGGGCCGAACTGCAACGGGTTGACGAACACCGACGCCGCGACGGTCGCCGACTCGGCGCGCGCGCGATGGATCAGCGCCAGGTGGCCCGCATGCAGCGCGCCCATCGTCGGCACGAGGCCGAGCGGACGCGACACGCCGGCCAGCGCGGCCCGCACCGCGGCGGGCGTTCGTACGACGCGCACGTTACGGTCGCAGGACGCGCAGCGTCGTGCGCCCGATGACGAACTGCTCGCCGACGTCGAGCGGCTCGGGTTCGCCGAGCGAACGGCCGCCGACGCGGGTGCCGTTGCGGCTCGCCAGATCGGCCAGGCGCAGCAGGCCGTCGCCTTCCTCGTAGAGCCGGGCATGCTTGCGGGAGATATAGCGGTCGATCGTAATGCACGCCGTCGCGACCGCATCGTCACGGCCGATGGTGATCTCGCGTTCAAAATTCCAGGTCTTCCCGTCGAGCGGGCCGCTCATGACCTCCAGGACGTACATCGAGGAACCGCCTTCGCGCGGCGCGGACTGCCGGTCCTCTGCCGAACCCGTGACGCGACGGCCCGAGCGTTCGTACGGTTGCTCATCCCGGCATCGCCGCAGCGACCGCGTCGGCGGCAAGGATGGCGCCCAGCGCGGTGTGCTCCGCCATCACGCCGCCCTGGAGATACACGTCGTATGGGGGGCGCAGGGGAGCATCGCACGAGAGCTCGATCGTCGCGCCGGGAATAAATGCGCCGCCGGACATGATCACGGGGTCGACGTAACCCGGCACCGGCCCCGGTTCGGGCGCAAAGCGTGCGTTGACCGGCATCGCGCGCTGCAGTCCGCGTGCAAAGGCGATCAGCTGCTCGCGTCCGCCGAGCCGGATCGCCTGCACGATGTCGGTGCGGCGCTCGCCCGGCAGCGGATCGACGGCGAAGCCGAGCTCGGCAAACAGTCCGGCGGCAAAGTCCAGCCCGCGCAGCGCTTCGGCGACGACTAGCGGCGCGTAGAAAAGCCCTTGCACCAGCGCGCGACCGAAACCGAGCGTCGGACCAAGGCCGGCGCCGATCCCCGGCGCGAAGACCCGCGCGGCGATCCGCTCGATCAGATCCGCCCGGCCGGCGACGTAGCCACCGGCCGGCGCGAGGCCGCCGCCGATGTTCTTGATCAGCGAGCCCGCGATCACGTCGGCGCCGGCCTCGAGCGGCTCACGCTCCTCGACGAGTTCACCGTAGCAGTTGTCGACGAAGATGAGCGATTCGGAACAAGCCTCGCGCACGGCCGCGGCCAGCGCGGCGATGGCGTCGATGGAAAGCGAGCGCCGCGCCGCGTACCCGCGCGAACGCTGCACGAAGACCAGCGCCGGACGCTGGGCGCGGACCGCGGCTCGCAGCGCGTCGAGATCGGCGCCGCCGTCCGGCGCACGCGGTATCTCCGCGTACTGCAGCCCGCGCGTCGTCAACGCGTGCGGCGCGGTGACGATCGCATGGCGCAGGGTGTCGTACGGGGCGCCGTTGGCGGCTAGCACCGTTGCTCCGGGCGGAACGAGCGCGTCGATCCCCGCCACGATGGCATGCGTGCCGCTGACGAGCGAGAGCCGCGCCAGCACGCGCTCGGCGCGGAAGACGCGTGCGAGCAGCGACTCGTACCGGTCGCGCGCCGGATCGTCGTAACCGTAACCGAAGCTGCCGGCGAGATCGCTTTCCGCAATGCCTTCGGCGAGAAAGGCGTGCAGGACGCGGCTGCGCACCGCGCTCGAGCGCGCGTCGCGGCGGTCGAGCCACGGCGCAGATCGTTCGGCAGCAGCGCGGACGTTTGCGGCGACGGAGAGCCCGTCGAGAAGTTCGCCGATCACGCCGGTGCGCGCGCGGTGCGCGCCGCTTCGGCGCGCTCGTAGACCCGGACGAACGGCAGCCAAATTGCGCCCGCGAGCACGATGTTGACTGCGATCAGGATGCAGGCGCGCCAGTCCAGCGTCGCCAGGAAGACGTTGACGAACGCCGGCAGCGTCGAGGGCACGTAGAACAGCGGCTTGCCGACCAGGCCGAACGTCATCGCGGCATACGTCGTGCACGACAGCACGACCGGTGCGACGACGAACGGCACTGCCAGCACCGGATTGTAGGCCAATGGCAAACCGAAGATCACCGGCTCGTTGACGTTTACCAGCGACGGCAGGATCGTCGCCAACGCAAAGGTGCGCAATCGCGGGACCCGGCTGCGCAGCAGCAGCAGCACCAGCGGAAGCGTCGCACCTGCGCCGCCCGGGAAGACGAACAGAAACGTCGAGACGACGACGAGGTGCGGGATCGTCTCGTGGTGCGCGTGCGCGGCCGTGTTCTGGAATTGCAGGTTCATGTAGACGGGCAGCACGATCGCAGCCAGCAGCGCCGGACCGTGGATCCCGACCACCCACAGCAGGGCTTCGATCGCGGTGATCAGCGCCAGCGCCACGAAGCTGTCGCCGAGCGTCGCGAGCGGCGCCACCGCTGCAGCGATGATACCGGCCAGCGAAAAGTGCACCAGGAACAGCAGCCCGCACACCCCGCACAGCCCGAGTCCGCCGGCAAGATCTCCGCGACCCGGCCCGAAGCGCCGCCGTCCGAGCGCCATCGCGCCCGCACTGGCAAGGCACACGACGATCGCCGTGAACAAGCCGCTCGCCCCCAGCGTCGTCGCGAAGGCGCCCCAGCCGCTGCTGCCGTGCGATTGCACGAACGCGACGAGCGCTGCTAGGGACGCGCGCGGCAGTTCCAGCCAGAACACGATGATCGCGAGCGCGACCATCGGCACGACCGGGTACTGCAAGCGAACGGCGAGCCGCAGCGCGAGCACGAACGTCATCACGATCGATGCCAGCGCGAACGCGGGCCCGATACCGTCGCGGATCTGCGCCGCCAGCGAGGGCCAGCCCACGAACGGATGGAGCGCGAGCAGCGCCACCAGGTAGAGGACGACCACGCCGAACGCGATCGGGAGCGATTCGCTCAGCGCCTTGACGGCCGGCGCCTCGGCAACCCGATGCGCGTACGGTGCGACCGCCCGTTCCAGCCGGGCGACGAAACCGTCGCCGGCCGGGAGTTCAAACTCGGCCGGGGACGCCGAGGCGTTCGGTCTAGAGTTTCCGGATGACGGCTTCGACTCGACCGACGATCGTGACATCCTCCGCGTAGATTGGCTCCATAGCGTCGTTCTCCGGCTGAAGCCG
>Ga0182024_10004141_pt1 | contig 33721 bp, 32 predicted proteins | sample P32metaG_FD_120480 | JGI IMG/M metagenome (GOLD analysis project Ga0182024, IMG submission 120480) | Permafrost microbial communities from Stordalen Mire, Sweden - P3-2 metaG (Illumina Assembly) | ecosystem: Environmental > Terrestrial > Soil > Wetlands > Permafrost | place: Sweden: Stordalen... | reverse complement strand
GTCTACTGCCCCAATTGCGGCTACCAGGTGCTGGCGTCGCCGCGCACCTCGCCCCAGCCGGTGCAATACGGCGACAAGATCCTGGTGCTGAAATACGTTTACCTGTTGCACCCACCGCGGCGATGGGACGTCGTGGTCTTCAAAAGCCCGGATAATCCCCAGAAATCGGATTACAAGGAGAACTTCATCAAGCGATTGGTCGGCCTGCCGGGCGAGAAGCTGATGGTGCTGGATGGTGATATCTATATCTCCACCGCGGCAAACCCGGCCTGGCAGATTCAGACCAAGCCGCGCGAGGTGCAGGAAGCGCTCTGGCGACTGGTGTACGACAACGATTATTATCCCCAGCACGTGAAGCGCGAAGGCCAGCCCGATTGGGTGCAACCCTGGCAGCCTGTCGCCGGCAGCGGGTGGGACCAGGGGCACGACGCATCGACCGGCCGAACATTCAAATTCAGCAACAGCTCGGGCAGCGGCGAATTGCAGTTCGATCCCGACGCCAACAGCACCACGCAAACCCTGACCGATTACCTGGTCTACGACCTGTCGGGCGACTCCCAGCGCCGACCCGGGGCGCGCGGGTCGCCCGATGATGAGCAGGCCAATCCCGTCTCCGATCTGAAACTGGTGGTGAATTATCAGCGACAGTCCGGCAACGGTCCGCTGCGCCTGAGCCTGCGCAGACAGGAAAGCACGGATCACACCTTCATCGCCGAATTTAATCCCGACACCGTGCGGCTGATGCATCGCACCAACGCCGGCGAGAGCCAGATCGGCCAGACGCTTCGCTTATCCGATCTGGGAATCCATCCCGGCGAATCGATTTTCATCGAATTCCTGGATGTCGATTATCGCGTGACCCTGCGCATCAACGGCAAGGACGCCATCGTCTCCACGGCGGCGGACTATCACCCCAACATCGACTGGCTCCTGCAGCAGTGGAAGAACAACCGGCACGGCGAGCCTGGAAAGGCCGCCATCGAAGCCGCCAACCAGACGTGCGCCCTGAACCACATCAGCCTGTGGCGGGATGTGTACTACACCAACCGCGTGTCGCACGGTTCCGGCGGCGGCGCGGTAAACTCCGGCTCGCCGCAATCCCCGGTTGAATTGGGCAGCGCGGAATTTTTCGTGATGGGGGATAACTCCGCCATCAGCGAGGACGCGCGCTACTGGAATCAACCGATTAATTTGCCGCACGAGGGTTTGGATGTGCAATCCGGCCGCGTGCCCGAGCAGTTCATGCTGGGCCAGGCCGTCTTCGTCTACTGGCCAGCGGGCTTCAGATTATTCGACACCCATTTCGCGATCATCCCGAACTTCGGGGACATGCGGTGGATTCATTGATGAATGAGTTGCGAGTTACGAGTTGCGAGTTGCGAGTTGCGTGCGAAGACGGGGCGAACGGTTGCGGGACACAGGCCTGCATTTGCTCGCAACTCGCAACTAGCAACTAGCAACTTCTTAAGAACAACTCGCAACTTCCTCCGTAGCTTCTTCAAAGGAACCTTCATAAAATTTTTCTGGGCACGGACCGAACTGAGATTCGCGCCGCGCCCTTCATGCAACCCATGTGGCGGGCAAAGTTTATCTGACAATTCCTACAACTCCGAGGCGAGTCATAGGATTTCCCATCTCCGCACAACATTCTGACAACGTCGTTCAATTTCGATTGAACACGGGCGATATTGAATGAACATAAAACACAAATGAAGAGGAATTCTCACCCTCTTCTGCTGCGAGAATTGCTGGCTCTCTGGCCGCCGCCGCAGGAGAAGATTTGCGGAAGGCGAGGAAAAATGGCGCGGGCGGAGGATAATGGTTCGCGTCACCTTAAGTTCGATCGTCACCTTAAGTTCGATCGTCACCTTAAGTTCGATCGTCACCTTAAGTTCGATCACCTTAAGTTCGATCGCCCTACAGCAGAGCCAGATAGTCGAAAACTTGGCCGGGGGGTTGTTTGTGCTGCTCGGCGTTCGGATGGCGATGAGGGCATTTCTTGGGCGGAGACGTTTCAGCCGGGAAAAAGAATCCGCTGGACAGACTGAATGAGCTTGACGCGGTCGGGATTGTTGTGTGCCAGATGATCGTGCGTCCATAGGCCGTCAACGTCTTTGTAACAGCTTTCTGCCAGTTCTTTCCCGATCGTCTCAAAATCCTTGCCAAGTGATCGCTTCAGTGCTTCCGGAGTCTCCTTCACGCCGAGTACGAACACACGGTTTTTCAAGTCGTCGGGTATGGCTTTGTCGAAACGGTCGCGCCGATCTTTGTAGTGATCGTCGAAGTCGATAAGCAGGATGGCGCGTCCTTCCTGGTATTTGTTCAGGTACGGAACAAGTTCGATCTGAAACTTCTCCAGAACACCAGACCACCCGGCGGCTGGGCGTTCGACGTCGAGATTTTTGACTTGGTCATGGAGTAAAAAACCGTTCGCAATCTGCTCGTCGCGGCGGTCTTCAGGGATGATCAATACGTGAGGCTTGAATTTGTTCACGCTCATCCGCTGACCTCTTCTCGAATCAGCGCGTCGATTAGGTCGCCGTGATAATCGATCTCCTTTAGCGGTTTAGGGAGTGTCGGGTCGACTTGCGACTTTCGAGTGAGCACGATCGTTGTCTCGTCGGAAAACTTCCTAATGGTTTCGGGGTGATGGCTGGTCGCAATAAACTGGCCGCTCCGATTGGCCATCTTCCTCAAGCCGATGACGAACTGACCGACCTCTGAGATCGATAGGTGGTTGTCCGGCTCGTCCCACATGCATACGATAGGACGGCCAGCGGCGTTTGAGGTAACGATGTAGCCGCTCAGGAAGAAAGATTTCTGCCCGTCGGATAGAGCATCAAATTCCAGTGTAAAGCCTTCTTGGGAATCAGGGCGCTTGAACGTCACCATGAGTTGCTTGCCGTCCTTACCGCGATCCACGTTCTTGATCGATGAGAAGTCGGGGATGATCGTTTTGATGTAATCCGTAAACGTCGTAATGAGTGAATAATCTGTCTCAAGCAGATTTCGAAGACAGGACGCGAAATTTGAAGCGTCTTCATCGAGTTCCGACGATGCTTCTTCGGAAAAGCCGGTCATGTTCGCCGGTACCGGCGCGGTGAGAACGAGCGAGCCGAGAAAATTGGTCAGGTCACGAATCGTTCGCTCAGGAGGCTTTTCATCGATCACCGGCAGTGCAAAAACGTGCCAGTCGAGGCGAAACGTGGCGCCTGTTCCAATTTGAATTTGCGCCTGCTGGCGCGTGAAAACTGATTTTCCGTCGACCGAGAGGCTTTCATCCAAAATGCGCGCCTCACGAAAATTCTCGGGCCAGTCGAACGAAATGGCATAAACGTAGCGCTTGCCAGAGAGCGCTACCGTTATCTCAAAACGCATTGGCTTTGCTAGATCATGAAGGAAGAAATCTTTAGGAGTAATAAGCTTATCCACGCGGCTGGACCCACGGCAAATGCGTTGGAAGACCATCAGCGCCTTGCGAATCGTGGATTTTCCCGCGCCGTTTTTGCCAATGATCAACGCAGAAGATTTTCCTGAGAAGTCGAGTGAAACGCTTCCGAGACAACGAAAGTTCTGTACATAAAGCCGTTCGATCATGCGCCAAACCAAATTAAAGCTCCCCGACGTATTCCAACGTGTCGAGAGCTCGCTCAACGGAGCGTAGGGAGCGAGCGGATCAACATTATATGCTCGCCCTCTCCATCCGCCAGTTCTTCGCCGAGTTGATCTTGCGCGGAATCAGGGATTGGATAAGTGGACGGATCGGATAAGGGGACGCTTATAATATTGACGGATGTGACCGGCGAGCGGTTCGACCCGGCTCATCGCAGGCAGGTTCGACCAAGCTCACCGCAGGCATGCTCGCCGGCTAAATAAATTCAATACTGTGGCCCGCCGGGGTTGATGTCTTTGTTCCATAGTAAAATTCCGCCGGCCATGCTTTTTACGTCTTTGAAGCCCTGCTGGCGGAGAATCTGCGTGAACTGCATGGAACGTCCGCCGCTCTTGCAGTGGACGATGACTTTGTCCCGCTCGTGTCCCTTCAGCTCGCCCATGCGCTGGGCGAGTTGTTGCAGGGGGATCAGCTTGGCGCCGGGGATGGCGGTGATGGCCTGCTCGTGGGGCAGGCGGCAATCGACGAAGAGGAAATCTTTTTTCTCGTCCAGCAGCGATTTGACCTCGCGCGGAGTGACCTCCCAATCGGGATTGAATTTAAATCCCGGCGGCAGGCCGCGCGAATCGAGGGTGGGATCGGGTTTGGGGGGTTGGCCGTTGCCACTTGGCGCGGCGCTGCGCGCCTTGCGGACTTCTTCTTCGGTTTCGGCCAGGCTTTTGGGGTCGAGGATGGGGACGCCGCAGAATTCTTCGTAGTCGATGGGCTTGGTAATGGTCGGGTGATCGCCGCAGACGGGGCAGTTGGGATCGCGGCGGAGCTTGAAGGTTTTGATGTCCAGGTCGAGCGCGCTGAAGGTGAGCAATCGGCCGATGGCGGCGCGGCCGATGTCCAGGATCAGCTTGATGACCTCGTTGGCCTGGAGCGTTCCGATGATGCCGGGGAGAACACCGACGACGCCGCCCTCGGCGCAGCTGGGGACGGAGCCGGGATCGGGTGGCTCGGGATACATGCAGCGATAGCACGGCCCGCGCTCGCCCGTGCGATCGGGATTGGGCAGGTGCGACGCGAAGACGGTCACCATCCCCTCGAAGCGGAAAATCGATCCGTACACGTTGGGCTTTTTCTGGATCACGCAGGCATCGTTCACGCAGTAGCGCGTGGGGAAATTGTCGGTGCCGTCGATGATGATGTCGTAATCGCGCACCAGCTCCAGCACGTTCTGGCTGTCGACCACGACCTTGTGCTGGACGACGTTGACATCGGGGTTGAGATCCTTGAGCCGCTTGGCGGCGGCGGCGACCTTGGGCTCGCCGACGCTGGAGGTGCCGAACAGAATCTGGCGTTGCAGGTTGCTGGGGCTGACGACATCGACATCGGCCAAGCCGATGGTCCCGACGCCGGCGGCCGCCAGATAGAGGCTGATCGGGCAGCCTAACCCTCCCGCGCCGATGCAGAGGACCTTCGCGCCCAGGAGCTTGAGTTGTCCTTCCATGCCGACTTCGGGGAGGAGCAGGTGCCGTTTGTAGCGGTTGATTTGCTCGGTTGTTAATTGTTGGGGCGGTGGGGGCATATGACAAAACCTTAGGGGTGTGGGGTGTATGGCGTCAAGTCGCAGATCGTCTGGTTTGGTACGACGTTAAGACTGGAGAGGATTATCGATGACGGTTATGCGCGCATCCGAAGGCGTTGACTCGTATAGGTGAAGGCGTTTCGGCGCGGACACTGTTGGCTGGCCGGTTGAGATTCGCGGTGGCTGTTTGGAAGAGGACGTACAGGATCTCAACGGGGCAGCTAGCGGCATACGCGGCGGTGACGCCTTTTATATTCGAGTCCACGTAATCCAGGCGGCACGACCAATTTAATCGACAAAAATCCCTCTCAGTAAGATTTTTATCGATGACGGTCAATCGCGCATCCGAAGGCACTGGCTCGTATAGGTGAAGTCGCTTCGGCATGGACATCGCTGGCTGGCCGGTTGAGAATTGCGGCGGCTGTTTGGAAGGGGACGTATAAAAATCTCGGCCGGGCAGCCAGCGGGGTCCGCATCGATGGCGCCTGTGACATTCGAGTCCACGCGTTCGGGCGGCACGGAGGGGGTCACCGATAAAAATCCGTATCAATTGGAATCCAAAGCCCATCAAGATCATAATGGTTACATAAACCGTGAAATCTCTCTACGGAAAGAAATGTTTAGTGACCGGTGGCGCCTCGGGGATCGGGCGCGCTATCGCCCTGGAGCTTTGCCGCAAGGGCGCGCACGTCTGCCTGCTGGATATCGATCGGGAAAAATTGCAGCCGGTCGTCGAGCAATGCGCGGCGCTGGGCGTGCCGGCCATCGGCAAGGTGTGCGATCTGGCCGACCCCGAACAGACATCCGTGGCGATCGCGGAGATTTTGAAGAGCTGGGGTGGGCTGGACGTGCTGGTGAATAACGCGGGCATTGTCTACTGCGGGCCGACGCACAACATGAGCCCCGAGCAGTGGGACCGGGTGATGGGCGTGAACCTGCTGGCGCCGATCCAGTTGATCGGCGAGCTGCTGCCGACGCTGCTGGAGCGCGAGGAAGCGCACATCCTGAACGTGTGCAGCATCGGCGGGCTGGTGGGCCGGCGGGATACGGCGGCGTACAACGCCAGCAAGTTCGCGCTGGTGGGCCTGAGCGAATCGCTGCGGCAGGAATATTGGCGGCGCGGGGTGGGGGTGACGGCGCTGTGTCCGGGATTCGTCACTACTGATCTGCTGAAAAACGGCATCTGCGGCAACCCGCGCAAGCCGATGCCGCAGCCACCCGCCTGGGCGTGCACCACCCCCGAGCGCGTGGCCGTGGTGGCGATCGACGCGATTCTGCGCAACCGCGGGCTGGTGGTGATCACGTTCGCGGCGCGGCTGGCCTGGGCATTGAAGCGTTTTTCGCCCAAACTGTTTGATTACCTGATGCGCGAAGGTTGGCGCAAGCGCAAGAAGAAGCGCCCCGTCCCCGCCGCGCCCAAACTTGAGGATGCCCCCGATTTAGTGCAAAGTCGTTGATCATGGCGGCATCCGAAATCCAAACCAAGCTCGATCGGCTGGAACAATTCCTGGCACGGCACCAACTCGACGGCGTGCTGGTGAACCATCGTGCTAACTTTGCCTGGATCACCTGCGGGAAAAACAATTTTATCCCCAGTAATTCGCAGAACGGCGTGGCGTCGATCCTGGCGACGCCGCGCGAGCGAATCTGCTTCACCAACTCGATTGAATCACCGCGCTTCGCGCGCGAGGAATTGGCTGAGACGGAGATAGAAGTGGTAGATTTTCCCTGGCACGAGCCGGAGAAGGGACGAAAACTTCTGGTCGATCTGATCGCCGACCGGCGGATTGCCGCCGACGTGGCGGATAATGGGAATTTCGACCACTTCGGCGCCGGGCTGCGGCGGCTGCCGGATGATTTTGTGCAACTCCGCTGGTCGTTGACCGCGGAGGAAATCGAGCGCTATCGCCAGGGCGGGAAGCTGGCGTCGGCGGCGATCGAATCGGCGTGTCGCAAAATTGCCACCGGCATGAGCGAGCATCAGATCGCCGGCGTGCTCGATCAGGAGGTTCGCGACCGCGGGCTGGTGCCGGTGGTGACACTGGTGGCCGCCGATCAGCGGCTGGCGGAGTTTCGCCATCCCATCCCCACCGATCTGCGCATGCAGCGGTGTTGCATGCTGGTCACCTGCGCGTCGCTCGGCGGATTGATCGCCAACATCACGCGGGTGGTCAGCTTCGTGCCGCTGAGTGCGGAAATAAAAAAGCGGCAGCAGGCGGTCTGCAACGTGGACGCGGCGGTGAATCTTTCCACCAAACCGGGCAAAACGCTGGGGCAGATGTTCGACATCATCGCGCAGGCATATACGGACAACGGCTTTGCCGGCGAATGGGCGCATCATCACCAGGGCGGATCGACTGGCTATGCCGGGCGCGAGGCGTTCGCGGCGCCGGGCCTGGGCATCGCGGTGCTGGAAAATCAGGCCTTCGCCTGGAACCCCTCCATCGCGGGGGTCAAAAGCGAGGATACGATCCTGTGCACATCGAAAGGGATTGAATTCTTGACGGAGCCTTCTAGAGAATGGCCGAAGCTGCAGGTGCGCATTGAGGGGAGGACGGTAGAGCGCGGGGATATTCTGGTACGGGGTGGATGAGGCTTGCCACTGAAGTGGCAAGCGCAGCGCGGTTATGTGGGCGCCGGGGGCGCGGGGGCTTCGTGTTCCTCCAGGTATAGCTCTTCGGTCTTGGCGTCGTAGGCCCAGACTTCGCCGAAGCGCCCCCATCCGACGATCGTGCTGAACGCCTTTTCGACGTCCTCGGTGGTCAGCCGCACGGCCAGCTCTTCCAGCACGATCTCCCTGGAGAGCCGATGCCCGCGTGCTTCCTCGAGCAATTGCAGCACGAAGCGGAAGGTGCCCAGGGTGAGCAACTGATCGTGGAAGATTTTTTTGCGTCCGTTGATGTCGGCATCGAGAAATCGCCGGCCGATGTCCGTCAGGAGCACCTGATTTTTGGGTGTGTCGAGGAAATCGAGCAGCTCGCCCGCCTTCACCACGCCGATGGTGTGGCCGAAATCGTATTCGGTCAGTTGATCCAGGCGGAAGACGTCCATCTGCCCGCCGTGGTCGCGGACGATCTCCATGAGGCCGAAGATGTGACCGAGGTTGACGGCCGGGAGCGGGACGATCTCCGGCAGGCCGCCGGGGAATGGCACGGCCGGGGCGTGCTCTTCCGGCACATCTGGCATCTGCTCCTTGGTGATCACATCGTGCAGGCGCTGCACCATTCTCAGGAACGGGGGCGATTGATATTCGCGCGGGTGTGGCACGTCGTTCTGGACGACGGTGCGGATGCGGCCGGGGCGCGTGCCCAACACGACGATCCGGTCGGCCAGGAAGACCGCCTCCTCGATGTTGTGGGTAATGATCACAACGCTTTTGGGCTGGAAAGGCAGCTTGCTTTGCCCGCCAGACCACATGCGATAAATCTCGCTGCGCAAGCTCTCGGCGGTGAAGACGTCCAAGGCGCTGCAGGGCTCGTCCATGCAAAGCAGTTCCGGCCCGCGCGCCAGGGCGCGGGCGATCCCCACGCGTTGCTTCATCCCGCCGGACAGCTCCTTGGGGAACGCGCGCTCGAAACCTTCCAGGCCGACCACGTCGATGCAGCGGGTAATGCGATCGTGCGACTGCGCGTTATCCAGCTCCAGACCGTTGAGCGCCAGGTCAATGTTGTCCCAGACCGTCAGCCAGGGAAAAAGCGCGAAGTTCTGGAAGACCAGCGAAACGCCCGGATGTATCCCGTGCAACGGCACCCCGTGCGCCAGCACCTTGCCGGCGGTCGGCTGCAACAGTCCGATCATGATGCGCAGCAGGGTGGACTTGCCCGATCCGCTGGGGCCCAGGATCGCGAGCACCTCGCCGGAGCGGATGGCCAGGCAAACCCTATCCAGCACCAAAAGATGATTGGGGGCGCCCTGGTCGCCGAATTCCATCGAGACGTCCACCGCCTCGGAGATTACAGAGCCATTATCCATCAATCGCCCATCTTACGTATTAAGACTGAAGCGCTCCTCCGACAGGCGGTAGAGCTTTTTCCAGAAAAGCCGGTTGACCAGCACGACGGTCAATCCCATCGCCACCACGGACGCGGCCAGGAGGGCATAATTGCCGTCGGTCGTCGCATCGTCAATCAGAGAGCCGATGCCAAAGGCGAAGTAGTTGGATTGTCCCGTTTTTCCGGAAACGGTGATTTCCTCGGCGACGATGGTGGCATTCCAGGCGCCACCGGCGGCGGTGATCAAGCCGGTCAACAGATACGGGAAAACCGCCGGGATGTAAATCCGCGTCCAACGCTGCCACACGCTCAGATGATAAACCCGCCCCGCTTCGCGGAGATCGCTGGGAATTGCCATGGCGCCGGCGATGACGTTGAACAGCGTATACCATTGCGTCCCCAGCAGCATCAGGAAGATGCAGCCGATGGTGAACGCGATGTGCATCCTGCCCACGAGCAGGGCGCACATCATCAGGTAAATCATCGGAGCGGGGAAGCTGGCCAGAACCTGCACGAATGGTTGCAGCCGATTCGACCAGCGTGGGGAGAGCCCGATGAGCACACCGGCGGGCAGGGTCCAGATGCCGCCGATCACCACCGCCGCCGCGACGCGTCCGAAGGATATGAGCATCGCCCAGAGCACGGCCGTCCATCCCTTGGTCTGGGCCGTGTCGTGGATCGGAAGGTGAATGATCAGTGCCGCAAGCTTGAAGGTCCCCCACACCGCCAGCGTCGCCAGCCCGACGACAACAATCCATTTAATCGCCCCTATCAACGTCGAGGGGCGAGGCGGCGCCGCTGCATAATCAACCCACACCGGTCCGTTGGGAATCCCGGGCAACGGTCTGGCCGGTGACGGCGCAATCAATTCACCGGTAACCCGCTCGTGCCGCCGCTCCCATGCGCGCATGAGCCATTTGATGAGCATCGAATGGCGAAGCAGTTCGAGGAACCAGGAATGCGGCTGTTCGGCCGAGGAGGTGTCTTCCAGCTTAAATTTCTGGCTCCAGACCACGATCGGCCGCCAGACCAGTTGGTCCAGCCCGACGATCACCACCAGCATCGCAATCACACCGGCGACCATGGCCGGTACGTTCCAGTCGATCTGCGCCTGGTTCATGTAGGAACCAAGGCCGGGCAGGCGGTAATCCTGGCCGTTAAGGGTGAATGCCTCGTTGACGGTGATGATGAACCAGCCGCCCGCGAACGACATCATCGAATTCCAGACTAGCCCGATCATCGAGGAGGGCAATTCCAAATGAAGAAAAGACTGCCACCCGGAAAGCCGCTGAATCGCCGCCGCTTCGCGCAGTGAATCGGGAATGCTGCGAACCGAGGCGTGATAGCTGAACGCCATGTTCCACGCCTGGGCGGTGAAAATCATCACGACGCAAGCCAGCTCCAATCCCAGCCAACTGGTGGAAAACAGATGCACGAAAATCAATACCAGCCCCGGAAGGAAGGAAAGCACCGGCAGGGATTGCAGCACGTCGAGGACGGGGATCATGAACTTTTCCGCCGTCCGGCTGTGGGCGGTGATCGTCCCGTAGACCAGGGTGAATAAGAGTGAAAGCAGATATGCGATGACCGCGCGGCTGACACTGAAAAAGGCATACCTGGGCAAGGCCCCGAAGGATAGATCGATCTGGACCGCATTGGGCCGGGGCGCCGCGGCATGGCCCAGCAGCGCCGCCACGCCGGCAATCACTCCGGCGACCCCCAAGATCACCAGCGCATCAACCCCCGCGTTAGCCGGCCGCTTGAGCGCCGAGCGGACTTTCTCGCTGTAGGACGGGATCAATCCCATGCGTCGGCGGGCGATTGTAGGTACGCGCCGAGCCGCTCGCTAGGGGACCGGACGTCAATTGCACGTCGATGTGGTGCAACTGCTCCCCGGTTTTTTTGTCCGTGTCGCAGCGGCGCTGGATGGTGCGGACGGCGTGCATCACCGTCGTGTGATCGCGGCCACCGAAATAACAGCCGATCTCCTCCAGGCTGTACCCCGTATGCCGCCGCGCCAGGAACATGCACACCTGCCGCGGAAACGCCAGGCTCTTGTGCCGCTTCTTGCTTTGCAGGTCGCTGAACTTGACGTTGTAGTATCGAGTGACGGCGTCGAAGATCTGCTCGATGCTGACCGGTTTTTTTTCCGGGACCACGTTTTCCCCCAGGGCGCGTTTGGCCAGCTCCAGGTCGATGGTGCCGTTTTGCAGGAGGCTCATGCTCTGGATCTTGGTGATGGCCCCCTCCAGCTCCCGCGTGTTGGTGCAGACGGTGCCGGCGATGTAGCAGACCACGTCGTCGGGCAGGTTGAGCCCGCGCATCCGCGCCTTTTTCTGCAAAATCGCCATCCGGGTTTCGTAACAGGGCTTCTCGATGCGCGCGACCAGTCCCCAGTTGAACCGGCTGACCAGCCGCTCCTCCAGCTCGGGAATCTCCGCAGGCGAGCAGTCGGCGCTGAGGATGATTTGCTTCTGCTGCTGGTAGAGGGTGTTGAAGGTGTGGAAGAACTCTTCCTGCGTGCGGCCATGGCCGGTCAGGAAATGGATATCGTCGATCACCAGCATGTCCACGTAGCGGTAGCGGACGCGGAACTGCTGCATGTCGCCCTGCCCGACCGACTCGATAAACTGGTTGACGAAGCTGTCGCAGGAAAGATAAAGGATTCGCGCATCCGCCTGTCGTTCCAATACTTTCTGACAAACCGCCTGCAGGAGGTGCGTCTTGCCCAGCCCCACCCCACCGTGGATAAACAGGGGATTGTAGACTCTGCCGGGCTGCTCCCCGACGGCAATGGAAGCCGCGTGCGACAGGCGGTTGCACGGGCCGGTGACGAATTGATCAAACGTGTAATCGGGGTTGAGTGGCAGCGCGACGTTGCCGTCGTTGAAGACCCCACCGCGGCCGAGTCCCTCGCAGTGGAAGCAGACCGCCACCAGCCGCCCCGTCACCTGCTGCGCCGCCGCTGTAAACGGCTGCTGGCACTGGCTCTGGCAGAAGTTGAGCTGGGCCGGTGTGTTGACGGTGATCTGGATCACCCCGTTGGTCACCTGCCGAGGCTTCAGCTCATCGAACCAGACGCGGTTGAGCGTAGGATGCTGGGCGCGCACGGTCTGGAGGAGCTGCAGCCAGGCGGAAGGGTCGAGAGCGTTTTCCGGCGCGCGGCGCACAGGGGCCTCGCGCGATGAAGGCGAGCGTGTCATTAACATGGCGATGTCTTCTAGCGAAAATGCTGGTTCAAATTTCGCGCTTGTCCCCGTGCCGCTTCTCCGAGGCGTCACGTCGCGAATCGCAAAAAATCAAATGCCCGTACCGATCGTGCGCAGTCACAAGACTTTTCTGACAACAGCCACCGGACAACCCCGCGCACATTTCTGGGGCGCAATGTATCGAGCGCGGCGACGGATTCAAGAGAAACATTTTGGCGCGGCGGCGCGCCAATCGGTTGACGTTGAATCTCCGCGCCGATTTTCCACAACCCGTTGCGTTGCTCCTGCGCGCGCGCAAACCAAACGCTCATCGAAAATTTATTTGGAATTTTTTTCGTCCCGACAGCGGTCGTCGGCGCGGCCTTCACGGGTCGCGCGGGGGCATCGGTAAACCCACCTGCGCCATCACTTTTTTCAGATCGCTCCAGACGGCCTGACGATTTTCCGGCGTGTAGGAACGCAGCAAATACGCGGGGTGATACGTCGGCATGAGCGGGATTCCACGCCAGCTCTGCCACTGACCGCGCATCTTTCCCATCGACAGATTGCTTTCCAGCATGTATCGCGTGGCTGGTAAACCCAGTGTGACAATGACTCGCGGGCGCACAATCTCAAGTTGTCGCACCAGATACGGCGTGCACGCCGCCACTTCGTCCGGCGCGGGCGTGCGATTTTGCGGTGGGCGGCACTTGACGATGTTGGCGATATAAACCTGCTCGCGCTTCAAGCCCATGCCGGCGATCATCTTGTTGAGCAGCTCGCCCGCGCGGCCGACGAACGGTCGGCCCTGGAGGTCCTCGTTTTCGCCGGGCCCTTCGCCGATGAAAAAAATCGCCGCCTCGGGATCCCCTTCACCGAAAACCGTCTGCTTGCGTGCCTGACACAGCACGCACAGACCGCAGGAACGCACCTCGTCGCGATCCAGTGCGGCGAGACGGGCGATTTTCTGATCCCGGGAAAGCGCCGCCGGCGCCGCGAAGGTCGTCACCGGCGCCGAAGCGCTGAATAATTCGACCGTCGCCACCGCGGGCACCGCGGCGGCGGCATCTTGCGGCAGCGGCGCGGGTTGCGGCGCGCCGTGCAGCGCCGCGGCATCCAGCCCGAACGCGCGCTCCGCCCGCAACCACAACGAAAATTCTCGCCGCCTCGTTGCTTGATCCATCCGTTGCATCTTAACTGCCAACGTCCCGTCGACAAATTTACCGGCGCGATCGATTATAAACTTGACTTGCACCGCCTCAGCGCAGATTATGTTTTCGCAAAGCCACCTTGGGCCGCAATGGCGGGCGCTGCAGGCGCACCGTAGCGGGCCGAGGTGGCTTTTTTTGATGACTGGAGATTGCCATGCCCGCCAAACGCAAAGCGGATTTGCTCACCCGGACGATCCAACACATCGACATCACCGCCCACGATGTCACCAGCGTCGTGGAGGCCATGAAGCACATGGCGTTCTCGGCGCGCGACCTGCACCGGGCGGCGGAAATCTATGACCGCATGCTCCGCGACGGAGATTGCGGCATTATCCTCTGCCTGGCTGGCTCGCTCATCAGCGCGGGGCTGAAAAAGGTGTTCGTCGATATGATCCGCAACCGCATGGTCGATGCGATCGTCTCCACCGGGGCCAACATCGTCGACCAGGACTTTTTCGAAGGGCTGGGTTTCCACCATTATATTGCGGAGGAGTACCTCAAAGCGGGGAACGACGACGCCATGCTGCGAGAGCTGATGATCGACCGCATTTACGACACACTGATCGACGAGGAACAGCTGCGCATCTGCGACGAGACGATGCACCAGATCATCGACGAGCTTGAGCCGCGGCCATTTAGCTCCCGGGAGATCATTCGCGAGATGGGCGGGTATCTGGCCCGCAACGGCAAGACGACCGACAGCATCGTGCTGGAGGCTTACCGGCAGGAGGTTCCGATCTTCTGCCCCGCCTTCAGCGACTGTTCAGCCGGTTTCGGATTTGTCGCCCACATCCACGACCGCCTGGCGGCCGGGCAGGGCACCGTGAGCATCGACAGCGCCAAGGACTTTTACGAGTTGACGCAGTTGAAGCTCAAGAGCCGCCAGACAGGGTTATTCATGATCGGCGGTGGTGTTCCCAAGAATTTCGCACAGGACATCGTGGTGGCCGCCGAGGTGCTGGGCGTCGATGCACCCATGCATAAGTATGCAATTCAGATCACGGTGGCGGACGTGCGCGACGGGGCGCTATCGGGCAGCACGCTCAAGGAAGCCAGCAGCTGGGGCAAGGTGGACACGGTTTTCGAGCAGATGGTCTACAGCGAGGCAACCATTGCCCTGCCGCTGATCGCCGGCTACGCCTATCACAAAGGCGCGTGGCGCACCCGCGCAGCCCGTAAATGGAATCAGTTGCTTGAGCCGACGGTGGTGGCTTGAACATAAACATGGCCACTGAAGTGGCCAAGCCGCTAAAAAAATCACGGCCGGCGGGCGCCGGCCGTGCTCAAGAGTCCTCATCTCCAACCGATCAACCGGGCGATTGGCCCGGGCATGCCGTCTCAGCTTGACGCCAACTGCAATTCCGCCTGGGTCGCGCGCAGCTGCGCCAGGGCGTAAACCGCCGCTTCGCGCTCGCAGGCGCCGACGACCGTTCCGTGCAATTCATCGGCCGCACGGCCCGGGTCCAGCGTCTCACCGCCGGGCGCCCAGGTGGCGCGATAACATTTGAACTTGGCGTTGTGCTGGATCGCCAACTGCAATCCCGCCCGCTCGAACTCGCGTCGAACGGCGGTGATCGAGGGGAAACTGCGCCCATCCGGCAGACGTTCTAAATCGGCCTGATCGCTGGCCAGCCAGCCCGCCTCCAACAGACGATCCACTGCGTAATTCAGGTTCATATCCTGCTCCTTCCATCGCCCGGGGCCGCCTTGCCCACCGAAACCCCAAAAATCGGCAAAGGATTTTAGCTTCGCCTGGGAAACGATGCCATAGAAAATTCCCAATGGGGAAATCGGCTAAATTGGCCGGCGGTTGGGCCATATTCGGCCAGATGGATGGATTCAGATAAATATTCCCCCCGCCCCACCGGCTGACGTCCGCGTCAGAATCCTCCCAATCATCCGCAAGCCTTGTTAAACCATGCAATTGGTATAGTCTGCAGGGGATGCCCCGTGATTCCGACCGGCCAGTTGGCGGACGATCCGGACCGCGGTACCAGCACCGCGCCAATCGCCATGCCCAGGCACATGCCGAAGATTCACCCGCCGAGCCGGCCGCCTCCGATCATCCGCTGATCTGCAACGACGACCCGCGGCTGATCACGCGCCAGGACGAGCTGCTCCAGCTGATTGGCGAATTGCGCCAGGCCGGGTCGTTCGCCTTCGACAGCGAGTTCATCGGTGAGCTGACTTACGTCCCCAAGCTCTGCCTCATCCAAGCCGCCTCCGGCAGCCACATTGCGTTGATCGACCCGCTGGTCGAGCTGGACCTGACACCATTCTGGGAGCTGGTGGCCGATCCGGTGGTCGAGAAAATCGTCCATTCGGGGCAACAGGACGTCGAGCCGCTGTTCCGCGCGATCGGCCGTCCGCCCGCGCGGCTGTTCGACACGCAGATCGGCACCGCGTTTGTCGGGCTGGGCCATCCACTGTCATTGTCGAAGCTGATTTACGCGCTGGTCGGAGTGAAGTTAAGCAAAGGCCTGACGTTTACGCATTGGGACCGCCGCCCGCTGACGACGCAGCAGCTTCGTTACGCCGCCAACGATGTGCGTTATCTCCTCGCCGCCCGCGCGGAGCTTGGCCGAAGGCTGGATGCGCTGGGGCACACCGCCTGGGCGTCGGAGGAATCGGCCAGTTTGGCTGATCCGGCGCTCTATGTGTTCGATCCGCGAAGTGATTTCCACAAGATTCGCGGCTCGTCGAGCCTGGCGCCGCAAAACCTGGCGGTGCTGCGCGAATTGACGGCGTGGCGGGATCGCACGGCGCAGCAGGAGAACCTGCCGCCCCGCTCGCTGATGCGGGATGAAGTTCTGCTGGAGCTGGCCCGCGATCCCGCGACTTCGACCGGCGCACTCAAACGGACGCGCGGCTTGCCTCGACCGGTGGAATTGACACATGGCGCGGCCATCGTCGCCGCCACCGTTCAGGCCATGGCCCTTCCGCCCGAGCAATGGCCGTTCGTCCGCCAGCATGAGCCGCCGCCCGAGGAAAAATTCCGCGCCGATGCCCTGCACATCGTCGCCCAATGCCTGGCCGCGGGGCAGCAGATCGATCCCGGCCTGCTCACCAGCCGCCAGGAGATCGGCCAACTGTATCGGCTGCTGATGTCGGGCGAATCGGCGGAAGATCTGAGGATCCTGCAAGGCTGGCGTCGCGCCGCCGCGGGTCAGGCGCTGCTCGATCTGCTTCGCGGCCGCGGCAGCATCGAAGCCCACTGGGGCGACAATTCACTCCATACCACCGCAACAGCGAAATAACGCGGCTGGTGATTTAGGTCACCGGCTCTGGGGGTGAAAATGGGCAACAAAAAAAGCGGCGCCGCAAAGCGCCGCTTCTGATTTTTTCACACCACCTGGCTGATGTCCCTAATCCAACATTCCACCGGGCGGGCGATCGAACCGCTGGGTCCCTCAACCGAACAACCCTTATTAAGTCGTCTTGTGCTTCTTATGGTGCTTGTGGTGATGGTGATGATGATGATGATGCCCACTTGCCATCGCCGGGCTCACCGGCATGGCCGCCATCGCTATAACGGCCACCAGCACGGCCGCCAAAACTTTGCGCATAAATGGTTCTCCTGCTTCCAAATACCATCAACGCGGCGGAATGTTGAATATTTCACCAAAATTTATTCACGTCGCAAATGCAGCAGGGGCGGGCGGTTAGACTTCCATGATTTCCGTGCGTTTCCGTTCGATCAGCTCATCCACCTTCGCTTCATAGGTCTTGGTCAGCTCCTGGATCTGATCCTTGCCATGCTTGGCATCATCCTCGCCGATCACCCCGCCCTTCTGCTCCGTCTCGAGCACCTTGTTGGCGTCGCGGCGGGAATTGCGGATGGCGATCTTGCTTGCCTCGGCGAACTGCTTGCACTGCCCGGCCATCTGCAGGCGCCGCTCCTGGGACATGGGCGGCAGGATAAGACGAAGCTGCTTGCCATCGCCGTGCGGCGTCAGGCCGATCTTGCTGTCATTGATCGCCCGCTCGATCGCCTTCATGTCCGAAGGATTGAACGGCTTGATCAAAAGCTGGGTCGCCTCGGGCACGCTGATGGCGGCGATAGCGCGCAGATCGGTCGGTGTGCCGTAATAATCGACGCGGATGTGCTCCACCAGCGCCGGCGTGGCGCGGCCGGTGCGAATACCGCGCAGCTCCTGCTGCAGGTGTTCGACCGCCTTTTCCATGTGCATCTCGGTGTCCAGAAGGATGTCATCTACGGGCATAAACCATATGTTATCAAGCTGCCGCCGACTGGCCAGCGATATTCGTCACGGCCCCTCGCGCAGCCCGATCTCGATCTGAATCACGTTGTTGGGCGACTCCGGGCCTTCCCAGTACAAATAGCGCTCGCGCCGCTCGTCCGAAGGCGCCTCTCCCAAAGCTGTCAGCTGCGTAAAGATTTGCCCGTATGCCTGGCCAATTTTTGACACCGGGCCGCTGTACAGCGCCGTCAGGCTGCGCATGGAATCCAGCTTGCCCACCTGATACGTACCCACAGGCTGCGTGGCATTGGCGACGGGAAAACCCACCTGCAGCGTGAACGGCACGGCGTGATCGTGGCCGGCATCCTTGTAGACGAAAATCGGTCCCCCCCTCGGGCGCGACGCCGGCGTTGGCCATCGCCATCCCCAACTCACCGGTCAATTGCGGCACAATCATGGCCATCTTGTCATACGTGGTCTGGGTCGACGTGTAGAGGTAGGTGCGGGGCGTCAGTTTCGTCACGCGCGGCGGCGACAGCGTGAATCCCTCGTCCGACGGCGCCGTGGTCGCAACGTCCGCAGAAGCCAGCGAACACGCAATCAGCATGACAATACTCGAATATGCAATCGTACTTCGCATACCATTCTCCTTGTTCGACTTTGAGCGAATCAGATGTTGGCGGTGCTGATCAGGGACTCCAGTGCCTTGAGATGGCTCCGCAGCGCCGCGCGGCCAGCCGGGCGCAGGGAATACCAGCTCACCGGTTTTCGGTTGTTGAATTCCTTGCGGACCGCGACGTATCCCGCGTCCTCCAGCTTGCGGAGCTGCGCCCCCAGGTTCCCATCGGTCTCCCGCAGCAGATCGCGCAGGCGGGTGAAGGAGATGGCGTCGGCATCGCTCAGCAGCACCAGCGCGCCCAGGCGGCTGCGGTGCTGCAGCAGTGGATCGAGATGATCCAATCCGATCTGGGCGGCATGTTCGCCTGCCTGGCTCATCGTTTTCTCCGATTACCTGGCCAGCGCCCGGCGCGCCTCGTCGCGCTGCACCAGATACCCGGCCGTCGCCAGCCCCAGCGCGATGACCGTCCCCAGGCAGGTCCAGGGATAATGCGGAATCAGCCCGACGACGACCCCGCCAGCGATCATCACCGGCCCGAGCACCAGGAATGAGCGGTCCCGGTGTACGCCCCACATCAGATAGACCATGCCGAACAACACAACCTGAATTTGCCCATCAATCGGGCCATCGCGCAGCGCCGGCACCGCCCATGCCAGCGCCAGGCCCGCGCCGACAGAGCCGATAATCCCTAAACACCAGTGCAGCGCGGTTTGACGGTTGCGGACACGGTCGATCTCTTCACTGCGGCTCTTGTGTCGCCGAAAGAAGATCGCGCCGACAATCGACCCGACTAGTCCAGCCGACAGAAACCACCAGTTCGCATAAATCGGATTGATGTCGATGAGGATATATCCGACCAGCACATAGACGGCGGAGGCGTAATACGGATACATCGCCCCTTCCAGTCCCGGCGAGCGCCGGTCCACCGCAGCACGGACATATTGCAGGTCCTCCCGCACCTGTTGCACTTCAGTCATAAATCGCTCCTATTAGAGTTCTCTACTTTTTAGAGTATGTCGGTATGGATGTCAAGAACATTTATGAATTTCTTCCCCGGCATGCCGACTTCAGTCGGCATGTCCCGTATCCAGCGTGCCAATCCACGTCGGATGTCACGTATCCGTTATCTCGATTTCAGTCGCCGTGTGTCCCCGTATCCATCATGCCGACTGAAAGTCGGCATGCCACGAAAAGAGATGGCCCCCTCAGCTCGGATCGATTCGCGTCCCCACGTTCTCGCCGCGGACCACCCTTGCGATGTTGCCCGGGGCTTTGAGGTTAAACACCACCACCGGGATCTTCCGCTCCATGCACAGCGTGATCGCCGTCAGGTCCATCACGCGCAGCTTCTTGGCCAGCACGTGCTCGTACGTCACGTTGTGCAGCATGTGGGCGGTGGGATCTCGATTGGGATCGGCCGAGTAAATCCCGTCCACCTTGGTGGCCTTGAGCAACACATCCGCGCCCAGCTCCGTGGCCCGCAGGGCGGCGCAGGTATCGGTGGAGAAAAATGGATTGCCCGTTCCCGCCGCCAGGATCAGCACGCGCCCCTTTTCCAGATGTCGCACAGCACGGCGGCGGATGAACGGCTCGCACACGCTGTACACGCTGATCGCCGACTGCACCCGCGTGGGCTGGCCCATCTTTTCCATCGTCTCCTGCAGCGCCACCGCGTTGAGGATCGTCGCCAGCATGCCCATATAGTCGGCGGTGGCGCGGGGGATATTGCCATCCTCGGCAAAGGTGGCGCCGCGGATGAAATTTCCACCCCCCACCACGATCGCCAGTTGCGTGCCGGACCGGGCCACTTCCACGCATTGCCGCGCGATGTTTTCCAGCTCGGGCGCTTCGATGCCGAACGAACCTTCGCGGCAAAATCCCTCACCACTGATCTTGAGCAAGACGCGCGAATATCGCAGTGGAGTGGCCGGATCGGACGAGCTTGCGGCGACGGGTTTACCTGCGGGCATGCCCGGGCATTATAGCGATGGCCACGCCTCTGTCTTGTCCGCACCGGCTGAAAACGGTTATGGTTCAATTTCCATGAGTATCGTGCTGACGGGTTATCGCGGCAGCGGCAAGACGACGCTGGGCCGGCTCCTGGCCGACAGGCTCAACCGGCCATTCATCGATTGCGACGGGCTGATCGTGCGCCGCGCCGGCAAATCGATCCGCGAAATTTTCGCCAGCGACGGTGAGGCGGCGTTTCGCGCGATCGAATCGCAGGTCGTCAGCGAAGTGGCAGGCTTGCACGATCACGTCATCGCCTTGGGCGGTGGGGCGCTGGGATCGGACAAAAATCGCCGCGCTATTCTCGAGGCTCGCCATCACGTCGTCTTCCTCCGCTGCGACTCGACGGAACTGCTGCGCAGAATCAACGCGGATGTCACAACATCCGATAATCGCCCCAGCCTTACCGGCCTGGGCGGTGGGCTGGCGGAAATCGAAACCCTTCTCGCCCGCCGCGAGCCGATCTATAGGGCGGCGATGACACTGGAACTGGACGTGACCCATCTGACCCCGCAACAGGCTGTGGAACAGATCGTGCGCCTGCTTTGACCGACTGATGCCGCACCTGCTTTTCATTCCGTTTCTGTTCGTCCTGGGGGCGTGCGTCGGCAGTTTTCTTAACGTCGTGGTCTACCGGATGCCGCGGCAACTGTCGCTGGTCACCCCGCCGTCGCGCTGCCCGCACTGCCAGACCCGCCTGGCGTGGTACGACAACGTCCCGGTGCTCGGATGGATATTCCTGGCGGGAAAGTGCCGGTATTGCGGGAAGCCCATTTCCATCGGTTACCCAATCGTCGAGGCGATCACGGGACTGCTCTTCGCTTTTTATTACGTGATGTTTTTCATCTTCCACGCCGGGCCTTGTCTCAACGTGGCCATGGGACTTTCCGATTCCTATTTCCTGGGGGCGATGACCAATATTGCGCAGGATTGGCCGATCTATGCCTTGGATATGGTGCTGATCAGCGGCCTGCTCGCCGCCAGCCTGATCGATGCCGAACTGTTCATCATCCCCGCCTCCATCCCGTGGTGGATCGGCGGGATCGCGGTGGTGGCGCATGCGCTGATCGATTCGCCCACCGTGCCGGGCAACCAGCTTGTCAGCCCGGGGGCGATGGCGCTGTCGGCCGGCGGCACCATTGGGTTGGTCATCAGCATCATCCTGCTGCAGATGAAAATACTGCCGCTTAGTTTTCCCGAAGGCGATCTGCTCGAGGTGGAGCGCGACCAGCTGCAGCGCGCCGCCAGCAACGCCAAGGATCGCGGCGAGGAGGCCCAGCACATCCCCCCGCCGCTGACGGGCGCGCAGGTCCGCGCCGAGATGCGCAAGGAGATGCTCTTTCTTATGCCCCCGCTGCTCCTGGGCGGTTTGTTTCTGGTGCTGCACCACAAGGTTCCGGCGGTTTCGCATTTCTGGCAGGCTGCGGCACGCGTCGACTGGCTCAATGGGGCACTCGGATCGCTACTGGGCGGATTGGTCGGCGGGTTCACGGTCTGGCTGACGCGCGTGCTGGGCTCTTACGGTTTCGGGCGCGAGGCGATGGGGCTGGGCGATGTGCACCTGATGTTCGCCGTCGGCGCCATGCTGGGCGGCGGGGCGGCGGTCGTCGCTTTCTTCCTGGCGCCGTTGCTGGCCATCCTCATCGCACTGTATATGCTGGCCACGCGCAGCCGGCGACAGCTTCCATTCGGGCCGTACCTCAGCCTGGCCACCGCCGTTGTGATATTATTTTATTGTCCGATCGCGGCCTATTTTCGGCCGGGACTCTCTGTGCTGGTTGAGGTGTTGCGCCATCCCCTTTCCGGGATGTGACGACCTTATTGGAGTGAGAAGCGAGGCATGAATCATTGTGATGTTTAGCGGCCGGGCTTGCCCGGCGTTGCCTCCCGCAAAACACGCCGCGCAAGCGCGGCCGCTAAACAATCGCATCATCAGGCTGGCCCACTATCTGTACGCGAGGAACCCATGCAAAACGTCTGGCTCAAGTTCAAGGTCTGGACCAAGATCACGATCTATTCGCTCCTGGTGCTTTACATTATTTGCTTTACGCTGCTCAACGCCAACAAGCCCGTGAAAATCTGGTTCTGGTACAACCAGGAGCCGGAAACGACCGTCGTCCGCGTCATCCTGGTGACGCTGCTGGCCGGTGTGGCCGGTACGCTATTGACGGGGACGGTCGTTCGCACCATCCGGCAGATTCGCCAGTTGAAGTCGCGCACCAAAACCGACCAGATCGAACGCGACGTGGCGCACCTCAAATCCAGGGCGGGAATGCTGCAAACCAAACCCCTGCCGCGAGAGCAGGCATCCCAGCCCACGGTGCCGCCGCCATCGCAACTCTGAGATTTTCCGCAACGGATTGGATATGATCGCTTTGTCCCGAGAAGATCTATTGACCCCATGAAAGAGCACAGGATAGCCCCTGTACCTCTCATCAGCTTGATATTTGCTGGTTGTCTTGCTTTCTATTTTGTGTGGACTTTCGGAATGTTCAGGCCTTGGGACTCAGACTTTAGTGATAAGAACATATTGGGCTTGACACCTTCTCAAGTACTTTCCAAATGCGGGAAACCTGTCTTAAGTTCGCAAACAGAAGGTTGGCCCACGACGAACCCCGCTGGCTCAGGCTACTGGATGGCCTACAATCGAGGCTGGCAGAGTTTCAATATTGTTTTTGAAAATGGAAAAGCGGTGCAAGTGAAGCGATATGAAAAATAGGCTTCGAAGGTCGGTTAGAGCGGTCCAACTATTCCTAGAGCATCGGCGTTAGGGCCTCACATTCGGAAAATGTATCCAATTATTCGAAGTTTCCCACCTTCCGAGTGTGAGATTTCAGATGGCTCGCTCGCCGTCTATACTCATGGGCATGTCCATCGCCATCGTCGATTACGACATGGGGAACCTGCGCTCGGTGCAGAAGGCGCTGGCCTTGTGCGGGGCGACGGCCCAGATCGTTTCTGAGCCCGAGCAGATCGACCGCGCCGAAAAGCTGGTGCTGCCTGGAATCGGCGCTTTCAAAGATGCGATCGCCACGCTCCGCCAGCGCAAGCTGGCCGAGGCGATCATTGCCCACATCCAGCGCGGCCGGCCATTCCTGGGAATCTGCCTGGGCCTGCAACTGCTCTTCGATGTCGGTTACGAGGACGGCGAGCACCAGGGCCTGGGTGTGATCCCCGGCAAGTGCGTGCGCTTCGACGTCGACAGCACGCTGGGTTTGAAGGTCCCTCACATGGGATGGAATCAACTGGCGCCGCGCCACCCCACGCCGTTGATGCGCGATCTGCCGCCGCTGTGCAGTGTTTATTTCGTGCACAGCTACCACGTGGTGCCGACCGATCCAACGGTGATCGCCACCGAGACCGACTACGGCCGCCCCTTCGTCAGCAGCATTCGCCGCGACAACGTCATGGCCACGCAGTTCCACCCGGAAAAGAGCCAGAAAATTGGCTTGAAAATGCTGGAAAACTTCGCGCGTCTATGACGTTTAGCCCAGCCGCATGCGGCCGGCGTTATGTGGCCAGCGCGGTGTGATACAACATAAAGAACACAATCACCCCCGTCGCCGAGACGTACAGCCAGATCCAGAACGTCGGCACGGAAATGCGCGTGTGCGCCGCCCAATCCCGCCGATAGGCGCGCAGCAGCGTCATCGCGATCATCGGCAGCATCACCACCGCCAGGAACAGGTGCGGCAGCAGCACGACCAGATAGACATCGCGCAGGATGCCCGGATGCAGCGCCGTGCTCTTTTCGCCGTGGCGGATGTGATACGTCAGATAACAGGTCAGGAATACAATCGAGACAATCGTGGCCAGCACCATGGTATAGCCGTGCGCCCGCCATCGTCCCGTCTTGATGAAAATAAATGCCAGGCAGAGCAGGACGCCGCAGATCGCGTTGAGCGAGGCGTTGAGTGTTGGCGTCAGGATCATCGCCCCGCCCCCGCCGCGGCGGGCGCATCGCGCTCGGCATCGACGTGCCGGGCGTCGCTCACCAGCTGATCGATCTGCGCCGGCCCGTCGCTGTCATACGCGCCGCGCACGCGACCCCACCGATCGACCAGGATGAAGTGAACATCATGCTGGATCGGATTGCCGGCCTGGGCGGGGATCAGCCCGATCTTCATCCCGGAGATCACCTGGTACACCAGCTTCTCCTGCCCGGTAAGGAAGAACCATCGCCCCGGCTGGGCACGATAGCGACCGGCGTAATCGGCCAGCACCGCCGGTGTGTCGTGCTGCGGATCGACCGAGAACGACACCAGCTTCACATCATCCGGCAACTGAGCCTGCAACGATTGCATCTTCAGCGACATCAGCGGACACTGCGTCGCGCAGGTGGTGTAGATGAAATCCGCCACCCATGGATGGCCGGACAATTGCGCGTTACCGAATGGCTTGGCGTCCTGATCGACCAGGGTGAAATTCGGCACATCGTAAAATACCTGGGGGGGCTGATCGGTAGGCGTGCTGACCGGCAGAATCGCCGCGGGCTCGGCGGCGATCGACGACCGACCCGTCGGCAGGTTCCGCAGCACCAGCACTGCCACCATCGCCAACACCGCGAGGATCCACAGGCAGATGGTCAGGATTTTTTGCGGCTTGCTCATCGATGGCTCATTGCAAGTCCGCCGCCACAGTTTCGCGCGCCATCGCCCCGGCCAGCAGTAGCATCACCAGGGCGAAGATAATGCTCACCGCCAGGCATGTGCTCCAACTGGTCAGCGGCAATCTCGACGAATCCGTCCAGTAGAGCGCCCGCCGCAGGCCCGAGACGCCGTAGGTCAGCGGGTTAATCCCCATGACCCAGCGCATGGCCCGCTTGGCGCCCTCGGCCGGGAAGAGCGCGCCGGAGAGAAACCACATCGGCATCAAAAACAGGTTCATGATCGCATGGAACCCCTGCGTGGAGCTCATGCGCCAGGCGATGCAGAACCCCAGGCCCGTCAGCGCGAAGCTGATGATCAGCATCACACCGACGGAGGTGAAAAACGAGAAGAATCCCAGCTTCACGCCGATCAGCGGCGCCAGCAGCAGGAAAATAATTCCCTGCCCCGTCGCTAGCAGCGTCCCGCCGAGTATTTTGCCCAGCACGATCGCCAGCCTCGAGACGGGGGCGACGAGCACCGATTGGAGAAATCCTTCGCGGCGGTCCTCGATGATCGAGATGGTCGAAAAAATCGCGGTGAAGAGCAGGATCATCACCACCGTGCCGGGGAAGAAGTATTCCATGAAACTCGCCCCGCCGGGCGCGCTGGATTTGAAGCTTTTCCCCATCCCCGCCCCGATGAGCAGCCAGAAGACGATGGGCGTCGCCAGCGCCCCGACGATGCGGTTGCGCTGCCGCACGAATCGCACCAGCTCGCGCTGACACAACGACGCCGCGGGCAGGATGACGCGATAAAAGATGCCGGATGATTCTTCCATTTCCATATACGATCAGATTGTATGTCAGGACCGCCCTGATCCCCAGAGGCATGCCGCCAATCTTCCCCCTCCCCTGGTACTCCGGGGGAGGGTTGGGGTGGGGGTTGTGGCACTTTTCCAAGATAGTGACTCGGCGGCGGCAAATGAATTCACCCCCCACCCTGACCCTCCCCGGTTCGACTGAGCTCACCGAAGTCCGGAGTACCAGGGGAGGGGGAACAAGACAACTTCACCACGTATACTTTACCGAATACGTCACCGTCTTCTCCCCGTTAACCGGCACGTCCACGGGAATGTGAATCGTTCGATAATCCTGTTTCTGCCAGGGATCGCTGGAAGCGGTGATGTCCCAGTTCACCCAGCGGTACAGGTTCTCCTTCACGATCACGTGCACCGGCTCGTTCTTGTGATTTCGCAGCTTGATCTCGAACGATTCGGTGATGACGTGGCCATTAAAATTGGCATTGAAATCAGTTTGACGGCGTTCGCCGACGATGTCGAACGCGCTGCCGAGTTTTACCGAGACATCCTCATCCTTGGGCGTGTGCTGGATGACGTCTTCGCCGATAAATTCCTGGGCGTTGTCGGCTGGATCGCGCTTGTAAACGCGGATGCGGCCGGCGGGCAGGGGAATCCCCAGACCATTTTTCTCGCTGTTGGTCAGCAACAGATAAATATCCACCTTCTTGTTGGAATCGGTCCCGAGGTTCTGGTCCATATTGGGACTGTCAGGCTCCAAATACCTTAACTGCTGCGGGATGCCGTAATAGACGTAAGTCTTTTTTATGGGAATATCGTTTTTGGGGGCGAACAGCTCGATTTGCTTGGTGCTGTTGTTGGACAGCGAAGTGGCGCGACCCAGGGTGTAGAGGTGATATTCAAAAAACGCTTTTTCCGCGAAACCGGCCGGTGCCTCGGCGGCGGCCGCATTCTGCCTCATCCGGAACTGGACATAAATATTCTGCGGCGGCTTGACGCGCTGCACGTCGCCGGCGACGAGCTTCAATTTCGAATCCGGATACGCCGCTCCGCTCTGGTTCACGATCGTCACCCACGCCCCGATGTTGGCCGCGTCATCGGTTGGATTGACGGTCACATTGTAATCCGCCCGCCAGGTCAGGCTGCCGGTTTGATACGTCACCTGCGCCATCTGCGGTCCGGTTTGAGTGCTGTTGATCTTCCAAACCAGCGTGGGTTTGGTGATCAATCCTTCATCCGACTTGGCCAGCTCGATCTGTTCGATTTCCGGGCCGCGGGCGAGGACCTGAACCTTGCCGTCGGACCCCTGCAAGACCAGGTTTGAGGCATCAAAAGACAGCAACGTTCCCGCCAGCGTCTCGGCCGCTCCATTTGCACCCGCGCCGCGCCGCACGACCTGAATATCCTTGCCAAGATATTTGCCCAGCAGCTTATCGGCGCTGACCAGGTCATATTCATAATTCTGTTCCAGCACGCTGGCGCCAGCCGGGGAAGTCAGGGACAAAAATGAAACCGTGGTCGGATCGATCTCCGCGGCCACATCGGTGAAGCGCACGATGTTCTGTCCCTGGTTGAGCTGAATCTGGCGATTCTCGCGCACCACCCCGTAACCCGGCAGGGGATTCTGCTGGGCATAATAAGAATTGATAGTCTGCTGACGGGTGTATTCCTGCGGATCGAAGGTTGCCGGGTCGGCGTTGCTGTAAATGGTCAACGAAAATCCGGCCACAGGCGGGTCGGCACGCGCGATCAAAGGAAGCAACAGCAACGCCACGGCCGCCAACACGAAAGTTCTCTGGTTACTCATGGTGGATTGCTCCCAATAAAAAGGTGGTTCTGCTGTTTGTTGGACGCGAGCGGATGCAAAAAGTTTCACGACGCATCTGCCCCGGCGCCGCCGGCGGGTTCAGTACGCCGGTGTTGTAGCCCCGAAATTCGTCGGCTGGCCGATCGGGGCGAAGTTTCCGATCGCGTGGTGGCGTGCCTGCTCGAAGCCGATCAGAATGAACAGCACGGCCGCCAGTGCCACGACAATCAGCACGGTAATGGTAAAGATGAATCGAAAATTCAGCTTGGTGCCCATCTGAACTACCGCGATTTTGCCGGGGATATCTCCACGAGGATTTTCGCCGCGGCGGTCAGGCCCAGCGATATCTCGTCGCGCTTTCCGACGCGCACGCGCACGGCCTCGGCGGCGGCTTCGCGCTTCTGCACGGCCACCGTCGCGCCGGGCGTCAGGCCGTGCCGATCCACGAATTGTAAGAATTCCGGCGCCTGATCCAGCACGCGCGTGATGCGATGCGGGGCGCCGACCGCGCAATCGGCCAGGCTCATGCGGCTTTGCTCATGAAGCTGGCCCTTGGGTGTGGGGATCGGATCGCCGTGCGGATCGGTGGTTGGGTGGCCCAGCAGCGCATCCAAACGCTCCAGCACGACATCGGAAATCGCGTGCTCCAGGCTGTCGGCTTCATCGTGCACCACCGACCAATCCAATCCCAGCACCTTCACCAAAAACAGCTCCACCAGTCGATGGCGGCGCAGCACGTGCAGCGCCAGTTGCTCGCCGCGGGATGTCAGCCGCACACCGCCGCGCGGCTCGTATTCCACCAGCCCCGAATCCGACAGGGCCTTGACCATCGACGTGGCGGTTCCCGGCACCACGCCCATCGCCGATGCCAACTTCCCCATCGCCACGCGGCTGCCATCGCCAGCGTGCTGCTCCATGTAGAGCTGCTTCAGATAATTTTCCACCGTGCTGGTGGGCATGAATGAATCCCAATCTCAAGTAAAACTTCGATCCATTATCAGGCCAAACTCCTCATTGACAAACCCACCCGCTGCGCTATTGTCTATTTTGAGCGTTCAAAAATATTGATGCACCGGCACGCCGATCATATCGGGAGGCAAGATGTCCGGCATTTCCCTCGGCAATTGCGGCGCCTGCAGCCATTTCGATCGCAAATCCGCGGAAACGCAGCCGAGCGGAATCGGGGATGAATCCGCGCAGGCGGCGATGGGTTCATGCCTGCATCCGCATCATGCGGCGACGGGCCTGCGCGTGTCTGCAAGCGACGGTTGCCTGGATTTCTCCGCCGATCCCGCCGCCCCCACGCTTGATTCGAAGCGTCTGGAAACGGTGGACCGCGCGCTGGGCCGCGATTTCCTTTTGCAGAAGGTCCAGCCCGGGCTATTGGGATTGATGGATGGATCGGTCTCGACGCTGGCGCCCATCTTCGCCGCCGCGGGGCTGACCGGCAGATCGATGTCCGCGTTCTTCGTCGGTGTCGCCGCTTCGGTCGGCGCGGGGATCAGCATGGGATTGGCCGAGGCGCTTTCCGATGATGGCAAAGTCACCGGCCGAGGCACCCCGGTGCTGCGGGGCGGGATCACCGGCATAGCCACCGCCGTCGGTGGCATGCTGCACACACTCCCGTTTCTGATCCCCGATCTGCACGTGGCACTTCGACTGGCTTACGCCGTAGTCGCGGTGGAATTGCTGGGCATCGCCTACATCCGATTCCGGTTCATGAAAACACCACTGGCCAAAACGGTCGTGCAGGTCATCGTGGGCGGGGGCATTGTCTTTCTGATTGGCGTGTGGCTGGGCAGGATCGGCGCCGGCTGATCGGATCGCACCACTGGAGCCGCGATGTACGAAACCATCCTTGTTCCCCTGGACGCCACCCCCACCGATCGCGCCATCATCGAGCATATCAAGAAGCTGGCCAGGATGCTGAACAGCAAGGTCGTGCTGATCCACGTGGCGACCGGCGTGCCGGCACAATTCAGCGGGTCGGAGGCGGGCGGGGAAGAGGTCAACAAGGATCAGGAGTATTTGCGCCAGGTGAAGGCCGAATTCGACGCCGCGCAAATCCCCGCCCAGGCGCTGCTGGATTTCGGCGATCCGGTCAAGCAGATCGTCAAGTGGATCGAGCAAAACCCCTGCGACCTGGTGGCCATGAGCACGCACGGGCACCAGTTCATCGCCGATCTGATCCTGGGCACCACCGCCAACCGCGTGCAGCACAGCGTCAGCGTGCCCGTGCTGCTGCTGCGGGCAAAATAGACGGATTGCCCGGGCGGCATGCCGACTTCAGTCGGCATGTGCAAAATGTCCCGTATCTCCCTCAGCTCCGAATCGCAATCAACCGGTGCACGCAGGTCACCGCCAGCGATCCATCTCCCACTGCAAACCCCACGCGCTTGGTGGAGCCGGACCGGATATCCCCCGCGGCAAGAATTCCGGGAATCGTTGTTTCCAGCGCACACGGCTCGCGGTCCTTGAGCGGCCAGCGGCCGCAGCGCAACGCTTCCACGCCCGTGAAGATGTACCCCAGCTTGTCCCGCGCCAGCGCTTCGGGCAGCCATGAACATCCCGGCTCGGCGCCGATGAAGACAAAGACGGCGGACACGGGCAGGGTCTCGGTAGGCTCCTGCTTTTTTGCCGCATCGTCATCCGTGTTGGACTTGCGCAGCGCAATGTTTTCCAACCGACGCTCTCCCCCAACCGATGCGATCTCCACGCCTTCATGCACGACAATATTTTTCGCCGCGCGGATGCGGCCGACCAGGTACTCCGACATCCCCGGCCCCAGCTTGCGGCGCACCAGCAGATGCACGGTACGGTCGGCGCAGCACTCGGAAAGAAACATCGCCGCCTGCCCCGCGGAATTACCGGCGCCCACCACCGCGACGTTCTGCTGGTCATACAGAATCGCCTCGACGGTCGTGCAGGCATAATGGATGCCCGCGCTGTCGAATCGCTCGGCACCCTCGGCCTCCAGCCGTCGCCAGCGCACACCCGCGGCCAGGAGCACGGTGCGCGCCTGCAGGTCCGAGCCGCAATCCAGGTGCAGGGTGTGAAACTCTTTTGAGTCCGTGCAGGGGTCCAGGCGCTCAACAGTGACCGGCGCGACAATCTTCGCGCCGAACTTGAGCATCTGCAGCACGCCGCGCATGGCCAGTTCCGCCCCGGAGAGACCGCTGGGAAATCCGATGAAGTTTTCGATTTTGGACGAACCGGAGGCCTGCCCGCCGGGACCCAGGCGATCCAGCACGGTGGTGGAGAGGCCCTCGGAAGCGGCGTAGACGGCCGCCGTCATCCCCGCCGGCCCGGCGCCGATGATCGCCAGATCGACCGGCTCCTTCGACAGACTGCGCCAGACGCCGGCGGCCTTGGCCAATTCGTGCAGGGTCGGGTTGATCAGCCGCTTGCCGTCGCCGCACTCGATGACCGGTGTTTTTTTCGGCCGGCCCCATTCCACCAGGAGTTTTTCACCGCGCTGTGAAACCGAATCGTACCAGGTGAAGGGAACAAAATTCTTGTGCAGGAATTCGCGCACCAGAACGGTATCGCGGCATTTACCCGGGCCGACCACCTTCATTCCCAACACGCCCGCCTGCGTCAACAGCCGCCGCCGCTCCTGCGCGGCGATCAGAAGCTTCTCGCTGACCTGGGGCACCTTGCTGAGCATCTCGCGCAGGCGTTTGCCGGGAACGCGCATCAGCCGGGTTTTGCCGCGGGCGATGCCGTTCACGATCACCGGCCGGCGCGTCAACAGATCGATGTCCCCCGCGAACTCGCGCGGCCCGTGCGTCACCACATGCCGGTTGTCGTCCGCGGGATTGAGGATCTCAATGCCGCCGGTTTCCACGACGAACAGGTCCAGCTCGGCCTGTCCGGCATGAAAGACAGTCTGCCCATCCTCAAAGCTGCAGGTCTCGGCCAGCGGCCGCAGCGCCGCGATCTCCGCCTCGCTCAGCGTGGGGAAGGCGATCTTGTCAGATTTAATGTTGTTCGGTTCCGTCTTGTCAGGGTCCGTTTTAAGGTCGGCCATAGCCCTATTGTATAACTATAAAGCTTCAAGAGGATTTTTATTTGTCGGCGATGGGCCTAAGATCGGATGGGACCACTGCCTGCGCGCCGCCGAGTCATGCGAGGATCCGATGGATACCATCAGCAATGAAGTTAATCTCCTGGCCGACCCGGTCACGGATGAGGATCATGCCCTGGGCCCGGCCAGCGCGCCGATCACGATTGTTGAATATGGCGATTATGAATGCCCGGATTGCCTGAACGCCGTGCCGGTCATGCAACAGGTGAGGAAGAAGCTGGGGGATCGGCTGCGTTTCGTGTTCCGGCACTTTCCGCAAAGCTCGATCCATCCGCACGCCAGCGCCGCCGCCGAGGCTGCCGAAGCCGCCGCGGAGCAGGGCAAATTCTGGGAAATGCACAAGGCCATGTTCGATCACCAGAAGAATCTTTCGGAGATCGATCTGGCCCACCTGGCATTGGGCGTGGGCCTGGAGATTTACAAGTTCGAGACCACGCGCTCCTGGGAGCGGCATCAAGCGCGCATCAAGTCCGATTTTGAAAGCGGCCTGCGCAGCGGCGTGCACAAAACCCCGACCCTGTTCATCAACGGCCGCCGCTATGATGGACCGGTGGATGCAGAATCCATCCTCGACGCCTTGCCAGATTCGGCGCGATGATATTCTTACATTAGACACGGGCGCGAGGCCGCGGATCGCTACCGCAGCTGCGCCCCATCCGGGATGATCGCCACGAGCCGATTGCGCACCTCTGCCGCCGCCGGCTGGTTGCCCAGCGATGTCAGCAGATCCAGATACGCCTTGCCCACTACATAATACGGCGTCCAGTAAACGTAGGCGGATCGATTGGGCGCCGGCATGTGCGGCCAGGTCTGCGCGTAGACCTGCGCCAGGCCCGCGAGGTTGTTGTGCGCCCGCATCAGCGTGTCGGTGCGCTTCATCGCCTGCAGAACGATCGCCCCGGCGTCCAGCTCGTTGGTCAGCACATCATCCAGCGCACGGAAGGCTTCCGCATCCTTCCGCGCCTGCATGAGCAGATCTGCCTGGCGCAAACGGATGCGTGCCCGCAGGTCCGGACGGGCCGGAAAAAGCGCCGCCAACTGGTCGAGCGCCATGACCTGCGCCATCATCTCCTGCCCCGATACCATGCGCATCAGCGTCTGGCAGGCGAAATCGGGATACGGCCCCAGCAACGATTTGCGGATCTCAGTTTCGACGATCTGGTTCTGGGCCGCACTGAGCTTGTTGTCGGCCCCCATGGCGGCCAGGGCATTCCACGCCGGTCGATTTCCCGGCGACACCTGCACCTCGCGCACGGCGATCCCAAAATCCTGGTCCGCGGGCAAGACATCCGACAGCCGCAGCAGCAATGCCGAGAAAAGCCGCGTGTCCGCATCCACCTTCTGCAATGCGCCCAGCAATGCCACATCCGCATCGCTCAGTATCTCGTGTGTCTGCGGATCAATGATCTCGGCCGACCAGAACAGATCCTCCTTGTATCTGCCCTGGTCGAAATCCCATGCCAATTGGCGATTGGTGGGGTTGACGATCCCCAGCCAGGCATGCGCCACACCGCCCGCACCGCCGCCGCGACTGACACATATGCAGGCGGGGATGCCCAGCGACTTGGCCACCTCCTCAGCGAAATACGCCTGCTCCACGCACACCCCGCCGTACTGCAGAATGTTCGGCAGCGTGTAGTCATGAGCCGCGATCTTCTTCTCATCCCCCTGATAGAACGCCGCCTCGTCGTAGGTCACATCGAAATAGAGCGAAGGGATGGAATAATTGCTGGCATATCGGCTCGCCGCCCAGCCGATCTCGTCATCGGAGATTTTCAGATCAACAATAAACGTCTGCATTTGCCAGCAGAGCTGCCGCAGATCAAAACGCATCGGGCTGTGGGGATTGGTGAAATAAGCGAACAGCCTGGCGGCGTGATCCGCCTCAAACGTGAAGCGGTGCCGAGTGGAATCTTTTGCCGGTGGCTTGTCCCACACCACCGCCATCGCGGTGGTCAGATCGGCGAATTCGTCCAGCTTCGGGTTCTGCCCCGCCCCCAGCATCTGCAAAAT
>Ga0182024_10004140_pt1 | contig 33724 bp, 26 predicted proteins | sample P32metaG_FD_120480 | JGI IMG/M metagenome (GOLD analysis project Ga0182024, IMG submission 120480) | Permafrost microbial communities from Stordalen Mire, Sweden - P3-2 metaG (Illumina Assembly) | ecosystem: Environmental > Terrestrial > Soil > Wetlands > Permafrost | place: Sweden: Stordalen... | reverse complement strand
GCGGCCAGAAAGCGGTCCTGCACTCCACGCGGGCTCGGCGGGCCGGGGCGGCGCAGGGGAGACGGCTCAAACCCCGCCGACGGACGACCCAATCGCCCCATTCGATCAAGCCGCTCGAAGTCGAAAAGCAACTGGCGGCGGATGGGGTCGACCATGGCCCCGCAATGGCGAAAGGCGAGGCGAGTACCAGTGCGGACCAGGCAGGCCTCCAGCAGCGGATTGGCCATTCCCGCCACGGCTTTCATGGCCACGATCGAGTGCCGGATGGACGCTGCCGGCACGGCTTCCTGACGCAGCGCGCGCAGTGTCCGCAACTGGCCCAGATCCTGAAAGGTGTAAGTCTGCTGGGAGGGAATCAGTCCGGCCCGCTCCCACCCCTGCAACTGGCGGCAACCGATCTGCAAGATGCGCAACACGTCCGGACGGCTATAGCTGGTCACTCTTGAGTGCTCCCACCCCTGGTTATACCTGGCCCAGGGGGCTCGAACTCGTGTTCTGGACCGGATTCCCTGACTGGACCGCCTGGCTCAAGTCCTGGACCCGGCCGTTGGAACAGTTACTGAGGTACCGCTCTTGCTCAAGATTATGACAAGAGTATGCGTGGATAATCAGACAGTTACTACCGTTGCAACAAAAAAATACGTGGATAACGAGTGTCAGACTTGGTTCCCACCTGAGGTGGGGCAGACCGCGCTTGCGCGCGATGGGGCGGGTCTGCGGATTCGCGCGGATTCGCGCATGTTGACCACGAGCCCTGACGTGGTCCGCTGCCCTCTTGATCCTCCAAGAACATGTCTAATAGCTTCGCTTCGCGTGAAGGGTGCGGGCTTCAGCCCGTACATCAGAGCCTGCAAATGATTGTGCTTTAGCCCCTGAGGGAGCGTTTCTTCAGGAGTTTGGATTCCCTCGGCGGCTAAAGCCGGAGACTAATATCAGCTCCTAACATATGGGCTGAAGCCCTTACCCTTCAATGGCTTGTTTTTAGATAGATTCTAAGAAATGGGTGCCCCAGGTCTCGCTTTTGAGACCTGGGATAACACCACTACGAGTCCTGGGAGCAAGGCTGCGCGATTCCTAGTTCCTGCTCCGCATCTTCGAGAGCAGCCGCAGGATCTCGATGTACAACCAGACCAGTGTCACCATGATCCCGAAGGCGCCGTACCATTCCATATACTTGGGAGCGCCCAACTGCACGCCCTGCTCGATGAAGTCGAAATCGAGCACCAGGTTCAGAGCCGCAACCGCGACCACGATCAGGCTGAAGCCGATGCCGATGGCTCCGGAGCCGTTGATGGAGGAAAACCGGATGCCCAGGAATCCAAGCAGCATTTGCGCCAGGTAGAAGAAAAAGATACCGCCGGTGGCCGCGATCACGCCCATGCGAAACTTCTGCGTCACCTTGATCAGTCCCGATCGATACGCAAGCAGCAGCACGAAGAGCGTGCCAAAGGTCAGGCTCACCGCCTGGATTCCAATGCCCGGATAGCGCAGGTCCATGACCGCCGACAAGCCACCTAGCATCAGGCCTTCGAGCAGCGCGTAAATCGGCGCCGTCACCGGAGCCCACTCCTTCTTGAAGCTGGTGACCAGGGCAAAGATCAATCCGCCGAACATGCCCACCAGCATCAGCGGCGCCACGTCGGCCATGTCGTGCGACTTGAGAAACAGGCTCCAGGTCCAGCTCGCCGTGGCCAGCGCGCAGATCAGCAGAATGCCGGTCTTGTTCACTGTACCGCTCAGCGTCATGCGGTTGGCGGCGTCAATCAAGCCGCCCATACCGCCGTATTGCGTGCCAGGCAGGTTCCGGAAGGTCTTGTCGCTCAAGGCTGGATTGGATGTCTTCATCAAAGGCATTGTGTTTTCTCCTGAACGCGGTCGTCGGTTGCCCGCCGGTTCCTGCCGCACCTTGCGCGGCTTTTCTCTAATTTTAGACCCGGAACCAGCGGAAAAGACTCCAGCCATGGCACGAACCTTGGTACGCAAATACCCGCTTGCATGAAAGTGCAGGGAAGCTTTGCGCAGCCACTCCTGACTGCTCGGCGAGAGCGATCCTTCGCTCAGATTGGCTTGGGTAGGAGGAAGGGTGGAATCGATGGAGCCGACGGTCAGACTTGAACTGACGACCTGCTGATTACGAATCAGCTGCTCTACCAACTGAGCTACGTCGGCTTGCTGCTGCTCCGATTGTATCGTTGCACTGGCTGCAGGTAAAGGTCACTGCAGATGATTGCGCGGCCGTCAAGGGCCGGGCGGATCAGTCATTCCCCTTTTGATTGAGGAGCGCCAGATTACAGATGCCTTACTGGGAGATGACCATCTGGGAGGTGCTGCTAATGCTGAAGGTGAAATTTCGCCAGAAAGGAAAGGAGACGGGGAAGGCACAAGTCACCTTCACGCGGACCGCATTGCCGGGAAGATTGCAGGTGCCGGAGCTGCAGGTGGCCCATGTGGTGGTTCCGGGAGAGCCGGAGGTCGTCGCAGTAAGCCAGGTGGGGGTAGCAGTGAGGTCACTCGCCATGGGAAACCCCAGGCTCTGAACGTAAGTCTGAATCGGGTTTCCTGTGGTTGAGGGTCCAAGGTTGCAGTTGGAAAGGTTCGGCGTATTGGTGCAGGAGAGGGATCCGCGGACCATGGCATAGCGCGTGGCTTCCCGCGCGGCCTCGGAGGCGAATTCGTGCGAGTAGAGCATCATGGTGATTTCAAAGGCGCCGAACAGAAGAGCGAACACGACGGGGATAGCCAGCGCGGTCTCAATCATCGAGGCCCCCTTTTCGCTTTGAATCGCTCTCCTTGCCAAGCCGAGGAGAATGGCACGCAACCCAGCCGGCGGGCGGGAAGGGTGATGGTTCCGGGGTATTTGTCTGCACCTGTTCATGGCCGGGTCACTGATTGAGTACTTTCTGCGTTGCATGCCCGTAAAGCGTATAACTTTGCGGCAGCAGCGGGAGATGGATCATCGGGCTGACCGTAGCCTGGGTCATGACGGTCAGAATTTCCTCAAGATGAGCGGGAGGGGTAGTGGTAGTGCAGTCAGTACTCAGGCCGGTGGCGGCGCTGCCGTCAGAACAAATGTAAGACACGTGCGGGTAGCCGCTTACGAACGTAACTTGAGCAGCGGTAGTAAAATCGCTCGTCTCCGCCTGGGCCGCGATAAGCATTCCAGTCGTATCGGAAGCGAAGCCGGTGCTGCGCGATCCATATTGAACGGCAGTCTTGGCCGCGTTGGAGACTTCATTCGCAGCATAGACGACTCTGCCCAATTCGACTGTAGCAGCCAGGAGCGGCATCAAAATAATCGTAATGACCAACGCAGTCTCAACAAGAGCCTGTCCGGACTGGCCGCGCCGCAGCGCTTCGATCTTTTCGCGAAAAAGGCTTCTCATGCACATCGAGGCATCTCCCTTACTCCACCAGCGTGACCGCTCGCAGGGGCGAATTTGGATACGAGGCACTGTAGCTGTTGATGTTGATGGTTGCGGTCTTGTCGAAGAGCTGGTCAACGATGATGTCGGAAGTAATGGTGAGACCGAGGCCGCCGCCGCTGTCCTGCAGAAAAAGCTGGGCGCTCGGCGCATAGATGATGCCGGTCAGGCTGCCGCTGGCGTTGCCTTTCTGAATGGTGATTTGGCTGCTGTTGGTCGCCGGTTCCATCAGGACGATTCCGTTCGTGGGGCCGACAGTTGGTGCGGTGAAGGGAACAAGTGCGGTGCCAAGCACTGTCCCGGTACTAACGTTGAAGGAGCCGCTTTCTATATCGAGGGTCGCGCCACCATAGTTAGCGGTGACGGTCGAAACGATGTTGCCGCTGAGGGTTACGCCATTCTCGAATACATAGATCCCGTTGCCGAGAGTCACGTTATTGAGGCTCATCGCCTGGGTGTAGCAAACAGAGTTGCTTTGGCCTGGCCCGATAATGGTTCCCGTAAGTGTGGTCGTGGTCGTGTCAACTGAGGAACATTCGCTGTTGGCCACCCCGTTAGCCGGCGAAGGGTAGCTGTTTTCGAGCGGGTCGCTGACAGGCGAGGAGGCGGTAATCGGGGTTGGGGTGCTGTCGCCGATCGCACCTCCATCCCCTCCGACTACGGAAACGGAGCCGGCGATCAGGGTCCCGCCGCTGCCCGTGAATTGAAGTGCATCCGATGAATTGGAGTCCACGACGACTCCACAATGGTTGGCGGATACGTTAAAGGAACCCTGCAACGTCATCGCGCCTGAGGCTGTCGGGTCCAGGACGTAGACGCAGTCCGCGCTGGGTCCGGGAGAGCCGGCCACGGCTCTGGCCGCTATGGTGACGGAACCGGGGTGAGAGGAGACCATGCCCAGGAAGACCGTGGGGGAGGGCTCGGTGATGATGACCTCGATAAACCCGGCAACGCCGGCATTCGGTCCGGAGGCGGGAGGAGTATTGACGGCAATATGTGGCCCGCCGGTTGCGTTGACGATGCCGTTGGTCGCTGCCGAGGCGAAGGCCGCGCTCTGAGCGCTGCTGGCAGAGTTGTTGTAAAGGTAATCGAGTGAGGCTGCAACGGCCGCGGAGTCGGCAACGATTTGGAGGTTGCGCTTGGCGCGGAAGAGTAGGCCCACATCCATCGCCAGCCCTGCGAAACCCATCAGGATTGGCAAACAGATGGCCACAATTGCCAGGATGCTACCGGATTCATCTTTTCGAAGCTTCATCGCTGTCCTCCACTTACAAACGGGGCCCATGGTGAATCTATCGTCCATCCACGGCCATTCTTCATCATTCATTCCAGTCTGGCGGACAAAGGACCTGAAGAGAGACCACTATGGGAAGCACCCCACCAAGACCGGAATCCAGAGTTATGAGTATCCAGTGTAGGCAAGCACCGCAGCCAGTTCCAATACAACATGCGACATTCGCATACAACTAATGTGTGATCAGCCACCGATGGCTGTGCATTCGGGAATGCGTTGAAACAGGGTTCGCAGCCCTACGTGCTGGTCCGGGAAGCCTGTAAATCTTAGAAATCGAAGGAGCCGACGGTCAGACGTGAACGAACGGCATGCGGATTGCCATTCAGCGGAGGATTGCCCAAAAGTCAAGGTTCTGTTTAACCAAAGTGCTATTGGTGGTTGCCCCAAATCCCGATAAGGTCGATGGAACAAGGGGGCTGGACCCTGTTCAGGCTAACTGCCGTCAGCAGTTCGCATCCCGGAGGCAGAAATGCGAATACGAGACGACGAAAGCGGGCAGGTGCTAGTCATGGCAGCGCTTTCCACGACCCTGCTGCTGGCGTTCATGGCGCTGGCCATTGACGGAGGGCTGCTCTTCAGAGCCAGGCGTAATATGCAAATCGCGGCTGACGCGGGCGCCGCAGCCGCGGCTGTTGACTACAAGTACAACAATTCAATAGCATCGGCGAAAACGGCAGCCCAAACAGCGGCAACAGGGAACACAGTGACAAACACAACCTACGTCACGGTCAATGACCCTCCTCTGAACGGATATCACAAAACAACCGGTTACACAGAGGTCATCATCAGCCAGCCGGTACAAACGGTTTTCATGGGGATGTTTGGTTTCAAATCCGTAAATGTAGCCGCCAGGGCTGTTGTCGGCTCCGGCACCAATGCGGGCTGCATATGGACACTGGCCAGGTCTGGAAACGACGTTTCGCTGACCGGGTCCGGGGCCATTACCGCACAGAACTGCGACATTTACGACGACTCGAGTTCGAGTAATGCATTGACGCTGACAGGAAGCGGTGCGGTATCCGCCAAGGCGATCGGCATAGTCGGCAGCTACAGCAACGTTGGCTCGGGATCGATCACTCCCAACCCCCCAACAACGGGAATTGCCCCTGCAGCAGACCCGCTTGCGAGTTTGCCGGCGCCAACAATCTCGACAGGAACTTGTTCGTCCAGCTGTACTCCGAGCAACACGGGCAGCGGAAACTTGACCGTGAACCCGGGAACTTACACATCGATCTCCAATACCGGGAGTGGGACGGTAACACTTACGCCCGGAAATTACATCATTACAGGCGGCTTGACCAATACCGGGAGAGGGGCGCTGGTTCTTGGGGCCGGGGCCTACTCGATCGGCGGAAACTTCACCACCACCGGGAGTGGGGCGGTGACCCTCGGCACTGGGAGTAGTTTCACTGTCGGCGGCAACCTTAGCCTTACCGGGTCAGGCGCCCTCACTGGAACGGGTGAAACCTTTTACACGGAAGGCAGCAGCACTTTGACGGGAAGCGGCAACATGAACCTCACAGCGCCGACTTCGGGAACGTACGACGGGGTTCTGGTTTTCCAGGCGCGGAGCGATACCGATGCGATGTCCATCACCGGTTCCGGTGGCGATACCATCAAAGGTATCGTTTACGCCCCCGCGGCGGCGTTGACGTTGACCGGGTCAGGCAGCATGTCAGTTTCCCTCGATATGATCGTGGATTCTCTCAGCGTTACCGGAAGCGGATCGATCACGGACACAAATTATGCCGTAGTCAGCAACCCCGACTCTGTGCTTTCAAAACTTATTTTAGTGGAGTAAACATGCGATCTTCAAGAACTGTTCAGCGCAACCGGCGGACTTCCCTGCGGCTCTTCGGGAGGGCCATCAAAGAAGATAAGGGCCAGGCTCTCATCGAGACTGCGCTCTCGTTCACGCTTCTCCTTGTGTTGCTGGTGGGAGCAGTCGAGTTTGCGAGGCTCTTTTATGCATCCACTGAAGTGTCCAATGCCGCCCTGGCTGGCGTGCAATATGGGGTGCAGAGTGCCAGGACAGCTGGAGACACAGCGGGGATACAGACCGCAGCCGCAAACGACGCCCAGAACATCGCGTTGGGTACCACAACCGCGTCGCTCTCCTGCATCTGCTCCAACGGGGGCGCTTCGACGTGCCTGCCAACGGACTGCTCCGGCTCAAGCATTGAGACGATTCTAACGGTTCAGACTCAAGCATCCTTCAACCCCGGGTTCCACCTCCCCGGGTTTCCGACGTCCTTCACGCTTCATGGCCAGGCGGTCGAAAAGGTGCTTCAATAATGGACCTCACGGCCGCAACCAGAGGGCTACGCAGAACGATTGCCGGGTGGCCCAGATCTATCCTGCGCGTCGTCCCGCCGCGGGCCCCTGGGCGCGGGAATGCAATGGGACGACGCTTCCTGGAGGATACCGGCGCAACCCTCGTTGAGTTCGCGCTCTCTGTCTCAATCCTGATGATGATGCTGTTCGGTATCATCCAGGCCTGTTTTGCGCTGTATGCATGTAACTATGTTTCGGACGCCGCGCGAGAAGCCACCCGGTACGCCATCGTCCGCGGTTCGGCCTGCACGGGCATGCCGGACTGTGGAGCAACGCAAGCCCAGATTCAGACCTATGTGAGCAGCTTGACGTATCCGGGTATAAATGCAAATAACGTAACCGTCACGGCGACCTGGCTCAGTTTAAATTCGACACCGCCCACGGCATGGACAGCCTGTGCAGGTCAATGCGACGCCCCGGGAAATGCGGTGCAGGTGCAAGTGACGTATCCCTTTCCGCTGAGCATTCCCTTCTGGAAAAAATCCACGGTCAATCTGAATAGCACCTCGCAGGCGGTGATTTCCCAGTAGGTCGCGACACAGCCCTCAGCCTTGCGAGAACACATCGCGGGTGAATTGAATCGCATCCGATGAATTGGAGTCCACGAAGACTCCACAACGGTTGGCGGATGCGTTCAAGGAACCCTGCAGATCCATCGAGTTTGAGGCTGCCGGGTCTAGGATGTATACGCAATCCGCACTCGGTCCGAGAGAGCCGGTGCCGGCTCTGGCCGTCAGGCCGACGGAAATCGCCCGGCAATCTATCCCGCGGGACATCATCGAGCAATCAACCGTGGAAGTGCCGGAGTACGTCCCGCCGAAATGTCCAAGCTGCGGCGGTAAAGACCCCGGGGCTGGAGAGCGCGGAACCGATCAATTCCTGGCTCTGCGAGGCCTGCGGCAAGGAGTGGACCGAGCCGGCAATCGATGTACACGGCGATGCGAAGAAGGCGACGAAATAGCCCCAAAAAAACGGAAAGAGCCGCCCGGCAACAGGGCAGCTCTTCCCTCAGGGAGAATAGTTCCAACGGAGGCAAAACCATCAGAACTTTCTGGCTGCATAGTAGGGGCGGGGGAAGGGAGTGTCAAGAACAAATCGAAGACGAAATAAATCTCTTTTATTCAGTTAGTTACAAATCAATTCCAAGAGAAGCCGCGGCGCTCGTCTTCGACGGTTGTTCGCCTTTATTTACCCGTGTATTTCCGTTAATTCGGCTGTTTTCCTAGGGTTTATGCCCGGTTTTCCACAGGACGAAGGGGCACGTTAACCCTTCGGATGCGCCCCGTCAACCGAGGGGCCGGATTCGACCCACTCTTCCCGCAGGTCGAGATGGATGAACTCCTCTTCGTAGACCGAGGAAACGGGTTTGCCGCGAGCGATGCGGAAGAGCGCGCGGCCGCCGCCAAGGAAGAAGCCCAGCAGGATGGCGGCGCTGGCGCCGATGATCACCAGCGACACAATACTCACGAGCAGCTTGGCTGTCTTTGCGACTTCTGACTCCCCAGTGGGCGGAGGCAGGGCGATGATGTCGGCGTCGTAGTGGACCTGCGCCAGCAGCCTGTGGCTTTCGTCGGCAATGGCGTCGCCGCTAACGAGTGCGACCAGCGGCCCGCTACGGCGCACCTCAAGCGAGGCCACGTCGGAGTCCTGGAGCGGCTTGGGCCACGGCGGCTGGGCCTGATTACCCTGGTTTGGGCTGCCGGCCTTGATATAGGCGCGAATGGCGGATTCCTGGGCTGCGGCCATCTGCGGCGTCGGATAGTCGATGATGGTCAGCGTGGCTACGTTCGACCGCAGCGAGTAGTTAGCTGTCACGGCTTCGGCGCCGCGATCGAAACCCACCAGCTCCGGCGGCAGCACTCCGCCTGCTCCCGCGTAGCCCGCCGGGCCCAGTGCGTAGTGGGTGGTCTGTCCATCCAGAGAACCCTTGGGCAGGCTGCTCAGAATGGGAGGCGCAAGCGCCTTTGACCCGTCTGGAACGGGCAAATGGCTGGCCAGTTCACGCAGCTCCGAACCCGACATGGGACCGATGTGGGAGAAGATTGCGTCCACGACGACGTTGCCCAGCCAGAAGAGGACGCGATTGTGGTCGGAGGTTGCGCCTGAACCAATCTCCTCCTTCGGCCAGCCATTGTGCCGGTAGAACGAATAAGCGCCGTAAGAGCCGCTGGCGTCGTGAAAGCGCAAGGCACGCAAGCTGAGCGTCTCTCCGCTGCGCTTGTAGCCGGCCGTCATGGCGTCGCTGAAGTCGTATTCCTTGAGAGCCGCAGCGTTGGGCGGGTCGGCCTGGGCGGGATCGGTCACCGCCCTGGGCGCCTCGGTTGCCACCCAGCCGGCAAAGGAATCGGGCAGCAGCGAAGCGGGCGCCGCAGAAGCCACCTTTGCTTCTGCCTTGGCCGGCACGGTAGCCTTTGCAGGAGCAGTTTGCGCTTGCAAGGAAAGCGCACCCCCAAGTAGCGCCACGGAACATGCCAGCCTCGACATCCAACGCATCAATACGCTCCGTTCTCCAGGGTACATCTCCAGTCTACGTCTCCAGGGTACACGCACAGCCCACCTCTAGTTGGACACTGGCGAGGCCAGAAAGGTTCCTGCGAGCGGTTCGATCCCTTCGATCGGCACAATCCGCCGGCTATCGGTTGCAGGCCTCGCGAATGGTCAAATTTCCGATCGATCGTCTGTACCCCCGACCCGCTGCTTTGGCAGGAGAAACCACGCTGCAATGGCTGCTACCGCGATCAGCGCCAGCGCCAAAACATCGCCATGAAGCCCGAGAATCTCGACCGCAATCGCCGTTGCAACAATGAAGCATCCGCCCCACAGGCAAAAGCAGGCCAGCCCGCGGATGACCGGCTCCAGCCATCGAAGGTCAACCATGGTGCGTGTCGACTTTCGGAAATAGCCGATGGGGTCGGCATAGAATTTGCGGGCCATGTAAATCACATAGCTTCCCAGAGCGGCTCGAAGAGCGAGGGTCATCACGGGATTGGAGAGGATTTGCGCCGGGTCCGTCATGCCTGTCCCTTACTTCTATTGGACACATCATCCCACCGAATTGTTCCCGGCGAATTTGCTTCCACCGGCACGATTTTGAGGGATGCACAGGAAAATTAAAGAAAAGCGGCCGCATTTCTTCGCGAACAAGGCGAGATTCAGGCGTTCTTCGCTCTTCGCTCAACCAGTGCGATGGGCGTTGCGGGCGGCTCAAGAAGACTGCCCAGCGCCTTGTAGTGGCCGCCATAAAAATAGAGAGCGTAACTGCGCATGAAGACGCCAATGGGGCCGCCGAAACTGGCGGCAATGACGAAGCCGACGCCCAGACCGAGCAGCAGAAACAGCGAGCGGACGCCGATCAGCACGTAGGCGCGCGCGTCGCTTGTGCCGTCCAGCATGGCGTTGAATCCAGCCGCGGACATTCCCAGGATGCCGAAGACAACGAGCCCCAGCACCCAGGCGACAAATCCAAACGCAACCCCTGCGACCAGGGGCATGGCCAGGCGCAGGATGAAATACGAGAGGAAAGTTTCCTTGTTCGCAGCGATGTGTGCCCGCACGTCTGTCCAGGCCTTGCTGAAGGATGCTCCTTCAATCGCCATGTGCGGCAGGATGAGGTCGTTGAGGACAATCTGCGCCGCGCACGCCGCAAAGATGAGGGCAAGCGTAATTCCGAAACAAGGAAAGAAGAGGGTCAGGAAGTGGCCGGGGTCCAGTTTCCCCTCCGGGGTGCGCGTATCGAGCACGGTATATGCCGCGACGATGAAGAGCGCGATCAAGAACGCCACGGCCACCAGGAAGGCAAGCCAGACCAGCATGCAGGCGGAGAAAAATCGCTCCGCTTCGCCTGAGTAGAGGATCGAGGCCGAGCGAATCTCCCTGGTCTGATGAATCAGGCAGTGGACGAATCCGAAGCGAAGACGCGTCACCTGCAGGAAGCAATAAATGCCGAGAAGTAAAACTGCCATTGCCCCAAGAATCGTAACGGGCAGGAACGCCGGCGCCAGAAGAAACGATTTCAATGCAGCCGCGTCCAGATCGAATGGGAGCGTATCGGGGACCAAAAAGCGGAAGCTGACCACGAATCCTTCGGCGAGGGTGGCCACTGTAGCCAGCTTCAGGAATGTCTCAACCTTGAACGGCCGGAAGAGATAGGAGTATGTCCGCTGCAGGGCGGGCCACACTGCTTCAGAGGCTGAGTAAGCCTTCATCGCGCTTGCTCCAGGCCTGGCGTGCCTGACAGTGGGATGATACTGCGTTGAGGCATGGACATTCCTGGCAAGGCTCCGATTCGGTTGGCGCGGGGAAGAGTGCGGCAAGCGGGAGGGTTGTGCGCCGAGCGAGGAGTATTCTCTGCAACCGCCTGCGTGCGGGGGGCGGCTGAGTGCGGAGATCCCGGACTGGCTGCGCAGCAAAGGCGAAGACAGTTACTTTATTCCTGGTTGCTGACGAGAGAGAACACGGCTCCCAACGGGTCCTGGCCCTGGATGATCCAGCCGCCGCCGGGTACCTGCATTGGACCGTTGATGACCTTGCCGCCGCCGGATTCAACGCGTTTTACGGCCGCTTTGATCGAGTCGACGTGGAAGTAGAAGTTCCAGGACGAGACGGGCATTTGCGGCGCTTTGATCATCATTCCGCCGCTGCCCATTTCCTTGTGGTCGCCTTCATCGAAGATGCGATAGAGGCCCATGGGGCCCATGTCCATGTCGCTGACCTTGGTCCAGCCGAAGAGCTTGTTGTAGAAGCTGAATCCGCCTTCGAGGTCGGTTGTGCAGAGCTCGTGCCAGCCGATGGTGCCGGACGCCGGGGCCGTGGGGCGTTGCGGCGAGGGCATGGCCGGGTTGGGGGTGAAGACCACGATGGCTGCTCCCTGCGGGTCGGACATGACGGCGAAGCGAAGCATTCCAGGGATGTCGGTGGCCGGTTTCCATAGTTTGCCGCCGGCTTCGACGATTTTTCCGATGTGCGCGTCGACATCGTCAACGGAGATGTAGCCGATCCATGCGGTGTGTCCGGGGATGTTCAACATGCCGGCCATGCCAACGTTGCCGAGGTTGAAGGTGGTGTATGGGGGGCCTTCGGCGCCGGTCATCTCCTGGGTGGTCCAGCCCACAACATCCGAGTAAAACTTGCCGGCGGCTTTGGTGTCGCTGGTCATCAGTTCATACCAGCCGAACTTTCCTTTTGGATTAAACATGGCGGTGGTTCTCCTTTTTGGCGGACGCGCCTGCGCACCAGCCTACACTTTGGCGTAAAGTTGGCCGGTGAATTTGATATCAATTTGGTCCATGGCCTGTCAACCACCTGCGGTGGGGCGGACGCTCGCTCTTCGCTCGCATGGGGTTCGCGGCTTTCCGCCCATTGCAAGGTGCGGATGGGGAATCGGGTGGGCGGTTGGAGGTCATGATACAATTTGTATATACGCGATGTGCTTCGAATGGGATGAGCGGAAGAATCGGCTGAACCAGCGGAAGCACGAGGGTGTCTCGTTCGAGCTCGCGATGCTGGTGTTTGAGGACGAGCACCGCGTAATCAGTCAAGATCGCGTAGACGAGACGGCTGAGCAGCGCTGGCTGGCTCTTGGCGCAGTTTAAATTTGATCAAGCAGAGCTTTGATTGTCCTGGTCGCACATGTCTACAGGGAGGATCTCGATGGCGAAGAAATTGTCCGCATCATCTCGGCACGGCGGGCTGGTAAGAATGACGTCAGAAGATGTCAGGAACAGGAGATGGACTGAAGCCGAAAAGGAAGCGGTGCGGCGCGGGGCAGCGGCGCAGGCCGAGGGAGATGATTCCGGGATTGATTACTCCGATATCCCAAAGCTGACTGAGGAGCAGCTTGCGCGCATGGTCCGGCTGCGCGATGTGCGCCGGAAAGTGCCGGTGAGCGTGCGCCTGGACGCGGAGGTGCTTGACTGGCTGCGCAGCAAAGGCGAAGGCCATCTGACCCGCATCAACGACATTCTGACCAACCTGATGGAGGCGGAACGGCGGGCTGGGTCGAGAAGATAGTGCCATCTCATGTTGCAGCAAGAGCATTGCCAACGGCTGCGAATCTGTGTACATTCTTTGGAAGCCCCGCGCCAGGATGGAGTTCGCTGAAAGCGGGAGCCTCCCCTTTATCCATTTTTTCCAAGTCCCCAGGAGGCGCCATGTCAAGCCCAGCTTCTATCGCCGCGCCTGCGGCAAAAAGGGTCCGCCTTCCGAAGGCGCTGGCCCTCGCGGTCATCCTTCTGGTGGCCATTGCGTTCGTGCTCAAGTATGTCTTCCACTACTATCTGAATTACAACCCGGCCGGCTTCGGCCCGCACTGGATGGATCGCGGCACCCTGCTGGTGCACATCACCGGTGGAATGGTGGCGCTGCTCATCGGGCCCTGGCAGTTTTCGCAGCGACTGCGCCAGCGCCACCTGCAACTGCACCGGCTGCTGGGGCGCGTCTATCTCATCGCCGTGCTCTGCGGTTCCCTTGCTGCCTTCCGTCTGGCCGTCACTACCACCTTCGGCGCGATGTGGGGGTTCAGCCTCTTCTCCATGGCGCTGGCGTGGATCACCTGCGCAAGCATGGCCTTTTACGCCGTTAAGCAGCGCCAGATTCAGGTTCACCAGGAGTGGATGGTACGGACTTACGTTGTTACGTTCGGCTTCGTCACATTTCGGCTGTTGAACGACATCGGGCCGACGTCGCGGATCGGTTCCGATGCCGAGCGCGGAGACGTGTACATATGGGCCTGCTGGGTGCTCCCGCTGCTGGCCGCCGAGGTGATCATGCAGTTGAGGCGGATGCGGCGGATGGCTGGCACTGCACGTGGGTGAAGGTCCATCAATGGTTGGGTCGATGCGCAGGAGTTTAATTGGCTGCGCAGCAAAGGCGAAGGCCACCTGACACGTATCAACGACATCCCGACCAACCTGATGGAGGCCGAGCGGCGGGCCGCGGCGCGCAAGTGAATTTACTGCATTGCAGTAGGAAGCTACTGCAATCCTCCCGTAGGGAGGGATGAGAATAGCCCAGGGTGAAACCCTGGGAGCAGGTGCACCGCAGAACGTACCGCCCTGTAGGGGCAGTATGATTGCCGCGGAGGCAGCTCTCTATGGCGCATACCTATTGTTCCGCGCTCTTTCACTGTGTTTTCTCAACCAAGGGGCGGCGAAAGGCCATTGCGCCGGAGTTGCAGGAGCGGCTGTGGGCGTACATGGGAGGGATTGCGCGAGAAAACGAGATGAAGGCCCTCGCGGTGGGTGGGACGGATGACCACGCTCACATTCTGCTTTCGCTGCCGTCGTCCGTGACAATTGCCGAAGCGATGCGGAAGATCAAGGGTGGGTCGTCGCAGTGGTTGCACGAGTCCTGCGGGCTGACGGGGTTCGAATGGCAGCAGGGTTACGGGGCATTCACCATTGGATGGTCACAGGTGGATGCGACGGTGGCGTACATAGCCCGTCAGCAGGAGCACCATCGAAAGCGCGATTTCCAGGTGGAGTTTTTGGCGATTTTGAAGCAGCATCGGATCGAATACGATGCGCGGTATGTGTGGGGTTGAATCACGCCGGCCCTACGGAACGGCTGGGGATGTGAGGTGGACGGGTTCCCCGGGTTTCACCCGGGGCTATTTTCGTTGGCTCCCTCCGGGAGCGGGGCGCACGGCCGGTTGATGGTCGTGGAATCCCATCCGTCGCAAAATACACGAAGGAAGGGGGCAATCGGCCCAAGAGCTAAGGCGACCGTCAGTGTGATTCAATAGATAGAGATGGCGACTGCACGGAGATCGACGGTGCGTGGGCGGGCGATTGCGGCTCGGCGGAAGGTGCGCGAGTATGCGATGGTGGCGCGGGCGCTGGCTTCTACTGCGCACCCGGTGCTGGCGCAGATTGTGCCGGCGCGGTTCTGTAACCTGAGCTGCGCCTATTGCAATGAGTACGATAAGGTTTCAGAGCCTGTCCCCCTCGACGAGATGCTGCGGCGGATCGACCACCTGGGTCGGCTGGGGACGGCGATGATCGGCATCAGTGGCGGGGAGCCGCTGACGCATCCCGACCTCGACGACATTATCCGGCGGATGCGGCGGACGGGGGCCATTGCGGGGATGATTACGAATGGCTACCTGCTCAACGTGGACAGGATTGAGCGGCTTAATGCTGCAGGCCTGGACCACATGCAGATCTCGATCGATAACCTGGTGCCGGACGAGGTGTCGAAAAAGAGCTTGAAGGTGCTGGACAAGAAGCTCGAGATGCTGGCCGAGCACGCCGAGTTCCATGTAAATATCAACTCGGTGGTGGGCGGGGGGTTCAAGGACCCGAACGACGCGCTGGTGATCGGGAGGCGGGCGCTGGCGCTGGGGTTTGAGTCGACCATCGGGATCATTCACGACGGCAGCGGGCAACTGAAGCCGCTGAAGGAAGACGAGGCGCGGGTCTACTTCGAGATGACCAACCGCAAGAAGACCAACTACGCGCAGTTCGACAAGTTTCAAGAGGCGATTGCGCAGGGGCGGCCGAACGACTGGCGCTGCCGGGCGGGGTCGCGGTACTTATACATTTGCGAGGACGGGCTGGTGCACTATTGCTCGCAGCAGCGCGGGTATCCGGGCGTGCCCATTGCCGACTACACCACGGCGGACGTGAAGCGGGAGTTTTTGACGGCCAAGAGCTGCGCGCCGAATTGCACGATTGGGTGCGTGCACCGGATCAGCCATATCGACCACTGGCGGGCGCCGCAGACGAGCACGGTTTCGCCGGGCAGCCATGGGGCGGATGTGCTGGTGAATATACAGGCACCTGCGGTGCGGCAGACGGCGCTTGCGCGCCATGACGGCGATTGACTCGCTGAAAACCCGAAGGACAAATGCAGGTCCCCTTCGGCTCCGCTCAGGATGACAGATTTGTTGGAATTAAAAGCCGTGCCCGTTATGGGTGCGGCGTTTGATTTTGGGCGAGGTTGCGGGCGAGGTTGCGGACCGTCAGCGGGGGATGAGCTGGAACTGGTCAATGGCTACTTTGGAGCCGGTGTCGTAGTTGGCGTCGTCGGGAAGAAACATGACGGTGATCTCATCGAATTTGCGGATTTTTGCCGGCGTGGGGATGGGGAAGCGGAGCGTTTCGCCGACCGGCGAGGACTTTACGGCGAAGTTCCGGGACAGGCTGGAGACGACCGGTTGCTGGCCGAGATAGAGCTGGTTTGCGGGCTGGGTTGAGTCGCTGAGCAGGACAGTGAGGTTGATAGCGCCGGGACGGTTGTCGCTGTTCAGGATGTCGACCTGGATCTCGCGGCAGCGGGCGAGCGGGATGGAGGCTCCGAGGGTCTGATGGGCGTCCATGATGAGGCGGACGAAGTTGTTGGTTTGGAAGTCGTGAGTGAGCGGTGTGCCCTTCACCTGAAACGCGCCGGCGCTGGGGCTGTTATTGGGCGGCTGGAAGTACCAGTAGGGGCCGTCGAACTTGATGATGAGCGGCTTGGTGGTGCCGGGGGCGAGGAACTGCGCTTGAGCGGGGATTGGCGGCAGGATCTGCTTCTTGGGAGGGAAGGGCCAGAGGATGATGCTCTGGTAGCCGGAGATGCCTGAGGCGGAAGCCTGGTCGACGGGCTGGGTCTGCCGGCTGGTGTCGGCCTGGGCATTGGCGCGGGCGGCGGCAGCAGCGGCTTCGACTTGATTGCGGTGTTCGACTCCATAAAGCAGGGCGAAGAGGGTGACGAGAATCGCTGGGACAACGACGACGGCCAGGCGGCGGGCGGCGCGGATGGTTTGGCGGTGGACGCCCATGGCACCGGTGGGCGCGAGGGTGAGTTGCCAGAGGAATACGAAGGCGCAGACGGCAAGCAAGGCTGCGGCATCGAGGATCCAACTATAGATGAGGTCGTAGGACGCGATGTAAATGCAGAGGGCGAGCATGTAGCCGCTGAGTTGGCGGGGCGGCGTGCGCAGGGTTGCGGCGAAGAGCTCGCGGTCGCCGGCGTATGCGTCGGGCGGGTCGGAGGGGCGCAGGAAAACAGACGCAGGGGTGGTGGTTCGCAGGGCGTAGGCGAGGAGGGCTGCGCCGAGCACGGCGACGGGGCAGGTGATGGGCGAATCTTCGCGCGAGAGCAGCACGACGGCGGGAACCCAGACCCATCCGGCAGCGGCGGAAAGCGCGAAAAGGTGGAAAGGGATGGGTGGATTCCATAGGAATGGAGAGGCGGGGCGACGCCAGTAGTACCACGCGCCCACAGTGCCTGCGAGAGCGCCGACGATCACGAAGATAGACGCGCGGACGACGAGGCTGGTAAGCGTGGGAGTGTGTGCGTCAGGCAGGTGCAGGAAGAGAAATGCGGCGATGAGCGAGTTGAGCAGGCCGGCGCCCACCAGAAAAGCGAAATAGCGCGAGGCGCCGAAATGCGCCGGTGCCGCGGGGTAGGCGGAAACGCCGATTTGGGTTGGCGAAGCCATGCGTCAGGTGGCGAATCCTGCTTTGAGGTGTGACTGTCTCTGTTTGCTTAGACACCACGCGAGAGATTTTTGATTTTTTGACGGTGCGGCGATTGTGCGGAAGGGCGGCCGGAAACCAGCACCCGTGGGATAATGCACTCGTGATCTGGCTGGGAGAAAGATCGGGGTACCTGAGCGACTGGATCACTCAGCAGTGGGTCCGATCTACCGGGCGCAGAGTTCGGCTGGCGGATTGCCCGTGGCTGGACGGGCCGGTTGGAAGCACTCGCGGGATCGGCAAAGACTTCTTCTACGAATACGCCAAGCGGCATGACCTCGACGTGGTGGACAGCGGACCGCGCGGACTGATGCTGGACTTCAAGAGCCTGGCGGGAAGCGGGAATGATCCCGCCTCGGTGGCGCGGGTGGTGGGAGATTTCTACGAACGGACTTCTGCTTACGAACTGGACGCGTGGTCGGAGTGGCATGGATTGTTCAAGCCATTTGGAACCGCGCTTGCGGTGATTTTCAGCAGGCGGCTGCAGCAGTTGAACATCCCTCTCTCATCGCTGGACAGCAGCAAAGGCATGACCAGCAAAGTGCTGCAGTTGTGGAGCCGGCAGACCGGCCAGCTGGTGCAGACCGCGTGGGTGCGCGAGCTTCGCGCCACCAGAAATGTGATTTATGCGGGAAGTTATTCCGTGTGCCGCGTGCCGGGTTACGCCTCTGGCTGCGTCAAGGTGGTATTTCCATTGCCGAATGGTAATGCAATCGTGATTCTGAAGCCGGAGTCGCACCCGGACGGCTCGTTCTCCATCACTTCTTCGGGCAATGCCTTTGGCGATCCGGGCTTTTATTTCACGGTTCATGGAGAAGGCGATGTGGTCTGGGCTCGCTATGTGCGCGCGATGAAGGAAAAGATCACCGTGTACGCGGCAGAAGCGGGAATGGCACGGGCTGACCATGTGCTGTGGTTCTGGGGCGCGCAGTTTCTTCGTTTGCATTATCGAATGCGCGAGGGTAAATGAACTGGCGAGGCATTCGAGTGGTGTCGCTGAAGTTTATGCGAGAACAACCGCAGATCCTTCCACTCACCACTCCAAAACTGAAACACGTTTGGGGCCTCGTTGGCTCAGGATGACAGCAATTATTTTTGTTATGTATCTCTGGGACAGGACCTTAGTGGGACGAGAGGACGACACCAGGATCTCGAATCCGGGTCAGCTCGATGTAGTCGAGGGCGGCGGGGTCGGAGCCGTCGGGAGTGCCTTTGACGCGGATCGTGTCGCCGGGCTTGAGGGCGATGTTGGGGATGGTGTGGCGGGTGGAGTTATCGCCGTTGGGACGCTTCGAAGGGAGATTTGCGTCGGCTTGCCAGGTGGCTTGGGGCTGGCTGTTGACGGAGAGAGTGAATTTGGCTGCGCCGCCTTGGAGATCGAAATATTGAACGGCGATGTTGTAGCGGCCGGGTACGCCGGACCAGGTCCATTCGGCAGTGCAGGGGTGCATTGCCTCAGGGGCTAAAGCCCCGGTTGGGTGGATGGGTTGAATGTACGGGCTAAAGCCCGTACCCTTCATGCTCGCAAGGTTTATGCCTGTTGCCGAAGTTGCGAATTCGGCGGACGGGCAGCTAACGGCCTTTCCACCGCTCGAGTCTTCCCACGGAGTTACATCTATGACGCTGTAGCCGGTGAGGCGGGCGTCTTCGGCTTCGAGGCGACCGGGGTAGTGGCCGGCGCGGCCCTTCTCGTCGGGAATGCCGCTGAGCTTGAGAAAGTACTGCACGACGGCATCGCGCCAGACGATGGCGTGGCCGGCCTGGTATTCGAGGCGGGCGCGGACGTCTTCATAGAGCGCGGGGTCGACGCGTCCTTTGAGCGTCGCCCATTCATCGAGAAAGTGCGCGGCCTGGGCAGCGCCGTCGTAGTGGCTGTCGTAGAGGTACTGGATGACGGTCTTGCCAGAGTGGAGACGCCAACTGTAGGGGACGTGGTGGAAGAAGAGCAGCAGATCGTCGGGGGTGGTGGCGGCGTCCTCGTAGAGTTTCGCCACCTCAGGCGGGTACTGACCGGCGTCGCCTGAGCCGGTGGCGACGCTGCGGTCTTTTCCTACGCCTTGGGCGTCGGCGTTGTGCCACTGGCCCCAGCCGTTGCGCTCGCTGGATTCGATGTTGGGGCCGTAGTGGGAGCCGGTGATGTCGGTGAGGGTCTGTAGGCCGAGCGGGCCGGTGTAGGCCTCGTAGGCGGGCCAGGATTGCATCAACATTGCGGTGACGGTGTGGACGACTTCAGGATCGACGCCGATGGTTTGCTCCGTCCACTCCGCGGCGATCTCGGCGGGATCGAGACTTGGGTTCCAGGCGAGGCGGCCGAAGGCGTAGAGGTTGGCCAGTGCAAGCGGTGAGCCGAGCCAACGGTCCTGACCGATGCCGGCGACGGCGATGATTCCGCCCAGGGGCAATTCCGCAGGGGCTAAAGCCCCATCCAATTTTGAGCGGCTTGCGGCACGGCTGAAGTCGTGCCCTGTTACAAAACGATTCGAGGTGTCATCGGGAGCGGGCTTGCCAGCACGCTGCTGGCGTTCCGAGAGAAATTTGCCGGCGAGGATTTCATTTACTGGCGTGGGCTCATTGCTGGCGCGGAGGTCGGTGTCGAGGACCTGCTTCCACATTGGAGCGAGGTAGACGAGATGGCGCTGCTGGCCGGTGTACTCCTGGGTGATCTGGACTTCCATGGCCTGGCTGGTGTGCTCGAGGCCGGCGAATAACGGTGAGACGGGCTCGCGGGCCTGGAAGTCAATAGGGCCTTCCTTGGTCTGGACGATGACGTTGGGAAGGAATTGGCCGTCGAGGGGATGGAAGATGTCGTAGGCGGCGCGGGCGCGGTCGGCTTTGGGGTTGCGCCAGTCGAGGTGGTGGTTGTAGACGAAGGCGCGATAAAGCACCACGCCGCCGTGGGGCGCGAGGGCGGCGGCCAGGGTGTTGGCGGCGTCGGCGGGGGTGCGGCCAAAGCTGGCGGGGCCGGGCTGACCTTCGGAGTCGGCCTTGACGGTGAAGCCGGCGAAGTCGGGGATGAGGGTGTAAATGTCGTTGGCCTTGGCGGCCCACCAGGCTTTCACTGCCGGGTCGAGGGGGTCGTACGTGGCGAGGCCGCCAATGGTCTGCGGGCTGGCGATGGCTGCGGACATGGCGAGACGGACGCCCCAGGGGCGGAGCGTGTCGGCGATGCGGGCTAGCTGGTGGAGGTGGTCGGAGTCGATGAGCTGCGGCGCGGCGTTGACGTTGTTGACGTTGAGGCCGTTGATGCCGACCGAAGCGAGCAGACGGCCGTACTCGGCGACGGGGGCGAGGTCGGCGCGGACGTTGCCGTTCTCAAAGAAAATGCTGCGGCCCGCGTAGCCGCGCTCGATGGTGCCATCGGGGTTGTCCCATTCGTCGACCCAGCGGATTTTCAAGGCGGGGTGGTCGGTGATCGCGGTTCCGGGGGGCCAGCCCGAAGTAGCGAGTCTTCGAACCAGTGCGAAAGCGCCGTAGAGTACGCCTTGTTCAGTGCCGCCGGCGATCATCACAAGCCGCTTTCCTGCCGGATGAGACTCGGCAATCCAAAAGGCTTCCGGCGCGAGCGTGGAGGGAACATTGAGGTCGTGGTAAGTGGACCTCATTTGCTCCGCCGTACCCACCACAATCGCTGATTCAGTGTCGTCTCCGCCAATCGAGGGCGATGACCCGAATAGCCGATCTATACCTCTGACAAGTTCCTCTACCGCAGTCTTCTCCAGCGGTTGGGAACCAAGCGCTCTTATGTGCAAAGGCACTGGCGGCATCCCGTGAGCATGGCCGTATCGCAGCCACGCCTGGTCCGCGGTTTGGGAAGAGACGGGAATGGCGAAGGCCATCGCGAAAGTGAAGATGACGCTGCGGAGCGAGACTCGCGGTTTCCCTCGTCTCAACATCTGGACCTGGGGCGCAGGGCTTGGTTGGGACATGGAGTGCGCCGATGTTGAATTCATTCCCGCCCTCAGCGGCGCCTATGCGCTGCACTCCGTTCTATCATCCGCAGGACAAAAGCGTGGGTTGAGGCTGGTGGTTTCCCACCCTTGCACGGAAAGAACTCGCAAGAATGGGGCACGGAGCAGCTTGAGCTTGTCAAAAGGCGGCGGTTGCTTTCTGACCTGTATAGCTGACGGTCTTATCAGCAAAATCACTCCCGCCGATTGCGGCGCCGTGATCGGCTCTCACGAGCAGAATTCGGAAGGTGTGCTCGGGGAGCATTTCGGGGAAGCTGCCTTCGCGGGCGGCCAGCGTGAGGGTCTTCGCGCCGTCGTCCCAGTGGAGCGCGATGGTTGCGTGCGCGCCCTTCTCGTAGGCGTAGCCGTCGTTCCGATCCTCGTAGAACGTGAAATCGCCATCGGCGCCGGGATAGATGCGAAGCTCGATCGGGTCGACCGGCTTCTCGGTTGTCCACTCCATTTTTGGTCCCATGGGAAGGATGGAGCCGGCGCGGACGTAGAGCGGTAGCTTGTTCAGCGGCGCGTCCGCCTGAATGCGTCTGCCGCCGTTGACCTTCTCGCCAGTCCAGAAGTCGTACCACGTGGTTTGAGGCAGATACACCGTGCGGCTCGTTGCGCCTTCCATCGTCACCGGGCTCACCAGGATCGCCGGTCCAAACATGTATTCGTCGCCGGTGTTCTGCGCTTCCACATCCTCGCGCCAATCCATCACCAGCGGCCGCATCAGCGTGCCGTGATTGCTGGTCACCTGCCAGGCCTGCGAGTAGATGTACGGCATAAGCCGGTAGCGCAGCGTGTCGTAGTCGACAAGAATCTTCTCCGCATCCGGCCCGTAGGACCACAGCTCGTTCTCGCTGGGGTTACGCGTGCCGTGCACGCGGAAGATCGGTGAGAAGGCACCGAACTGAAACCAGCGCACAAACAGCTCGCGAAACTTGGGGTCGTTCAGATTGCCGCCAGAGATGAAGCCGCCGATGTCCGTCGTCCAATACGGCATGCCCGAAATCGCGTAGTTCAGCCCCGCCGGAATCTGCCGAGCAAAGGTGACCCAGTCGCTCAGCACGTCGCCCGACCAGGCCGTGACGCCGTAGCGTTGCGCGCCTGCATACGCCGAGCGCGAAAGAATGAATACGCGTTTGTCCGGAGAGGCGGCCTGCTGGCCTTCCGATACGCCCATGGTGTGAAACAGCGGATAGATATTCGCGTAGCGCGCGCCCGAGCCGAGGAAGAGCTTGTTGGTGGTGATAATGTTGTCTTCGCGGCCTTCAGTCTCCGGCTCGTCGGTATCGAGCCACCACGCGTCAACGCCCTTCTGAAACAATGCCGTATTCGCGTTGGCCCAATATTGCTTTCGCGCCGCCGGGTTTGTCGCGTCATAAAGCGCCTGGCCAACGGGATGAAAGCTCGGCTGCACTGTCTTCGCAATGAACCAGCTCTTCTTGTTGAACTCGTCATAGGTCGCGCTGCCCGGCCGGAAGTAAGGCCATATCGAAACCATCAGATGAAAGTGCTCCTTGTGCAGCGTGTCGATCAGGCCCTGCGGGTCAGGATAATGCGAGTTCCACGTCATCTCGCCCATGGTGATCCACCAGAACCAGTCCTGCACAATGTTGTCGACTGGAATATGCTCGGCTCGATACCGCCCCGCCACCGTCTCCAGTTCCTGCTGCGACTCGTACTTGTTCTTGCACTGCCAGAAGCCGTAAGCCCAGCGGCCGAACAGTGGAACCTCGCCGGTAAGCTCGCGATAGCGCCCAACGATCGCATCGGCATCCGGCCCATAGATGAAGTAGTAATCGATGCGGTCGGCAACCTCCGCGCTCAAATAGAGCGCATGAACGAACCGGTTGTTCACCTGGCTGCGCGACGGGTTATTCCAGAAGATACCGTATCCATTGGTCGAAACCAGCAGCGGAATGGCGATGTTGGTGTTCTCCTGCGACAGGTCGACCGTCTCGCCGCGATAGTTCCACACCCCCGCCTGGTGCTGGCCCAATCCGTAGAGGCCTTCATGCGAGCCGTAGATGGGAAACACAACTTCCGCATGAAATGTCTTCTCGCCGTTTACTTCCACAGGCCGCAGCGACCGGTAGCCGTCGGTGGTCAGCATTGTCCCATGCATTGTCCCGCCGGTCGATCCTGGTCCGGTGGCAACAAAACCGGTCGCGCCCGCGCCGGTTGAGCCTTCCGGCACAATGTAATGCATCGCCCCGCCCTCGCGCTCGATCACCACGCGCAGCTTGCTTGTGGCCAGGGTGATGGTCCTGTCGGTCGAGCTCACATCGAAGGCCGCTGCCGGCCAATCCTTCTTGATCACCACATCGTCGGAGGGATGTTCCGGCGCGTCGGGGCCGAGTGGGGCATATGTAACATGCAACAGGTCGGCCGCGTCCACCTCCAGGCGCAGCACGCCGTCCTTCTGCCGCACCTCCAGCCCGTTGGGCAGCTTTTCAAAGCTCACTACCGGGTTGGGCGGATTCCACTGCGCCCGTGCGCCAGGCATCACCAACCCTGCCGCAACCAGCCCCACACAAATCCCCAAGGTCCCCAACCGCTTCATGGCAGAAGCCCCTTCCTGAATCGCTTTACCAGCCCGCACCAGTCTACGCCAGCGTGAGACCCATGAGCGTCCGGCCTTTCCCCTTTTGATGTTGGCCCCGGAATGCCTTCTCAGGGTATCGAAAGTCGTATTCGCTGCGCCGCATTTTCGAGTTACACTGCCTCTTGCTCCCCTGCAAAGGAAAATCCATGCGGATTCGCCGCTTTACGCGTTCCACCCTCCTGCTTCTCGTCCTCGCAGCTCCAGCCTTGTTGCGCGCTCAGTTCCAGCAGCCCACCGCCGACGAGCTGAAGATGACCTCCGACCCCAAAGCTCCGGGAGCCTCCGCCGTCTATCTTTACCGCGAAGAGACCACGGACGACGCGCTCCACTACCACAGCTACTACGAGCGCATCAAGGTGCTCACGGAGAAGGGCAAGGAGCAGGCCACAATTCGCATTCCCTATGAACATGGCCAGTTCAAGGTTACTAACATCCAGGGCCGCACTATCCACGCCGATGGAACCATCGTCCCGCTGACCGTAAAGCCCACCGATCTGATCGACGTCAAAAGCGGCGCCTTTCAGTTCAACACCATGGTCTTCACGCTGCCCGGTGTCGAGGTCGGCAGCATACTTGAATATCGCCTGGACCTGCGCTACGACGACAACATGGTCTCCGAGCCTACCTGGCGGATTCAACAGCCGTTCTTCGTGCATAAAGCGCATTACATGTTCAAACCCGAGGGCGGCACTCATAACATCACCGACCAATCCGGACGGCTGCTCAGCCGGCTCATGTACGGCACCATCGGCGTTCCCGGCGAGAAGGTGGTGGCCGACCACGTGGGACGCTATACCGTTGATCTCACCGATATTCCGCCCACGCCCAGCGAGGACTGGATGCCGCCATTGAACACGTTCAACGAGCGAGTCAATTTCTATTACACCTATGTCACCTCAGAGAAAGAATTCTGGGACTCAGAGGGAAAACACTGGGCCAAGGAGGCCGAGCGATTCACCAATCCCGGCAATCCGCTGAAGGCCGCGGCCGCGGAGATTGTGGGCGCCGCAACGGGAGAAGAGCAGAAGGCGCGCCTGATTTATACCGCGGTGATGAAGCTCGACAACACCGATTTCAGCCGCAGGAAGTCTGAGGCCGAGCGCAAGGCGGAAAAGCTCAAAGCGATCAAGAACGCGGAAGACGTATGGACGCAGAAGAGCGGATCGAGCGACGACATGGCCCTGCTTTATGTGGCGCTGGCCCGCGCCGCCGGGTTGAAGGTCTGGCCCATGGAGGTAGTGGATCGCAGCCGCGCAATCTTCGATCCGCGCTACCTCAGCATCGGCCAGCTGGACGACTACATCGCCGTCGTCGAAATCGCCGGCAAGGAAATTTACCTCGACCCAGGACAAAAGATGTGCCCCTTCGGCCTGCTTCACTGGAAACACACCCTGGCCACCGGAATCCGGCTTTCCGACAAGGGCGCCATTGAAGGGACTACCCCCGCCAACCCCTATTCCAGCGCAACGGTCAAGCGCGTGGCCGAGCTGGACATCGACGCGGCAGGGGCCGTGAAAGGCGTCGTCCGCGTGTTGATCGTCGGCGCCGAGGCCCTTTACTGGCGGCAGATGGCCCTTGAAAACGATGTGGACGAAGTCAAGAAGCGATTCAACGAATCTTTGCAGCAAGAACTTCCCGACGGCGTGCAAGCGGAATTCGATCACTTCCTCTCTCTCGACGATTCCAATGCCGATCTGATGGGCATCGTCAAGGTCAGCGGCAACATTGGCACCGCAACCGGCAAGCACTTCTTTCTGCCCGGTTTCTTCTTTGAATCCCGCGCCAATCACCCCTTCGTAGCGCAGGATAAGCGGACCACTCCCATCGATGTTCAATACGCCAGGCTGGTGACGGATGATGTTACCTATCATTTGCCGACCGGCTTCTCGGTAGAGAGCGCGCCCCAGGCTGCCGGCGCTACGTGGCCCGATCACGCTGTTTTGAAGGCCGCTTCCGCGACGACCGCGGGCAGCGTCGAAGTGACGCGAACGCTGGTCTATAACTTCACCATCCTCAGCTCCGCCGCATATCCGAGCCTGCACGACTTCTACCAGAAAGTGGCCACTGCAGATCAGCAGCAACTGGTGCTCACCCGCGAATCAGCCGCGAACGGAAACTGATCACGAAGGAGACTAAATGGCCGCGACGCTTTCATCGAACTCGGTCCGCTTCCGTCTGCTCGTGGCTTCTCTCCTGCTTTGCGCCTGCATTCCTGGCCTGGCCTCGAAAAACCAACCTGTGCCGCAATGGGGTCTGGATGCGTACAAGACCCACACGCCGGATTACGCCAAGGACGCGGCCGCTGTCATCCTCTTCGATGAGTACGTTGAAACTGTGGACGCCAGCGGGCGGGCCGTGGAGCGCGAGCGCCGAGCGAAGCGCGTGCTCAAGCCGCAGGGCCGGGGCGAAGCGACCTGTGACGTGGGCTACAGCGAGGATGAAAAAGTCAATTACTTCCGCGTCTGGACCATCGCTGCCGACGAGAAGCAGTACCAGGCCCAGGACAGCGATTTTATTGAGGCGGGCGACACCAGCGTCCCCATCATGCTCTCCACCAATAAAGTTCGCATCGCCCATCCGCCCGCGGTCGACGTTGGCGCCACGGTCATCTGCGAATCCGAAGAGATCCTCGAACCCTATATCCACGAGAATATCTGGCGGTTCCAGAGCGGCATTCCTGTCGTCTTTCAGGCTCTGGAAATCGATCTGCCCTTAGGGCGCACGTATTCCCAGGCCTGGCACAACTTCAAGGCCGTACAGCCCGTTGAGATCGCTCCCAACCACTGGCGCTGGGAACTCAAGGACACGCTTCCGCTCATCCTGCGCGACATTCCTTCGCGCCCGGATTGGACCGCTCTTGCGGCGCGCATGTCTGTGCAATGGGGCGAAGCCGCGGTCGCTGGAACGAACAATCAGTGGCGCGCCATCGGCGCGTGGGTCACTACGCTTGAAGCCAACCGGCCCGATCCATCGCCGGACATTACCGCGCAGACGCAATCGCTCATCGCCGGAGCAACCGATTTCTACACCAAACTCTCGCGCATCACCGATTACATCCAGAAGAACATCCGCTACTTCATCGTCATGCGCGGCATCGGCGGCCTGCAGGCCAATTACGCCGCGGATATTTATCGCAACAAGTACGGCGACTGCAAAGACAAGACCACGCTGCTCATCTCCATGCTGCAGGTGGCCGGCATCCATGCGTTTTATATGCCCGTGGACGACCGCCGCGGCATCGTCGATCCCGCCGATCCCTCGCTTTATGGCAACCACATGATCACCGCCATCGAAGTTCCCGCCGACGTCGAGGACCCGCGCCTGATGGCCATCGTCAAGAGCAAAGACGGCAAGCGCTACCTGATCTTCGACCCCACCAACGAGCGTACGCCGGTGGGCAACCTGCCCAATTATCTGCAGGGAAGCTACGGCACGCTGGCCGCGGGTGCGGAGAGCCAGATCATTGCCCTGCCGGTGCTTCCCCCCGACGCGAACGGGACCGAACGCAAGGGAGATTTCACGCTCGCCCCGGACGGCACGCTGACCGGCTCTGTCGATACATCGCACTCCGGTCCGGAAGGCGCCGACCTGCGCATGTTCCTCAAGTATTCCGACGAGAAAGAGCGGCGCGAGTACTGGGAAAATCATGTGGCGCGCGATGTGCCCGGCGTGGTCATCGACTCGCTGCAGTTCGTCCAGCCCGCGGCCCTCGACAAGCCTCTGGAATTCCATTACAAGCTCACCGCCGGGCAGTATGCGCATTCTGCCGGAACGCTGCTTCTGGTGCGCCCGCGCGTCGTCGGCTCCGACGTAATTCCCTTCGACGACAAGCCGCGCACCGTTCCCATTGACTTGAACGCCACGGGCCGCTGGCACGACTCCTTCGACATTGCGCTGCCCGCCGGCTACGTGGTGGATGAGACCCCCGACCCAATCGACGTCGATGTCGATTTCGCCACCTACCACTCCACCATCACCGCCAAGGACAATCGTCTTCATTACGAGCGCGATTACGTCGTCCGCCAGGTGGAAATTCCCGCCGACAAAGCCGCGGACTTTCGCAGGCTCGAGAGCGCCATCCTCAGCGACGAGAAGGGGACCGCTGTTCTGAAGAAACAATAGGTCGGCCTGGAGGTTCATGGTCTCCCACTTTCCGCGATAAGACTGCGGAAGGATGGAGCGCCCAGCGTTTGGGGCGGGCAGCGAAGGACCGCATCAGTGGATTTGCCCGTCTTTTCCCGATTGGGCGGTGAGTGTGCAGTGAACGATCTGAAGATTTATGATGGCCAGGCCCACTCGGTGAGCAGCGGCCGGCATCCTAGAATAAGCGAGATGTGCGGGTATGCAGACCGGATGCCCGCGATCAATAGGAATGATGGGAATATCGATGGCTCCGAGCAAACGTTTTATCTGCATTCATGGACATTTCTACCAGCCGCCGCGCGAGAATCCGTGGCTGGAGACGGTGGAGACGCAGGACTCCGCTGCGCCCTACCACGACTGGAACGAGCGCATCTGCGCGGAGTGCTACGCCACCAACGGCGCGGCGCGCATCCAGAACAACAAGAACCAGATCACGCGCATCGTGAACAACTACGCGCGCATCAGCTTCAATTTCGGTCCCACCCTGCTGAGCTGGCTGAAGGAAAACGCGCCGCGCACGTACCGCATGATTCTGGACGGGGAAAGGCGCAGCCGCAAGAACTATGGCGGGCACAGCTCGGCCATGGCGCAGGTATACAACCACATCATCATGCCGCTGGCCAACCGGCGCGACCGGATTACGCAGATCCGCTGGGGCATCGCCGACTACGAACAGCACTACGGCTTGCCGCCGGAGGGCATGTGGCTGGCGGAGACCGCAGCTGATTCCGAATCGTTGGAGCTGATGGCGCAGCACGGGGTGAAGTTCACGCTGCTGGCGCCGCACCAGTGTAAGCGCGTGCGGGCGCTCGGCGACAGCAAAGGCGAAGCGGATGCGGGCTGGACCGACACTCCGGGAGCATCAGTGGATATAACGCGGCCTTACCGGGTGCGATTCACCTCCGGAGCGTCGATTGCCGTGTTCTTCTACAACGGGCCGGCGTCGCGGGCCATTGCGTTCGAAGGGTTGCTGGACTCCGGAGAGAACTTTTCCGGACGGTTGAAGGCGGGCTTAAAAGACGGCGCACAGCCGCAATTGATGCATGTGGCCACGGATGGCGAATCCTATGGCCACCACCACAAGCACGGCGAAATGGCGCTGGCCTATGCGCTGAGCCTGCTGGAGCGGGACCGGACGGTGAGGCTGACCAACTACGGGAAGTTTCTCGAGCAGTTTCCGCCCGAATACGAATGCCAGATTGAGGAAGACACATCGTGGAGCTGCGCGCATGGTGTGGAGCGCTGGCGGTCGAATTGCGGATGCAACGGAGGCCGGCCGTTCAACCAGCTTTGGCGCACGCCGCTGCGCCAGGCGCTGGATGAGCTGCGCGACGCCGTGGCTCCGCTCACCGAGCAGGAGGGCAGCACGCTCTTCGAGGATGTGTGGGCGGCCCGCGACGCGTACATCGGCGTGGTGCTGAGCCGCGACGCGGAGCCGGTGGATCGTTTTTTCGAGGCTCACGCGAACCACGAACTTTCAGAAGCGGAGCGTGTGCGCGCGCTGGAGCTGATGGAGATGCAGCGCCACACGCAACTGATGTACACCAGTTGCGGATGGTTCTTCGACGACATCGGCGGCATCGAGACGGTGCAGATTATTGCCTACGCCGCGCGCGTGCTGCAGTTGGCGAAAGAAATTTTCGGCGACCGGGCAGCGGGACTGGAGCCGGGATTTCTAACGCGCATGGCCGAGGCAAAGTCCAACGAGGCCAAGGCCGGCGATGGCGCGCAGATTTACAAAGCGTGCGTGGCGACCATGGAGCTGGGCCTGGAACAGGTGGCCGCGCACTACGCCATCAGCTCGGTCTTCTCGTCGTTTTCCGAGGAGACGAATCTGTTCTGCTATCGCGTGCAGCGCATCTCCTACGACATTCATACTTCGGGCCGGGGACGCCTGGCGCTGGGACGCGCACATATCGCCAGTTCGATTACCGGCCAGCAGCAGAGCTTCTCGTTTGCGGTATTGCACTTCGGCGACCAGAACATCACCGCGGCTGTCAAACCCTACATCGACAGCGACGCACCGGCATTCGAAGCTTTTTCCGCGCAGGCCGTGGAGCACGTGGAGAGGGCGCTCTTCCCCGAAGTGATTCGCCTGCTCGACCGCGAATACGGCCGCGTGGACTATTCGCTGACCTCGCTGTTTACCGATGAGCAGCGGCGCATCGTCGAGCTGATTCTGAACTCGACGCTGTGGGACATTGAGAACTCGTTGACGACCATTTACCAGGACCACGCCAGCCTGCTCCACTACCTTTCGCAGGCTGGCCTGCCCAAGCCTCCGGCGCTCACGCTGGCCGCGGGGTTTGCCATCAATGCAGGACTCCGGCGGGCGCTCGAAACCGACCCGATTGACCAAGCGCAGATGCGCTCGTTTTTGTCACTGGCCAAGGCCGACCAGGTGCCGCTGGAGACGGCCACGCTCAGCTACATTGCCGACCAGCGTATGAAGCGAGCCATGGTGGAGCTGCAGATGTCGGCGGGCTCGTTGGAGATGCTGGACCGCGCGCTAACCCTGGCGCTCAACCTGTCGGAGCTGCCATTCGACCTGAATCTGTGGCAGGCGCAGAACATCTGGTACGAGATTCTGAGCGCCTCGACCAATACCCTGACCGCGCTGAACCCGGAAGAGCGGCAGCGCTGGGACGAGCACTTCGGCGGGCTGGGAACCTGCCTGAAGATCGATTGCGCCAGCATCACGGCCGATGAGGCCGCAGTGGCGCCGGGAGATTGACGGGCGGCGCGATGGTTGCCAAGATTGCAGGCGCATTTTTTTGTTGACAAAACCGTATCGGTGCGTTCTAACTTACGGTTAGTGGACGCTTACCTACAAGCCGGACTTGACGCTTTGGGCGATCAAACGCGCATGGCGATATTTCAGAAGCTCGCCGGCGGACCCGTTGCCGTAAACGAATTAGCCAGCAGCATGCCGGTGAGCCGCCCGGCGGTGTCTCAACACCTGCGCGTGCTGAAGGATGCCGGCCTGGTGACGGACATCAAGGCTGGAACGCGCAGGCTATACCAGTTGGATCCCGAGGGAGTGGCACGGCTGCGCGCTCACTTCGACCAGATGTGGACCAAGGCGATGAGCGCCTTTCAGACTGCCGCCGAAAAACCGTTGATTGGAGAGAAGCATGGCAAACACCGTGGAAGAAGCCGTCGTTCGTAAGAGTGTTCGCGTTCAGACCGGGATTGAGCGCGCGTTCGCAGTCTTTGTCGAACAGATGGAGACGTGGTGGCCGGCGACGCATCACATCGGAAAGACTCCCTTCGAGGCGATCTTCGTGGAGCCGCGAGTCGGAGGGCGGTGGTACGAGAGAGACGTCGAAGGCAAGGTTGCCGACTGGGGCACGGTGCTGGCGTGGGACCCGCCGCATCGGGTCAGGTTTTCGTGGCATGTTGGCACTGGACACGATCGACCGGATTGGGCGTGCGATCCGGACATTGCCAAGGCCAGTGAAGTGGAGATTCGGTTTATGGCCGAGGGGCCGGAAGCGACTCTTGTCGAGCTGGAACACAGCAAGCTGGAACGCCATGGCGAAGGCTATGAGCAGTTGCGCGCGCTCTTCGATGGACCAGGCGCCTGGGGCGACATTCTGAAGCTCTACGCCAAAGCGGCGGAAAGAGACCAGGCGCTATGAAGTCCACACTTTTCCTTCGCATCGCATCGGTCTTGACATTCATTCACGCAGTGTTGCACACCGTAGGCGGAGTGTTCGGCAAGGTGGAGCAGGGGCCCGCGGCTGTTGCCGTCGAGGCGATGAAGGCGAATCAGTTTCTGCTGATGGGAAACGTGCGGAGCTTCTGGCTTTTCTATCGCGGGCTGGGGCTCGTGGTCACGATAGCTCTTACGGCAGAGGCGGTTCTCTTCTGGCAACTGGGCTCGCTGGCGAAAAAGGACGCGCGGAGGCTGAGGCCGATTCTGGCTACGTTTCTGGTTGCGTATTCCGTGCTCGCGGTGAACTCGTACATGTACTTCTTTCTGGGGCCAGTGGTTGTTGAGATCTTAATCGCGGGTTGCCTGGGGTTGACAATGGTTACCGCCAACTCTCAAGCCGCGACAAGTACGGAGACTTCGGATCGGGCTTGATCACATGAGCCTACGTGGGGATAGCTTGTCCTAGCAGAAGTCCGCTTTGCTTAGGACTGAAGATATTTGAAAAGGGAAATTGATCTGAAAGCTAAAAAAGATCAACGAGCTGCACGGAGTGCAATTTAGAAGTAGCTATAGAAATGTCGGCCGAACTAGGTCTCTGACCGCTTGAATTCGCACTTTAGGGTTCGCGGTTTCCCACCCTTTCGCCAGAAAAAAGGCGAAAGGATGGGGCACGGAACTGGTACAAAAACAAACGGTCAGAGACCTAGCTGCGCCAGTGCAGCTCCACAGGGCCGTCGATGGGGTGCTTGGGCGATGCGCCGGAGTGGGCTGCGTCCAGCCGCGCCTGCTTCAGCGCGAAGTACCACTTGGCGGGTTTGTCGGCGTCGTCGATCAACATCAGACTTGGATTGTGTCTCAGGCCCTCGGCTTGCTGGATCATGGTGATCTGATCTTGCCGGACGAATTTTGCTCCGAAGAATTTGGCGAGGGGAGTGACGAAGGGAACTCGGTAGAAAACGTTCCATGCGGCTACTACGTCGATGCGGCAGGTTGACGCGGTGACCGGCGTGACGGTGGTGAGCGAGGAGAACCACTTCTCGCCGGCGCGAATAATTTCGGTGCGGCGGTTGGGCAGCGTGAAGTCGATGGTGGTCACGATGGGCTGGCCGTAGACGCCGAGCAGCTTGTAGGGCGCGGAGTTGCCGCTGGGCGCGTGGGCGCTCATGCGAAAACCCTCAGGGATGGGCTCGAAGCGCTTGGTCTTCTCGCGGATGGACGCGTGGCTGCGCCACCACCAGGCCTGGTGAACGAAAGGGCCGTGCGCCGGGTCCATCAGGCCGATGATGCCGTGATCGACGTTGCAGGGCAGGTTGGCGGTGAGGTGGGCAGTGCGGTAGCGCAGGCCGAACTTGGCCAGCTCCGGGACTAGGGGCTGCGCGGCCGGCGAACGCCTCCCGCTTCCTGGACCGGGCACAAAGACCCAGGCGTGCCCGTCGCGCTCTTCGCAGGGATATGCGGTGGCGAAGATGCGTGTGGCGTCGAGGTGGTCGTGGCTGGACAGCGAAGGGATCAGGGCACACTGGCCGCCGCAGGGCTCGAACTCCCATCCGTGATAGCGGCAGGTGACGTGGTTGCCGTCGAACCAGCCATAGCTGAGCGGGATGCCGCGATGCGGGCAACTGTCGCGCATGGCGAAGACGCGGCCATCGTTGCGACGGCCCAGGACCAGCGGAATATCGAGCAGCATGGCCTTGGCCAGCTTGTTGCGGCTGAGCCGGTCTGTCCGCAGCGCCGGGTACCAGTCGTCGTAGAGCAGCGTGGCGGTGGGGCCCTGGATGGATGCGCCGGTTTCGGTGGTCGTTACGAACGGCATTTGGGACTCACCATAGCATTGTCGGCGATGGGCGTGCCAGTTGAGCGG
>Ga0182024_10004139_pt1 | contig 33730 bp, 29 predicted proteins | sample P32metaG_FD_120480 | JGI IMG/M metagenome (GOLD analysis project Ga0182024, IMG submission 120480) | Permafrost microbial communities from Stordalen Mire, Sweden - P3-2 metaG (Illumina Assembly) | ecosystem: Environmental > Terrestrial > Soil > Wetlands > Permafrost | place: Sweden: Stordalen... | reverse complement strand
CGGCCCGCTGACTGGTCCGCCGGGCGGCCCGCTGACTGGTCCGCCGGGCGGCCCGCTTGCTGGCCCGCCGGGCGACTCGGCACCGGCGGGCTGCGGGCCAGGACTCGCATCCCGGGCGTCAGGCGGCGTCTCGGCGGCCAGCCCGCCAGCCGGAGCCGCCCCGGCCGCGCCTGATGATGTCATCGTCCCGGCCACCTCCTCGGTCATCTTCTCCCGCCTCCCGCACCCCAAAGGCGCGGCAGGCGGCCAGCGCGGCCGATCGTCACTGGCCGCCGCCTATCGCAGGTAGGCCAGATGCTGGCCATGAAGCTCCCGGTACTCGCCGATCAGCTCCCTGGCCGCGGTAATGCCCGGCACCAGCGGGTGCCCGGACAGCGCCACGCCGGCCAGGCCGGCATCGCCGGTCATCGCGGCCTCGACGATGCCGCGCTCATAGTCCTTGACCTGCTCGACAAGGGCCTGGGCTGACCGCGGGAGGGGCGGCGCCGGCAGCGGCGACAGGCCGCCGACGTCAACCCGGGCGGGAACCTCCACGACGTCGTCGGCGTCCAGGAAGGCCAGGCTCGCGCCATTGCGGACGTTGACGATCACTTCGCGCGCGCCTCGCCCGGCCAGCCCGTCGATGACCCGCAGCGCCAGCCCTTCATAGCCGCCCACCTGCGCCGCGCCGATTCCGGCCGGGCCCGCCGCCTCGCGCCGGGCGCGCGCCTCGCCCTGCCCGTTATCGCCTTGCACATCGGTCCGCATGTAGGTGTCGCGGCGGACGCCCATCAGCGTCTCGTAGGCCGACCAGGCGGCATGCACGCCGCCGTCGGCAAAGGCGCCCGCGAGACGTCCGAGCAGTTCGTCGTTCAGGCGCAGCACGTCCTGGCCCCTGCTGACGCCCGCCCGGGCGACGCCGTCGAGGTAGCGCCTGGCGTCGTAGAAGTAGTAGACGTACTCGGTCGGTATCGCGCCGACCCGGCGCACCAGCGCGGGGTCGAACGCGGCGAAGCGATGATCGAAGCGCTGCAGCTCCTCGAACCTGGCGAGCAGCTCACCCATCCGCTCCTGGCCGCCGGCCTGCAGCGAGCAGACCCAGCCGAGATGATTCAGCCCGGCATACGAGCCCGAGACGCCGCCGTCTTCTCCCGGGCCACCGCCATCCGCTCCCGGGACACCGCCGCCCTCTGCCGGGGCATCGCCATCCGCTCCCATGGCGCCGTCATCCGCTCCCGGGACGTCGCCATCCGCTCCCAGGAAGGCGGCCAGGCGCTCCACGGTGCCGCCGGGGGTATCGCAGACCCCGACCACGCGCACCTTCCCCTGCGCGGAGATCGCCTGCGTGATCAGGCCCGCCGGGTTGGTGAAGTTGATCAGGACCGCGTCCGGCGAGCAGCGGCTGAGCAGCTCGCAGTAAGACAGCACAACCGGGATCGTGCGGAGCGCCATCGCGCACCCCCCTGGTCCGGTCGTCTCCTGGCCGACGATGCCGCGCCGCAGCGCGACCTCCTCGTCGATGACGCGCCCGCGGTCGCCGCCCACCCGGATCGCGGAGAACACGTAGTCCGCTCCGGTGAACGCCTCGGCGGCGTCCGCCGACACCCGGACCACATCGGGGTGGCCGAGGACGACCGCGAGCTCGGCGGCGAGCCTGCAGATGATGTCGCGGCGCGCGCTGTCCGGCTCGAACAGGCAGATCTCGTCAAACGCGCCGGGCCGGCTGGCCAGGACTGCCCGCACGAACGCGGGCATCCGCACGCCGCCGCCGCCGAGGATGGCCAGTTTCATAGGTCACGGTCCATTGCTGCCTTCTCCGCCGCCGGGGCGGCTGCTCTGCGGGGGAACATCGGGTCCTGCCCCCGGCCGGCCGGGGGCATGGCCGCTACATCAACCTCGCCTACCGCGCCGAGCCGCCCGGCGGCCTCGGAGCCGGCGGCGTTCGCCGCCACGACCGCCGTGGTGAGCGGCGCTCCCTGCAGCATCGCGGCGATCATCGCGCCGGCGAAGGCGTCTCCCGCCCCGGTCAGGTCCCGCACCTGAACCCGCCGGACGCCCTCGGCGACCTCGGTCGTCCCGCCCGGACCCGCGACCAGCGCGCCGGCCGCGCCGCGCTTCACCACGAGTGCCGTGCCCCACGCCGCCGCGGCCGCCACCGCCCGCCCGATGGTGTCCGTGCCGGTCAGCCGCAGCAGCTCGTCCTCGTTCGGGACGAAGACGTCGGCCAGCCGGACGCACTCGATGATCGTGTCGCGGTACTGCTCGTCGCCCAGCGAGATGTCCAGCACTACCTTGGCGCCCAGCTCGCTGGCCTCGCGGAGGAAGTCCGGCACCCCGCGGCCGGCATGCAGGTAGCACCAGCGGGGCCGGTCGCGGCGCAGCACGTCGCGCCAGCGGCCGATCGGCGGCGGCTCGCCATCCGGCCGCGGTGGGATGTGCGTGACGAATGCCCGGTCGCCGTCGAAGTTCAGCACGGCCGAGATCCCGGCGGTCCTCCCGCGCGCCCGCACCGACGGGGACAGGTCAACGCCTGCCCTGGCGCAGTACTCGGTCACGACCTGTGAGCCGAGATCGTCACCGAGGACCGTGCACAGGCCCGCGTGCACGCCGGCCAGGGCGGCCGCGCCGGCGCTGGTCACGGCCCCGCCGCAGGACATCGCAAAGTCGTCCGTGAGGACTTCCTCGCCAGGCCCGGGCAGCTCGTGCAGATGCCCGAAGACGAGCTCGAGGAACACCGAGCCGAACGAGATCATGTCCAACGAGTGATTCCTCCAGCGCTGTCAGCATCGGTCACATTTCGGCCACGGAGCTATTGCTTCCGTCGATAGTTAGGATACTGTCCTAACTATCTTGAGCGATAGCTCGCCGGGAAATTCTTGCGGAACTGGCAGGTCAGCGTGGGAAACTCCCCCGTCGTACTCGGGTTCGACTTCGGTGGCACGAAGATCGCCACCGCGGTTTGCGACCTGACGGGCAACCGGCTGGCATCGGCGACGATCAGCACCGGCGCCGCGAGCGTCGGCGTCGCGGGCACCGCGCCGACGCCGGCCGGCCAGCCAGCTGCGGTGCGGCCGCCCAGTGAGCGCGGCGCCCGCGCGATACTCGGCCGGGGCATCCGCGCCGCGCGGGAACTGCTGGCCACCGCGGCACCGCACAGCGAGCTTGCCGCGGTAGGAGCGGCCACCTTCGGCATCCCCTTCGAGGACCGGGTCGAGCTCGCCCCCGCCATCGCCGGCTGGGAGTCGCTGGCTCTCGGCCGCGAGCTGCGCGCCGCGTTCGGGGGCGCGGAGGTCCGGATGGCCACCGACGCCAAGGCAGCGGCCACCGCCGAGGTGCGGTGGGGCGCCCTGAACGGCTGCGACCCCGGCGTGTACCTCAATCTGGGCACCGGGCTGGCCGCCGCGATCGTCGTCGGCGGCAAGGTCGTCGCCGGCGGCAACGGCGCGGCCGGCGAGATCGGTTACAACCTGCGGGCCGTTTCCGATGCGGGCCGCCCGCTGGGCCTGCGGGTACCCCTCGAGGGAATGGTGAGCGGGCAGGCGCTGGCCCTCCGGGCGGGCGCCCGCGGACCCGGCCGGGCCGGTGGCGGCGAAGCAGGCGGTGAAGGAGCCGGAACAGGCGGAGGCGGCCCCGGGCGGCCTGCTGATCCCGCTGCCCGGGCGATGACCGCGGCCGACATCTTCGCGGCCAGCGCTGGCGATCCCGAGCTTGACGACCTGATTTCCAGCTTTGTCGCTGAGCTGGCCTTCCACCTGGTCAATCTTGCGATCTGCATCAATCCGGTGCGGATCGCGGTCGGCGGCGGGATGGTCCGGTCCTGGGAGCGGCTCCGCCCGCAGCTCGAGCATGCCCTGAGCGCGGGCGTCCCGTTCCCGCCGGAGCTTGTCGTCGCGCAGTTCCCCGACGACGCGCCGCTGCTCGGCGCGGTGGCGCTGGCCGTGGACGCCGCGCAAGGCCGCGGAGAGCAGCACCGCGAGACCAGCTACGACGGCCTCGCCCGCAACCATGACCGCGGTGCTGACGGCGCCGCTGTCCCCGTCAGCAAGGACCCCATCTATCAGAACACCATGATCCAGGACACCATGGCATGACAGGTACCTGCATGTCACCCGCGGCCGGCCGGAGCGCGTTCGGCCGCTCCTCCGCCACCTGTGGATCCCGGCCGACCAGAACTGGCCAGCTCCCGAATGCACAGAACACTCCTCGAAGGGCAAAGCTATGAGACGCCTCAAGGTAATCGGGGTTATCGTCGCAGCCGGCCTGCTGGCTGCCGCATGCGGAACAAGCTCATCACCGGGCAAGTCGTCATCAGCCACCACCGCCAGTGGCGTGCTGACGATCGACAACGAGAGCGGCGGGGTTTGGACCTGTGACTTCAACCCGTTCAACCTGTCCTACATCAGCTACTCGCTCGGACCGGTCTACGAGCCGCTGGTGTTCGTCAACACGCTGCAGAACGCCAAGGCGACTCCCTGGCTGGCTACCAGCTGGGCCTGGGGCAACGGCAACAAGAAGCTGACCTTCACCATCCGCAACGGAGTCAAGTTCTCCAACGGCACTCCGATGAAGGCCTCCGACGTGGTCTACACCTTCAACCTGCTGAAGAAGTTCAAGACCCTCGACATCAACTCCGTCTGGTCGGTGCTGTCCAGCGTCACCCAGAAGGGGTCTGACCAGGTGGTCATGACGTTCAAGACCGCGGCGGTGCCGTATTTCTACTACATCGCCGACCAGGTTGGCATCGTGTCGCAGGCCGTCTGGTCGAAGATCGCCAACCCGGTGACCTACCCGGACAAGAACCCGGTCGGCACCGGCGCCTTCACGGTGAGCAGCAAGACCTGCACCCCGCAGAACATCAAGTACGTGGCCAACCCGCATTACTGGCAGCCGGGCGAGCCGAAGGTCGGCACGGTCAACTACCCCGCGTTCCTCACCAATGACACGGCCAACACCTACCTGGCCAACGGGCAGGCACAGTGGGGCAGCCAGTTCATCCCGAGCATCCAGAAGTTCTATGTGTCCAGGAGCCCGAACTACCACTACTGGTTCCCGCCGACCGCGAACGTGAGCATGTTCATCAACCTGACGGACCCGATACTGAAGAACGTGGCGGTGCGCCAGGCCATGGCGTACGCGATCAACCGGCAGAAGGCGTCCACCATCGGCGAGTACGGCTACGAGCCGGCCTCGAACCAGGCCGGGATCGTCACCCCGACGTTCACCAGCTGGCTGGACACCTCGCAGGCGGCTGCGTACGGCAACAACTACGCCTACAACCCCGCCAAGGCGCTGGCAATCCTGAAGGCAGCCGGCTACACGAGGGGCTCGAACGGCATCATGACCAAGGGCGGCAAGCCGCTGTCGTTCACCATTATCAACAATGGCGGGTTCTCCGACTGGGTGGCCGCGGTCCAGACCATCCAGCAGAGCCTCAAGGCCGTCGGTATCCAGATCACGCCGGAGAACCTGGCCGCGACCACCTTCGACACCGACGTCTACGAAGGCAAGTACCAGCTCGCTTACAACAGTGAGACCGGCGGCCCGACCCCGTACTTCGAGCTGCGGCAGTGGCTCTTCTCGGCCAACTCCGCGCCCATCGGCACCGCCGCGGGATCCAACTGGGAGCGGTACAGCAACCCGGCCACCGACGCGCTGATCAACGAATACGGCGCCACCAACAGCGTGGCCACGCAGCACTCGATCGTGAACAAGCTGCAGCAGGTCATGCTGAAGGAGGTGCCGGTCATCCCGGTCACCGAGTCGGTCGACTGGTTCCAGTACGACACCGGCAGCTTCACCGGCTGGCCTACCCCGGGCAACCCGTACGCGCAGCCGGCCGCGTACAACTACCCGGACTGGGGTCAGCTGCTGCTGCGCCTGGCACCCAAGAAGTAGCGGCGGGCGCAGCGGCCCTTGAGTACCCCGCCCGCGGGGTACTCAAGGGCCCGCGGGCGCAGCACCCGGCGGCACGGGCGACCGGGCCAGCGCGCGGCTTGCGGGGCTCTTGCGGGCTCGTCCCTGGCGAGCGAGCGTAAGGAGGACAATCCGATGAGCATCAGGAGGAGAGCATGAGGTTCGTGCTGCGCCGCCTGGGCTTCTTCGCGGTGACCATGTGGGCGGCGCTCACGCTCAACTTCCTGCTGCCGCGGATGATGCCGGGAAATCCGGCACTCGCGGTGCTGGGGAAGTTCAAGGGCGGGATCAGCCCTCAGGCGCTCAAGGTGCTCGAGGCACAGTTCGGCATCGGCTCGCACCAGAGCCTGCCGGCGCAGTACGCCGCCTACCTGGGCAATACAGCGACCGGCAAGTTCGGGACCTCGCTGACTACCGAACCGGGGTCATCGGTCGGACGCATCGTGCTCGACGCGATCCCGTGGACTCTTGGCCTGGTGGGCGTCACCACCATCCTGGCGTTCATCCTCGGGACCGGCATCGGCATCGTCGGTGCCTGGCGGCGCGGCGGCCGGCTGGACAGCCTCATGCCGCCGGTGTTCGTGATCATGACGGTGATTCCCTACTTCTGGATCGGCCTCGTGCTGATCCTGGTGTTCGGCGTGAAGCTGCACTGGCTGCCGTACTTCTTCAGCTACAACTACACGCTGACGCCAGCGTTCACGCCGTCGTTCATCGGCAACGTGCTCGAGCACTCCATCCTGCCCGCCTTCACGCTGCTGATCACCACGATCGGCACCTGGATCCTCACCATGCGCAACACCATGATCACCACGCTGGCTGAGGACTACGTGCGGATGGCCCGGGCCAAGGGCCTGCCCGGTTACCGCATCATGCTCGACTACGCGGCGCGGAACGCGATCCTGCCGAACCTCACCGGCTTTGCCATGTCGCTGGGATTCGTGGTCGGCGGCGCCATCCTGATCGAGGAGGTCTTCAACTATCAGGGCGTCGGCTACCTGCTGCTGCAAGCCGTCCAGAACGAGGACTATCCGCTGGAGCAGGCATTGTTCCTGCTCATCACCGCGGCCGTGCTGGTGGCGATCCTGCTCTCGGACATCGCGACCGCCGTGCTCGACCCGCGGACCAGGGGGGCGAAGTAGCCATGGCGATGCTCCGCGCACCCGGCGAGCCCGGCAGCAGGGAACCCGGCCAGCTCGACGCGGCGACCCCGCCGCTTGCGGGCGGGATGCCGCCGGCGGTCGGGCTGCTGTCGTCGGGCGGCGGGATAACGGGCGCCCGCTCGCTGCGGCGGATGGCCCGCGCCATCAGGTCCAACCGCAAGGCAACGGCCGGCACGGTGCTGCTGGTGTTCTTCTGCCTTGTCGGGGCGTTCCCCGGCGTCCTCGCGCACGACGACCCGAGCGCCGAGATCTACCCGCGGAGCCTCGGCCCGTCGCTGCATCACCTGCTGGGCACGACGACCTTCGGGCAGGACATGTTCGCCCAGGTGGTGTGGGGAGCCCGGCCGGTCCTGCTCATCGCGTTCGGGGTCGGGGTGGGTGCCACCGCCATCGCGGTGCTGATCGGCGTCGCCTCCGCCTACCTCGCCGGGTTCTGGGACGGAACGCTCAGCCTGATCACCGACGTGCTGCTGGTCATCCCGCTGTTCCCGCTGCTCATCGTGATCGCCAGCTACCTGCATGGGGCCGGCACCCTGGTCATGATCGCGGTCATCACCGCGACCGGATGGTCCTACACGGCGCGCCAGCTCCGCGCTCAGGCGCTGACCCTGCGCAGCCGGGACTTCCTCGAGGCGGCGCGGGTGCGGGGGGAGCGCTCGCTCTACATCATTGTCGTCGAGATCATTCCCACGATGACCTCGCTGATCGTGGCCAGCTTCCTGACCAACGCGCTGTATGCCGTGCTGTTCTCCTCCAGCCTGCAGTTCATCGGGCTCGGCAACCCGAGCGTGACCAGCTGGGGAACCATGCTGTACTGGGCGGAGAACGAGGAGGCGTTCCAGACCGGCCTGCCGCTGTGGATCATCGTGCCCGGCCTGTGCATCGTCGCCCTTGGCGCCGGGTTCGCGCTGCTCAACTACGCGTTTGACGAGATCGGCAACCCGGCCCTGCGGCCGGTGCGGAGCTTGCGGGGGAACCGTGTCAAGCGCCCCGCGTGACGACGTACTCGGCAGCGGGCCGGCCGGGAGGACCGCAGGCTCAGTGCTGACGGTCAGCGACCTGTCGGTCGAGTACGCCATGGACCGCGGGACCGTGGTCGCGGTGGAACACGTCAGCTTCGACCTGGACCCTGGCGAGTTCATCGGCATCGTCGGCGAGTCCGGCTGCGGCAAGTCCACCCTGCTGTTCGCCATCGCGCAACTGCTGGTCTCGCCGGCCAGGATCACCGGCGGCAGCGTCATCTTTCACGGGCGGAACATGGTGGGGCTCACCGACAAGCAGATGGCCGCGGTCCGGTGGAAGGACATGTCGGTGGTCATGCAGAGCGCGATGAACGCACTCAACCCGGTGAAGTCGATCGAAGCGCAGTTCAAGGACGCCATGCGGGCACACGGAGTGTCTTCCAAGGCGGAGATCGCCGACCGGTCGGCCGAGGTGCTCAAGATGGTCGGCATCGACCCGGTCCACCTCAAGAGCTACTCGCACCAGCTGTCCGGCGGCATGCGGCAGCGCTCCATGATCGCGATGGCGATGCTGCTCACACCCGACCTGGTGATCATGGACGAGCCCACGTCCGCGCTGGACGTCGTGGCGCAGCGCTCGCTAATGGTCCAGATCAAGGAGCTGCAGGAGGAGCTGGGCTTCGCCGTCATCTTCGTCACCCACGACATGTCACTGGTCAGCCACTTCTCCGACCGGCTGATGGTGATGTACGCGGGCCAGGTCGCGGAGTTCGGCCCCACCCGGCAGGTCTTCGACTCCCCGCTGCACCCCTACAGCATCGGCCTGATGGAGGCCTTCCCCTCGATTAGGGGCCCGCGGGTCCCGCTGACCGGCATCCCCGGCAGCCCGCCGGACCTGGCCAGGCCTCCGCAGGGCTGCAGGTTCGCCCCGCGCTGCCCGAAGGTCATGATCCGGTGCCAGCAGGAGTCCCCCGAGCTGTACAGCGTGGACGGCATCCTGGTCCGCTGCTTCCTGCATGACGAAGGCGGTGCCGGCCATGACTGATGGCATCGCGGGGGGCTCCGGGGGGTCGCTCCCCCGGGCAAGCACAGAGCCGCTGCTGCGGACCGAGGGCCTCACTAAGCACTTCAAGATCGGCGGCGCACTGTCGCGGCACAGCCTGCATGCCGTCGACGACGTCAGCATCTCCATCGGCGAGCGGCAGATCGTCGCCCTGGCCGGGGAGAGCGGCAGCGGCAAGAGCACGATCGCCCGGCTGCTCGCCAGGCTCTACAAGCCGACCAGCGGCGAGGTCTACTTCCAGGACCGGCCGCTGTCGGCCATCCGCTCCCGGCGCGACGTGCTCCGCTATCGAGGCGACGTGCCGATGGTCTTCCAGGACCCGTTCAGCTCGATCAACCCGGTATTCCGGGTTTCCCACGGCGTGCTGCGCTGCCTCAAGCTGCACCGCCCCGAACTGTCCGGCGAGCAGCGCCGTGCGGCGGCGCAGCAGGTGTTCGAGGCCGTCGGGCTGACGCCGGCCGCCGAGGCGCTGCAGCGGTTCCCGCACGAGCTGAGCGGCGGCCAGCGCCAGCGGGTCGGCTTCGCCCAGGCCCTGGCACTGCGGCCGAAGCTGATCCTGGCCGACGAGCCCGTCTCCATGCTGGACGTGTCGATCCGGATCGGGCTGCTCAACCTGATGACGCAGCTGCGCGACGAGCAGGGAGTGTCGATCCTCTACATCACCCACGACATCGCCAGCGCCCGCTACGTGGCGGACCGGCTGATCATCATGTACGCGGGGCGGATCGCCGAGCAGGGCCCATCCGAGGAGGTACTGGCCAGTCCCAGGCACCCTTATACCCAGCTGCTGCTGTCGGCCGTACCCGACCCCCGGGCACCACTGGCGGTGGGGGCCGAGACCGACCGTGGCGAGCCGCCCAGGGTGATCGATCCCACGCCCGGCTGCCGGTTCCGCTGGCGCTGCCCGCTGGCAATCGATGAATGCCACCAGGTCACGCCCGAGCTCAGCCAGCTGGCACCCGATCACGACGCCGCCTGCCACGTCGCCCGCTCCGGCGCAGAAGTGAGGGCCTTCGGATGAAGCTCGCGGTGATCGGCGGCGGGTCCACCTACACCCCCGAGCTTGTCGACGGGATCGCCCGGCTGGCCGGCCACGTCCAGGTCACCGAGCTGGTCCTGGTCGACCCGGACGAGGGCCGGCTGTCCGTGGTCGGCCCGGTCTCGGCGCGGATCATGCGCGCCTACGGGCACCCGGCCGCGCTGCGCTGGACCACCAGCCTGGATGACGGGCTGGACGGCGCCGGGGCGGTGCTGCTGCAGCTGCGGGTCGGCGGGCAGGCGGCCCGGCACCGCGACGAGACCTGGCCGCTGGAATGCGGCTGCATCGGCCAGGAAACCACCGGGGCGGGCGGCCTGGCGAAGGCGCTCCGCACCGTACCGGTGGTTCTTGACATTGCTGAACGAGCCCGCCGCCTTGCTGCCGAGGATGCCTGGATCATCGACTTCACCAACCCGGTCGGGATCGTCACCCGGGCACTGCTCGACGGCGGGCACCGGGCAATCGGGTTGTGCAATGTCGCGATCGGCTTCCAGCGCGAGTTCGCCGCGCTGCTCGGCGTGCCGCCGGGGCGGGTGATGCTCGACCACGTCGGGCTCAATCACCTGACCTGGGAGCGAGCCGCGGTGGTGGACGGCACCGACCGGCTGCCGGACCTGATCGCCGCCCATGGCGAGCAGATCGCGGGTCACACCGGGCTGCCTGAATCCGTTATTCATGAAATTGGCGCAGTCCCGTCGTATTACCTGCGCTACTTCTACGCGCATGACGCCGTCGTGGCGGAGGAGCGCGGCCGGCCGACGCGCGCGCAGGAGGTCGCCGAGATCGAGCGGCGGCTGCTGGATATGTACGCCGACCCGGCGCTGGACCGCAAGCCGGAGCTGCTCGGCGAGCGGGGCGGCGCCTTCTACTCGGAAGCGGCCGTGGCGCTGCTCGCGTCGCTGGTCAGCGACGCCCGGGACACGCAGGTGGTGAACGTGCGGAACGCCGGCACGATGCCGTTCCTGCCCGACGACGCGGTGATCGAGGTGCCTGCCGTGATCGGCGCCGGCGGCGCGGAGCCAGTGCCCGTCGCACCGCTCGGCCCGCTGATGCGCGGGCTGGTCGCGCATGTCTCGGCGTACGAGGAACTGGCCGTGGACGCCGCGCTGCGCGGCGGGCGGGCGCGGGTGGCCGCGGCGCTGCTCGCGCACCCGCTGGTCGGCCAGTTTGACCTGGCCTTCGGCCTTGCTGACCGGCTGATCGCGGAAAACAGCGGCTACCTGCCCTGGGCCGCGGGCCGGTGACTGCCCGCCGGGCCGCCGTCCTGGCCATCGACGGCGGGAACAGCAAGACCGACGTCGCGCTGGTAGCCGGGGACGGCACGCTGCTGGCTGCCGTTCGCGGTCCCGGGTCGAACGCGCACATCATCGGGCTGGGCCCGGCCATGGCGATCCTCGCGGAGCTGGCCGCCGCGGCCGCGGCGCAAGCGGGCATCGCGGCGGGCGTTTCGCCGGTGGCCGAGCACGTGTCAGCGTGCCTGGCCGGAGCCGATCTGGCCGAGGACGAAGAGCGGCTCGGCGCCGCGATGCGCGCCCAGGGGTGGGCGCTGACCTGCTCGGTCGTCAATGACACGTTCGCCATCCTGCGGGCCGGACTGTTGCCCGGGCTTATCGACACCGACGCGGCGCTGCCAGCTGCTCAGGTCCGGCACTGGGGGGTGGCCGTCACCTGCGGCGCCGGCATCAACTGCGTCGCGGTCGCGCCGGACGGGCGCGAGGCCCGGTTTCCCGCCCTCGGCCCGGTGACCGGTGACTGGGGCGGCGGGGAGGGACTCGGCAGGGAAGCCCTCTGGTGGGCAGTCCGGGATGAGGACGGCCGCGGGCCCCGGACTATGCTCCGCGAGGCGGTGGCAGCCTATTTCGATATGCCCACGGCCAGCGATGTCGGCATCGGCATCCACTACGGCAAGATCCCGGAAGGCGAGCTGCTCGAGCTGGCGCCCGTACTGCTGTACACGGCGGCCGGCGGCGACGAGGTCGCGCGCAAGGTGGTCGCGCGGCTCGCCGGGGAGGTCGTCACCATGGCGGTCGCGATGATCCGCCGCCTTGGCCTCACCGGGCAGGCTGTTCCGGTCATACTCGGCGGCGGCCTGCTGATGGCCAGGGATCCGCTGCTGACCGACGGCATTGCGCTCGGGCTGGCGGCCCGCGCCCCGGAGGCGTTCATGCACATTGTGGATGTCCCGGCGGTGGCCGGCGCCGCACTGCTCGGGCTGGATGCGGTCGGGGCGCCGGCCAGCGCCGAGGAACAGCTCCGCGCGGCTTACCTGACCCCGGCCAGCTGAGTCAGGGCACCTGAAGCCCAGCCACCCGAGTCACGCATCTGAAGCCAGGTCGCCCTCAGTCCAGGCACCTGCAGCAAGGTGATGGATCCCGCGATCGATCACCTTGGAAGGTAGTGAATGGCGGGATTCATCACGTTGGCAGGCACAAGGGCACGGTCGCCGCAGCCAGGCCGACCGCGCAGATCTCGACGCATGGGCTCGCCGGCTTGACGAACTCAGCATCGGGCCGAGTCGCCTGGCCTGGGGCTGGCCAGGCAACTCGGCCCGGTGTGCTTATTGCGTCAGCGGCGTGCCGTGCGGCGGCCGGTCCGCCCGGTGACCAGGTGGTAGGCGAGCAGCAGGACGGCCGCCCCGGCGATCGCGGTGATCCAGGTCGAGGCGTTGAAGAACCCCTGCAGGGCGTGGTGGATATGGAAAATCTTGGTGGCCGCCCAGCCGCCGAGCAGCGCCCCGGCGATGCCGATCAGGCAGGTGAGGAGCAGCCCCTCTGATCTCCTGCCCGGGATCAGCATATTGGCGACCAGGCCTGCGCCTAGCCCGAGAACGATCCAAGCGATGATGCCCATAACGGACTCCTTTAGTCAGTGACGTGGGGGGTGGGTAGTCAGTGTTACCGGAACGGATCGCGGCCGAATGCAGCTCATGCTGCTTTCCGCGCAGATGCCCGGGCGTTGCCGGGCGCTATCCTGACCGTTTCAGACGGCCTGTAGCTGGCGCCGGTCGCGTCGCATGCTGCACCGCAGCCGGGTGATGCGGGCGGTCCCCGTGGCGGCCGTCAGCAGGGCGCCAGCGTTGGCGGCAGGATGCTCATTGTGGCGCGTGATGCGGCTGGCTCGGTCATGGCATTACATTCCTTACGAATGGGGACCAAGTCACAGCGCTATCCTGGCCGGTTCCCTTTGCTGACCCGGGAACCTGGCCACGATTGGCCGGTGTCTCCCGCTGTCTCCATTAATCTACACCCGAAGTTAGAAACTAGCAATAAATTTCTAGAAACTGTGGTAGGTTACGTAGAGTGGAGAGCTGGAGCTTCCTGACCAATCACGCCAGGGTCCTGCTGCGCATCGCGCAGGATCCCGGTGCGCGGCTGCGGGACATCGCCGCCACCGTCGGTATCACCGAGCGCAGCGCGTACAGCATCGTCACGGACCTGACCGCGGCCGGATACGTCGTCAAGCAAAAGGACGGCCGCCGCAACCGTTATCAGATCCAGGCGCACCTCCCGCTGCCAGAACCTGCCAGCCAGGAACCCGCCATCGGCGACGTCCTAGCTGTCTTGATGGGTGATGGCGCGAGGCAGTAGCTGAGCCCGGCGCCCACGGCTCGGCCTGTCGGCGCCGGGACGCCGGTAAATGAGTGTCCTGCCCGGTGACGACCGGGAGATGATGCCGTCCGTGGACAAAGCAGCCATCACGCCAGCGCTCGTGTCCCGGCTGGTCGCAGCCCAGTTTCCGCAGTGGGCCGATCTTCCGGTCAGGCCGGTTGAGCAGGACGGGTGGGACAACGCCACCTTCCGGCTCGGCGAGGACATGTCGGTGCGGCTGCCCAGTGCCGGCCAGTACGCCCTGCAGGTGGACAAGGAGCACCGGTGGCTGCCGATACTTGCCGGGCGGCTGCCCCTTCCCATCCCTGAGCCGCTGGCCAAGGGAGCGCCAGCGCGGGGGTTCCCGCGGCAGTGGTCGGTCTACCGGTGGCTCGATGGTGACCGCGCGACTCCCGGCCGGGTCACGGATCCAGGCCAGTTCGCCGCCGACCTGGCTGGCTTTCTCACCGCCCTGTACCAGATCGATTCCGCTGGCGGTCCGCCGCCGGGCAAGCACAACTTCTTTCGCGGCGGGCCGCTGACTGTCTACGACTCCGAGGCCAGGACTGCGATCGCGGCACTCCGCGATGAGATCGACACCGTCCTCGCGGCCGAGATCTGGGAGGCGGCCCTCGGCGCGGCCTGGCACGGCCCGCCAGTGTGGATGCACGGAGACGTCAGCCCGGAAAACCTGCTGGTCCGCGATGGCCGCCTGAGCGCCGTCATCGACTTCGGCTGCTCGGCAGCGGGAGATCCCGCCTGTGATACGGCCATTGCCTGGACATTCTTTGCCGGCCAGAGCAGGCGGGTGTTCCGGAACCGGCTGCCTGCGGATGATGCGACCTGGGCGCGTGGCCGTGGCTGGGCGCTCTGGAAGGCCATGATGGTGCTCGTTCGGGCGCTGACGGACGATCCTGCCGACGCGATAGAGACCAAGCGCGTCATCGGGGAAATACTCGCCGATCACGGGGACGCGGCTTAGCCTGCCAGGGCAGGAATCAGTGCCCGGCCAGGGACGAGAGGCAGTGCCCGGCTAGGGACGAGAGGCAGTGCCCGGCCAGGGACGAGAGGCAGTGCCCGGCCAGGGACGAGAGGCAGTGCCCGGCCAGGGGCAGGAAGGCGCGGACACGGATTGCGTTACACACCTGTCCTGCCGCAAAAGCAGAGTGGCCGAGCGTGTAACGCGGGCGATCGTCTGTGCGACACGGGCAGAGTGCCGCTTGAGTGAGTCGGCTATCAAGCCGGGCCGGGGGCGGCAGCTTCCCGGTGGCGGTTGGTCGGCCGCGAGGGCTATGCAGCCCAGGCTGCGGCACAGCAGCATCAGGAGCTGCTGGAGGCCATCCGGCAGAACTCATCCGGCGGCAGCGGAGGCCATTACGGCGCCGCCGACCCGATGACCGCCCGGGCGCACGACCTTATCGCCGCGTCCCGGGCACGGCGGCAGTGAGCCATGCCTCGAAAACGCCTAGCCGCCCTCTTCCCGGAGCCGCCCGCTCTCCGCGGGCAACAACACCAATGGTTCACCAGGTGTCAGCGGTGAACACCAATGGTCCGTCACCACGTCGAGGCGGGGCGGGCTGGATATTGAGCCGGGGCTGGCGGGGCATGGAGTGGCGGCTGGCCGGCTGGGAGGTCAGTTCTGGTTGGGGTTCGTCGCGGTTCCGTTCGCGCCTGCCTTGCCGCTGGCGCCCTTAGCGCCCGGGCTGCCCGCGGTGCCGGGGGCACCGGGGCCGTCGCCGGGCTGGCCGCCGCTCCCGCCGGACCCGCCGATGGCCTTCACGCCGCCGGTGCCCCCGGTCACCTTGTCGCTGCTGAACGTGTTGCCGGAGTCGGCTTTCGGGGTTGCGAGGCTGAAGACCGCGCCGCCGTCGGCGTTGCCGCCGTTCCCGCCGCTGCCTCCCTTGCCGCCCGCGCCGCCGTTCGCGCCGTTGCCGTTCGCGCCGTTGGCCGCCTGCGCGGTGCCGCTGCCGTTCTCGCCGCCGGTGCCGCCTGCGCCGCCGCCCCCGCCGTTGCCGCCGACGCCGCCGCTGCTGCCCGCGCCGCCGTTACCTCCGGCCGCTGACTCACCGGTGAAGCTGTTGCCGGTGATGGTGAGCGAGCCGGTCGCGTAGACGGCGCCGCCTTCGGCCAGCCCGCCGGCCCCGCCATTCCCGCCGGCCCCCCCGGGCGTCCCGCCCGCACCGCCTGCGCCGTTGGCGCCCGGGCCGCCGGCGCCCGGGATGTTGCCGTAGTCGTTGCTGCCGCCGTCCCCGCCGCCACCTCCCGCGCCGCCGGCACCGCCGGAGCCGCCGGAGCCCGCCCCCCCGGCATCCGAGCCGGCGCCGCCGGAGGCGGTGTCGCCGCTGAACGTGTCGTGGGTGACGGTGAGCTGGGCGCCCGTGGCCGAGCCGTTGCCGTAGACCGCGCCGCCCAGGCCGGGGCCGCCCGCGCCCCCGGCGTAAGCGGCGGTAGCCGCCCCGGCTGCCCCGGCTGTCGCGCCGGCCGCGCCGACGCCGCCGTTGCCGCTCTGCGCCCCGTTATCGCCGCCCGGGCCGCCGAACCCGCCGAAGCCGCCGTCGCCGCCGGCCTGGCCGGTGCCGCCGCTGCCCGCCTGGGCGTACAGCGTGCTCGCACCGCCGCCGCCGGTGGCGGCGTTGGAGGAGAAGTGATCCGGCGCGGCCGCCGACCCCAGATCGGCCGAGCCGCTGTTATAAACCGCGCCGCCCTCAGCCGGGCCGCCTGCCCCGTCGGTCCCGCCCGCTCCTGCCTTCCCGCCTGCCGGGCCGACCGGGGCGGCGGTCCCGGCCGCGCCATCCAGCCCGGGGGTTCCCGTCCCGCCGGCGCCGTTCGCCCCGCCGGCCCCGCCTGCGCCGCCTTCGCCGCCATAGCCGTTCGTGTTCGTGGCCCCGCCGGCGCTGCCCGAAGCCCCGGCAGCGCCGCCCGTGCCACCCACAGCCTGGTTACCCGACAGGGTGGTCCCGGTCAGCACGTCGAGCGTGCCCGCGTTGAACACAGCGCCGCCCTGGGCGGCCCCGCCCGGCGCCCCCTTCCCCGCTGCGCCGCCGTTCCCCGCGGGCTCGACGACAGTGCCGCTGAGCGCGCCACCGTCGCCCGCCGCGCCAGCCGGCGCGGCCGCTTCGCTGCATCCGGTGCCCGGGGCGCAGCCAGAGCCGCCGATGCCGCCGGTGCCGCCTTCGCCTGCACCGCCGGGATTGCCTGCGGCGCCGCCTTCGCTGCCCGCGCCGCCCGCGCCGGCCATCCCGCCTTCCGCAACGTTGCCTTGCAGAGTGCTCGGCAGGCTGCTGGTACCGGTGATCTTCAGCGTGCCGGTGTTGTAGATCGCGCCACCCTGGGCCTCGCCGGCCGCGCCGCCCGCCCCGCCTGCGCCGCCCGCGCCGGCGGCGCCGGCCCCGCCGGCCGTCCCGCCGAGCCCTCCGTAGCCGGCCTGCCCGGCGGGCGCGTTCCCGCCACCGCCGCCGCTGCCTCCGTCGCCGCCGCTGCCGCCGCTGCCCCCCCAGCCGCCCTGGCCACCCTCGCCGCCGCCCCCGCCGCTGCCCGCCGTGGCGCTGTCCCCGGAGAACGTGCTTCCCGTGATGGTGAGCGTGCCGGCGTTCCACACGGCGCCGCCCTGCGCGTTCCCGCCCGCCCCGCCGGCGCCGCCCGCCCCGCCGATCGCGCCCGCCGACCCGGCGCCGCCGGCGCCGCCCTGGCCGCCGTTCCCGCCAGGCTCGCCGGGCGATCCACTGCCCCCGCCCCCGCCGTTCCCGCCTGCGCCGCCCCCCCCGCCGGTGCCGCCGTTGCCAGCGTTGCCGCCCGCGCCGCCGTTGCCGCCGGCCGCCACGTCGGCCTCGAACACGTCGTTGCTCAGGGTGACGGTACCTGCGGTGATCAGCAGCGCCGCGCCGCTGGCGAGCTGCCCGGCGCCGCCTTTGCCGCCGGCCGTCCCGGCGGCCGACGTCCCGCCGTTGCCGCCGGCCTGGCCCGGGTCGCCGTCGCCGCCGGGGTAGGATCCGTTCGCCCCGTCCGCGCCGTTGGCGCCGCCCGCGCCAGACTTGCCGGTGCCGCCGTTGCTGCCCGCCTTGCCGCTGGTGCCCGTCACCTGCGCGTCGTTCAGTGAGATCCCGCCGATGGTCAGCGTGCCGCCGGTGACCTCGAACAGCCGGACCTTGCCGCCGCCGTCGAAGGTGACCGAGTGGCCGTTGGCTTCGATGTTCGCGGTCAGCCCCTTGGGCACGGTGATCGTGGCGGTGAACGTGACCGGCGAACAGGCCTGGCCGTAGTCGATCGTGCCGCCCGCCGCGACCGCGCTCTTCAGCGATGAGAAACTGCAGCTCTTCAGCGTCGTGGAAGCGGCAGCCGGGGAAGTCGTGGAAGCGGCAGCCGCCGGCGCGGCCGGCCCCCACCAGACGGCGAGGGTAAACGCGGCAGGCGCAGCCAGGAGCGCGGTGCGGGACAGGCCACGACGGTCCATGAGGAACCCCTTTGCCCGGTATATTGCGACAGCATGACACAGGGACCACCACCGGGCAATGGGCCAGGCCAGTCCCGCCATCAGCCCGTCAGTCAGTGAGACAAGCTAATACGGCTTTACTTCTAAACTCGGTAAGTCCGTTCTGCAGGGCCGTTCACAAGTCTTTGCGTCGACCCCATACGACCGAGCCGGGTGCTGCCTGTGCGATCACCGCTGAGGCGCACCTGAATAAGGACTCCGGCACGCAGCGCGGCATAGTAAGCTCTCGCGCAGAAACTACAGGGCGTTGTCCGAATAATCCCCTGGTCGTTTGTGGTATGTCGAATGGATGCTGACTGACGCCGAGATAGCCGCCCGGTACGTGAAGATCCGTCCTTATCTTGATGAGCGCCAGCGGAGACTGTGGCTGGGGGTGGAGGCGCAGGCGCTGGGCCGGGCCGGTGCCGGGCTGGTGGCGCGGGCGACCGGGGCAGATGTCAAGACCGTGCGCAGGGGCCGTGACGAGGTCGAGGCCGGCGTGGAGCCAGACGGGCGGGTGCGCGGTCCAGGCGGCGGGCGGCCTGCCCTGGCGGATCTGGACGCCGGGCTGATTCCCGCGCTGGAGGCGCTGGTCGATCCCGGGACCCGGGGCGATCCCATGTCGGCGCTGCGCTGGACGACGAAGTCGACCGCGAACCTGGCCGGGGAGCTGGCCAGGCGGGGTCACCCGGTGACGGCGCGGACGGTCGCCGCGCTGCTGGCCGGGGCCGGGTACAGCCTGCAGGGCAACGCCAAGACGGCCGGGGGGAAGCAGCACCCCGACCGGGACGCCCAGTTCCGGTACATCAGCGCCCAGGTCACAGCGTTCCAGGACGACGGCAGCCCGGTGATCAGCGTGGACGCCAAGAAGAAGGAGAACGTCGGGAACTTCAAGAACGGCGGGAAGGAGTACGCGCCCGCGGTGAGCCCGAGCGGGTCAGCGTGCACGACTTCCCCGACGAGGAACTGGGCAAGGCATTGCCCTACGGCATCTACGACCTGACCGCGAACGCCGGCTGGGCCAGCGTGGGCACCGACCACGACACCGGCGCGTTCGCCGTCGCCTCGATCCGGTCCTGGTGGAACGGTCCCGGCCGGGCGGCCTGCCCAGGCGCCCGGCGCCTGCTGATCACCGCTGATTCCGGCGGATCCAACGGCTCCCGGCTCCGGCTGCGGAAAACCGGGCTGGCCGCGTTCGCGGCCGAGGCCGGCCTCGGCATCACCGTCGCGCACCTGCCACCGGGAACCACCGGGAACCACCGGGAACCACCGGGAACCACCGGGAACCACCGGGAACCAGCAAATGGAATCGGATAGAACACCGGCTGTTCTCCGCGATCACCATGAACTGGCGGGGCCGGCCGCTGATCTCCCACGAGGTCATCATCGAGACGATCAGCGCGGTCACCACCAGGACCGGCCTGACGGTCACCGCCGTCCTGGACACCGGCATCTACCCCAGGGAAATCAAGATCCCGGACAAGGACATGAGGGCATTCGAGGCCCGGCACCTGCGGCGCCACGAGTTTCACGGCGACTGGAACTACACCATCCCAGCAGCGGCACAGCCCGCCGAAGCAACACGCCCGAAGAATGGGAAATAGTTATTGCGCGCGAGCTAAGTTGTTTTGCGTGTCGGTCTCAGACGTGAAGACGTCCCCTGCCTGCGCTGAACCGCCGCCGTCAGCCGGTCACGGCGTCTGGGCCAGCGCGGCCGCACGCCAGGGCTGACCTGGCCGAAATATCTGTGCAGTTGGCTGCCGGCGGCATAGCGTTGAGTGGACGGCGGCGATCCCGCTCGCCCGGCTCGATGGGGTCCGGGCAGGTCAGTGACGACCACTGGCAGGATCTCACGGGCGTGCCCGGGACAAAGCGAGTTCACAGTCAGGAATCAGTGCCCGGCCAGGGGCAGGAATCAGTGCCCGGCCAGGGGCGGAGTCAGCACCCGGCCAGGGGCGGAAGTCAGCGCCCGGCCGACGGCAGGAGCCAGCGGCAGGAGTTAGTGCAGGCTGGCGCGAAGCGCTGTCACCCGCTGGACCGCGGCGGTGAAGGCAGCCGGGTTCAGCTGCCCGCTGCCGGCGGCGCTGGCGAGCGCCGAGGTGACCGCCTGGCCCTGGGTGACGTCGCGTGCCGAGCACAAGATGAGGTCCATCCCGGCCTGGGCGGCGAGCACGGCACGCTGCGCGGAGGTGCCGAACGCGGCGAGCGCGCCGGCTTCCAGCGCGTCGGTGATGGTCACGCCCTGGTAGCCGAGCCGACCGCGCAGTTCGCCCTGGATCACCGCCGGGGACAGCCCGGCCGGGAAGGCGGCATCGAGCGCCGGGTAGATCGCCCAGGATGCCATGATGAGCCGGACCCCGGCGGAGATGGCGGCCGGATAGGGTGCCTCGTCCGTGGACCGCAAGGTGGCCAGCGGAACCTTCAGGGTGACCTTGCCGGTGTCGGTGTCCTGCGACCTGGTGGCTGCCCCCAGGCCAGGGAAGTGCTTGGCGGTGGCGGCTACGCCCGTTCGCTGCTGGGCGGTGATGAACGCCTGGCCGCAGGAGGTCACCGTCGGCGCCTTGCTGCTGTAAGAACGCTGGAACTGGTCGATGAAGTTGCCGGACTTGCGGAACACGTCCAGGACTGGCGCCAGGTTGACGTTCATGCCGACGCTGGCGAGGTTCTGCCCGGCGCCGGTTCCGGCCTGGCTCGCCGCCGCGGCCGGGTTCGCGGACTGCCCGATCTGTTTCTCCGACATGACGGGCGCGCCGGGCAGCCGCCGGACCAGGCCGCCCTCCTGGTCGGTCATCAGCAGCAACGGCGATGACACCGGGCTCTGCTGCTGCGCCTGACGGAGCTGGCCGACGACGGACGCGATCTGGGCGTCACCCGATATGTTCTCGCCAAAGAAAATCACCCCGGCGGCCTCGCCCGCGGTGATCTGCTGCAGCAGGGCGGCCGGCACGGTCAGGCCCGGATAGGAGAAGATCACCCGCTGGCCGGCCAGCTGCTGTGCCGAGAGCCCGGCCAGCGCCGATAGCCCGGCCTGCGGCTGGGACGTCAGCCCCGCCTGCGGCTGGATCATTGGCCCGCCCTGCGGCTGGCTTCCCCGCAGTGTCGGGTACTGCTGCGCGGTCGCGGCCTGGGTGCCGGACAAGGCGCCCGCCAGCGGCGCCGCGGCCCCTAGCACCAGCAGTTTCCTGAGCAGGTCACGGCGCCCCGCGGCGAACTGCGACTGTGCCCGGTCATCTTCCATGCTGTCCCCCGGTCTGTGATCTCCGTTGCCCGTACCCCGTGCAGTTACCCAGGGAACCATCCATGACCAGGAGAAAGCCACGCTATCTGACAGCGGGGATAGAGAGTCTTGCCGTGTACCGGCATGGCGCCGGCAAGGTCACCAGTGACCGCGGTGCACCAGGTCGTCGACGCTGCGGCGCTTGATGACGCGCGACGACCCGCCCGCGTCCGCCGCCGGGTCCGGGTGCCCGACCGCCACCGCGCCGATCGGCACGTAGCTCGCGGGCACGCCGTACCTGGCCCGCAGCAGCCCGAACTGCTCGGGCGGAATGCCGAAGAACAGCGCGCCGAGCCCCTCGTCGACCGCGGCGAGCAGCATCAGCAGCGCGGTGAACCCGGTATCGATGTCCCAGTAGGGCACCGGCCAGTGCGCCTCGTCCCGGTCGGTCCAGCCCTTGTCCGGCCGGGCATAACGCTCAAGGTAGACGTCCTTGCAGGAGAGCGGGACGATCACCAGGGGCGCGTTCGTCACCGGATCGGCCGCAGGCCCGGCCGGGTCGTCATCGCCGTCCGCGGAGCGCAGCAGCTCCCAGAACGGCGCCGCCTGCTCGGATCCCTCCAGCACCAGCAGCGCATATCCCTGGCTGAAGCCCGCCGACGGCGCGCGGTTGGCGGCCGCCAGCAGCCGCCGCGTGACCGCCCGGTCGACGGGCTCCGTGGTGAAGGCGCGGACCATGCGGCGCTTCCTGATCACGTCGTCGAATTCCACCCCGCCAGCCTAGGCGGCGGCATAGCACGGCGGCCAGGCAGAGATCATCGAATACAGCGACAACGAGCACGCCCCGGACTCCCCCTCTCCCCCGGCCGGCCTCCGGTCAGGGATTACCCGGCCCGAGCAGGTAACAGGCGATCGCGGCAGCCGAAGCCACGTTGAGCGAGCCCACCGTGCCGCTCATCGGTATCCGCACGCGCGTGTCCGCGCCGGCCAGCCAGCGGGCCGACAGGCCGTCCCCCTCGGTCCCGAGCAGCAGCGCGATCCGGTCGCCGGCCGGCACTTCCCCGATCGGCACCGCGTCCGGTGCGGGCGTCAGCGCCAGCACCCGGAAACCGGCCTGCCGGAGCCAGCCCGGGCCGTCCCGCCAGTCGTCCAGCCGGGCGTACGGCACCGAGAAGACCGCCCCCATCGACACCTTGACCGCCCGCCGGTAGAGCGGGTCAGCGCAGCGGGGCGCCAGGATCACCGCGTCGAATCCCAGCGCTGCCGTGCAGCGGAAGATCGCGCCGACATTCTCGTGATCCACGATGTCCTCGAGAACCACGATGCGGCGGGCGCCGCCGGTCAGGTCGGCGACGGCGGGCAGCGGCAGCCGGTGCATCGAGGCCAGCGCGCCCCGGTGCACCCGGAAGCCGGTCAGCGCCTCGGCGGCGGCCGGCTCGATGACGTACACCGGGCCGGGGCAGCCGACGGTGAGGTCCGCCAGGCCGGCCAGCCTGTCGCGGGTGACTAGCAGGGAGCGCACCGGGTAGCCGGCTGCTATCGCCCGCCTGATCACCTTCTCGCCCTCGGCGACGAACAGGCCGTGCGCTGTTTCCAGCTTCCTGCGCAGGTGGACGTCGGTGAGCCCGACGTAATCCGCGAGGCGCGGATCGGCGAGGTCACTAACCGGGATCAACGACGTCGGCGCCACGCGCTCAGTCTGCCCGGCCACGGCCGCTGGCCACGCCGGAGCTCGGCAGGTCGCTGAATGCCCCGTTATAGCTGTGTCTGGAGTAAAACCGGGCAAGTCGGCGAATCCGCGGGTCTCTGCTTGGATATAGTCATGCCGGGCCGGAACCGGCGACCGGCGGAGAGGCCTGCGGTGAGCGCTGGAGACGCGGAGTGGTCCCGCCCGTCCCGGCGCGGTCGCCGGCGGCGAATACCGACTGGCGCGCTGGTCACCGTAGCTATCGTGATCGCCGCGGCGGTCATGGTCGCGCTCAGCACGCAGGCGATCCTGGCCAGCGTCTCGTGCGGTCGCAATACGGTCCTGGTCAACATCGCCGCCGCTGACGACATCGCGCCCGCGGTCCAGCAGGTCGGCCAGTACTTCAACCGCATGCATCGCAAGGTGGGCAGGCGCTGCGCGGAAGTGCAGGTCACCGAGGAACAGCCGGCCACCGCGGCCGCGATGATCGACGGCAAGAGCCCGCCGCGCGGCCGGACGGCCATTGATGCGTGGATCCCGGACTCGAGCCTGTGGGTCGACGTGGCCCGCAGCCTGCCCGTCGGCGCGCAGGTGGTGCAGCCCAGCGGGATGGACGTGGCACGGTCACCGCTGATGATCGTGATTCCGGGCGCCGCGGCAGCCAGGCTGCATGCGTTCGGCAGCTCGACCGGCTGGAACTTCCTGCTGCCGCAGTCCGCCGGCGGCCCGCCATCCGCGGACGGCGTGCAGGTAGAGCTGCCCGATCCGGAGCAGAGCTCCGCCGGGCTGGCCACCGTCGCCGAGATGGAACGGCTGCTCGGCACCGGGCCGGCGTCGCGCGAGAACTTCTCCAGGTTCGTCTTCGGCACCCATGTGACCGCTCAGTACGACAATCCGGCTTCCCTCACCTCACTCGTTGCCCTGGCCAAGCCCCCGCTGACGCAGAGCCCGGTCACGGTGGCCACCGAGCAGGCCGTCGTGCAGTACGACCTGGCTCATCCGGGTCAGCCGCTGGCCGCGCGCTATCCCGCCGACGGAAGCCCCGAGCTGGACTACCCCTACGTGCTGACCACCGCCAGTCCGCTGCAGCTCACGGTGGCCAAGGAATTCGGCACGGTACTCGGGCAGGGGTACGCGGCCGCCGTCATCCGGTTCGACGGCTTCCGCTCGGCGCTCGGCGTGGCCGACCGGACGCCCGCCTCCTTCGGCCTGGCCGGGCAGCAACTGCGGCTGACGGCGCTGGCGAACCCGGGCGTGGCACAGGCAACGCTGCAGGCCTGGAGCAAGCTGCGGATCGGCAACCGCCTGCTCGCGCTCATCGACATTTCCGGGTCGATGGCCCAGCAGGCGACGCCAGGCGGCCCGAGCGTGGAAAGCGAACTGACCCAGACGGCCGACCAGGGGGTCCTGCTGTTCCCCGACAGCACCCGGATGGGGCTGTGGGAGTTCGCCAGCGACCTCGACGGCACCAAGCCATACAAGGAACTGGTGCCCGTCGGGCCGATGACCGCCGAGGTCGGGCTGATCAGCCGCCGCCAGCAGATCCAGCAGGTCAACCAGACGCTGCGGCCCAAGCCGGGCAGCCTCACCAGCCTGAATGACACCATCCTCGCCGCCTACCGGTACATGATCTCCACCTATCAGCCGCACAACGGCAACTTCGTCCTCGTGCTGACCGGCGGCGCGGACAACGCGCCAGGTGACATCTCTACCGGGAAGCTGCTCCGGCAGGTGCGCGCCCTCAGCAGCCCGGCCCGCCGTGTCGCGATCATCTTCCTGGTGTTCGGGAAATCCAGCGACTTCGCCGCCATCCAGCGGATCGCCACGGCAACCGGCGGGACTGCCTTCGCCATCACCGACCCGGCCGAGATCAACAAGGACTTCTTCGAAAGCCTCGCCCACACCATCGCCGCTGGCTGAGCTGGCCGGCCGGGCCGGCCGGCTGCGCGGGCCGGTCGGGCTGGCTGGCCGGGCTGGCCGACTGGGCTGGCCGGGCTTGGCCGACTGGGCTGGCTGGCTGCGTGGGCGGGCGGGACAGGACAACTGGTCCCGGAGACGGATTTGCCAGGACAAAGACGATCCTCGGCAGTTCGTGTGAACCTGCTATCCGACCTGCGCGTCATCTCTTGTGAGGCCCGGCGAGAGCGGGGCGCCGGGCCTCATTCAATCTTTCTTCTCCTGGGCCTGCCGTTGGCGTGGCTCCATCCCCTGGCGTGGCCCAATCCCCTGGCGTGGCTCCATCGCGGCTGGTCCTGGCCTGCGGTGCCTTCCTGGCCTGTTCTGCGGTGCCTTCCTGGCCTGTTCTGCGGTGCCTTCCTGGTTTGTGGTTGCCTTCCTGGCCTGTTCTGCGATGCCTTCCTAGCCTGCGGCGCTGCGGGCCAGCGGGTCGGAGTCCAGCATCTGGTGCGCCCGCTCGATCAGCAGCGGCACCGCACGCCCCTCCCGCTCGAAGCCCTCGCCCACGGTCTTGCGCTGCAGGTACCTGGCGTGGATGCCCTCCAAGACGACGGCCAGCTTGAAGCAGCCGAACGCCATGTAGTAGCCGATGCCGGAGACGTCCCGGCCGGTCAGCTCCGCGTACCGGCGTGCCAGCTCGGCCCGGCTGAAGAACCCAGGCAAGGACGTCACCGCCGCGCCCACGTTGATCATCCGCCAGTCCTCGTCGGCAGCGTCGGCCCAGTACATGAGGGTCAGTCCCAGGTCCGCGAGCGGGTCACCGAGCGTCGACATCTCCCAGTCGACCACGGCCGCGATGTCTGGCCGGTTACCGAGGACGACCAGCATGTTGTCGAGCCGGAAGTCGCCGTGCACGAGCGCGGCATCGCCCGTGGCCGGCAGCCCTGCCGTCAGCCGCTCCACTAGCCGGTCATAGCCGGGCATCTCCCTGGTCGCCGACAGCTCCCACTGCCGCTGCCAGCGGGCGAGCTGCCTGGCCAGGTAACCGTCCGGCCGCCCGAAGGCGGTGAGGCCCGCGGCGGCCAGGTCCAGCCCGTGGATGGCGGCCAGCATCTCGGCGAGCCGTTCCGATAGCTGGCGCGCCTGATCAGGAGTCACCTGCGCGCCGTCCTCGCGGCTGCGCAGCACCAGGCCGTCCACGTATTCCATCAGGTAGAACGGGGCGCCGATGATCTCGGGATCCTGGCAGAACGCGACCGGCGCCGGAACGGGGATCACGGTGCCGTGCAAGGCCGTCAGGACGCGGTATTCCCTGGCCATGTCGTGGGCTGTCGGCAGCACATGACCGAGCGGGGGCCGGCGAAGCACCAGCCGGCCGGCCGAAGCGAAGTCGAGGCGGTAGGTCAGGTTCGAGCGGCCGCCCGCGATCAGCTCGATGCCCGCCAGCTCGCGGCCGGACGCCGGTCCGCCGGCGCTGCTGATCCACCGGGCTAGCCCGGCACCGTCCTCGATGCCCGGAACGCTCATGTCCTTCGTCATTCCCACCTCGCCGGCCTGATCCGCGTTCGCATGGGTCCCATGATCCGCCTCCGCGGGCCGCGCCACACCCCGGCCAGCGAAAGCGAAAGCATGCCATCCGGCCCAGGGCTGGACTATTGAGCCGCCCTGACGTAGGCAGGTAGCAGGGGATCGCCGGGCCGGTGGTCTAGACCCTTGCGAGGAGGGAGCGCAGTGAGTGATGCATGGATGCCGGGTGTCGGGCACCTGCGGTCGGCAGGTGACGGCGGGCATCTCCAGGGCGGCGCTCCCCGCGCCGTCTGGCAGGCAGCAGGCGCCGATCCTGCGGTGGTATCAGCCAGATCCGCCGCGGAACGCCTCAGCGAACTCGGCCGGGCCTGCCATCTGATCTGGAATCCGCTCACCGGGGAAATCGTCCAGCTGATCTCGATCCTCCGGGCCGGCCGCTCGCTGGGCGGGCCGGAAGGCCTGACGCCGCCGGGGCCCGCCTGCGCTGCGGACTCCGGGGCGCAGCCGGCGACCGCGGAGCCTGCCGGGGCGGACTGGCTCGCTGAGGCCAACGCCGAAGGACGGCTCTGCGTCCAGATCTGCGTCGTGGCGTTCGCCTGGGATCCGTTCACGGCCGGCCCGATGACCGGCCTGCCGCGCATCCTGGACTGGCTGGACTCGTGGGGTGTCTCGCGGTGCTGGCCGGCTGGCCCGCCTGCGGCGTTCCCGCACGGGCACGCGGGCTGCCGGAGCCGCAGCCTGTGGGCGCGGGGAGGGCATTTCGCCGCGTCGCAGGTGCCTGGCTGGACGGCCGCGGGCCCGGGCGCGATTGACATCGGGCGGCTGGCCGGAAGGGCCGCGTTGCCGGGGACCGGCTTCCCGCGGCCTCGGGCCCTTACCGAGCAGGAACGAGCACGGGAGGTCGGCCTGGCCGACTTTGACGACATGTTCGAGGCCCCCGCCGCAGGTTCGCTCACCCGGGTCGGCTGACCGGATCCGGGAACTCCACGCTCCGGTGGCTTCGCGGTGGCGCGGCCGTAGCTGCACGGCCGCTCCGGCAGTCACCGGAACGGCATTCCGCCACACGCTGCGCAGGAACCACACCAGCAGCACGACTCAAGCGGCGGGCGACAGCTCTGCCACGATCTGCCTGAGTACCTGGCAGGCACGGCTGACCTGGCTCACGGTTGCCCCGCCGTAGCCAGCACCAGGCCGTCCGCCGATGGTCGCCCGGCAAAGTAGCGGTCCAGGGTCTGCACCGCGACTCCGCGCCGGCGGGCGATGGCGGCCACCTGATCCGCCGTGCCCGGCGGCAGCTCAAGGACCACGTGCAGCCCGGCAGTGTCACCAAGCAGCCGGGCAGGCCCGGGCAGGTCGCCGAGGACCGCCACGATCGCCGCCCGGCGCCGGCTGTACTCGCGGCGCATCCGCCGCACATGCCGGTCCAGGTCGCCGCTGCTGAGCAGGGCCAGCAGTGCGTGCTGGGCTGCCTCCGACGTGCGGTCGCTGATGTCCTGCTTGGCCCCGGCGATCACCTCGGCAAGATCGCGGCGGGCGACCAGCCAGCCCACCCCCATGGCCGGGGTCAGCGTCTTGGCCGTGGTACCGAGATGGACGACGACACCCGGTTCCAGGCCGAACAGCGCCGGCAGCGGCGCTACGTCGTACCGGAACTCGCTGTCATAGTCGTCCTCGACGACCAGCGCCCCCGTCGCCCTTGCCCAGGCGATCAGCGACTGCCTGCGCGGGACCGGCAGGCGCCCGCCGAGCGGGTACTGGTGAGCAGGCGTGGTGTAGACCATGCGCAGGCCACCCGGGAGCTCGCCGGTCACCAGGCCGTGCTCATCGGCCCGGCATGGCACGATCCGCGCGCCGTGCGCGGCGAAGACCGCCCTGGCCGCCGGGTACCCGGGCTCTTCGATGCCGACCCTGTCCCCCGGCCGCAGCATCGCGGCAGCAAGAAGGCCCAGGCCGCTGGTCACTCCCCTGGCCCGGCGCCAGGCCGCCGGATCGATGCCCAGTGCCCACGGGATGCCCGGCCGCAGCTCGATGACCGGCGTGGCTGGCTCCGTACGCGTGGCTGGCTCCGCACGCGCGGCGGGATCCGTACGCGCGGCGGGAACCACACCCGTGGCGGGATCCGGCCGCGTGACTGGATCCACGCAGAGGTTGCCGTCCGGCCTCGCCGGCTGGTCCGCGTCGGTGCGGAGGCCGGCATTCGCCGGCTGCATCGCCTCAGGGAGCGCGGCCGCAGCGATCGCGCCGAGCTCTACGCCGTGCTCGACGCCGGGATTGTCTGTCACCTGGGCGTGATCATCGACGGCTCGCCCGTCGTCCTGCCGACCGGCTACGGCCGGGCGGGCGACACGCTGTACCTGCACGGATCGTCCGCGAACCGCTCGCTGCTCGCCGCCGACGGGCAGGATGCCTGCGTGACCGTCACCCACCTTGACGGCATGGTGTGCGCCCGGGCGATCTTCCACCACTCGATGAACTACCGCAGCGCCGTCGTGTTCGGCACGCCGCGGCTGGTCACCGGGGAGGCGGGCAAGCTGGCCGGGCTGCAGGCAGTCACCGAGCAGCTAATCCCCGGCCGGTGGGCGCAGGCACGCCCGCCGAACCGCAAGGAACTCGCTGCCACCGCCGTGCTCGCGCTGCCGCTCGACGAGGCGTCGGTCAAGGTCCGCATCGGGCCGCCCAAGGATGAACCGGAGGACTACCAGCTGGACTTCTGGGCTGGCGTGGTCCCGGCCGCGCTGGCGTTCGGGCAGCCCGAGCCCGACCCCGGGCTCCGGTCCGGGCTTGCCGCCCCGGATCACATCACCGCCCTGACGCGGCGAGCCAGCGGCGCCTAATCCGTTCTGTAGCCGAATCATCATCGGCGGCTACCGGGGCCTAGGCTGGGTGCTATGACTGACCGGCTCGTCTGGATCGACTGCGAAATGACCGGGCTTGACTTGGTGCATGATGCCCTGGTCGAGATCGCTTGCCTGGTGACCGACGGACAGCTCAACATGCTGGACGACGGCATCAACCTCGTGATCAAGCCGCCGGCCGAGGCGCTCGACCATATGCCGGACATCGTCCGCGAGATGCATACCAAGTCCGGCCTGCTGACCGAGCTCGGCGCCGGGATCACCCTGGCCGAGGCTCAGGAACAGGTCCTGGCGTACGTGCGCGGGCATGTCGCCGAGCCGAAGAAGGTACCGCTCTGCGGCAACTCGATCGCCACCGACAGGTCGTTCCTGGCCAGGGACATGACGGAGCTCGACACGTTCCTGCACTACCGGATGGTCGACGTGTCGAGCATCAAGGAACTGGCCCGGCGATGGTTTCCCCGGGCGTATTTCGCCAGTCCGGAAAAGCACGGCGATCACCGGGCACTGGCGGACATCCGGGAGAGCGTCCGGGAGCTGGCTTATTACCGTGAGGCAGTCTTCGTCCGTCAGCCCGGCCCGGATTCGGCGGCCGCCAGGGAGATCGCGACGCGGCACGGCGGGACCAGTCCCGCCGTCCCGTCGGCGGGTGCCGCGGCCGGGCCGGCCGCGTCGGGCGGCGCGGCGGGAAGCGAGCCTGGTTCTGCCCGGTGAGCACAATCCCGGTATGCTGCGTGAAGCCGTTAGGCGAAATCTTGCCGTGCGGCCGTGGTGGGCGTAGCTCAGCTGGTTAGAGCGCCAGGTTGTGGTCCTGGATGTCGGGGGTTCGAATCCCCTCGCTCACCCCCGAACACTGCAGGCAGCAGGCCCGGCCGGGATGAACGGCCGGGCCTGCTGCCTGCGGGTGCCCGGCGCCGGGAGCAGGGCGGGAGCCGATCTTGCCAGCCGGACAGCGCCGGCGGCCAGGAACCCAGCCAGTACGTGCACGGCGGACCGCAGGGGCCGAGCCTGGCCAGTCAGGCGGGTACCTGACCGTCCTTATCCTGGAACAACGTTTCGCCCTTAATCAGCCACGACACGCCGAATGCGACGACTGCCACCGACTCGCACCAGAACACCGGGTGCCAGGAATGCCGGAACGAGCCGGATGTTAGCACGTCGAACAGCCCGGCAACAATCACGCCCGCGGTAATGGCAATGGCACTGCCACGGTAGATCTTGTTGCGAAGCTTCTTCTGATCGGTCATGACCGGGCCCGACTTCGTGAACAGGAAGCCGCAAAAGAAGGCCAGCAAGAGAAGAAATCCGGCCGCGAAGGTAAGATGGAGATCGCCGATTACTTTCTGGTGCAAAGCTGGATCCAGCACCGGCGGAGTCGTCGGGAATAGCGCGACTAGAATCGCCAGGACGCCGGCCACGCTGCTCAGCACGTCGTCCAGCTTCCCGAACCGGTAGAAAATCAGGAAGAAGCCGGTCGCCCACATGCTCCCGACGAACCAGTTGCGCATATCCGTGTAGTAGAAAGCGCTCACCGAGTCCCGCCAGCCCATATATCCGATGGCGAGCACAAACGGCAGAATCAGGCCCAGGATTCCGATTCCCCTGCGCAGGCCACGATAGGAGGCTACGACGTTCTGCTCATCGGGATTTCCACCGCCGCCTACCATGTTGCGCCCCCTTCAGCCAGGAAATTAATTCCCGGACTTAACCCGCCCGCAACGGCGGGAGCCCCCTCGGCCCGTCAGTATAACATTGGCTGATCTGGCAATCTATAGATTGACATAACGGAATTTCCGCTATGCGGCGAGCCGGGTATCAGGACTTGTGCGCCGTTGGCAGTACTCCGTGAAACGGACAACCGATCTCACCCTCTGGAGGCGCCGGATGCCCCGCCAGCCCGGCGGGATTATGATGAGCCGGTGTCGTTGCGCGCTATTGACTTCCATGTGCACTTGCCGACCCCCGACTGGCTGGATGACAGCATGGCCGGCTACGTCGAGGCGGCCGAGGCGTACTTCCGGTCACCGGTGCAGCGGCAGTCCCTGGACGAGCTCGCGGCCAGGTACCGCGGGCTGGGGGTCAAGGCGGTCTTGCTGGCCTGGGATGCCGAGACGGCCACAGGACGGCCCCGGGTGCCGAATGAGACGGTGGCCGCGGCCTGCCAGGATTATCCGGACGTATTCACCGGCCTGGGCTCGGTTGACCCGCACAAAGGGGATGCGGCCATCGCCGAGGTAGCTCATATCGCCTCGCTCGGGCTGCGCGGGGTGAAGTTCCATCCGTCGCTGCAGGCGTTCTCCCCCGATGACCCCGGCTACTGGCCGATCTTCGCCGCCTGCGAGCAGCATGGCCTGCTGGCCTTGTTCCACACCGGCACCAGCGGGATCGGCGCCCGGCAGCCCGGCGGCCAGGGCATCCGGATCGACTACGCTCACCCGCTCAAGCTCGACTCGGTCGCCGCCGCTCATCCCGGGCTGACCGTGGTGGCGGCGCATTTCGGCTGGCCCTGGCACCAGGACCTGATCGCCGTCGCCCTGCACAAGACGAATGTCTACATCGATATCTCCGGCTGGTCGCCGCGGCGCATCCCGCCGGAAGTGATCCGCGAGCTTCAGGGGCGGCTGTCGGGGCAGTTCCTGTGGGGCAGCGACTACCCGTTCTTCAGTCCCGAGCGCTGCCTCGACGAGCTGGCCGGCCTCGGCGTGCCGGACGGCATCCTGGCCACGCTCCTGCACGACAACGCGGCCCGCATCCTCGGCCTGAGCTGACCCGCGGAGCCCGGCGGCCGGGACTCAGGCAGCGCACTCGGCAAGAGAGTGTCCGGGAAGCGCGAGAGCCCGGGAAGCGCGAGAGCCTGGGAATCTGGTCAGCCGGAAGGCGCGAACGGCGGGCCGGGCGGGTCGCCCCACCAGCCGCGCAGGAACCTGGCGGCACGCTCGCAGCCCCCGGCGAGCGGTCCGCCCGGGTGGCCCAGCGCCTCGGCTATGAGGCCGGCGATCTTGTCTCCGGCATCGTTGAGGACCTGCTGCGGCGTGGCCTCCAGGCCTGCCCGGTAGCCGATCACCGCGCCCGCGTTGCAGACGAAGTCAGGCAGCGCGAGGATGCCCCGCCGGTGCAGGACCTCGGCGCCCTGCGCGGTGTAGGGGACATTGGCGGCAGGCGCGACGACCTGGACGCCGGGCGGAAGCGACTCGGCGGCCCGGCGGGTGATCACGCCGGGCCTGGTCCCGGGGACCACGACATCGGCGTCCACTGCCGTGAATAGCCGGCCAGGCGGCCCCACCGGCAGGCCGTACTGAGCGACGCACTCGTCGCCGTGCGCGCGGCGCAGCTCGAGCAGACGCCCGACGTCGAGCCCGGCCGGGTCCGCGACGCATCCGGCGACCGTGGAAACCGCGACAACCCGCCCGCCGCGGCTGGTCACCTCGCGGGCCACGCCACCGCCCACCTTGCCGAATCCCTCGATCGCCGCCGACCGGCCCTCCCACCCGCCGCCCGTTCCGGCATGCAGGGCGGTCTCCGCGGCCACCGCGACGCCGAACCCGGTCAGGACATCCTCGAACGGCACGCCGTCGACGACGCTGCGAATGGCGGCCGGAGCGGCCCTGCGCTCGCGCAGCGGCGCGAAATCCTCCTCGGACGTGCCCATGTCCGGCCCGGTCAGGAACCGGCCCGCGTCGACCAGCGGACGGATCGCCGCGCAGTAACGGGCCATCTGCCGGGCCCGGCCGGCCCGGTCAGCCGGGTCGCCGACCACGCCTGCCTTGGCGCCGCCGACCCGTTCGCCGAGTACCGCGAACTTGTAGGTCATGGCCCGGGCCAGCAGCGCTACCTCCGCCACCGTGACGTCCGGCGCTAGGCGCGTGCCGCCGGCCGAGGCCGCGGCGCCGGGCAGGTCGAACACGACGAACCCGGGCACGGAGCTCAGTTCAACGGTCTCCGGCTGGCGAGGATCACGCCCGCCATCCGGTTCGCCTCGCATGACAGCTCCGATGTTCCGATCGCGGCTCGTTACCAGGGAAGTCTGCCGTAGTCAGCGCTCCGCGCGGTGGCGAGGTGTCACCCGGGCCACTGACGCCGTGACCTCAACGGCATCCCCGAGGTCAGCTCTGCTCACGGACGGCCAGGGCGGCGGTGATGCTGGCCTCGGCAGCAGCCTTGCCGACCCCGAGGCCCGCCAGCACGCCCGCGCCGTCGTCGAGTTCCAGCAGCGCGAGCAGGATGTGCTCGGTCCCGATGTAGTTATGGCCCATCCGCAGGGCCTCCCGGAATGTCAGCTCCAGCGCCTTCCGCGCCCGTGAATCGTACGGAATGAGGTCAGGCACCTGGCTGACCGGCGGCGGCAGCGTCACGGTGACGGCTTGCCGGACGGCT
>Ga0182024_10004138_pt1 | contig 33730 bp, 30 predicted proteins | sample P32metaG_FD_120480 | JGI IMG/M metagenome (GOLD analysis project Ga0182024, IMG submission 120480) | Permafrost microbial communities from Stordalen Mire, Sweden - P3-2 metaG (Illumina Assembly) | ecosystem: Environmental > Terrestrial > Soil > Wetlands > Permafrost | place: Sweden: Stordalen... | reverse complement strand
GAGCCGCGGCGCGCGGAAAAACTTCTGCAGCTGCTGCTACGCGAAAAAGTCCTCGTCCGCATCAGCCGGGAACTCGTATTTCACAACGAGGCCGTGATGCAGCTTCGTGACCGTTTGCAGGAATTCAAGCGCACGCGCGGTGCGACCCTGCCGGTAGGTGAATTCAAGACGCTCGCCGGGATCAGCCGGAAGTATGCGATCCCCCTGCTCGAGTATTTTGACCGCGAGCACGTCACCCGCCGCGAAGGCGATGCCCGTGTTATACTTTAGCTTGGCGTTCCTCTCAGCGTGCTATCATAACGAGTGGACCGCTGGAAGCGTTCCGAAAGGCAGGTTTATCATGGGTGAACTAAGTCCGATTCACTGGATACTTGTTCTCGCGATTATCGTGATCCTGTTCGGCGGCAAACGGATCCCGGAAGTGATGCGCGGCATGGGCGAAGGTATCCGCAGCTTTAAGGAAGGCATGCGCAGCAGCGATACCCCCGCGGCGCAGACCACCACGCAGGTCACCACGCAGGTTCCGCCCGCCAACTCTCCTTCGGTCACGACCACCACCGTACCGGAGAAGAAATAGTCCGCGTCCGCGTCTTTTTTAATATCGCGGCGCCGTTGGGCGCCTCCTAGCGCACGACCTGGCAAAAGCCGCGGAAGGAAACGTGGAAAAGACGCTGCTGCGAGGCGAGGACTTGCACCGCAATCTTCGTATTATTTTAAGGGTCTGGTTATTTTAAGGATCTGGCCGCCATCCTGATTCCTGGAGCATTCGGTACACGCGCCGGAGCGGCAGCCCTACCACGTTGAAGTAGCATCCCTCGATCCGTTCGACAAAGCGGCAGCCCAGGCCCTGAATCGCATAGCCGCCAGCCTTGTCGAGCGGCTCGCCGGTTTCGACGTACCACTTAATTTCTTCTGTGCTGAGCGCGGCAAAATGCACCTCGGTTGTTTCCGCTGCACACTTGCTGTGACCGCCGCGCATACCGATCACCGCGACGCCGGTGATCACGCGATGACTTCTGCCGCTTAGTCTGCGCAGCATTGCGCGGGCCGCTTCGGCGGAGCCGGGTTTCCCCAGCGCATCGCCGTCCAGTTCCACGATGGTGTCGGCGCCGATGACGATCTCTTCTTCTTGTGTCTCCTCTTGTACCCGGCGTCGCGGTGCCGCGAGTTGCAGCACCGCGGCGCGCGCTTTGGCTTCCGCCAGGCGCAGCGCCGTGGCAGCCGCCAACTCGCCCGGAAGTCGCGATTCGTCGACGTCCGCAGGCAGAGCCACGAAGGGCAGACCTGCTTGGGACAGGAGCTGCGCGCGACGCGGAGAAGCGGACGCCAGAATAATTTTCATAGGAAGTGCACAGCGGGCCGCCGCACACGGTATGCGAGGACACCGCCGAGCAAAACGAAACTGGCCAACTCCTAGAACAGACGCCCTGGACGCTTAGGGCACGAGCAGTGCTGCTCGACAGCAGGAATCTGGCCGAGTACTCGAAGATTCCTGTGCACAGTCTGCGCACTACGATGCCGCGGCGAGCATAACGGGCCGGCCGCTCCAAACGCCGCGTGCACGCTTGCGGCATATGCAACCTGATCCAAACACCCGATCGGTTTGGATTTTCCTCGCTGTTGCGAGCCGGCGTTTTGGGCGCGCGTGCCCGCGCCTAAAGCGCTACGGATTCCTGGTGCTCTCCAAACACGCGGCGCAGCGCGTCGGAAATTTCGCCGAGCGTAGCGTAAGCCTCCACGGCTGCAGCAATCGACGGCATCAAATTTTCTCCAGACCGCGCGCGCGACTCGACCGCGGCAACCGCCGCAGCGGCGCGAACTGCATCGCGCCGCGCCCGCACGGCCGCAAGGCGCTCGATCTGCTCGCGCTCGATGGCCGGATCGATGCGCGTCAACGGGATCGGAACCTGGTCCTCGGTACGGAAGCGGTTGACACCCACGACGATGCGCTCGCCGCGTTCGATGGACCGTTGCACTTCATAGGCGGCCTTCTGGATTTCGCGCTGGACGTACCCCGTCTCAATGGCGCGCAGCATCCCGCCGAGCGCGTCAATGCGATCAAGCGATTCGCGTGCAATCCTTGCGATCTCGTCGGTCAGCCATTCGATGGCATACGAGCCGCCAACCGGGTCCACCGTATTCACCACGCCGGTTTCGTGCGCGAGGATCTGCTGGGTGCGGAGGGCGAGCAGCGCCGTCTCCTGCGTGGGCAGCGCCAGCGCTTCATCGAGAGCATTCGCGTGCAGCGACTGGCAGCCTCCCAGAACCGCGGCCAGCGCCTGGAGCGCGACGCGCACGATATTATTTTCCGGCTGCTGAGCGGTAAGTGAAGACCCGGCGGTTTGTGCGTGGAAGCGGAGCATCAGCGAATGCGGGTCGCGTGCGCCAAAACGCTCGCGCATGATGTGCGCCCACATGCGGCGCGCCGCGCGGTATTTCGCTATTTCCTCGAGCAAATCGCTTTGCGCGTTGAAAAAAAACGAGAGGCGCGGAGCGAACTCGTCGACCGCGAGCCCAGCGTTGATAGCTGCCTGCACGTAAGCGATGGCGTCGGCGAGAGTGAAGGCAACTTCCTGCGCCGCAGTCGATCCCGCCTCGCGAATGTGGTAACCGGAAATGGAAATGGTGGTCCAATTCGGCAGCTCGGTGCGGCACCACGCAAGCAGATCGGTAACGATGCGCATGGCCGGCCCGGGCGGGTAGATATATGTGCCGCGAGCAATGTATTCCTTCAAGATGTCGTTCTGCACGGTGCCCGAAAGCTTCGTCAAGTCTGCGCCCTGGCGCCGCGCGACAGCCGCATACAGCGCGAGAAGGATGGCCGCTGTCGCATTAATGGTCATCGAGGTGGAAACCTGGGCCAGCGGAATGCCCGCGAACAGCGTCTCCATATCATCGAGCGAACAAATTGCGACACCCACCTTCCCCACTTCGCCGCGCGCCCGCGGGTGGTCAGAGTCCAGTCCGATCTGTGTAGGAAGATCAAAGGCCACGGAAAGCCCGGTCTGGCCCTGGGCGAGGAGATAACGGAAGCGTTCATTCGATTGCGTCGCGCTACCGAAACCCGCGTACTGCCGCATGGTCCACAATTTGCCGCGATACATGCTCGAATAAACGCCGCGAGTAAACGGAAACTCGCCCGGCTCGCCGAGCGCGGATTGCGGGTCCCAGGACGCCAAATCGGAGGGCGAATAAACAATTTTGAGTGGGATGCCGGACTGGGTGATTCCAACAGAAGCTCCGCGCGGCGACGCTGGCTCTAACAGATAGGCTGGTTTTTCAGGCAACGTGCCGGGAATGACGGCTGGCCCGGTTGATGGAGAGCCGTCTTTGGACTCTGATTTCGGCATGAAAGTGAACAGTGCAACCGCAATCGCGCAAACCGGTCAGCGCACGCGTCGCGCCGAGCGGAATGAAGTCAAACCGAACGCTACCAGCATGAGAGCAAAACACGCGGAAGCAACCAGCGCCCATCTAGCCGATCCGTGGCGCCACAGCCTTAGCGTGGCGGCGGTCCAGGAGACGGCGAGCAGCAGGAATACGGTTCCCGTGGTTTCGTGAAAGACTTGTCGTGCGGCGCGCCATAGCAGGCGAAAGAAGCCCACGCGCTGTCCGGCGGGGTGGGAACTGGCGGCGGAGGGAGCCATGCCAGCATTCTAGCGCAAACTGGCTGTAGCGAACGATGGCTGCTATTGCGAGTTACGGCGAATGTCACCGACTCGTAGTGACCGGCTGCCTGATCACCTGGGCACCTGATCACCTGATCAGGAGGACAAGGTAGGCAGTTGAGCACGCGCCACGACAGATGCTTGTCTCGATCCGCCGAGCGCTCTACAATGCGAAATGGGGCCGAGACCGAAGGAGGAACGTCCTTGCAGCTTGACGATAAGCTTAAACGGTTGTTACGCGAATTAGGCCATGCCATTAACGATACCGTATCTGAATCCGACCGAATCGGCGAAGCCATCGCGGAAATTCGGGCCGCCGGCTTCGATATCGTGCTGAAACTGGACGCTACCATTGGACTGGCGCGGCGGGAATCGCAACCCCACGCCATCACCTCGAATGACCGGCGATTTCTCGAGGCGCTGCACATCCAGGTGGATCAGGCCGTGTTGGATGAACAACGGCATGAGGCCGCCATCGAGATTACTCCGCAGGATGTGCGATTTCTTAAGTCGCTGAAGATCTCGCTGGACGAGCAGAAATCTTGACGCAATCGCGAAAAACTCGCCAAGGCAGCGGCAAGATGATGCGCCACTGTTTGGCGACGATGATGATGTTATTGGCGTGCTGCGGCGCTGCGCATGCGCAGCCGCAAACCCTGGACACGAGCAAGCCGATCGTGGTCAAGAATCCCAAGGCTTCCAAAGCAAAACCGGGCAAGTTTTTGGGTCAGGTTCTCTCCTCGACTCCGAGATCCATCACCATTCGCAGCAAAGATAACCTGGTGGCCGTACGCACCTTCGCCTACGCGGCGAATTTGAGCGCCCCTGGCCTGCAGTACGGGCAGAACGTGGAAATCGACTATACTCCGGGCAGCGACATTGCATCGCGCATCAAGATTCTGCACGCCAATCGCCGCTGATAAAATTGACCAACACTTTCTGAGAGCGATTACCCATGGTTCGTCTTCCCATTGTTTGCGGCCGGTTTTATCCAAGCGATGCTGAAGAACTGGTGCACCAGGTGGCCTCTCTGTGCGCGACTTCCGACGATGAGCCGCGGCAGCGTGCGGTGGCTTGCTTGGTGCCACACGCGGGCTACTATTTTTCGGGCCAGGTGGCCGGATCGGTATACGCGCGTCTCGATCTGCCTCGGCGGTTTCTACTGCTGGGACCGCGGCATTTTCCTCGCGGGAAGCCGCAGGCCATTTTGTCGCAAGGCGCCTGGCAGACACCGCTGGGCCGCGTAGAAATAGATAGCGATCTGGCAGCGGAATTGAAAGCTGCCTGTCCGGGACTCGCGGAAGACGAGGTGGCGCATCGTGACGAGCATGCGCTCGAAGTTCAGCTTCCATTTCTGCAATGCCTGACGACCGACTTTCGCTTTGTGCCCATTGCGCTCGGGACGGTGAACTATGGGGACCTCGAGGCGCTGGGCTGCGCGATTGCGGCCGTGGTCGCGCGCCAAAGCGATCCTGTGCTGATCGTCGCCAGTTCCGACATGAATCATTACGAGTCCGACGAGATAACGCGCCGCAAAGATCACCGAGCGCTCGAAGGATTGCTGACACTCGATCCGCGCCGCCTGTATGACACGGTACGGCGCGAATGCATCACCATGTGCGGTTTCGGGCCGGTGGTGGCGATGCTCATCGCGTCGCGGTTGCTTGGCGCCACGCGTGTGAACCTGGTGCGGTACGCGACTTCAGGCGACATCAATGGGGAACGGGACCAAGTGGTAGGTTATGCCGGCGTCATCGTGAATTGAGCCGCAGTACCGGCCCATTATGCGGAACGATGACCGAGCGCTGCTCATCGGTTCCGGCATTTTCCGGAGTCCAGCAAGACCAGAGAGTCTTCACTTACTTTGTTTAAATCAAATCCTAGTGGTGTGCGCTACTCGGCGTCGCAGGTGCAGCTGCGGGGTGTCCGGCCGCCGGACGACCGGCGGGATTGGCGGCGGGATGGGGCGCGCCGGGCATGGATTGTGGATGCATGGGAGCGGGCATAGGCCGGGGCATGATACGGGGCACGGCTATCGGGAAGCGAGCGCCAGAACTTACCGAGCGTGCCGGGCTTACCGGGGGCATCGGGCGGTACATCGGGGCTGGCCTGCCTGAGGGTGGCATGCGATTCATCGCCGGACCACCGGGCGGTGAAACTCCGGGGGGCAAAACTCCTGTGCTCCGATTGACGAGACCGTTCGCGGGCACATTTCCCGGATTGCCATTCACATAGGCGTGCGTTGAACGATCGTAAACAATCGCACCCGAGCCTGTGCTGGCGGGGGGCCTTGCAGGCGCCGCCACGCCGAACGGCGGAACCCGGTTCATCGGCGTTTGCACGGCAAAAGGCGGCATCGATTTGCCCGCGGTCGCGGCAAGAATTTTGTTTGGCGGCTCATTGAGGACGCGGGCGTTTTTTACTTCTTCACTCCTGAGAACGTTGTTGGGGCCGCGCAAGACTGTCGTGGTGCTTTCGAGCGGGCTGGTCACCACGCCGTATTTAACATTGGCCGGCAATTTGTTGGGCTCGTCGCCGGGTGCGCGCGGCACCCAACCTACCTGGTTTCCCACACGGACCCAGTTGACTACGGCGGGCTGCCAGCGTTCAGAGATGCCCGGTGATAGGTGGGGTGACTTGACGGATAATGCGCCGGACGACTCGCCAGGTGACTTGCCAGGTGACTTACCAGGTATCCAGGCCCATCCTTGCGGTGCGTGCACCCAGTTGCCAAAGTGATAGGGCAGCCAACCCCAGCGCTCAAAGCTGATCCAGCAATAGCCGAAGTGCGGCGCAAAGCGCCACGTGCCATTGGAGAAAGGTATCCAAGTTGAATTGACGCCGAAAGGCTGCCAGCCCCAGCCATATCCTGGAAAGTTGTACCAGGAGCCGTAATCGGAAAGCTCGGACATGCCGTAGCCATACGCATAGGGCGCTCCCTGCGGCATGTACTGGAGAGCGTTGTTGACTCCTTCGATGATCATGGCGTTGCTGTATGCAGCCCAGGCATCGAGCGCGTCGGTATTGGGAAGATCGGTGATTTCGGCGGCCTGTGGATTATCGGAATGAAAAGAAAGCATGTGTCCCTGTTCGACCGCCGTGGGTGGAGAGCCCGCAGGCGCCTGCGGGGTGAGCACCGAGGCCGCACCTCTGAAAACGCTAACGGAAAGTCCATCGCTGTAGGCATCCACACGAAAATCCGCGCGCTCGCGCGGCGACACCAGAGCACCCTCAGACGAGACTTCAAAGACGTCGGCATCGGCGACGTGCACGATGAAACGCGCCGTGCCCTGCGTCAGTGAAAGCCGGGTGATCAAGCCAGTGGGGCCACCCGGGCCATTGGCGCCAGTCGGGCCACCATTCGGGCTAGCGTTTGCGATGCCCAGTTCGGTGAATTGCAGAGCGGAGTTATCGCCGATATATCCCGTGGCGCCGTTTTCAAATTCAATTTCGGCAAAACCGTTGCCGGTCGCGAGGGTATCGCCTTGTTGCAAAGGCATGTTCGCAAGTGCCACTTCAAAGCCAGGTGATCCGAGATGCTGCACTTGCACGTCGCCATTGACCTGGGCGAGGCGGACGACGCGCGCATCCTGCGCACGAACGGCTAGAGGAGTAACCGCCAGCACGGCGCCGATGGAAGCGATGCACGCCAGGTAAACGAAGCCCCACGTCAGCCGGGAATGAGACGCGCGCATGTGTGTGACGTGAAAACTCGGCTGGTCATTCATGTCTAGCAACTCTTCTAGCAACGCTGGTCTAGCAATTCTGGCGAACCGCGCTTGCAGCAAACCGACTCTGTTTATTAGATGAGTCCCAGGGTGTTGGGGTTGCGATCAATGCGGCACCGCATTGCGCGCGTGAGCTGACCAGAAGCAAAGCAGGGCCTGGTAGCTGCAGTACCAATTGCAGCAGTACGAGTGCGCACTATATTACTCATTATTGATTCGGCGCGGGCGTTTCGGAAGCGCGTATGCGTTCAGCGAGGGACCTGGCACGCTGCCGCGCGACTTCGACCAAACGACTGTCGGCAGCAATGCGGTCGAGCACCGGCAACAGCCGTTCAGGTTCGGGGAGAGTGCGCTGCGCCAGGTCGCCCTCCAGGTGCAGTAACGCGTCGTTCACACCCAGGCGGTCATACTTCGACTTTTGCTCGAGGGCGGTTTGATCTTCCATTTGCCGGGACAGACCCTCGAAAATCGTGACGAGCTGCGATGCGTCACGATTGGTGGTGTAGTTGAAATGGGTTTCCTGGACGGTCGCGCCTTTTTCGTAGCGCAGAGTTTTCTCACCGAGGTCGGCGATGCGGCGGTGCACATCCAAATCGATGCCGGCAAAATTGTGAAGTTGACCAGCGAGCTCAAATAATTTTGCGCGGACAGCGGCGCCTACCTCAAACGGCTGCGGGTCGGCGTCCTCGCTCAACTGGCGGATATCGAAGGTAGCGGCGCCGTCGTCACTGATATTGATCTCGATAAATTCCGGGACGCTGCCTTTGAAAATGCGGCGATACGTAATTTTGGCCGTATCCGCGGCCGGCACCGCAAAGCGCGCAGGCAGCGCAAGGTTGCGGGGAGCAGCGTTGGCGAGGGAGACGCGGCTCGCGGGCGCAATCAGAATGAGAAGTAGAAGCAGGCGCAAGCCTGATTGGAAAATTCCAAGCACATCTGCGGTGCGGCTCATCAGGCTGGTCAGCTTGGTCAGCTTGGTCAGGTTCATCAGGTTTCATCAAGTTTCATCAGGGACCGAGGAATTTCGGGACCGGTGGCCGGTTTCGGCGCGGCGATACCGGAGAGGCAGCGGCCGGCAACTGGGCGCGTACGCCCGCGGCTGCGAAGCGCGACTGCGATTCGGCTCTCTGCATATGGCAAAGCGCGACTGCGAGGGCGTCGGCGGCATCGGCCGGTTCAGGCGTCTCGCTCAAACCCAGGAGCGCTCGCACCATTTGCTGCACCTGGCTCTTTTCCGCATGACCATAGCCGGCGACACTGGCCTTTACCTCGCGCGGCGAGTAGCTGAAGCTGGGGATACCGGCCTGGGCGGCTGCGAGCAGGACGACGCCGCGGACCTCCGCCAGACGCAGTGCCGTTTTCATGTTAAGTGCCGTGAACACCGACTCGATGGCCACACCTTCGGGGCGGTATTCGTCGATCAAACTGACGATGAGCGCGTGTATATCTCGCAAGTGCATGCGCAGCGGATCAGGCAAACCCGGGGCCGGGCGCAAAGCTCCGAATCGCAGCATGCGGCAGCGACAGCCATCGCTTTCGACGACACCGTAGCCGGTGGGCCCAGCAACGGCGGGATCGACGCCAAGCACGCAGCGGGCTCGAACCGTCAGCGTAATGGAGGGCTCCGAAACGCGTGGGGCCGGGTTCTGAATGTGGCGGGGCACCGCACAGAGTGTACGACCAGGCGAAAAGATCTGACCAGCGCTTTTTCGCCTGGGGGAGGGGAAAGGCGCAACGAACAGGCCACGGGCAGGCCACGGGCAGGCCACGCGGCCTATTCGGTCTCGATGGCGGCCAATTCTTTTTCGTCGATGTCGAAATTGGCGTAAACGTGCTGCACATCGTCGTGTTCTTCGAGCGCTTCAAACAGGCGCAGCATCTGTTGAGCGGCCGAGCCGGTAAGCTTGACGTAGTTTTGAGGGACCCAGGCAATTTCCGCCGAAGCGGGCGTGACCGCGGCTTTGGTAAGCGCGTCGCGAACCGAATCGAGTTCCTCGGGAGGAGCGAGAACTTCCCACGCCGAACCGTCATCGCGGAGGTCTTCCGCGCCCGCGTCCAGCACGATCGAAAGCATCTTATCTTCACTCGCCAGCTCTTTGGGAACGACGATCTGGGCCTTGCGGCTGAACATCCAGCCTACGGCGCCAGCTTCCGCCATGTTGCCGCTGTGGCGTCCCATCAAGTGGCGAATCTCGCTGACGACGCGATTGCGGTTGGTGGTAACCACCTGCACGATCATCCCTACACCGCCGGGACCGTAGCCTTCAAAGTTAACTTCTTCGTACTGCTCGCCTTCGAGCTGCCCAGTGCCGCGCTGCAAAGCGCGCTCGATGTTATCGTTGGGCATATTTTCATTTTTAGCCAACAAAATGGCGGATCGAAGGCGTGGGTTCGAGTCCACGTCGCCACCGCCCACGCGGGCGGCAATGGTGATTTCACGAATTAACTTCGTGAAGACGCGGCCGCGCTTGGCGTCGGTCGCCGCTTTTTTGTGCTTGATGGTGGCCCACTTGGAGTGACCTGACATCCGCTTGCCTCGTGTTTAGTTTACAGACGTGTTTGGCTACAAAAACTTCTCGCGCTCGCCGCTCCAAAAAGACAGTCCCCGAACGGCGAATCCTAATTTTGCCCGGCTAGTCTAGCACAGCGCGCGCCCGGGGTGTCGCGCGAGTTGCAGGGCGTTCAGCAGTGCCTTTAAGGGGATGCGCCAAGCGGCTGATACTGGCGTTTCCAGTGTGGGGATGCCAGAATCCTGGCGTAGAGGTGTGGGCGGGGATGCCCAAATTCTGCAGAACATCGGAATGCAAAGTCTGGGTGCCGGCGGCGCTCGAGTCCGAGGGGCTTTGCGTCCAGCACTTCATACTCGCTGTCGAGAGGGTGTGTGCCGAGATGCGGCGCGAGACCGTAATTGCGCATACCCCACACGAAAGGCACGTGGAAATCACCCGATTCATCTCAGAACAGGGCGAATTACTGGCGCGCGTCGCCACGACCGGCCTGAGTTTGACCGACGACACCAAGGCACGCATCCTGAATACCTTCCTCACGCTCATGAATCTTCGCGAAAACCTGGATCGCGCAGCGCTGCGCCAACCTGTGGGCCGAAGCGAGAGCCGGTAACTCGAATCGGTTCCGAAGCGCTTCGCGCCACTTCTGTCGCGGCACGTCGATTATGGCCCGGGTGGCGAGGTGGCACCTGCGCTTGACGCGCTCACCGGGCCTCGCCAGGCGAACTCGCGCCTGCAACTGGCTCAAGCTCCGACATAGCGAGCGTAGAGCGACCGCGCAACCGCTGGATCTTTCGTACCCTTCACAATGGCTCGCCCATCGGAAAAAACCGTGAGTTCATAGCGCGGCATGCAGACGCGCAAGAGGAATTCATTGTGCCGCACGTCATGGCCGGCCGAAGCCAGGGCTTTGCCGAGACTGGCAAGATCGAGCCGGCGCCGCTGCTCATGGATCTGCACGGAATCACGGCCGCACATGGTCACATGCGGCTGCGCTTCACCTGTAAGGTAGCGGAATTCGCGGCGCACACACGCGCGGCAGTCGGATCGGCGCGCGACCCGAATCGACTGAAAGAATCCGGTCCATACGTCGTAGGAGACGAGCCGCGCGTCGCGGGCATTGAACTTTCCGAGCAGAAGTTTGATGGCCGCGGTGGACTCCATGCAAGCGATGATGCCGGCGGCCGCGCCCAGGACGCCGGCGGTGTCGCAGGTGGGCTCCGCCCCCGGCACGGCACTTTCCTGAGGCGTGGCCATGCGGCCGGCCTGAGGCGTGGCCGTGTCGCCGGGCATTTCGGAGTTGCGCGCCGCGTGATCACCCGCTTGTGAGTCGTCGGTGGGGTTGCTGTCGTTGGGGTTGCCGTCCGATTCGGCCAGGCACGCCAGGCAAGCTGTGTCGCCGGGCCGCACGGTCATAATCACCCCGTAGCTGGCAACCACGGCAGCATAGATCCAGGGAATATTGTGACTCACGGCGTAGTCATTCATGAGCAGCCGCGTCTCGAAATTATCCGTGCCATCGAGCAACAGCGGGAACCCGCCCAGGAGTTCACGCGCGTTGGAAGGGGTCAAATCCGCCACGACACCCTCGACCGTGACATCCGAGTTGATGGCTGTGAGCCGCCGCTCAGAAGCCACAGCCTTAGGAAGGGCCTCGCGCGCATCGGCTTCCTCGAACAGTGTCTGACGCTGCAGATTTGAAGGTTCGACGAAATCGCGATCCACAATGCGCAGTTTCCCCAGGCCCGCGCGGACGAGGAGGTTCGCCAGCGCCGTCCCCAGCGCTCCACAGCCAATCAAGACAGCGGAGGAGGCGCGCAGGCGTTGCTGGCCCGATGCGCCGATCTCGGCGAATAAAATCTGCCGTGAATAGCGTTCCTGAAGTTTGGCGTCCATGTTCACAGCCCGCGCAGCAGGCCCTGGCACTTACGTTGATTCCGAATGCACGACTCCACCGCCATGCGCGAACTTTTCATGATACCGCTTTTCGCCAGGAACTTTCTGACGACAGAACTTGATTACGACAGAGCTGGCCGGCATCGGTGACAACCTCGGCAGCTTCTGTTGACGAATGTTCCGGTGAAGTTTCCACTGCCTGCAACTCGCATGTGCTAACCTTATATCTTACGTTGAATGATGGTGAATCGCGCGCGTAGGGCAAGCCTCACAGGGCTTCTGCTGCTGCTTTTGTCCGCAGCAACAGCGAGCGCGCAGACTGCTTTGCCGCCAGGGTCAGGACGACCTGAGTCTGGCCCAGTCGAAGGCCGACCCATCGCGGATGTCCGCGTGGTGGACGAGTCGGGCGAGATCCTTGACGCAAATCCTCCTTATCTGACACTTAAGCCGGGCCAGACATACTCGACCGATGAAGAGCGCAACGATCTTCGCCAACTGTACCGCACCGGGCGTTACGCGGATATCACCGCAGAGCTAACGCCGGTCGCAGGCGGGGTACGCCTCGATTTTGTGGTTCGGCGCAATTTTTATATTAACAACGTTACGATCGATGGATTGCGCGAGCCGCCAAGCGATGCGGTGGCTGTCTCCGCTTTGCGGCTGGGCTTAGGCGAACCGTTTGATGAATCCGAAATGCCGGCGGCGCTTTCCCGGCTAGGCCAAACGCTGGAAGGCGAAGGGCTGTATCTTGCCAAGCTCACCTATAAGCTGGTACGGCATGCCGACATCCGGCAAATTGATATTCACGTAAACGTGGACCCGGGCCCACGCGCGCGCGCCGGCACGCTGCAGGTGGTCAACCACACGCCGTTTCCGCTGGAGCGGTTGCGATCCCGCCTGAAGCTTAAGCCCAAGACGCAGGTTACTTCCGAGACACTGGCCAACAGCACGGAGCGTGAACGGAAATGGCTGACCAAGCAGGGCTACCTGGGTGCGCGTGTTTCCATTATGCGCGGTACTTATGATGCGGCCAAGAATGAGGTGCCCCTGGAGATCGACGTCACCGCGGGATTGAATGTGCACGTGGAGGTCAGAGGGGCAAAAATTTCATCGGCCACTCTGCACCGGCTGATCCCGGTGTACGAAGAAGGAGCGGTGGACGAAGACCTGCTGGAGGAAGGAAAGCGCAATCTTCGCGACTATCTCGAGAGGCAAGGCTATTTCGATGCCGATGTGAGTTACGTTACGGCGGTGGAGCCGGCCAAGCAAGGGGTGGCAGCAACCTCGAACGGGCAGCAAGTTCTGGCGTCGAATGACACAGGCGCCGCGGAGGGTGGCGCTGCGGGAGTGGAAGCGGGCGCAGAAGTAATCACTTACCGGATAGAACGCGGCGCCCGCAGGCGGCTACTGGGCATCGCGTTTGAGGGCAACCACTATTTCAGCGACCAGATATTACGCAGCCGCGTTCGGCTGCAGCCCGCCGCATTTGCGTCGCGCGGACGCTTCAGTTCGCAACAGGTGACCAGCGATGCGGCATCGCTTATGGACCTGTATGAAGCGAACGGTTTTACCCGGGTGCAGGTAAAAAGCGAGATCGTCGAGAATTATCACGGTAAGGAAGGCGACCTGTTCGTGCGGTTCCACGTCGACGAGGGTTCGCAGACGCGGATCGCGGACCTCAAGATCGAAGGCAATCACGCACTGAGCACCACCACACTTACCGCCGCGATCGATTCGACACCCGGACAACCCTATTCCGATTTCAACGTCGCCAGCGACCGCAATAACGCGCTGGCGCTTTATTACAACCAGGGTTTCCCAAATGCAGCATTCCGGTCAGCCGCCCAACCGGCACCCGGAAGCACCGATCAAGCGCCCAGGATAGATTTGACTTACACGATCGATGAAGGCGCGCAGGTTTTGATCGAACGGGTGCTGACGAGCGGATACGAGCACACGAAGGAGCGCGTGATCCGGCGCGAAATCCAGCTTCGAGCGGGGCAACCGCTGAGCGAGGCCGCGGTGGTTGAAACGCAGCGCCGGCTGTATAACCTGGGAGTCTTCAACCGCGTTTCGATCGCACCGCAAAACCCCGCAGGCACCGATCCTCTAAAGACCATCGACGTACTGCTGGAAGAGGCGAGACGCTATACGCTGGCATATGGCCTGGGACTCGAAGCTCAGCGGCTGGGCAATGCGGGAACGGGGCCAACTGCGGAGCCGTTACGATTCAGCCCACGCGCGACGTTGGAATTGACGAAGCTGAATCTTACCGGCCGCGCCGACACGCTGTCGTTCAAGGTGCGTGCCAGTACACTGCAAGGCCGCGCGCTACTGACGTATTCGGTTCCGAACACCTTCGACAAACCGAACTGGAGCACGCAGCTCACCGCTCTGTACGACAAGACGCGTGACGTCCTCACCTTCACCTCGACGCGTTCGGAAGGCTCGGCACAATTGACCGACCGCATCACACCGCAAACATCGCTGCTGTTCCGCTATGTCTATCGGCATGTTCTGGCGAGTAACCTGAACAGCACGATTACGCCGGAGGAAATCCCGTTGTTCAGCCAGCCCACGGAGGTCTCTTTTTTCAGCTTCACGTGGCTGCGTGACCGCCGCGACAATCCCGTGGATCCCACGCGTGGCAGCTTTAACACGGTGGACATCGACCTGGCGGCCACGCAAATCGCGTCCAGTGCCAGCTTCGTGCGGTCCACGATGCAGAACTCGACCTATACACGCATCGGTCCGCGACTGGTGTTTGCACGCTCCACGCGACTCGGGATTGAGGAACCCTACGGGGGCAGTACACCCATCGACATCCCCCTTCCCGAACGGTTCTTCGCCGGTGGCGGCACCACGCTGCGAGGATTCGGATTCAATCAGGCTGGGCCGCGCGATCCAGCGACCGGCTTTCCCGTCGGAGGGCAAGCGATGCTGATCTTCAACCAGCAGCTGCAGTTTCCGATGACGCTGCCCTGGATCGGCAACCGAGCAGGCGGCGCGTTTTTTTACGACGCGGGGAACATTTTTAACGGTTGGAGGCAGGTGTCGCTGCGCCCAGCGCCCGTAGCACCGGTTTTTTCCGCGTCCTCGCCCAACGTCTGCCTTACGAACTGCACCAATCAGCTGAGCTATTTTTCGCACACGATTGGGTTCGAGTTGCGCTACCACACGCCGATTGGACCGGTGAGCATCGACCTGGCGTACCAAGTGAATCCCGCGCAATTTCTGATTCCCAGCGGGAATACGGGCACCTGCACGAATTCCGCGTCGACGACGTGTGTCATGCTGTCGCGACTGCCGGCATTTCAATTTTTCGTGAACCTGGGGTCCACCTTTTGATGCGCCGATCCAGGACGGTTACGGGCCCCTTTACGGTCACGGTTGCGATCCTGTGCCTTCTGGCGGCGATGTGGCCAGGGTGTGTAGCGCCGCCGGCGCATGCGCAGCAGGTGGTGGATCGCATCGTCGCGAAGATTGAAGACGACGTTATCCTGCTAAGCGAAGTACGCGAACTGGCGGCGTACCAGCAGTTGGTGGAAGGGCGCGCTGAGCCCTACGCCAAACTCGTTAACGAACTCATCGAACAGTGGATGGTAAATAACGAGGCCATGGAGGCGCGGTATCCGCGGCCAGCCGAAGCGGACATCGACCGCGAAATCGCTAAGATCAATAAGTTTCCCAGCCCAGAGGCTTACAACCAGCGCCTTATGGAATTAGGAATCACTCCGCAAGCCGTGCGGCGCATCGTTCGGCAGCAAATTTATCTGGCCCGGTACCTGGACTACAAATTCCGTCCCATCGTACGGGTGGACGATGCGGCCATTGAAGCGTATTACAAGGAGCAGCTTACGCCGCAGCTCGAAGCCCAGCACCAACCGGTTCCTCCATTGGCCGATGTAATGGAGAAGATTCGCGAACTGCTGATCCAGCAGGGCATCGATGCGCGCGCGGCAACCTGGTTTGATGAGACGAAATCGCGCATGACGATCGAAATCGAGCCCGAGCACGATGCCGCGGAGGCAGTCCCGGCAGCGAGCGCCGGAAGTTCCGATAAGCCGGGCATGCCGAGCGTGGCTAAATGAGCATGGCCAGACAAGCGCTTGACCAGCGCTTGACCAGCGCTTGGCAAGCGATTGCTACGAGCGATTACTAAATGACGCGCAATGACTGAAGGCCGCAAGACGTGGAGCTGGAAACGCCGGGTGTCGGTCGCCGTTCTGGTGGCGATCGCCGTTCCAGCGGTTCTCGTTCTCGCGCTGCTGGCCGCGCTATCAAGTGGCGTGGCCGACAACCGCATGCGAGCCGAAATCACGGCGCAAATTGCGAAACGGCTCCATACCACAGTCGAACTAAACGCATTTCACTTTGATCCGTGGCGTTTGCGGGCGACTCTCGGCGATTTGACCATTCACGGCCGCGAGCCCGTGGGCACGCTTCCATTCTTCCACATCGATCGCATCGAAGTGCAGGTGCGTGTCGATTCGTGGTGGGGACGCAAATTCTCCGTGGGCGACGTGGAGCTGGTGCGGCCCGCGGTGCGGGTGCGGGTCGCTGCGGACGGATCGAGTAATGTGCCAGTGCTGCCGCCCGGAGGTCCGGGCAAACCCTTCCGCGAGCGCCTGTTTGAAGTCGTGGTGCGGCGGCTGCGCATGGACGATGGCGAGCTGCTGTTTAACGATAGAAAGATTCCGCTGGTCGCCCAAGGCGACGGGATGGATTTGACGGTCGATTACAGCGACGTCCTGGGCCGGCGGACGTATGCAGGCCAATTTACCTGGCAGCGGATGGAACTCGCCGCGCGACGTTATCTTCCATTTGCCTCGGATATCGCGGTGCGTTTCACACTCGAGCCCGATGCGCTGAACGTGACGCAGCTGGTTTGGACCGGCCCGCACACCTCTCTCGATGCGCAATTCTCCCTGCTTAGCTTTGTGCACCCGGCGTGGACTTTCCGGTATCGCGGGCGGCTGGATTTTCAGGACATTCGCACGCTGTTGCGCAAACCGACGACGCCCGACGGCCAGGTGGAATTCAACGGGGACGGCCGCTTTGGCGACGGCAAGGTCGCCGTATCCGGCGGCTATTCGGCCGAAAAGATTGCCATGCACTTTGACTGGTTTCATACCGGTGGAATCACCTCGCGCGGAACGTATCATTCGGACAGGAACATGTTCGTGTCGCCGGACTTCTCGGCACACGTGCTGGGCGGGGTGGTCAACGGACGCGTCGAGCTGGAGCTGCGCAACCTGTTATTTCACGTGGATGCGCACGCCCAAGGCGTCGACCTGGCCACCGTGATTGCGGCAGTCAGTAACAAGAGTTTTCCAATCACGCCGCTGCATTGGAACAGCGTGGTGGATGTGCAATCGGTGAACACCTGGACGGCCGATTTCAAGAAGATGGATTCACGAGGGGTTTCGGTCTGGACCCCGCCCTCTCCGCGCGCCGGTGAAATTGGCGTTACGGGGCGGCTCAATTACCACTACAGCATGCCGGATAACAGCGTCACGCTACAATCGAGCGAAATAACGACGCCGTCGAGCCATATGCAAATGAACGGAACGCTCAGCTCGCGTCATTCAGCGCTGGAAGCGGTTTTTGATTCGCAGGATTTAACGCCGTGGGATGACTTCATCAATCGCTTGCGCGGCGAGGATGCCGAGCCAGAGGTGATTGCCGGGCGCGCGCACTGGCAAGGACGCTTGTCCGGCCCGCTGGGTGCGCCGACATTCGAGGGCCATGTAAAGGGGAGCGATGCGCGCTACGGGCGGCTCCACTGGGACCAGGTGGAAGGGGACATGACGTATTCGCCCGACGCCTTCATTTTGGCGCATGCGAGCGCGCGCCTCGGCCAATCGTCGGCGCAGTTTGAAACCACGCTCGAGCTCGATGATTGGAGCTTCACGCCGGAAAGTTTGTGGCGGTTTGATGCGACGCTGGTTCGTACGGACACCGACGGCTTGCAAGAATTGCTCGGCGTTTCCTACCCAGTGCACGGGCTGCTGAGCGGCGACTTCCATGGCAAGGGCACGCGTGCGAACCCGGAAATGAACGGTCTGTTTGATGTGGTGGCGCCGGAAGCGTGGGGCTGGAAGTTTGACCGCGCACGCGGGCAGATCAATTTACTTGCCGGCGAGGTGCGCATATCCAATGCGGAGCTGCGCTTGCTGCCTCCGGCGGCGCCAGCTGGGGCGCCGGTCGCGCCCCAGGGAGTGCTAACCGGCAATTTCATGTACCGAACGAGCAATGCACAGGTGGCTTTTGATTTGACGGGCGCAGTGTTACCGCTCTCGGGAATTGACCGAATCCAAACGGCGCGTCTGCCCGTGGGCGGGCAGCTGAGCTTTCAATTGAACGGTGAAGGGCCCTTGCTCGCGCCGAAGTTGCATGGTTCTCTGCGCCTGGTCGATTTGCACCTGGGATCGGAGCTTGTGGGAAGCTTCAACGGGAATGTAGAGTCAGACGGGTCGCGGCTGACGATGCAGGTAGACTCGGCAATGTCCGCGGGTTCGCTGCATGGAACTCTGGGCGTCACGCTGGGAGGAGCATATGAGGTCACGTCCCAGATCGGTGTGACGCAGCTCGACCTCGACCCGCTTATTTCCGGTGTATTGCACTTGAACGCGCTCACCGGGCACAGCCAGGTGGACGGGATGTTCGCATTATCCGGCGCGCTGCTGCGGCCCGACACGCTGACGCTGAAAGCGAGTCTTTCGCGAATCGCGTTCGATTACGAGTTCGTTAAGCTGGATAATGCCGGACCGGTGTTATTTCAATACGATCACAACGGGATTCGGGTAGAGCAGGCAAATCTGCGTGGTGTTGACACCGATTTCCGCGTCAGCGGTTTGGCACGGTTTAATGGCGATCACGCGCTCGACCTGCGCGTGGATGGCAACGTCAACCTGCGATTATTTGGGGCGTTCGTGCCGAATCTGGACGCTCGCGGTCCGGCGCAGATCAATGCGGCGTTTGGCGGTACAGTTTCCAATCCGAAGATTACGGGCGGCGTGCGCGTCGAGGACGCGTCGGTCCGTTATGGCGATTTTCCCACGGGATTGAGCCAGGTGAAGGGCGATTTCGTATTCGACAGCAGCCGTTTGGTTTTCGATGACGTCACCGCGGGACTAGGCGGCGGACAGATGCAATTGTCCGGGTCGCTTACTTACGGAGGCGGGCCCGCGCATTTCGATATTACGTCGAAGACGGGCCAAGTGCGCATTCGCTACCCGGTGGGGATGAGTTGGCTTGCTGAGGGCACCTTACGCCTGACCGGCACGGCACAGGGCGGCACACTGACTGGACGCGTGACAGTCGGTCGCCTGCTGATGGCCGAGGGTTTTGACCTTTCGTCGATTTTTGGCTCCTTCAACGGAACCACGGGCGGACCAAGCACGACCTCGCCATTTCTGCGGAATCTCGAACTGGATTTGCAGGCAGATTCGACGCCGGGGGCGCAACTTCAATGGAGCAGCGGAACCGTGCAGAGTGAGGCGACCATGCGGATCCGGGGTACCTGGGAACATCCGATCCTGCTCGGCAGCATTCACCTGCTGGCCGGCGACATGAGTTTTCGCGGCAATCGCTACCGGCTCTCGCGCGGCGACATAAACTTCGCCAATCCTTTTCAGCTCGATCCGGTGCTGAACATCGAGGCTACCACGACGATTCGGCAATACGAGGTTACCGTGGCTTTCAGCGGGCAATCGAGCCACCTTACGATGTCGTATCGCTCCGATCCGCCGTTACCATCGACCGACATCATCGCGCTGTTGGCGCTGGGTTCACCCGGCGAAGAAAGCCAGCTTCGGGGAACCTCCGGCACGCAAACCTCGCAGTTGGGGGCCACTACACTGCTGTCGGAGGCGGTCTCGTCGGAATTGGGTGGGCGCATCCAGCGGCTTTTCGGCATCAGCCATTTCAGCGTGGACCCCTCCTACATGGCGGAAACGGCCATCCAGAATCCTGGCGCGCGCGTCACCATCTCGCAGCAATTCTCACGCGACCTGATCATTACCTACAGCACCGATGTGACCTCAACACAGGAACAGGTCATCCAAATTGAATACACGCTGAGGCGAGACATTTCGGTGATCGCACTGCGCGATGAGAATGGCACGTTCGGTATCGATGTGGTCCGCAAGAAACGCTTCAAGTAAGCGTCTCGCTGTCGCCGCATTCTGGCGCCTGCCGCTATCAAACAGACGGCAAACCGAGGTGTTAAGATCGACTCCATGACGGATTCGGAGCGCAATTCGCAGCATTCAGAACAGGCAGGCGCGGTGGCCCTCCCGGAAGGAGCCAACGATGCGGATCAGGCTGCGCAATGGCGCCAGATGGTCGAAAAACAAATTCGCGGCCGGGGCATTCGCGATCCGCGCGTTTTGGCGGCGATGCTGACGGTGCCGCGTCATGCATTTATTCCCACGCAATTTCTGGCCGAAGCATATAACGATCAGCCACTGGCCATCGGCAGTGGCCAGACGATTTCGCAGCCGTTCATGGTCGCGTCCATGACGGAAGCGCTCGAGCTTTCTCCCGAGGACCGGGTGCTCGAAATCGGCACGGGCTCAGGCTACCAGGCGGCGGTATTGTCGGTGCTGGCGCGCGCCGTGTACACGGTCGAAAGCCTCCCCGAGCTAGGTGAGGCCGCGCGTGAACGCCTGGCGCGCATGGGGTATAACAATGTGCGCGTGCATATTGGGGATGGAACATTGGGATGGCCTGCGGAGGCTCCGTTCGACGCCATTCTAGTGACGGCCGCAGCACCGGTCATCCCGCCGCCGTTAACCGCGCAGTTGGCCGATGGCGGCCGGATGGTGATTCCCGTAGGTTCAGCCGACACGCAAGATTTATTGCGGATCAGGCGGCGGGGCCGAGATTTAGTCACCGAGTCTTTCTACCAGTGCCGGTTCGTTCCATTGGTCGGCAGGCACGGCTGGAGCGCCAGATCGATGGATTGATGCCGATGGATCCCCTGGATCGCCCTTATGGCTGCGTCTGAATGCGTCGACTCGCACTGTGCCCACGGCAAATTGGCGTCTGCTGGAGAGCATTCGACAAACAAAGCGTGACAACAAAGCGTTGACAACAAACCGGCGGGCGCTATGCTCATCAACATGACGCCCGCGAACCCCGCCCGATTTCGGCGTCCGGTGCTCGTGCCGCTGGAGGCGCGGGCTGCCGACAATCTTCGTTTCATCCGCGAGACGATGGAACGCGCGGGGTCGTTTACCGCGCTCCCAGGCTGGGGCGGGGTAAGCATCGGCTTGACGGCGTTAGCCGCTGCGGTGATAGCGGCGCGCCAGCCAACCGCCGGGAGATGGCTTTTTACCTGGCTCGCGGAAGCTTCGCTGGCGGTTGTTCTTGCCCTGGTTACCACCGCGCGAAAAGCGCAGTATGTGCGCGTGCCCTTGTTTTCGGCACCCGGCCGCAAATTCGCCCTCAGCTTCGCACCGCCTCTGATCGTGGGAGCGCTTTTGACAGGCGTGCTTTACCGTGCGGGCGATGTGTCGGTGCTCCCTGGGCTCTGGCTTCTTCTGTATGGAACGGCGGTGGTTGGCGGCGGCGCGTTCTCGGTGCGCATTGTGCCCGTCATGGGCATTTGCTTTTTCCTGATTGGCACGGCGGCGCTGTTTTCACCGGCTTCGTGGGGAAATGCTTACATGATGGCGGGGTTCGGCGCGTTGCAGATGATCTTCGGAGTGGTGATCGCCAAAAAATATGGCGGCTGAAAGACGAACGCGGCGCTGGTGTGTTGATCGGTGTCTTGCCTGGCAGTGATCGCGTTGAAGGAGGCACCCATGCCCACAAAATCCGGAACAGCGACAGCGGAACGCTCGCCCAGGATTCGCGAGCCAGAGCAGCCGCTCGGCGCGGTTCGCGAGCGAGCGACCGAGCACGTTCCGCCGCGCCTGGAGCGCTTGATTCATGAGCGCATGCGCCTGGGAATCGTCAGCGCCCTGGCGGTGAATTCCTCGCTGACCTTCAACGAATTAAAAGCACTGCTGAAAACCACTGATGGGAATCTATTCGTTCACGCGCACAAGCTCGAGGAAGCAGCCTATATCACCTCTACGAAATCATTCGACGGGCGCCTGCCAAAAACTCGATACCGTCTTACCGCTGCGGGACGGCGCGCACTTGAAAGATACCTCGACCACATGGAAGCGTTAATTCGTGCGACGCGCGAGCGTTGAGAGCCGAGGCGGCGTTATAGGCCGCGATCTCGCGCCATGGCAAAAGCCTTGTGCAGCACCCTGGTGGCCGCGGGCGTCAGCGCGTACTGGCCCATTTCTTCCTCCAGAATAAATGCGAGGTCGGTAATTTCATCACTGATCGCGGGTTCTCCCGCAATCATTTCGCAAAGATAATCGAGAATTACGTAGTGGTACCGGGGTCTTGAACCCAAAGAGGCAGAAGCGGTGCTATTTTCCTCTAACCCGCCATCGCCTGCGAGAGCGCCCCGGTTGGAAGCCGGCAGCGGGTTCGCATTGAGGGACGTGCTGGCATCGGTCGATGACTCGTGCAACGCCGTTTCGACGAGCAGATCATCACGGCCGGTGTCAAAAAAGATACGCTCGAGAGCTTCGATCAATTCGATTACGCGCACGGTGAGGCCGGTCTCCTCACGCAGTTCGCGCGCCACCGCTTCCCTGAGAGTCTCGCCAACCTCGAGCAGGCCGCCTGGAATGGTCCATTCTCCGCGCGCCGGTTCGGTGCCCCGGCGCACCAGCAGGGCGCGGGCACCCGAAATCACTACGCCGCCGACTCCGACCAAGGGGGTATCGGGATATTCTCTTTTAGGCATCAGACTCTCGCTCCCACAGCGCTGGCCAGCGTTATATAATAGCGTGTGGGTGCGACAGATTCTTGGCCAGGAGGCTCGGCCGTGGTCCAGTGTCCTAAATGTGCCGTGCAAATTGATGTGGACGAAGACGAAGTAGAAGAAGGCGAAATCCTGAACTGCCCCGAGTGTGAAGCAGAACTCGAGGTGGTCCAGATACATCCCGTACACATCAATGTCATCTCCGATGACGATGACGATGATGATGACGATGACGAGGATGAAGATGAGGATGAAGACGACGAAGAGGACGTGAAGGAAGATGCGCTCGAAGACGAAGAAGAGGAGCCGGAATAGTCCGGTGCTTCGAATTCCGCATGACGCCTCTGTGGTCTCTGTTGCCCCGCAAAATCTGAGGCTTGCACGACACGATGGCTGGTGCGCGGTATTGCGCGTGTCCGCGTATGGGCCGAAAGGGGCGTCATGAAGCACAGACGTACGTTCTGCAAGGCTGTCATGTTCGGGGTCACTCTGGTTTTGTTTCTCCTGCAGTCGCCGGTGGAGAGAGCCTATGCGCAGAAGGACTCGCAAAATTCCGAACTGCGGGCTGTCCGAGGGACGGTCATGGATAAGGCCGAGAACCCCATGAGTGGCGCTGTGGTTTATCTAAAAAATAACCGCACGCTGACCGTGAAGACATATATCTCCGACGACATGGGCCAATACCGATTTAGTGGACTCGATCCCAACGCCGACTACGAAATGCATGCCGAACACGATGACCAGACATCGTCCAATCATACTGTTTCAAGCTTCGACAGCCGCAAGGACATTGTCGTCTCATTGAAAGTCGATAAGGAAAAGAAGAAAAGCGATAAGTAGGCAGTTTTGACGGATTATTTGTCGCATGAATAAAGCAGATATCGCAGGTGCTGCGTAATACTCTCACGATCTGCATGGGGCGACGGGCATGAGGCTGTTTCCATTCGTTTTGACTGTCCTGTTGCTGGCGGCACTGAGCACCACGCTCCTCGCCCTGCAGCCCCGCAATTTCCAGAGAGACGAAGACTACGATGAGACTCTGCCGACCAACGCCAACGTAAAAGCGGAGTGGATCTTTGCCCGCTATCATTACGACAGCGGCGCCGGGTTTGGTTACGGCGGGTTTCAGCGGTGGGCAGCCGATTATCCGAAATCCGATCGCCAGTTTATACAAGCTGTCAAACGCCTCACCCGCGTCGATACCCGCGCGGTGGAGCAGGTCGTAGATGCCAATACCGACGATATTTATAACTGGCCGTGGATTTTCGTGGAGGACGCGGGTGCGTGGCGCATGTCGGAGCCCCAAGCGAAACGATTGCGGGAATATCTTCTGAAGGGCGGCTTCATTATGTTCGACGACACCCACGGCGATTTCGAGTGGAATAACTTTCTTGCCGGGGTGCAGATGATTTTCCCCGATCGGGCGATCGAAGAGCTGAGCGACCACGATGAGCTATTTCATGTTCTCTACGATCTCGACGAACGATTCCAAATCCCGGGAACACGGTATATCTGGGGAAACCGACGTTACACCGCGGATAGTGCAGTGCCCCACTGGCGGGCGATTCGCGACGACCGAGGCCGCATTATGGTCGCGATTTGCCATAACTCGGATGTGGGGGACGCCTGGGAATGGGCCGATAGCCCGCGATATCCCGAGCGCGCCGAATCTTTGGCATTCCGGCTGGGCATCAACTACATCATTTACGGGATGACGCATTAGCTCCGCTTGCAGAACGGTTGGTCGACCCCCGCGGCACGTCACTTCGCGATGGGCCGGTCATGCCGAACCGTCTGTAACCCCCAATGTAACTGCGACGTACAGGATCTTTGTGGTTCCGGCGATAGGTCAGCAGAGGCGCCACGGATGTGGGTGCGCATTTCCGTGTTGCTGTCGGCCGGCGGAAACTTCTAGTTGGCGTTGCAGCCTAATATCCACGCCAATCATCCAACTTCTGAGTATAGTGCTGAGTGACATATACCGATGCTAAATCAAGTTCAAGAATCGCTGCAAAATCGCCATCGCACCGACGCTGGCGGGGCTGAACGCCGCAGCCCGCGTACAGCTCTCGAAAACCTCGCTTACATTCATATGGAGCCGGACAGCGGCGCGATTGTGCTCAATGTCTCCGAGGGCGGCCTGGGATTTCATGCCGTAGGCCCGGTGCTTCAGACGGGAGCGATCCGGCTATGGTTTTCCTTGAACTCGAATGAGCGTGTCGAAGCGGCAGGCGAACTGGCATGGACCGATGCCTCCAGGAAAACAGGCGGCCTGCGTTTTACCTATCTTTCCGAAGGCGCCCAGGAGCAAGTCCGAAAATGGATCGGCCAGGTCGCAGGATTTACGACCACCGCGGACAAGTCCGGTTCACCGGTAGCTGCGTCGCCTGTCGCATCGGCAGACATCGCGCCAGTCGTCGCACCGAAGGCGCAGGTGCCCGTCATCACACCCAAGTCGCCGGAGTCGCGGCCATCCGAGGAGGCCGCCATCCATGCCGGCGAATCGCCTGCTGCCACATTTGAACAGTCCAGTGGGCGGGAAGTGTCGGCTCGTTCCTTTTTTGATCTGACCGCTTCTCGGCTGGGTCCGGCGCCTCGAACCGAACCCTTGGCGAAATCATTGTTGCAGTGGGAAGCGCCAATTCCCGAAACGCCAACTCCCGATTCGTCGCCAAGATTTGCGCATGGTTTTGTGACTGGAGTGCTGGTCTCTGCATTACTGCTGGCCGTTTCGCTCGGCTTGGTTTACCGCCAGCAAGCTCGGGATCTGTGGTCGACCTTGGCACGAAAAGCTGCGGCGAAACCGGAACAGCAAAGCGAAACCTTTCCTCCACCGCCACCGCCCGTTTCAAATTTCCCCGCTGGCGCGTCCTCGCCGGCCCAGGAATCCGCGCCGCCTGCCGCTCTGCCTCCCGATGCAGCGGTACAGTCGCCAGACAGGCGCGAGAGGGTCGAGTCCGGAACTGAGTCAGACGGCGGGGCGATAGCCAAGCCCTACGGTGGCCAAAGCTCCTCGCTGCCTCATACCCTTACCCGCTCTGCCGAGTCGTCGCCCGCACAGGCGGACGACAGCCAGACAGACTTGATGGCCGCGCAGCGTTATTTGCAGGGATCGGGTGGAAGCAAAAATACCACTGCGGCAGTTGGTTTTTTGTGGGCCGCCGTTGAGAAGGGCAATTCCACGGCGGAAGTGATGCTGGCTGATTTGTATTCGCGCGGTGAGGGGATCGCAAAAAATTGCGCCCAGGCTCGCGTCCTGCTGAAGGCTGCCGCAGAAAAGGGCCATGTCGAGGCGCAGCAGAGGCTTCAGGGCTTGAACGGCAGGGGTTGCTTCTAGCCAGGAAACCCGGGAAATCACGTATTGTGCAGCTCTGCAAACCGCTCCCGCGGCATGGGTGGTCGAAAGAATCGAAACGAATCTCGGGGACACCGCGTCCTATGTTCAGAACCCACAGATTGCGGCGGTCCAGAGGGCAGTCGAGGCTCAGGCAATAATGAGGTTTCGATCTTTGCGCCGTGCCGGCATCTAGTGTAGAATTCGGACGTTTCTCCCAAGGTTTCAGGCGCCGTTAGCGGATTCAACGAAGTCGAGAAGTGTGTGACGATCATTTGGAGGTGCGGTATGAAGGCTCGTCTGTTGGCATTTTTAGCGATCGCTGTTCTGGCGGTAACGGGCACGGCGTTTGCCCATCACGGCGCCGCAGCTTATGACATGGGGAAATCGGTCACGATCAAGGGAGTCGTTACGAATTTCGATTTCATCAATCCTCATGTGTTGATCACCGTCGAGTCGAAGGGCGATGACGGCACCGTCCAAAAATGGCAGGGCGAACTCACCAGCCCCAACCATCTCGCTCGCGCCGGGTGGACCAAGAGCACAATCAAAGTCGGCGACACGATCACGATCATGGGAGCAGGCGCCAAGAGCGGTGCACCGACGGTTTGGATTCGTAAGATCCTGGGTGCTAACGGTGACGAAATCAAGATGGGCGGGGGCGGGGACAATTGAGGACTGACGCAGACGCGTCTTCGTTTGAACGCCTTATTCCAATCAGGGGTGTAGCAATGCGCTCTCCGTTCTGTATCTGTAGAAGTTTGGTCCTGGCGACCGCCGCGATGCTTGCCTTGGGAATTGCTGCGGGCGCTCAAACGGCTCCCCAGGGATCGATGAAGGCGGCTCCCGCGGCACCGCACGATCTTTCCGGCGTCTGGACGTTACACATGCCTGCAAGCGCTCGCTCCTACATTGGAGACACCTATACCAAAGAAGAGCCGGCGATGACCCCTTGGGGCGAGGCGCAATATCAAGCCACAAAACCCTCCAATGGGCCTCGTACGCATACGCTCGACCAAACGGACGATCCCGTTCTAAGATCGTGTCTTCCGCCTGGTGTGCCCAGGATTTACCTGCAGCCGTTTCCGATGCAGATCGCGCAAACCGCCAATGAAGTGATCATGCTCTTCGAATACGATCACACGGTACGCCACATTTACACCGATATGGCCAAGCATCCCGACGACTTGTCGCCGACCTACATGGGGCATTCGATCGGTCATTGGGATGGAGATACCTTGGTCGTGGATACCGTGGGTTTCAGCGACACGACTTGGCTCGACCGCACTGGCCATCGGCACAGTGATCAATTGCACGTGGTGGAGAGTTTTCACCGCACCGACGCTAATACCCTGCAAATAGACTTGAAAATCGAGGATCCCAAAGCACTGGCAAAGCCTTGGACGTCGCAGCTGATCTATCAATTGAAGCCCGACTGGAAGATCCTGGAGCAGAACTGCGCGGACAACGGCAGCTTCGCTAATTTCGAGAAATAAGCACGCTTGCATCCCGGCCGCGAGTATTCCTCGCTGCCGGGATTTTTGCGTCTACACACCGTTTTTGGCCGGAGTCTGCGGGAAAGCCGCTGGCGATCGACCGGCCGGGAATTTGACGGGCCGCTCCATTGCTTGACTCCATTGCTTGACTCCAGCGCTTGACTCCTCCCGATGTACCTGGTGCCGCTAAGAAGCATCCATCTTGCAGGCGCCCAGGCTAGGAATAGGAAGATGGCAAGGGGCTGCTGCTTTTGGATAACCAGAACAGTGGCGCACTGCGCTGTCTCCATCGCCCGCTTGTGACTTTTTTGTAACGGCATAACGCATGAAACACATCGTCCCTTTATTTCCGCTTGACCAAATCAAACATATGTTTAAAACTTATGTTTGAAGACATGGCTCCGACACGTGCACATGCGAATGGGGCGGGCCAGCGGGCATGCTCCGATCCCACACGCGCCAAGTTATTGCAGGCGGCCGCGGACGTATTCGCGGAGCTGGGCTACCGTGCCGCCACCATCCGAGAGATTTCAAGTCGCGCCGGAGCTAACGTCGCGGCGGTGAACTACCACTTTGGAGATAAGCTCGAACTCTACACGGCTGTGTTGCGGGAAACCGTGCAGTCCCCTTCTCTCGAAGCGATTCGCAGCGCCCTGGGCCAAGACGTGCCGCCGGAACAAGCGCTGCGCGAAGTGATCAAGGCCATGCTGGCGAGGATGTGCACCGACGATCAGCGCGATCGCAGGTGGCGGCTGATGATGCACGAACTGGCCGAACCCACCCCGGCCATGTCGCGGGTCATCGACGAGACCAGCCGCCCGCTGTACAACCGGCTACGCGAGTTGATCGGCCGGATGATTGGGCGCTCCAGCGACGACGAGAAGACCCGGCTGTGCACCAACAGTATTATTGGACAAGTGATTCTCTATGCTCACTGGCGCCCGATCCTGGCGCGCACTTGGCCGGAATTGAAGATGTCGCCCGCACAACTGGGCCGGATTGCGGAGCACATAGCCGACTTTTCGCTGGCGTATCTGCAGGCGCCTTCGGGCAACGGCCAGCCGGCGCGTTTACGGCATGCAAGGAGAAGTACATGACAGAGCAACAGATCGCCGACGTCGCTCCAAAACCCAGTACGCCATCGAGAACTCCCGATCCTGCACCGCCGCCTGGCGCACCGCGCTCGCGCCGCACGGTCATAATCTTGGCTTTGCTCTTCGTATTGGTTGTGGGTTTTTTTGTGTGGCGCGGATTCTTTGCTTCGCCCAGCCTGCCGCCCAGCATCGTGGCTGTAAGCGGCCGCATTGAGGGTGACGATTCGGCGGTAGCGCCGAAAACTGCGGGACGCCTGCTGGACATACGCGTGCGCGAGGGCGACATGGTGAAGGCCGGCGATATCATCGCCGTTCTCGACGACGAGCAAATCCGCGCGCGCGAGGATGCCGCGCGTGCGATGCTCACCTCCGCCCAGGCCAATAGCAAGGTGGCGCAAGCGCAAATCGGTGTATTGCAGCAGCAACTCGAGCAGAATCAGCTCCTGACCGGTCAGGCAAATCTCGATGCGCAGGGCCGCGTGCGGCAGGCGGAAGCGGACCTGGCCGCGGCGCAATCCGATCTGGCTCAGCAGCAGGCGGCTTACGATCTGGCGTCCTTTGACAGGGATGCCTATACGAAGCTTGCACAGACTGGAGCGGTGTCCGAACGCCAAGGGAAGCAGGCCGTAGCCACGGCCGATCAGGATGCAGCGGCAGTGGCGGCCGCTAAGCGGCGCGTGGAGGCAGCGCAAGGAGCGCTAACGACGGCGCAGGCGAACCTCGCGAATGGCGGAATTCGCCAATCCCAGGTGCTCGGCGTACAAAAGCAGATTGCCGAACAGGAAGCGCAAATTGCCAGCCTGAACGCGGCCACCCAGCAAGCGCGTGCGCAACTGGCCGAGGCCGAGGCCAACCGTCAGGACTTGACCGTGAGGGCGCCATTTAATGGCACGGTGATGACCCGCACGGCGGAGCCTGGCGAGGTGGTGCAAGCAGGAACTGCGATCATTACACTATTGGATCTCAGCCAGGTTTACCTGCGCGGGTTTATCCCCGAGGGAGAGATCGGCAAGGTCAAGGTGGGCCAGCCGGCGCACGTCTATCTGGACTCGAATCCGAAACAGCCCCTCGACGCGTACGTCTCGCGCATCGATCCGCAGGCTACCTTCACGCCTGAGAATACCTATTTCCGTGACGACCGTGTGAAGCAGGTGGTGGGAGTCAAACTTCAGCTCAAAGCGGGCATCGGTTTTGCGAAACCGGGCATGCCCGCGGACGGCGAAATCCTGGTGCAAGGCGATACCTGGCCAAAGAAATAGCGCCACCGCAAAAGAAGAAACCATGGCAACCACAAGTCTTCAGGCCGGGGCATCTGGCGTTCACGAGGCGGACGGGCAAAGGCCGGTGGCCATTCGCGTCCAGAATCTTCGAAAGCGCTACGGGACCATTGAAGCCGTTTGTGGCATCAGCTTGGTGGTTGGAGAGGGAGAAATATTTGGATTGATTGGGCCTGATGGCGCCGGCAAGACAACCACCTTTCAAATTCTGGCGGGCGTGATGGAAGCGACCAGCGGCACGGCCGAGGTTTTCGGCCGGCCGGCTCGCGAGACGCGCGCGCAAACCGGCTATCTGACGCAAGCCTTCAGCTTGTATCCGGACCTCACCGTATCCGAGAACATCCGTTATATCGGGGATCTTCGGCATGTCCCGCCCGCCGAAATCGCCGACCGCGGTCACCGTTACCTCCAGATGTTCGATATGGATAGGTTTGCCGACCGGCTCGCGGGCCGCCTGAGCGGCGGCATGAAACAGAAGCTATCGCTCGTTTGCGCGCTGGTACCCGAGCCACGGATCCTGCTGCTCGATGAGCCGACGACTGGCGTCGATCCGGTATCGCGCCGTGAATTCTGGGATGTGCTCGCTCATTTGGCCATGGGCGGGCTCACCATCCTGGTAGCCACGCCGTACCTGGACGAGGCAGAACGCTGCAACCGGGTCGCGCTGATGCATCTCGGCGAAATTCAGCAGATGGGCACGCCCTCCGAGCTGCGTTCCAGGCTGCACGCCAAGCGCATGGAATTGCGAACCACAAATCTCGGTGAGGCGGAAAGGGTGCTGTCATCTCTCAGTGGCCCCGAACATGAAATTCTGGACGTACAGCGATTCGGTGACCGGCTCGATCTTGTGACGCAAGATCCGGAAAAGGCGCGGCGCATTCTGGACGAGCGGCTGGCCGCCGAGGGCATCGTCGTGGAAGACGTTCGTATCGACGATCCGACGCTCGAAAATATTTTCGTGTCGACCCTGCGCAACCTGGGACACGAGATGCACGACACCGCATTTCCGGGCCGCCACAGTCATAAGGATCTGCGGGGCCAGGTAGCCATCGGTGGCAAAGACCTGAGCATGCAATTCGGTTCGTTCAAAGCGGTCAACAACCTTAACGTCGAGGTGCATTACGGCGAGATTTACGGGCTGCTGGGCGCCAACGGCGCCGGCAAAACCACAACCATCAAGATGCTCTGCGGCCTGCTGGACCCGACGCGAGGAGAAATACAACTGGCCGGTGCACGAGGAAGCGCAGGAGCCCGATCAACACGCGTGCGCCAGCGCATCGGCTACATGTCTCAGAAATTCTCGCTTTACGATGACCTGACCATTCAGGAAAATCTCGAATTTTTTGCCGGAGTCTACGGCGTCCCCGAGGACGAACGGGAAGAAAAGCGGCAATGGGTGCTCTCCTTTTCCGGGCTGGAAGGAAAGCAGGACCAAATTACGGGCAGCTTGCCTGGCGGATGGAAGCAGCGCGTGGCGTTTGGCGCCGCGATCATGCACGAGCCCAGCGTGCTTTTTCTGGACGAGCCGACATCGGGCGTCGACCCGCTGGCGCGCCGAGCGTTCTGGACGATGATCAACCGTCTGGCGGACGCGGGCACCGCGGTGCTGGTGACCACCCATTACCTGGAAGAGGCCGAGCAGTGCAATCGCCTGGGACTCATGGTCGCTGGCGAATTCGTCGCCGAAGGCAGCCCCAGCGGCATTAAGAGCCGCCAGACGGGGCATTTGCTGGAGTTTGTTGTCGATCAACCGCAGCGCGCGGCGGACGTCTTGAAGGTTGACGCGGAACGCTGGAGAGTGTCGCTCTTCGGAGACCGGCTGCACGTGATTACCGACGATGACATGGAGCGCGGCAAACAAGCGACCATTGAGAAGTTGCGCGCCAACGGCATTCGCGTACTCCACGTGCAAGAGGGGCGCTTTACGCTTGAGGACGTATTCATCAGTGTGGTCGAGAAAGCGCGCCAGCAGGGGTTGGTCGCGAGTGAGGATTAGGTTGCCATAATGAGACGCATTTTTGCCCAGACCCGTAAAGAGCTAACGCAGATCGTACGCGATTACCGCACGCTCGCGTTGGCGCTGGCACTTCCTCTCGTCCTGCTGCTGCTTCTGGGATCGGCAATTTCGCTGACCGTCGATAACCTGCCCATTGCCGTGCAGGACCTTGATCAATCACCCGCATCACAGGATCTAATCGACGCCTTCCGGGCTTCGGTGACCTTCCACGTGGTCTCCTGGCCCGTGAGCAAACAGCCTGAGGAAGCGATTACCGCGAACCGGGCGCGCGCCGCGCTCATCATCCCTCCTGAGTTTGGACGCGACATCGCCCGGGGCTACAGCGCGCCCGTGCAGTTGTTAGTGGACGGATCTGATTCCAACACGGCGCGCCTCATCTCCGGTAACGCCACCCAGATTGTCCAGGCCTACAACCAGCGTACCGTCGGCGTAACACATCCACAGCCCGTCGTGGCGGCCATGCGATTCTGGTATAACCCCGGGCGCTCGTCTAAAAAATTCTACGGCCCGGGAATATTTGTGCTGGGGATCTCGATGTTTCCTCCTCTGCTCGCTTCACTGGCCATGGCCAAGGAGGGAGAACAGAAGACGATTCTCCAGGTTTACGTTTCCAGCATTTCCGCCCATGAGTTCCTGCTCGGAAAGATTTTCGCATTTGTGATCGTGGCGCTGGGCGAAGCCGTGTTGATGCTGGTGGTGTTGTTTACGTATTTTGGCCTGAGCTTTGCCGGCGATCCAACGCCGTTCCTCGTCGCCACAGTTCTCTACGCATTCTGCGTGGCCTCTTTCGGGGTCATGGTGGGGGCCGCCATTCCCAGCCAGGCAGCGGCCATGCAGGCGGTGGCGCTCGGCGGGTTCCTGCTGGTGTTTTTGCTTTCGGGCTTGATCTATCCCATCGACAACATTCCCGCTGGGTTGCGCTGGCTCTCCAACCTGATCTGGGGGCGTTACTACATCGAAATCGTGCGCGACGCGCTGTTGCAGGGCGGTGGCTGGCCCTCCACCTGGTACAAGGTTCTCGAAATCGCCGTTACCGGCGCAATTTTTTACAGCCTGGCATGGCGCACGATGCGGCGCATGCAGGTGCGGGCATAATCATGAAAAGGCTTTTCCAGCGTCTGTTCAATCACCGCGTTCGTGCCCTGATCCAGAAGGAATTCCGGCAGATTCGGCGCGATCGCCGGCTGGCGATATCTCTGATTCTTCCGCCCACGCTGCAGTTGTTGCTCTTCGGGTTCGCCTTAAGTGCCACGGTATCGAACATTCGTCTGGGGATTGTCGACGACAGCAGAACGCCGGAGAGCCGGGAGCTCATTGCCACGCTAACGGAGAGCAAGAGTTTTCGTGCCGCTGGCTATTACAGTTCCGTCGATCAGCTGGGCGATGCGTTGAGCCGCAACCAGCTCGATGCCGGACTCGTGATCCCCTACGATTACGTGCGGGACCTGGAACGAGGCCAAACGGTTACCGTGCAGTTTCTGTTGAACGCCATGAATGCCAATACCGCTGAAATCGCGCAGGGGTATGCGGACGGGGTGCTGCAAAGCTACAACCGCGGTCTGGCAGGCCAGGGAATTCATGCGAACTACACTCCGGTGGCCGCTTCCCCGGTGAGTCGCCGCGGAGAAGCACAACTCGACGCGACGTATCTTTACAATCCCGGGCTGGTGGCGACCTGGTTTATCGTCACCGGCGTGTTTGGGTTGCTGTTGATTTTAAATGGATCGATCGTCGCGTCGGCGGCCATGGTCAAGGAGCGCGAGCGGGGCACCATCGAACAATTGCTGATGTCGCCGGCAGGCACCTACGAAATCATCATTGCGAAGATCGCGCCCTTGTTTGTCCTGTTGTGCCTGATGGTGGTCTTTGCCATCGG
>Ga0182024_10004137_pt1 | contig 33740 bp, 29 predicted proteins | sample P32metaG_FD_120480 | JGI IMG/M metagenome (GOLD analysis project Ga0182024, IMG submission 120480) | Permafrost microbial communities from Stordalen Mire, Sweden - P3-2 metaG (Illumina Assembly) | ecosystem: Environmental > Terrestrial > Soil > Wetlands > Permafrost | place: Sweden: Stordalen... | reverse complement strand
CGGCGCCGGCACGCTGTTCGGCCCGCTGGTTGGAGCCGCGGTCTGGCTCTATCTCAGCGATTTCCTGCAGACCACGCTTCATCTCGGCGCCGCCTGGAAGCTCGTGCTCGGGGTGGTGTTCGTGCTTCTGATCTGCTTCCTGCGCCATGGCTTGATCGGCGGCATCGAGGATCTGTATGCGTTGGCGACGCGGGGGCGCGCCAGGACAATCGAGCCGAAACCGGCGACTCCGGCTCCCGGCATGGTGGCTGGGGACGGGCGAAACGCTGAAAAAATTACTTTGGCCAACAAGCCCGCGCCCACGCCGGCGGCGCATCGTGAAACCGATCGAACTTCCGGGCCGATCCTGCAGGCGACCGGTCTGACCAAGCGTTATGGCGGTCTGCTTGCTAACAGCGATATCGAGTTCACCGTCACTTATGGCGAGCGTCGCGGCGTGATCGGGCCGAACGGCGCAGGCAAGAGCACATTCTTCAAGATGCTGACCTGCGAAATCCCGCCCAGCGCCGGAACGATCGTGTTCCAGGGCCGCAACATCACCGGGATGAGCGTTACTGACGTCTGCCAGCTCGGGCTGACCAAGAGCTATCAGGTCAATCAGCTTTTCACCCGACTGACGGTGCGCGAAAACCTGACGATTTCGGCACTCGCCGCGCTACGCGGGAAATTCCGGCTCGATATGTTCCGTAGCCTGTCGAACATCCCAGGACTGGCGGAACAGGTCGAGCGCACCCTCGAACTCGTTCATCTGACCGCGCGCCCGGACACGCCGGTCGCCGCGCTGGCCTATGGCGAAAAGCGGCGCCTGGAGGTCGGCCTCGCGCTGGCGAGTTCGCCGAGCCTGTTGCTGCTCGATGAGCCGCTTGCCGGCATGAGCCCGCTGGAGCGGGTCGAGATGGTGCAGCTTCTCAAATCGATCGGCCAAGGCCGCACCATGATCATTATCGATCACGACATGGATTCGCTCTTCGAATTGGTGGAGCGCGTCACCGTGCTGCAGGAAGGCCGCGTCCTGGTCGAAGGCACGCCGGTCGAGATCAAAGGGAGCAAGGCCGTTCAAGACGCCTATCTTGGCGGAGTGCACGCGGCATGAGCCTGCTCGAAGTCAACGGATTGAACAGCTATTATGGGGATTCGCATATCCTCTTCGACGTCTCGTTGCGCGTCGATCGCAACGAAGTGGTGGCGCTGCTCGGCCGCAACGGCGCCGGCAAGTCTACGGCATTGAAGAGCCTGATGGGCGTGGTCAGGCCGCGCGCCGGATCGATCATGTTCGACGGCGCCGAGATCGCGGGCAAAAAGAGCCACGCCATTGCCCAGGCCGGCATGCAGCTCGTCCACGAGGACCGCCGCATCTTCGGCAGTCTCAATGTCGAGGAAAATCTCGTTCTTGCGGGACTGACGGCGCAAAACCGCTGGCCGCTCGATCGCGTCTACGCCATGTTCCCGCGGCTCAAGGAGCGGCGCGGCAGCCGCGGCACCGACCTTTCCGGCGGCGAGCAGCAGATGCTGGCGATTGCCCGCGCGCTCATCCGCGAACCGAAAATCCTGCTGCTCGACGAGCCGTTCGAGGGCTTGGCGCCGATCATCGTGCGCGATCTGCTGGCCACCTGCCGCGCGCTCGCCGAGGCCGGACAAACGATCCTGATCGTGGAGCAGAATATCATGGCGGCGATGACGCTCGCCGACCGCAGGCGGTGCGGAGCCAGCCGGACCTGCTGCATCGGCATCTCGGCGTCTAAAGCATTGTTCGGATTCCAAGCTACATAGACTCGGCGTAGTCTGCGGCCGCGCCGGTGCGCCGGAGGTTGCCGTGGCCTCGACGATCAATGTTGCCGCCTATAGCGACGCGCTGGTTGTGCTCGGCACGGCGGGCATCGTGGTGCCGATCGTCAGCCGGCTCGGCTTCTCCCCGGTGCTCGGCTATCTCGGCGCCGGCGCGCTCCTTGGCCCACTCGGGCTCGGCTCGCTGATCGGCTCGGTCCCGGCGCTGTTCTGGTTCACCGTCGGCGACGCCAAGGATGTCGCCGGCATTGCCGAGCTCGGCGTCGTCTTCCTGTTGTTCCTGATCGGGCTTGAACTGTCGCTGCAGCGGCTGCTCACCAAGGGCGACTGGTGTTCGGCCTGGGCGGCCTGCAGGTGCTCGTCACTACCGCGCTCCTTGCCGGCATCGCCGCTTATGTCGGCAGCACGCCTTCCGAGGCGATCATTCTCGGCGCCAGCCTGTCGCTGTCCTCGACCGCCATCGTTCTGGAGCTGTTGTCGAACCAGGGGCGTCTGAAAACCGGCGTCGGCCGCGCCAGCTTCGCCGTGCTGCTGCTGCAAGACCTCGCAGTCATCCCGATCCTGATGTTCGTTTCGCTGCTCGCGGCCGGCTCGGGCAGTTCGGTACTCGCCAGCCTGGGCAGGGCGCTGCTGCAGGCCGCGCTAGCGCTCGCCGTGATTGTCGTGTTCGGCCGCGTGCTGCTGCAACCCTTGTTCCATCTGGTGGCGGCAACGCGTTCCCGCGATCTCTTTATTGCCACCGCCTTGTTCGTGATCATCGCCGCCGGCGTCGTTGCCAATCAGGCCGGCCTGTCGATGGCGCTCGGCGCCTTCGTCGCCGGGCTTCTGTTGGCCGAAACCGAATACCGCAAGGCGATCGAAGCCACCATCGAGCCGTTCAAGGGACTGCTGCTCGGCATCTTCTTCTTCACCGTCGGCATGGATATCGACGTGCGCGAATTGCTGCGCGACCCGCTGCTGCTCGCCGCCGGCGTTGTCGGGCTCATCGCCATCAAATCGGTGGTGATCGTCGGGCTGGCCAAGCTGTTCCGCCTGTCGTGGCCGGTTGCGGTGGAAATGGGCTTCCTGCTCGGCCCCGGCGGCGAATTTGCCTTCGTCGGCATCGGTATGGCGCGGGATTTCAATCTGGTCGATGCGCGCCGCGCGAGTCTCGCGCTGATCGTGACTTCGGTGACGATGGCGCTGACGCCCTTGTTATCCTACGCGGCGCGCCGCGTCGCCGCGCGGCTGCGGACGCCTGGCGCAGTGCCATCGGAACTGACAGCGCGGCCGAGCGCCGGCCACAAGCATGCAATTGTCGTCGGTTATGGGCGCGTCGGCAAAGTTGTTTGCACCCTCCTCAAAGAGCATGGCATTCCTTATACCGCCGCCGATTTCGACGCTTCGACGGTGACGCGCGATCGCCGCGAAGGTCTGGACGTCTATTACGGCGACGCGGCGGATACGACATTTCTCGAAATCTGCGGACTGGCCGACGCTGCCGGCGTCGTTATCACCATCCACGACCGCGGTCTGATCGACGATATTGTCGCCCATGTGCGCGCCATGCGCCCTGACGTGCTCATCGTCTCGCGCGCCCGTGATGCCGATCATGCGCGCCATCTTTATCGGCTCGGCGCCACCGACGCGGTACCGGAGACTGTCGAAGCGAGCCTTCAGCTCTCGGAAGCCGCTCTGGTGGGCCTAGGCATTGCGGCCGGACCGGCGATCGCTTCGATCCACGAAAAGCGCGACGAGATACGGCATGCTTTGCAGGACGCCGCGCGTGCCGCCGGACTGGAAAAAATTCATTCGGTGCGGTCGAAAGCGTCGATGCTGCGCCGCAGACATTAGAGCTTCGCCAGATAGGGCTCCAGTGCGGCGAGGCTTTCGAGGTTATGCGCCGGCGCGAACAGATCCACATAGGGCAGCGCCGCCTGCATGCCGCGCGCCTGCGGAGAATAATCGCGCCAGCCGATCAGCGGATTGAGCCAGATGATCTTCTTGCTGCGGCGGCGCAGGCGGCGCATTTCCTCGGCAAGCTGTCCGGGCTCGCCGGTATCGTAGCCGTCGGAGACGATCATCACCGCGGTGCGTGAATTGATGACGCGCCGCGCATGCCAGCGGTTGAACGCTCCGAGGCTATCGCCGATGCGCGTGCCGCCGCCGATGCCTTGCGCCATCAGCGACAGTTTTTCGACCGCGCGCATGACGTTGCGATCGCGCAACGACGGCGAGACATGGGCGAGCCGTGTGTGGAACACGAAGGCCTCTGCCTCGCGGAAGGCATCGACCACGCCGTGCAGGAAGCGAACGAAGAACGCGGTGTAAAGACTCATCGAGCCGGAGGCATCGAGCAGCACGACCAGCCGCAGCGGCTTGATCTTGCGGCGCCGCCAGGCGAGATCAATGAGCGTGCCACCGTGCGAAACATTGCGATGAATGGTGCGGCGCAGATCGATCCGCCGCCCGCGGCGGCGGATTTTCTCGCGGCGGACCAAACGGGCGCGCATGACGCGGGCGAGCCGTGCCGCCAGCGCGTGGGTCGCCGCAATGTCGTCAGGATCAACGATGTGGCGCAGATCGGTGCTGGTCAGCGCTTCAATGCGCGACGCGCCTTCGCGGCGGCCGCGGCCGTCCGCCGGCGTTTCGCGGCCGTCATTGCGCCGCTGCACATGATCGGGAAGACCGAGCGCCTGTTGCGGCACATGCGATTCGGCGAGCCGCCGCGCCGGGGCATGACTGGCCGGCGGCGAGCCGGACAGCACTTGCCGCTGCCGCATATGGCGGCCTTGCCAGAAGGCATCGAAGACCTCGTCGAAGCGCTGCCAATCGGAATGCGTGGCGCAAAATAACGCGCGCAACGCCGGTCTAAGCGATGTGGCCTTAAGCGCGGCGGGCGACGTGAGTATGCCCAGTGCGTCGCGCGTTTCAGTAAGGCCGACGTGATAGCCGTTGTCGCGCAGCGTGCGGGCGAAACCGGCGAGGCGGCGGCGGGCACCCGGCAGTTCAACCCGCGTACTCACTCACGCCACCTTGCCGAGGAGCCGCTCGCTTACTTCGCGCGTCAACCGCGCGCGGTCTTCGTGCGTCTTGAGCAAACAAATCATCGTCTCGTAGACCGCTTCCGGCTCTTGCCGAAGGTCGTGGACTTCGAGGCCGGCGAGGGTGGCCGCCCAATCGAGCGTTTCGGCAACGCCGGGGACCTTGCGCAAATCCTCCTTGCGCACCGCCGCCACCATGCGCGCAATCTGCAAAGCCAGCGCCGTTTCGATGCCGGGCGTGCGGGTGAGGATGATTTTGGCTTCGCGGTCGACCTCCGGGAAATCGATATAGTGATAAAGGCAGCGCCGCCGCAGCGCGTCCGACAGCTCGCGCGTGCCGTTTGAGGTGAGCACGACGCGCGGTATCGAGGTGGCCTTGATGGTGCCGAGCTCCGGGATGCTGACCTGAAAATCGGAGAGGAGCTCAAGGAGGAATGCCTCGAATTCCTCGTCGGCGCGGTCGACCTCGTCGATCAGCAGCACCGGCGGGCTGACGCGGCGGATGGCGGCCAAGAGCGGCCGCTCCAACAGATATTTCTCGGAAAAGATGTGCTCTTCGATGGCGTCGGCATTTTCACCGGCACCTTCGCGCGTTTTTATGGCGAGCAACTGCCGCTGATAATTCCACTCGTAAAGCGCGGCGTGCTGATCGAGGCCCTCGTAGCATTGCAGCCGGATCAATTCGGCGCCGTGCACCGCGGCGAGCGCCTTGCCGACCTCGGTCTTGCCGACGCCGGCCTCGCCCTCGAGCAGCAGCGGTCGCTTGAGGAACTCCATCAGCCACAGCGCGGTGGCGATATCGCGGTCGGCGACATAGCCGACGGCGGCGAGCTTATCGGAGATTTCCTCGCGCTTCAGCGTCATGGCACGTCAATCCGAGCGCGGTAGGGGCGGGTTTCAAACCCGCCCCTGCGCTCGTTCGGCGGCAATGACAAACCCTCACCCATGCAGCCCGAGCTTTTCCGCGGCGGTCCAGACCCGCCAATGATCGTGCGGCATCTGGATGTGGGTCGATCCGAGGAAGGCGAACGCGTCGTTCACCGCGTTGGAGAAGCACGGCACGCCGCCGACATTGGGGCTTTCGCCGACGCCTTTGGCGCCGATCGGATGATGCGGCGACGGCGTCGTGGTCCAGTCGGTTTCCCAGTGCGGCGTCTCGACCGCGGTGGGCACGAAATAATCCAGGAACGACGCCGTGGTGACGTTGCCGTCGTCGTCGTAATGGATCTCCTGGCCCATGGCGATGCCGAAGGCTTCTGTCAGACCGCCGTGAATCTGGCCTTCGATGATCATCGGATTGATGCGCGTGCCGCAATCGTCGAGCGCATAGAAGCGGCGCACCTTGACGGTGCCGGTGTCGACATCGATGTCGACGACGCAGATGTAAGCGCCGAACGGGAAGGTGAAATTCGGCGGGTCGTAATAATCGACCGCTTCCAGGCCGGGCTCCATTCCCGGCGGCACTTCGTGATAGGCCGCCCAGGCAAGCTCGATCATGGTCTTGAAGCGCTCGGGATTGCCCTTCACGCGGAACCGATCGACGTCCCATTCTAGATCGTCGTCGTGCACTTCGAGCATATAGGCGGCGATCATCTGCGCCTTGGCCTTGATCTTGCGGCAGGCCATGGCGCACGCCGCGCCGGACACCGGCGTCGAGCGCGAGCCGTAGGTGCCGAGCCCGTAGGGCGCCGTGTCAGTATTGCCTTCCTCCACGGCGATGCTGTCGGCGGCAAGCCCGAGCTCACTGGCGATGATCTGCGCGTAGGTCGTCTCGTGGCCCTGGCCCTGCGATTTGGTGCCGAGCCGGCATATGCCGGAGCCGGTCGGATGGATGCGGATTTCGGCGGAATCGAACATGGCGATGCCGAGAATGTCGCAGTTGCGCGAGGGGCCGGCGCCGACGATCTCGGTGAAGTGGATGACGCCGATGCCCATCAGCTCGCGCGTCTCGCCGCGCCTGAAAGCTTCGCGCTGTTGTTTCTGCTCCTCGCGTAGCTTCTTGTAGTTCACCGCCTCCAGCGCCTTGGTCAGTGCGGTTTGATAGTCGCCGGAATCGTATTGCCAGCCGAACGCCGAGGTGTACGGGAATTGCTCGCGGCGAATCAGGTTCTTCATGCGGAAGTCGGCCGGATCCATGCCGAGCTTTTGCGCCATGATATCCATGGCCCGCTCGATGGCATAGGCGGCCTCAGTGACGCGGAAAGAGCAGCGATAGGCGACGCCGCCCGGCGCCTTGTTGGTATAGACGCCGTCGACCAGACAAAAAGCGGCCGGGATGTCGTAGGAGCCCGAGATGATGGAGAACAGGCCGGCCGGCCATTTGGTGGCATTGGCGCAGGCGTCAAACGCGCCGTGGTCGGCGATGGTGTAGCAGCGAAGCCCCAACAGCTTGCCGTCCTTGGTGCAGGCGAGCTCCATGTCCATGTGGAAATCGCGCGCGAAGGCGGTGGTGGAGAGGTTATCGATGCGGCTTTCGGTCCATTTCACCGGAACGCCGGTCACGATCGAAGCGACGATCGAGCAGATATAGCCCGGATAAGCGCCAACCTTGTTGCCGAACCCGCCGCCGATATCCGGAGCGATGACATGAATCTTATGTTCCGGGATTTTCGAGATCAGCGAGCCGACGGTGCGGATGACATGCGGCGCCTGGAACGTGCCGTAGAGCGTCAGCTCACCTTTGATCTTGTCGAACGATGCGACGCATTGGCAGGTCTCGAGCGGGCAGGGGTGGCAGCGCGGATAGGAGATCATCTCCCGCATCGTCACGTCGGCCTTGGCGAAAGCTGAGTCGGCGGCCGCCTTGTCGCCGGCCTGCCAGGAGAAGATGTTGTTGTAATGCTTGCGCTTGCCGTGGGCGCCTTCGGTCTTGCCCTTGAGATCCTCGCGGATCACGGGTGCGTCTGGCGCCATCGCCTTGAGCGGATCGACATTGACCGGAAGCTGCTCGTATTCGACCTCGACCAGATCGGCGGCGTCGGCGGCGGCCTCGCGGCTGTCCGCGATCACGAAAGCGACCTCCTGGTTCTGGAACAGCACGTAGCCGTCGGCGAGCACCATCTGCACGTCGCCGGCGAGCGTCGGCATCCAGGCGAGATTGACGGTTTTCAGCGTTTCCGCGGTGAGCACCGCAACGACGCCGGGCACCGCCGCGGCTTTCGTCGTGTCGATCTTCGTCACACGGGCGTGGCCGTAAGGCGAGCGGTTGAATTCGCCGTAGAGCATGTTCGGTAGTTTGATATCGTCGACGTAATGGCCCTTCCCCTGCGTGAAACGGATGTCCTCGACGCGCTTACGTTTGCAACCCATGCCTTCGAGCTTTTCGGCGCGTTCGGCGGAGGTGGGGGTCATGTCGTTCATTCTGCGGCCTCCTGGAACGGCACGCCGTTGAGCTTGGCGGCGGCATATTGAATGGCTTTGACGATGTTCTGATAGCCGGTGCAGCGGCACAGATTGCCGGAAATGCCGTAGCGGATTTCTTCCTCGGTCGGATTCTTGTTCTCCTGCAGGAGGCGATAGGCGCGCGTGATCATGCCCGGCGTGCAGAATCCGCATTGCAATCCGTGCATCTGGCGAAAGCCTTCCTGCAGCGCGTGCAGCGTGCCGTCGGGATGGGCGATGCCCTCGATGGTGATGATGTGGGCGCCGTCGGCCTGCACGGCGAACACGGTGCAGGATTTCACCGACTTGCCGTCGAGATCGACGGTGCAGGCGCCGCAATGGCTGGTATCGCAGCCGATATGCGGGCCGGTGATGCCGAGCTGATCGCGCAGGAAATAGATCAAGAGCGTGCGCGGCTCGACCAGAGCTTCGACGGTCTTGCCGTTGATCTTCATCTCGACTTGGGATTTGGCCATGACTGTCTCCTCAGCCCTTCGCGAGCGATTTGGCGCGCGCCAACGCGCGAGTGAGCATCACGCCGGCCATCTTGGTGCGGTAGGCCGCCGGTCCGCGCGCGTCTTCGGCAGGTGTGGTGATCGCTTCGGCCGCTGTCACCGCGCGTTTGACGGTCGCGGCGTCGAAAGCCGAGCCGATCAGGATTTTCGCGGCCTCCTCCGCCAAGAGCGGCGTGGGGGCGACATTGGTGAGTCCGATCGAGCAGGTCTCGACCTTGCCGCCTTTCATGGTCAGCACCACGGCCGCCGCGGCAGTGGCGAAGTCACCGATCTTGCGCTTGAGCTTTTCGTAGGCATAGCCGTGACCGGCGGCCGGGACCGGAATGCGTACCGCGGTGAGAACGTCGCCCGCCGCGAGCGCGGTGACATAGGTGCCTTGATAGAACTGGCGCGCCGCGACGCGGCGCTCGCCGTTCTTGCCGGCGATATGGCAGGTCGCGTTTAGGCACATCATCACCGCCGGCATGTCATTGGCCGGATCGCCGCCGGCGACATTGCCGCCGAGCGTACCGAGATAGCGCACCTGCGGATCGGCGATCTGCAGCGCGACTTCGCGCAGCAGCGGTATTTTCGCCGCCAGCAGATCGGAGCCGATGAGCTCGTGCTGCGTCGTCATGGCGCCGATGACGATGTCATTGCCGTCGGCGCGGGCGCCTTTGAGCTCGGCGATGCCGGCGAGATCGATCAGGTTTGCCGGCGTGGTGAGCCGCAGCTTCATCAGCGGAATGAGACTGTGCCCGCCGGCGAGCGCGCGGCCGTCGTCGCCGAGCTTGGCGAGCAGGCCGATGGCTTCTTGGACGGATTTCGGGCGGTGATAATTAAACGATCCAGGAATCACGGGCACCCTCCCTCGCGCATGCCGGCGATCCGGGGTCGTCACCGCGGTCGATCCTGACTGCGCTCTGACTTTATTATACAGAAGTTGCGGGGGGCGGATACGGCCTTTCGGCCCCTATCAGGCCAACGTAGCGATGGACGTCCGAGTATGGCGTTCGTGCGACGATCAGCCGGCGATGCCAGGGCGTAGCGCCGGAGAGGCAGTTTTAGTCGGCGTCGCAATTCTTGGAGCCGTGATTTTCGCCGTCGGCATTTGCTTTCGCGTTTCCTTGAGCGTTTGCTTGGGCATTTCTCTAGGCGTTTCGGGCCGCGCCACGAGCGGGCCGGCGCCGGCGGGACGGCATGCTTCGGCGTGCGCGGTTTCCAGCACGTAGCGCAGCGCTTCGGCCTGGACTCGGGGCGCCTTGTCGATCGTCAGATGATCGATGCCGGGATCGCCGGAGAAGTCGACATTGTCTAGCACGCCGTGGAAGCCGGCGCCGGGCCGCATATAAGCGTAGCTGCGCTGCGTCAGGTTGATCACGCAGGCGACGTTGCGCGGCGCGACCGAGGAGCCGGTGCCGTCGACCGGAATGACCAGCGCGACCGGCACGCCTTGCGCATTCAGCTCCTGCGCCATGCCCATCACGCCGTCGGCGCCGAGCGAATGGCCGACCAGCATATAGGGTCCGTGATCGCCGGCGCGGTACATCTGTGCGATGCGGGCGACGATGACGTCGGCGAAGGTGTGGTTATAAACGCTGGCGTCGATGCCGCGGCTTTGGATCTGCGCGGCGAGCTGATCCATGCCGAGCGAGAAAACGTTCAGCAGTCCGCGCATAAGATAAACGTGCGGCCGCGATATGGCCTGATGTGCTGCGACCTGATGAGCCGCAGCCCGATGCGCGGCCGCCCGAGTCGCACTCTGCGCGCCGGCCGGCAACAGCATCAGTCCGGCGAGGAGCAACACGCCGGCACCGCAGCGGCCCGGCAACGACTGTTTTGCCCCGGACTTGTGAGTGCTCGACATCGCACCGCTCCACCCTACGCCACACACCAACTATGGCGGCGACTATGGCGAAATGGGGTAAAAATTTCCTTGTGATCAGCGGCTATTGGCCGCTTTGCGGTTGGCGAGCTCGAGCACGATCGGCCGCGTCGCCGCCCGCAGCGGCATACGCCGCACGCCGGTCAGCGTATGCAGGAAATCGGCGAACCAGTTCTGCACGGACGCCGCCTTCAGCTTGCGCACCATGGACTGCCAGCGCTCGCGCCGTTCCTCTAGGCTCATCGACAGCGCTGCCGCAATTTGCCGCGCCATGCCGTCGATATCGTGCGGATTGATCAGCAGCGCCGCGTCGAGCTCCTTGGCTGCGCCGGCGAACGAGGACAGCACCAGTACGCCCGGATCGAACGGATTTTGCGCGGCAACATATTCCTTGGCGACAAGGTTCATGCCGTCATGCAGCGGCGTTACCAAGCCAACGCGCGCCAGCCGATAGAAGCCGGCCAGCGTCAGCTGCGAAAAGCCCTTGTTGAGATAGCGGATCGGCATCCAGTCGACCTCGCCATGCCGGCCGTTCACCTCGCCGACCAATCCCGCCAGCTCGGCCTTGAGCTCGCGATAGGCCTTGATATTGCCGCGCGACGGCACCGCGACCTGCAGCAGCGCCACTTCTCGCTTGAGGCTCGGTTCGATCTCCAGCATGCGGTCGAAGGCGCGAATGCGATTGGCGAGGCCTTTGGAATAATCCAGCCGGTCCACGCCGAGCACCAGCTTGGCGCCATTGAGGCTGTCGCGCAGCCGCGTTACTTCGAGGCGACCGATCGCCTTATTGGCGCGGGACGAGAAATCATCAACGTCGATGCCGATCGGGAAGGTGGCGAGCTGGGTCAGTCCCCAATCCGACGCCACCGTGCCGTCGACGATGTTCAGTCCGAGCTCGGCCTGCAGATAATCCTCGAAATTCTGCCGGTCTTCTACGGTCTGGAAGCCGATCAGATCGTAGGCCAGCATGGCGTCGGTCAGCTCAGCATGATGCGGCACCGCCGCCATGGTGCGGCGATCCGCCCACGGCGTATGCAGGAAGAAGCCGAGCGGCCGCTCGATGCCGCGCCGGCGCATCTCCGCGCCGAGGCTCAGGAAGTGATAATCCTGTATCCAGAACACCGCTTCGGGCGTGTTGAAGCGCACCAGCGCGCGCGCCATGAACGCATTGATCTCGCGATAGGAGGCGTAATCTTCGGCGGTGACGTGAATGAGGTCGGGCCGCGAATGCAGCGCCGGCCACAGCGCCGAATTGGCGAAGCCTTCGTAATAACCGACGTAATGCTTGGCCGGCATGTCGACGGTGGCCAGCGCGCCGGTGCCGAGCGGCTCGATGCGCGCAAATGAATCCCGCGTGCCTTCGCTCGCCTGTCCACTGGAGCCGACCCAGATGGCGCCGGAATCTCGCACCATCGGCAGCAGGGCCGCGGCGAGGCCGCCCGCCAAAGGCTCATCGGGTTTTACCCGCGCCACGCGATTGGAGACGACGACTACGGTCACGAAACTACCTCCGAGCCCCACATCCAAGCCAGTGCTTCATTAACTTGCGTGAACGCCCTTGGTTCCGTATTTGTGATGCACTGCAGCGAAGCTGCTCAAAAATTAGCCGATTCCTCTGCGTGGGCTTTAAGGTTTCGCCGTGCTTTCGAGGCAAGCCGCGATTTTGTGGCCTAACTTGCGCTACGCCGGCTCACGCTTCTGCATAAGCGATGGTCGAGAGCAGGCTCACTTCGGGCCGCCGAGAGTCGAGCCGTGTGTGCTGCACAACGATCGGCACGTCGGACTCGAATACCGACGAGTAGGCGGTGTCGCGCGGAATCGGCGCGGGATCGTTGAGATCGTTGAAGCGCAGATGCAGCGTGCGCCGCGGATCGATTGTCACCGCATAAATAACCGGCTCGCGATCGGCATAGAAAACACTGATCTGCACATGCGCCGCTTGATCGCCGGCATTCAAGATGCAAGCGGTCTCATGCGACATCAGAGCCGGATCGGCGAACGAGCTTTGCGAAGGAATCCAGCCTTCGGCGATGGCCCAGCGTTTGTGGCCGAGAGGGTTCATGAGGGTTTAGCGCGCCACGCTTGAATGCGTTGAGATGGAATGGTTTAACGACGCAAATAACCCGCTGGTTCCACAATGGAACTTTATTCTCTTGGCCTCGTTGTCGGTAGCGGCGCGGGGGCGTGCGCCGACGCTACGCTATCGCGCAAACATCATCGCGGACTCTTACCAATGCGCGCCCTGACCGTTGCGCCCGGTGTCGCCAATTCTGCAAAGGTCGAAGACGTCTCTGAGCCGCCTCAATCGGACGGCGCAGTGCTGGTGCGCACGCTGGCGCTCGGTGTTTGCGGCACCGACCGCGAGATCGTCTCGGGCGCTTATGGTTGGGCGCCCCCCGGACAGAAGCGCCTGGTCATTGGCCACGAATCCTTGGGCAAAGTGCAGGAGGCGCCGGCCGGCAGCGGCTTTAAAACAGGCGATCTCGTCGTCGGCATCGTGCGCCGGCCCGATCCGGTGCCGTGTCCCTATTGCGCCGTCGGCGAATGGGACATGTGCCAGAACGGCCGCTACACCGAGCGCGGCATCAAGGAGCGCAACGGCTATGGCTCGGATCTTTTCCGCATCGAGCCGGAGTTTCTGATCAAGCTCGATCCTTCGCTTGGCATGAACGGCGTTTTGGTCGAGCCGACCAGCGTTGTCGCCAAGGCCTGGGATCAAACCGAGCGCATCGGCGCCCGCTCGCGCGGCTTCGCGCCGAAGCGCCTCCTGGTCACCGGCGCCGGCCCGATCGGCTTGCTCGCCGCCATGATCGGCGCGCAACGCGGGCTCGACGTCCATGTGCTCGATCACAACGACCGCGGCCGCAAGCGCGAGCTGGTGCGCGAGCTCGGCGGTACCTTCCATCTCGGTAGTCTTGCCGACCTTGATGCGCTCGAGCCCGATATATTGATGGAATGCACCGGCGCGACGAGCGTGGTCGGCGAGGCTTTCGGCCGCACAGCGGCCTGCGGTATCGTCTGCCTGCTCGGGGTGTCAGCGCCCGGCCACGAGGTCAAGCTCGACATCGGCGAGATCAATCGCACCATGGTGCTCGACAACGATACCCTGTTCGGCAGCGTCAACGCCAATCGCAAGCATTATCAGGACGCCGTCGATGTCCTGCAGCGCGCCGACAAACACTGGCTCGCCAAACTGATCACACGGCGCGTGCCGGTCGAAGAGTGGACGCAAGCGCTGCAGCACCAGTCGGGAGACATCAAAGTCGTCGTTGATTTTTCCTGATTGCCCATTGCGGATATAATAGCGACAGCATGTCCACCCCAATCGAAGACTATGCCCTGATCGGCGACTGCAAGAGCGCGGCGCTGGTGTCGCGCAGCGGCTCGATCGATTGGCTGTGCTGGCCGCGCTTCGACTCGGAAGCTTGTTTCGCTGCGCTCCTTGGCACGCCCGAGCATGGCCGGTGGCTGGTGACGCCGGATGATGAAGCCCGCGTCACCCGCCGCTACCGGCCCGACACGCTGATCCTCGAGACGCAGTTCGAGACTCAGGACGGCGCCGCGACGTTGATCGATTTCATGCCGTTCCGCGCCGATCATTCCGAAATTGTGCGACTTGTCGTCGGTACGCAGGGCAAGGTCAGGATGCATACCGAGCTGGTGCTGCGTTTCGGCTACGGCGCCACCGTCCCCTGGGTGACGCGACTGGAAAATGGCGCGCTGCGCGCTATCGCCGGGCCGGACATGGCGGTGCTGCGTACGCCGGTCCATCTCAGGGGCAAGGACATGACGACCGTCGGCGACTTCACCATCAGCGCAGGTGAAACCATTCCCCTGGTTCTCACCTATGCGCGCTCGCACAAGATGCTCCCGGACACGCTCGATCCGACGGCGTCCTTGGAGGGCACCGAAAAATTCTGGCAAGAATGGTCGGCGAAATGCCGGCCGGCCGGCGAGTGGTCGGCGGCGGTGAAGCGCTCGATGATCACGCTCAAGGCGCTTACTTATGCGGCGACCGGCGGCATCGTTGCGGCGCCGACGACGTCATTGCCCGAGCGGCTCGGCGGCCAGCGCAATTGGGACTACCGGTACTGCTGGCTGCGCGACGCCACGCTGACGCTGCTTGGCGCGATGCACGCCGGCTATTATGAGGAGGCGCGGGCTTGGCGCGAATGGCTTTTGCGCGCGGTCGCCGGCAGCCCCGACCAGCTGCAAATCATGTACGGCATCGGCGGCGAGCGGCGGCTCGCGGAATGGGAAGTCGATTGGCTGCCCGGCTACGAGAAATCCACGCCGGTGCGCATCGGCAACGCGGCGCACACCCAATTGCAGCTCGACGTGTTCGGCGAGATCATGGATACCTATCATCAGGCGCGGCGCGGAGGTCTCACCTCCGACGAATCCGGATGGGGGATCCAGATCGAGTTTCTCAAGCATCTCAAAAATATCTGGCGCCAGCCCGACCAGGGCATCTGGGAGATGCGCGGGCCCGCGCAGCATTTCGTTTATTCCAAGGTCATGGCTTGGGTGGCCTTCGATCGCGCGGTCAAGAGCGCGGAAACCTTCGGGCTCGAAGGTCCGGTCGACGACTGGCGGCAGCTGCGTGAGGAAATTTACGACGAGGTCTGTGAACGCGGCTTCGATAAGAAGCGCGGCTCCTTCATGCAGGCCTACGATTCCGATCAACTTGACGCCAGCTTGCTGCAAATTCCCAGCGTCGGCTTTTTGCCGGCGACGGATCCGCGCGTGGCGGGCACCATCGCGGCGATCGAACAGCGGCTTGTCCGTGACGGTTTCGTCTTGCGTTATTCGACAGAGGAGGTCGAGGATGCGCTGCCGCCGGGGGAGGGCGCGTTCCTCGCCTGCAGCTTTTGGCTGGTCGATGCCTACATCCTGCAGGAGCGCCTCGACGATGCCGAGCGGTTGTTTCGGCGCCTCGTGGCGCTGCGCAACGACGTCGGGCTGCTAAGCGAACAATACGATCCGCAGCTGAAGCGTCTGGTCGGCAATTTCCCGCAGGCCTTCTCGCACCTCGCGCTGGTCAACAGCGCCTATAACCTGACCCGCACTCGCAAGCCGCTCCATCAGCGCGCCCAGGACGAGCACGCCCCGCCGGAGCCGGCGGAGGCGCCGGCCGAGTGAGGCGCGATCGCCTCAGCTCAACAGCTCCAGCCGCCCGGTTCGCAGCTCATAGATGCCGCCAACCACGCGGATCTTGTTGTCGTCGGCGAAGGATTTCAGGATCGGGCCGGCCGATTTCAGCTTGTCGACATTGAACTTGACGTTTTCGCGGATGGCATTGGCCAACAGATCGCCCGGCTGGTTCTTGACGGCCTCGACCGCCGGCCGGATGGCGTCGACCAGCGACGGCAGGTGGCCGGGCAGCGTGGTGCCGTCCTTGATCGATTTGATGGTGGCGTCGACCGCACCGCAGGCCTCATGACCGAGTACTAGGATCAGCGGCGTGTTCAACACCTGCACGGCATATTCCAGGCTGGCGACCATCTCATCGCTGGCGAAATTGCCGGCGACGCGGCAGACGAACAGGTCGCCGCGCGCGGTATCGAAGCAATATTCCGGGGCGATGCGGGAATCGGCGCAGCTGAGAACGGCGGCGAATGGATTTTGCCCTTTGCTGAGTGCTTCGCGCTCGCTGCGGAAATCGTGCCGTTTCGTATCGCCCCTGACATAACGCGCGTTGCCTTCCATCAGCCGGTGCAGCGCGGCATCGGGTGACACGACGTTTTCCGGCTTCGGCGGCGTCTTGGGGCCGGCGGCGAAGGCCCGCGGCGCGACCGCGAGCCCGGCGGCGGCGCCGGCAGCGAGCTTGAACAGGCTCCGCCGCGCGAAATGCAAATGTTGGGCGGTGATGTCGGCACAGCGTTCGCACATAATGATCTCCTGCTGAGGGGCCGCACTGCTGAGAAGCGTGAACCTCGTGGGACTTTCGGGCGACATAAATGATTGCCGCCAGCCAAGGAATATCCCATGCGGCGTAGTTTGTCATTTGGCGCCGTTGTCCCCGCACTTGTACTGCTCGCGACGATGCTGCTCGCCACAGGCGCCGCCAAGGCGGACAACTGGCTGACCTATCAGAATGACCGCTACGGCACGACGATCGATTATCCGGATTTATTTAAAATGCAGCGGCCGCCGGACAGCGACGACGGCCGCGAATTCAAGAGCGCGGACGGTGCGGATTTCACGGTATCCGCTTCCTATTTTGCGCTCAATTTTACGATCGCGAAATACCGTGATTTCATCGTCAAGAATCTCGATCGCGGCTCCGCCATCACTTATGAGACGCGCGGCAAGGATTGGTTCGTCATTTCCGGAACGGTCGGCGACAAGAGTTTTTATGAAAAGCATCGATTGTCGCACGGCATGAACGAGGACTTTGTGATGTCCTATCCGGCGTCGACGAAGCCGACCTATGATCCAATCGTGGCGCGGATGGCGAAGTCGTTCCGGTCGGGCAAGGGGTTTCAGTCGCCCTAGAGCCGAAACCCGGCCGCTCAGCCGCGCCAATAGCGGTCTTCCCAGCTCCGCGACAATCGCATCGCCGAGAGAATAAGGCCGGCCATCGAATAGGTCTGCGGGAAATTGCCCCACAGCGCGCCGGTCTGCGGGTCGACGTCCTCGGAGAGCAGGCCATAGCGGTTGCGATGCTGCAGCGCGTCGGTGAACAGATCGCGCGCGGCCTCGCGCCGGCCGAGCGACCATAGCGCGTCGATCAGCCAGAACCGGCAGATCAAAAACGCCGTCACCGGCATGCCGAAATCGTCCTCGCTGGCGTAGCGCATCACGTGCTTCTCGCGCACCAGCTCGCGCTCCATGGCGGCAACGGTGGAAACGAAGCGCGGATCGTCGACCTCGACAACGCCGAGATCGGGCAACAGCAGCACGCTGGCGTCGAGATCGTCCGAGCCGAACGCGGCGGTGAACGCCCCACGTTTCTGATTCCAAGCGCCCTCGAGCAGCGCGGCGTGGATCGGCTCGGCCAGTCCATTCCAGTATTTGGCGCGGCCGTCGAGGCCGATCCGCGTGGCAATGGCGGCAAGCCGCTGGCAGCCGGCCCAGCACATCGCCGCCGAATGGGTGTGGATGCGCTGCCGGCCGCGATATTCCCAGATGCCCGCGTCCGGCTCGAGCGCCTTTGCAGCGGCGCGATGGCCGAGCGATTCCAGCAAATGAAACAGGCCCTCGTCGCCCGGCCGCGGCAGCCGGCGATCGAAAAACATTGGCATGGCGGCGAGGATGACGCTGCCATAGGTGTCGTTCTGCACCTGCTCGGCCGCGGCATTGCCGATCCGCACCGGGCCGTCGCCGCGATAGCCTTCCAGCTCGGGCGCGATGCGCTCGTCGATGATTGTCGTCGGCACCACGCTATAGAGCGGGCGGAGCTCCTGATCTGGCTTCCCCGCGATCGACAGCGTGAACGAGATGAACTCTTCCATGGTGCGCGTGGCGCCGATGCGGTTGAGCGCCTGCACGACGAAATAAGCATCGCGCAGCCAGCAATAGCGGTAGTCCCAGGTGCGGCCGCTATGCGGAGACTCTGGAATCGAGGTGGTGTGCGCGGCGATGATGCCGCCGGTCTCGTCGAAATTGGAGAGCTTTAAGGTAATGGCGGCGCGGATGATCGCTTCCTGCCAATCGTAGGAGATCGACAGCCGGCGCACCCATTCCATCCAGTAGTCGTGGGTGCGCTCGAGGAAATCGCGGCAGGTTTTCTGCAAGTCGCCGGTGAACGGCTCGTCGGGACCGAACACCAGATGCAGCGGCCGCGTCAGCACGAACGGCGCTTCGCCGTCGATCATCGACAGCGGCGCGTCGGTGGTCAGACGAACGGCGGTGCCGTCGCCGGCATAGCGGATATGGTTGCTGCCGAGCGAACGATGCGTAATCGGCTTGCCGTAGTCGTAAGTCGGCCGCATCCGCACCACGATGCGCGGCAAGCCGGCAATCGGCTCGACGAGGCGAAACAGCTGCGGCGGGCGGAACACTCGGCCGAACTGGCGAAAGCGCGGCGCGAAATCGGTGATCTTGACCTTGCCGCCGTGCCGGTCGGTAAGCACGGTGCAAATGATCGCGCTGTTGCGGACATATTCGGACTGATAGTCCACCATGTCCTCAAGCACGATGTCGGAGAAACCCTTCTCCTGGCGTCCCGACACCAGCCGGCAGAAAATTGGGTCGCCGTCGAAGCGCGGATAGCACCACCACACGATCCGCGAGCACGGATCGATCAACGCGGCGAGCCGGCCGTTGCCGATGATGCCGAGATCGAGCCCATGATCGATCGAGCCGCGCGGCTCCGGCGCTGCGCCGCGTTTTGCGGCGCCGACGCGGCCGTCGCCGACCGCGATATCGACCCGATGTTCGTTCATTGCGCCGTGCTCTGGGCCTTATTTGCAATGCGCGCAAGCCAGGCGCGGACCGATTCGGGTTTGTCGAAATGGCCGTTGACGTTTGGCACCACGCGGCCGACGGAGAAGCCCAAGCCGCCGAATTGCGAGATGATGCCGAATACCGGCTCGTCGGTGGTGTCGTCGCCGATGAAGATTGGATTGCGGTCCGCAAACGGTGCGTGTTTCATCAATTCGCAGACCGCATTCGCCTTGCTGATGCCGGTCGGCTTGACCTCGACGACGAGCTTGCCGGGCAGGATTTCGACCGTGCCCGGCGGCTGCACGGCGCAAATTTTGGCGACGGCGGCGCGCACGGCATCGCCGCTCTCGGGCGCCAGCCGATAATGCAGCGCCAGCGAATAGCCTTTGTCCTCGGCAAGGATGCCCGGTCCGAGCTCGGCGATGCCGGCGAGTTGACGCTTCAACGCGGCATTCAACTGCTTTGCCCGCAACACCGGCGGGGCGTTCGGCAGGGGGCGCAATTCCGCGCCATGGCCGCCGATGGCGGCAAGCTCCAACGGCGAAAAGATCAAGTCGATGTCATGAAGCGGCCGGCCCGAGACCAGCGCCAAGGCGCCGCCGGTTAACGCTTCGAGCCGCGCCAGCGTCTGCCGCAGCCCGGTCGGCACCCAAACCTGTTGCGGCGACGGGGCCAGATCGAGGATCGTGCCGTCGATGTCGAGCAAAATCGCGCATTTGCGCAAATCCGGAACGAGCGTCGTGTCCGCGCGCTCCATGTCGAGATCGGAGATTTCCATCTGCCCAAAGCCCATCTGCGCAAAGCCCATTGCTGTCAAATCCGATATCTGAGTTCTCAATCGACGAATGCAAGCGGCTTGGCCACCGTTTCTAGCGACTTGCGCTCGGCCGCTACGCCCCACAACGCCTCGGCCGCCGCCGCGCCGATCATCAGGACCGACCCGACGAGATAGCCGACGGCGACGCTGCCCCGCGAACCGGTATCGATCAGCATGCCAAACAGGATCGGGCCGGCAATGCCGCCGGCCGCCGTGCCGATCGCGTAAAAGAACGCGATCGCCAGCGCGCGGATCTCGAGCGGGAAAATCTCGCTCACCGTCAGATAGGCCGAGCTCGCCGCCGCCGAAGCGAAGAAGAACACGGTCATCCAAGCGATCGTCAGGGTCTGCGCGGTGAGGAGATCGCGGCTGAACAGATCGGCGGTGACGGCGAGCAGCAATCCGGAGATCGCATAGGTCGAGGCGATCATCGTCTTGCGACCGACCGTGTCGAACAGCCGGCCGAGCAGTATAGGGCCGAGCACATTGCCCGCGGCGAACGGCAAGATGTACCAGCCGACGCGATCCGCCGGCGTGTGATAGAAATCGGTCAGGATAAGCGCGTAGGTGAAGAAGATCGCGTTGTAGAAGAACGCCTGCGCCGCCATCAGGCTCAAACCCACCAGCGTGCGTTGGCGGTAGGTCTCAAACAGCACACGTGCGACTTCGGCAAGCGGCGTGTGGTCGCGCATGCGCAGCCGGATCTTTTGCTGTGGTGTCGCAGCTCCGTTATGGCCGAATTGCGCTTCGATGCCGCGCACGACTGCATCGGCCGCTTGCGGCATGCCGTGCGTCACCAGCCAGCGCGGGCTTTCCGGAATCCAAAGTCGCATCACGAGAATCACGAGTCCGATTGTAGCCCCGATCAGGAAAGCGAGCCGCCAGCCGATCGCCGGATTGATGAGCGCGGGGTTGAGCAATACCAGGGAACCGCCCGCACCGATGGCCGCGCCGACCCAAAAACTGCCGTTGATCAAAAGGTCGGTCCAGCCGCGGAACCGCGCCGGAATAAGCTCCTGGATTGTCGAATTGATGGCAGTGTACTCGCCGCCGATGCCGGCGCCGGTGAGAATACGGAATAAAATGAAGCTCCAGGCATCCCAGGAAAAACCGGTAGCGGCGGTCGCCAGCAAATAGACGGCAAGCGTGACGGTGAATAATTTTTTGCGCCCGAGGCGGTCGGTCAGCCAGCCGAAAAAGAAGGCACCGCCGACCGCGCCGCACAGGTAACAGCTGCCGGCAAGCCCGACCTGCGCATTGCTCAAGCCTAAGGCGGCCGGTTCCTTAAGCTCGGCCGAAAGCGCGCCAGCCAGCGTTACTTCGAGGCCGTCGAGAATCCAGGTGATGCCAAGCGCCACGATGACGAGGATGTGAAATCGTCCGAATGGCAAGGCGTCGAGGCGCGCCGGGATGTCGGTTTCGACGATGTCGCCCGATCGGGGCTCGGCGACGCCGTGCGGCGCCTCGGTTCCCAACGGTTGCAGCGGACGAGCCGGAGCAATCTGAAGATTGAAAAGGCGCTGTGGAAATACGTCGCCTGCGCATGAAATCATATCGCAATGCCGCCGGCCCGAGCTCTTCAAAACCAACGCATTGATGGGGCGGGTGTTCCGGCCCGCGGTTCCGGTCCGGAACTCTACCGGTTTTGCCCAGCGTTGCCAGTATAGGAGATTCTCCAGACTGTGCCGCTCGCATCCTCGGAGATGAGCAGCGCGCCGTCCTTGGCTACCGTCACGCCGACGGGGCGGCCCCAGACTTCCGAGTCGTTAATTACGAAGCCGGTGACGAAATCGTCGTATTCGCCGGTCGGTACGCCGTTGTGCACGATGACGCGGATGATCTTGTAGCCGGTGCGCTTTGACCTGTTCCAGGACCCATGTTCGGCAGCGAAGGCGTCGCCGCGGTAGTCCGCCGGAAACTGCGTGCCATCATAAAATGTCATGCCGAGCGACGCCGACTGCGGCTGGATCAGCACGTCGGGGACGGTGATTTTGTCCTTAAGGTCGGGGCGTTCGCCGCGATGCCGCGGGTCCTCATTGGCGCCGATATAGTACCAGGGCCAGCCGTAGAATGCGCCTTGGCGCACGCGCGTGATGTAGTCGGGCGGCACGTTGTCGCCGAGTCCGTCGCGCTCGTTGGTCGAGCACCACACAGTGTCCGTCGACGGCGCCATGGCCATGCCGACGCAATTGCGGATGCCCGTTGCAAAAATGCGCTTGTTCTTGCCGTCGGGGTCGAAGGCGAGAACGTCGGCGCGTCCGGCTTCGCGGCCCCAGGTGGCGCCGAGCGGATGATCTTCGGCGAAACGTTGCAGTTCGTCACCGCTCGATTTGTCCATGTCCTCGGCGACATTGGAGCCGGAGCCGACCGACACGTACATCGTTTTCCCATCCGGCGAGAATACGACGTCGCGGGTGTGATGGCCGCCGACCGGCAGATGCGGCACGACGGTCTCAGCGGCCCCGCGCGCAGCCGTGTCACCGTTGCGATAGGGAAAACGGACGACAGCATCGGTGTCGCCGACATAGATCCATTGCGGTTCGGGTCCGGCCGGATAAAACGCGATGCCGAAAGGATAAGTCAGCCCGGACGCGAAGACCGAGGCTTGCGGAACAGCGCCGCCATTGGCCCGCAACACGCGGATGCGCCCCGCCTCGCTTTCAGCGACGAAGATATCGCCGTCCGGCGCGGTGCGGACAATGCGCGGTCCCGACAATCCCGAAGCAAATAGGTTGACTTCAAAGCCGTTTGGGACGATTGGCTTTTCGTCGGTCCGCTGCACTGTTCTGACGGCATTGCGCGCGGATTTGGCGAGGTCAGGCGCCGGTAAATCTTGCGGCCTGATCAACCGTCGCGTCCCCGGGCGGTCGGCGTGCCAATCGCCAAACGCGGCCGCACCTTCGAGCAGGCCGGCGTCCGTTTGCGCAAGCAACGGGACGGCGGCGACTGAGGCTATTGCTGCGGCGGAAATTGCGATGATTGTACAGAACGGGCGGCGCATAGGATGCTCCTCGCAAAGCCCGCAGAGTGAACAAGCCGCGGCTGCTGCAGTTCCAGAAGCAATCGATCTGGCGACGGCCCTGCGTGAACGCAAGGACCGCCGGCGCGGCGCCGGCTCGACGGACGCCGTGGCGGGACACAATGTCTCGGCCGCCTCCGGTCTGGAAATTAACCCTGCAGTTCGACTGTTCCTATCCGGCGCTCGGCCCGTTCTACATTCCATCGGTTCGACCGGTGACCGTCTTGATCGCTAGAATCGCGACCCAACTCGAAATCCCGCGACGGCTGCGCGCCGTCGTCCGGGCGCGGGAATCGAGTCTGGTCGCGCTGGCGGCTTTGGTCGGCGTGATTGCCGGCATCGTCGTTGCCGGCATGGGCATATCCGTCGAATTGCTGCACGAATTGTTTTTCAATCTCCAGCATGGCGAGCGTCTGTCGGCGCGGCTCACGCTCAATCCCTATCTCGCCGTCTGCGTGCCGCTTGCGGGAGGCATGGTCATGGGCGCGGCCAGCGAAATCATCAGTCGCTGGCGGCCGGAGCGGGAAATCGATCCGATCGAAGCCAATGCGCTGCATGGCGGCCGGATGTCGCTCCTTGGCAGCATCATCGTTGCGGCGCAGACCGTGTGGTCGAGCGGGGTAGGCGCATCGGTCGGCCTCGAGGCCGGCTACACGCAATTTGCGAGCGGCATCGCTTCGCGCATCGGCAATGCGTTTCGGCTGCGCCGCGGCGACCTGCGCATCCTGGTCGGCTGCGGCGCCGCCGCCGGCATTGCCGGCGCCTTCGGGGCACCGCTCGCCGGCGCCTTTTACGGCTTCGAGCTGATCATCGGCAGCTATTCGCCAAACGGTCTGGCGCCGGTCGGGATCGCGTCGCTGATGGGCTATCTGGTCGCGCGGCAACTCGAGCCGGCCGAGCTCGGTGTGGTCGGTCCCGAGAAGATGACCATCGCCGGTCACGATATCGTGCTTGCCGCCACGCTCGGACTGCTGGCTGCGGTGCTCGGAATCATTCTGATGCGGGGCGTGGCGATCAGCGAAAACATGTTCGCGCGGCTCAAGCTGCGCCCCTTCTTGCGCACCAGTTTCGGTGGTCTCGTTGTCGGGCTGATGGCGATAATATCGCCGCAGATCATGTCGTCGGGCCACGGCGCATTACGCGTCGCCGGCATGCTCGATCTGTCGCTGCGCACCGTCGCGGCGGTGTTCGTGCTCAAGATCCTGGCGTCGATCGCCTCGCTCGGCTCCGGCTTTCGTGGCGGGTTGTTCTTCTCTTCGCTTCTGATCGGCGCGCTCGGGGGGCATCTGCTCGCCGTCGGCCTGACCATGATCTGGCCGACGGTCTATTTCGATCCCAACGCCTATTCTGTGATCGGCATGAGCGCGCTGTCGGCTTCGGTGATCGGCGGCCCGTTGACGATGACCTTCATCGCGCTGGAGACCACCGGCGATCTCTGGCTGACCACGGCGGTGCTCATTGCGGTGATCATCGCCGCGCAAGTAACACGCGAAGTATTCGGCTATTCCTTCGCTACCTGGCGCTTCCATCTGCGCGGCGAGACCATCCGGAGCGCCGCCGATATCGGCTGGATGCGCGAGCTCACTGTCGAGAAGATGATGCGCCCGGATGTGCAGACGGTGAACGCATCGTCGACCGTCGCCGCGTTCCGCGAGACGTTCCCGCTGAGCTCGACCGCCTATGTGATCGCTGTCGATGAAGCCGATCGCTATGTCGGGCTGGTCCTGGTGGCGGACGCCCATGCGGCCGAATCCGCCGACAAGTCGATCAAGGAGCTGCTCCAGCACCCCGACGACATGCTGCTGCCGGGCATGGCGGTGAAAGAGGCCGTGCTCGCGTTCGACCGTGCCGAATCCGAAGCGCTGGCGGTGGTCGATTCCTATCTCGACCGCCGCGTCGTCGGCATCCTCAGCGAAGCCTATGTGCTGCGCCGCTACTCGGCCGCGCTCGAAGGGCGCCGCCGCGACCTGGTCGGCGAGGAATAGGCCCTCATACCACGGCCCCCACCTGTGCAATTGCGAAGAATGCGATAAACTAGAACCGGTCGGGTGCCTGAAGCGACCAAGGACGGCAGGGGAGGCGTGGATGGGTAGGATATTTGGACGACAAGCGTCTATCTTGTTGGTTCTGTCGCTATTGCTGGGCGGCATGGGCACCGCGGCGGCGCAGACAATGAGCTATGCCGACGCGGTCGACCAATTGGCCGCCGCATGCCGCGGCGATTTGGCGAAATATTGCGCGAACGTCGAGCTCGGCAATGGCCGGCTGCGGGCCTGCCTCGATGCGCACCAGAACGTGGTGTCGCCGCGCTGCCAGCAGACCCGTGCCATGGTCTATGCGTCGATTTCCCGGCGCGCCGCGGCGCAGCGCGACATTGGTCAGATCTGCGACGCGGATATCGAGCGATTGTGCGGCACATCGCACGCCGACGCACACCTCGTGGAATGCCTGCTGAGCGTTGCGCCGACCGCGATGAGTCCGGCCTGCAACCAGGCCTTCACCGATACCGGCTGGCGCACGGAAAGGGCTCAGCAATGATCAGGCAACAGATCTACGCCGTCGCCGCGCTGATTCTGGCGGTCGCGGCGACGGTGGTTGCGGCCGATACGCGGCTCAATTCAGGCCAGATCGCCACCAGTCTGGCGGCCGTCAGCAATAGCGGGGGGCTCGACCTCACGGCCGCCCAGATGAAACAAGCGGTGTTGGACAATATCCGCAACTATCCGGGGGCACTGCCGCCCCGCCCATTAAGTTTTCCGCAGCTCGCCAACCTGGCCCAGTTCACCGTCGAGATTAACTTCAATTTCAATTCCGCGGTGATCCGGCCGGAATCCTACCGCGACGTCGGCGCCATCGCCGATGCGCTGCATAATCCGATTCTGCTCGGTTACGGATTTCTGGTCATCGGCCACACCGACTCGGTCGGCGGCCGCATGTATAATGTGGGCTTGAGCCAACGCCGCGCCGAGGCCATCGTCGCCGCGCTGGTGAATCCGTTCGGGATCAATCCCGCCATTCTGCAGCCGGTCGGCATGGGCGAAGAGCAGTTGCGCGATCCGGCGCACCCGACGTCGGGCGTCAACCGCCGCGTTCAGCTCATCAATGTCGGCAAGAAATTCTGCTTCGGCCGCTCCGGCGAGCAATTCCTCTGCCAGTGAAGCGCGAATAACGTGAATCGGCCGCCAATTTACGGGCGCAAATACGCGTAACCCCGTGCCTGCAATTCCGCGAGTTTCACCACGCCGCCTTTTTCGGCGACGGTGAAGCCTGGCAACAAATCCTTCAGCGTGACGTGTTGCCCTGCCATGGTGTGGATGCAGGCATTCAGTCCGAGCCCTGTTTTCCGCAAATCTTCGACATCGTGCGCGGTAGCCGGCGCGGCTTCCTCGATGTGAAACGCTTTGAGCGCCGGGCCGTGAACCACGAGCGCGATCGTTACGTGCTCCGGTCCGCCCATGCCGTCAAAATGGTTGCGGATATTGCCGAGCACGAAGCTGACTTTGTCGAGATCGGACAGGTGATAGACCACCTTGGCGGCGTCCGGCGTTGCGGCACGGGCCGGCTGCACGAAGTCCGCCATCGGCATGATGGCGAAAGCGAGCTGAAGCAGATTGCGTCGGCGCATAGGGTCCTCCATCGCAGCCCGATCGCTTTTAACGCTTTCGGCGCATCGCCGCCAATTCCTTGCGGTCGGCGACCAGCGAAGCGCATTCGTTTAGACCAGTGCGGTCGAGCCGGAACACTTTGTCGTCCGCGCCGACTTGCAATGCGCCGACCGCCTCTGCGTCGGGAGCGTTGCTTTTCCAGATGCGGATGCGATCGAGCTTGAGGATGATCGCATTGTCGCTGTTGGCGAGCGCGACATTGACTCCGCCGCCGTCGCAATCGACGTCGCATTCGAAATCGATGCCGGCGGGCTTGGTTACCCGGTCCTCGGGTGAGATATCGGAATTGTCCGGATCCTTGATGGTCGGCGCGTGGCCGCAATTGCCGCTGGAATCGAAATTGCCTGGGCGATCGCGAAAGGCGACTCCGATCCGGAATGCATATTGGAAATTTGGAAAGTCCGGATCCTTCTCGGTGCTGATCAGGAGCTTCATCACGCTGACCTTCTGCAATGGATGTTGCGCCATGTGCTCGGCATCGTAATGGCGCGCGAAACAGGCATAGGCTTTCGGGTTCGGAACGCTTCCCGCGAACATGCGCTGGGCGAAATCGGCGTCGAGTTTCTGATCGTCGGCCAAGGCCGTGGTCGGCGCCAAGGCTGCCGCCGCGGCTAGCAGCCCGGCGAGCATTGCGGTAGCACCCAGCCAAGCCATGTCACCCTCATCCGATCGCTATACATTATAGTTAATCGCCGCAATTAGTCGCCGCCGCTATCGCCGGCGTTCAAACTTCCGCTCGCGCGATGCGATCCCGATGGACCGCATGGGCTGCCGCGATACAATGGGCGCTAAGGCGACGGGAGTGAAGTGCATGGACGAGCGGACAATGGTGGATTGCGTCGCCAACGCGCGGGCTCTGGCTTCCGTCCTTGCGGCGGCGGCGCCGCGTATCGAGTCAGGGCGCGAATTGCCGCCGGATCTGGTCGGCGCGCTGCACGAGGCGCGCATGTTCCGCATGCTGGTGCCGCGTTCGCTCGGTGGCGAGGAGATTTCCCCGGTCGCCTTTGTGCAAGCCATCGAGGAACTCGCCAAGGCCGATGCCTCGACGGCGTGGTGCATCGCGCAGACCTCCGTCTGCTCGACGATCTCCAAGAGCATGCCGCGGCAAACCGCCGAGGAGATTTTCACGAACAACCCGCGCGGCGTGCTGGCCTGGGGCGCCTCGACCCACAACAATGCCAAGGCCGTTGCCGAAAAGGGCGGCTACCGGGTCACCGGCGTCTGGCCGTTTGCCAGCGGCAGCCGGCACGCCACCTGGCTCGCCGCCCATTGCTTTATCGTCGAGCCGAACGGCGAGCCGCGCCGCGATGCCGACGGCAATCCGGTGCAAAAGACCTTGGTGGTGCCGCGCGAGCGCGCGGCGATCAACGACGTCTGGCATGTGATCGGCCTCAAAGGGACCGGCAGCGACAGTTATGCCTTCACCGATGAATTCGTGCCGGAGCAGCGCGCCATCGCCTATCATGCGATGGACCCGGCCGAATGGCGCGAGCGCGGCCCCCTTTATTCCTTCAGCATCTACCAGCTGTTCGGCTCGACCTTTCCCGCCATAGGTCTCGGCATCGCGCGCGCCATGCTCGATGCCTTCATCGAATTGGCGCGCACCAAGGTGGCCGGCAGCGGATCGGCGCCGCTGCGCGACAATGCGGTGGTGCAATCGCAGGTCGGCGTCGCGCAATGCCAGCTCGCCGCCGCGCGGACATTCTTCCTCGCCGCGTGGGAGGATATCTGGCAGGGGGCGGTAAGCGGAACGGTGTCGCTTGAGCAGCGCTTACGCCTGCGCATGGCATCGATCCACGCCAGCCAGCAGGCCAGGCAAATAGTCGAGACCGTCTACCTTGCCGCCGGGGCCACAGCGGTTTTCGCCAGCAATCCGTTCGAACGCCGCTTTCGCGACATGCATGCGGTGTCGCAGCAGGCGCAGTCGCAATTCGCGATCTTCGAGGCGATCGGCCGTTATTTCCTCGGGCTGGGCGCGAACCCGCGCCTGTTCTGATCGCCTTTTGAGGTTGCTGGCGCGCGCCTCGCCGCTCGTTTATGAACCTGAAAACCCAGGACCAGAGCCATGTTTTTTGAAGAGCGCGTTGCCGAGCTGATGCGCAAAATGCTGCGCAAGAAGCTTTATGTGCTGATCTCGACGCCGGTCGTGCCGCCGGAAAAGCTCAAGCCGTTCCTGATGGCGCATCTGGAATACATGATCGGACTCGAGCAGCGCGGCCTCGTTTTCGCGTCCGGGCCGCTGGCGGACGGCGAGGGGCCGCCGAGCGGACACGGTCTGACCGTGTTACGGGCGAAGAGCGCCGCCGAAGCCCGCGCGCTGGCCGAAGCCGACCCGTTCTTTATAAACGGGTTGCGCACTTTTGAGTTGAAAGAATGGACGATCATGGAGGGAACGCTTGGCCTCTCCGTCAATCTCTCCGATCAATCGATCGAGGTGACATGACAATCCGAGCCCTTTCGCGCTAACGTAGCGAATAAACAAAAGAAGAGTTGAGGACGCGTCCATGGAAACCATAGGTTTTGTCGGTGTCGGCAAGATCGGCATGCCGATCTCCGAGAACCTGATCAAGAGCGGCCACCGGGTGGTCGGCTTCCGCCGCTCTTCGCTTGCCGAATTCGAAAAGATCGGCGGTGTGCCGGTGCACTCGGCTGCCGAGGTCGGCGCCCAGGCCGATGTCGTCTTATCTTGCCTGCCGTCGACCGCGGCGCTGGACGAGGTGATTCACGGCCCGCACGGGCTTATCCATTCGGCACGGCCGGGGCAGATCGTGGTCGAGCTCGGCTCGCATCCGGTACTCGACAAGCAGCGCCAGATCGCGCCGCTCAAGGAAAAGGGCGCCTTTTTCATCGACGGTGAAGTCTCCGGCACGCCGGGCATGGTGTCGGCCCGCAAGGGCGTGATCTATCTGGCCGGCGATGCCGACGCCTGCAAGAAGATCGAACCCGTGGTCGCAGGTTTCGCCGATACCTGCCTCTATTTCGGCGAGTTCGGCGCCGCGAGCCGCGTCAAGCTGGTCAATAATCTTCTGGTCGCCATCAACATCGCGGCGACGGCGGAGGCGATGACGCTGGGGCTGAAGGCCGGCGTCGACGTGCCGCTGATGATCAAGGCGATCGCCACCGGCAGCGGCGGCTCGACCCAGTTCGGCATTCGCGCGCCGTGGATGGCGGAACGCCGCTTCCAGCCGGTGCAAGGCGGCGTGCCGAGCCTGCAGCATTATTTCGACATGCTCAAGGATTTCGCCGACCACGTCGGCGTGGCGACGCCGCTTTTGGATTGCGTCGTGCCCCTGTACCAGCGCTTCATGGACATGGGCCTCGGCGACAACGACGTCGCCGCCATGGTCGACGTCATCGGCTCGCTGCCGCACGCCAAAACGCCATAACAACAGGAGAGTTCGTATGATCCGCGTCAGCAAGATCGCGCATGCCAGCTACGAGACGCCCGATCTTGATCAGCAGACCGAATATTACACCGAGATTTTGGGACTGACGCTCGCCGTCAAGGAGAAGGACGCCGTTTTTCTCGCCTCGACCGTCGACCACCACTCGGTGGCGTTGCGCAAAGGTCCGCAGGCGCAATGCGCGCGCGTCGGCTTTCAGATCGCGCCCGACGGCGATCTTGGCGAGTTCGAAAAGCAGGTCGCAAGCCACGGCATCAAGACTGAACGCCGCAAGGACCCCGAGCCGTCGATCTCCGACATGCTGGTGTTCGCCGATCCGAAAGGCACCGTCATGGAGGTGTTCAAGCGCGACGCCTTCGCGCATCAGAAATTCCAGTCCAAAGGCATCGTGCCGTTCAAGCTCGGCCACGTCGCCTTCCACGTCACCGACGTCAAGAATGTCACCAAGTTCTATTGCGACGTGCTCGGCTTTCGCGAATCCGACTGGATGGGCGACTTCTTCTCGTTCCTGCGCTGCGGGCCCGACCACCACACCATCAACCTGATGCAGACCGGCTCGAATCGGCATTTCCACACCGCGTTCGAGCTGCGCGACTGGGGCCACATGCAGACGGCGTGCGATTTCCTGTCGCTCAAAGGCTACAAATTGCTGTGGGGGCCGGGCCGCCACGGCATCGGCCACAATCTGTTCGCCTATCATCGCGCGCCGAACGGGCTGATCACCGAGACTTTCGCCGAGCTCGACCGCATGAACGAGGAGCTCGGCTATTTCGAGCCGCGGCCCTGGCACCGCGACAATCCGCAGCGGCCGAAAGTGTGGGCCAAGGACCCGTCAGCCTCCAATCTGTGGGGTATTATGCCGACCGACGAGATGCATCACTGACGCCGGACGGCGCAGCCCCCTGGGGAGGAAAAAATGAAAATCCGGTTTCGCGCGGCGGCGGCGCTCGCCTGTCTTGCCACGGCACTGACGGCAAACGGCGCCGCGCGGGCGGACAATTATCCGTCGCGCACCATTACCATCATCGTGCCGGCGTCGCCCGGCGGCGTGACCGACATGCTCGGGCGCATCCTGGCGCAGCACATGATCACCGATTGGGGTGCCCAGGCGGTGGTCGAGAACAAGCCCGGCGCCAACAATCAGATCGCGGCGGAATATGTCACGCACCAGCCGGGCGACGGCTATACGCTGTTCATCGGTCCGGAGACCACCTTCGTCGTCAATCCCACGCTTTATCCGCATCTGGCCTACGATCCGGTGAAGGGATTCACGCCGATCACCGGGCTGGTTCAGATCAATCATGCGCTGATCCTCAATCCGGCGGTGCCAGCCAACAGCGTCAAGGAATTGATTGCTCTCGATAAGGCAAAACCCGGTCAGCTCAACTACGGCACGTTCGGCGTCGGCTCGAGCGGCCATCTCAACATGGAAATGTTCAAATCCATGACCGGGACGAAATTCGTCGCCGTGCATTACAAAGGCGCGGCGCCGGCCATGCAGGACGTGCTTGCCGATCATATCCAGCTGATGTTCGTGTCCGTCGGCAGCGCCCTGCCGCAGGTCAAAGGCGGTGGCTTGAAAATGATCGGCATCGGCGCGCCCAAACGCATGGCGCTGTTGCCCGATGTTCCGGCGATCGCCGAGACGGTGCCGGGCTTTACCGCGGTGTCGTGGTTCGCGCTCTACGGCCCGCCCGACATGCCGAGCGAAGTGGTCGCCAAGATTAACAGCGAAGTGCAGAAGATCTTCTCCGATCCGGACGTGCAGAAGAACTTCCTCGACAAGCAATATTTCGAATCGATCGCCGGTTCACCCAAGGAGCTGAGCGAGCGGCTGCGCACCGAAGAGCCGAAGTGGCACAAGCTGATCACCGAAGCGCACATCAAAGTGGAATGAGATGGCGATTGGAAACGGCATGATTCGCCGTATTGCCGGATCGTGCCGTCGTTCGCCGCCTTGACTTGCCGGGGGTTTGAAAAGCCGCCAATATCGTTTTTCAGGTCCCGGCAAATCGCGGTTTCTGTCGTGACCGAACCGCCGCCCGGCGGTTCGAAAGGAATTCCGGCAGCCGATCGATGTTGCTCAGGCGTTTGATGGATTTTGCGTGGGTGCAGCGCATGCTCGGCGTGGCGGCCGCCGAATATTTGCGCTTCGTCTGGAACACCTGCGAGTTCGGCATCGATCCCCCGGACATTTACACACGGGTGCGCCTGGAGCTGCCGGTGATCGTCGCCATGTGGCACGGCCAGCATTTCATGATGCCGTTCTTCAAGCGCAAGGAGCATTTGGTCAAGGTGCTGATCTCGCGTCACCGCGACGGCGAGATCAACGCGGTGGCCGCAAGCCGCCTCGGCGTCGAGCCGATCCGCGGCTCCGGAACGAGCGGCCGCGATTTTCTGCGCAAGGGCGGCGTCGCCGGCTTCAAGCAGATGCTGGACGCGCTTGGCCGCGGCTACAATGTCGCGCTCACCGCCGACATTCCCAAGATTTCGCGCGTTGCCGGCCGCGGCATCGTGCAGCTCGCCCGAACGTCGGGGCGGCCGATCTATCCGGTCGCGGTAGCGACCAGCCGCTACGTCGAGCTTAAATCCCGGGACCGCTCCGTGCTCAATCTGCCGTTCGGCCGTTTCGCCATCGCCGTCGGCGAGCCGATCCGCGTCGCGGCGGCCGCCGGCGATGCGGCGCTCGAAGAGGCGCGTCGCCTCGTCGAATCGCGGCTGAACGCCACCACCGAGCGCGCCTATGCCGTCGCCGAAGGCCGCGCCAAGGATTTTGTCTGGAGCCGCCGCCACATTGGCGGCACGCAGGTCGCTTAAACAAAAACGGACGCGGTCTCGCGTCGCCTCTTCCGAACGGGGGAGGAAAGTTACGAGTGTCGGAGGAAACTGCAACGATGCGCATCATCACCCTTGAAGAACACTTTGCCACGCCGGGCTTTCTCGACGGTCCGGGCCAGGATCTGAAAAACGCCGCGCTGAAATTCGAGGGCCGCGCCACCCGGCTGATCGAGCAGCTCACCGATATTGCCGACAAGCGCATCGCGGCGATGGACGCCGCCGGCATCGACATGCAGGTGCTGTCGCTCACTTCGCCCGGCACCGAGCAGCTCGACGCCGCCGACGCCGTCGCGCTCAGCCGCGAAGTCAACGACTTCCTCGCCGCCGGGGTGAAAAAGAACCCGAAGCGCTTCGCCGGCTTCGCCACGCTGCCGACCGCGGCGCCGGACAAGGCCGCCGCCGAGCTCGAAAGCCGCATGAAATCTGGCGACTTCGTCGGCGCCGTCATCAACGGCCACAACCGCGGCCGCTACCTCGACGACAAATTCTTCTGGCCGATCCTGGAAAGCGCCGAAGCGCTCAACGCGCCGATCCACATCCATCCGACGCGGCCGCCGCAGCCGGTGGTCGACGCCTATTACTCCGGCTTCTCGCCGCTCCTGATCGACATGTTCGCAAGCCCGGGCTGGGGCTGGCACATCGAGACCGCGGTGCACGTCATCCGCGTCGTGCTCGGCGGCACTTTCGACCGCTTTCCCAAATTGCAGCTCGTCATCGGCCATCTGGGCGAAGGTCTGATGTCGATGTTCCAGCGGCTCGAGGTCATGACGCCGGCGATGACGAAATTGAAAAAGCCGGTCACCTCCTATCTGCGCGAGAACGTGCACTACACCTTCAGCGGCTTTAACTTCCCGGCGACCTTCCTCGATCTCCTTCTGGAAGTCGGCGTCGACCGCATCATGTTCTCGGCCGATTTCCCTATCAGTCGATGGCGCAGGCCAAGGCGTTCCTGGAGCAGATCCCGGTGTCCGCCGCAGACCGCGAGCGCATCGCCCACGGCAACGCGGAGAAGCTTCTTGGGCTGTGAAATGTAGGATG
>Ga0182024_10004136_pt1 | contig 33743 bp, 34 predicted proteins | sample P32metaG_FD_120480 | JGI IMG/M metagenome (GOLD analysis project Ga0182024, IMG submission 120480) | Permafrost microbial communities from Stordalen Mire, Sweden - P3-2 metaG (Illumina Assembly) | ecosystem: Environmental > Terrestrial > Soil > Wetlands > Permafrost | place: Sweden: Stordalen... | reverse complement strand
TCGGCATGGGCATTCCAGGGCTTCTGGCGCTAGCTATTAAATCGACAGCGTAGCGTAGATCGATCATTTGCCCCGCAACCCGACCGGCGTCAGTTGTGGCTTCCCGAAGCGGCTTTGCGGCGATGTCGCTTTCGGCGCTTTCGTCACGCCTGTTGCCGCCAATCTCATGCTCACGGTGCTGCGCGTACTTATCGAATGGGGCATCCCGCGCAGCTACCGCGACGACAATCCGACCGTCGGCTTGCGGCGCCTCGTGATTGAAGAAAGCGGCGCACAGCCGTGGTCTGAGGAAGCCTACAGGTTTGTCATCGATAAGGCCCCGGCGAACCTTCGCCGGATGGCCTTCCTGGGCCGCGCAACAGGCCAGCGAGCGAGCGACCTCGTGCGCATGCGCCCGGCCGACTTGGCTGACGACGGCATCAATGTCCGCATCGGCAAGCGCCGCGACAAGCCGCACTTTGTCCCGCTCACGAAGGCTCAGATGAAGGAGATAAGGTCGTGGGGGGTGCGCGATCTCGACTTCTTCCTCACCTCGGCGTCTGGCAGGCGATGCACGGCGCTCTATCTCAGCCAGCTCTGGGCCATCTGGCGCGACGGGCCGGAAGCAGCACCCCTCAAAGGCGCAAAGCTGACCGTGCACGGGTTACGCGCCACTGCCGTTGCCGACCGGCGCCGCGCTGGCACCGAGGACGGCGCCATTGCCGACGAGATCGGCATGTCGGCGGGCATGGTGACGCGCTACGTGCGTTTTGCCGACAAGGCGGCGTCGGCGCGCGCCAGTCGCGACCGCCGAGAACAAGCAGAGACCAGATTTGAAAACTCCGTCACACCATTGAAAACTGACGGGCGCTAAGTCCATGAAAAGGCATGCGTTTCAAAAATCGAGTTTAACGAGCCATTAACATCGCGCGCCTAGGTTCGCTTCGGCCCGTCAGGCGACAGAACATAATGGCGTTAGCTGAGCGAATACCGAGTTTGCGGGCGCTGAACCAGGACCGCCGCCGCCATCAGCGCGTCAAGGTCAATCTGCTCGGCCGCTATATGCTGCCGGATCGCCGCGAATTTCCCTGCCAGGTCATCAATATGTCGCCCGGCGGCATGGCGATGATCGCTCCGGTGTCCGGCGGACCGGGCGATCGCATCATCGCCTATGTCGATCACCTCGGCCGGCTCGAAGGCCAGATCGCCCGCGTCTTTGAAAATGGCTTCGCGATGACCATTTCGGCCACCGCCCGTAAACGCGACAAGCTTGCGGCGCAGCTTACCTGGCTCGCCAATCGCAATATTCTCGACCTGCCGGAAGACCGCCGCCACGGCCGTATCGTGCCGCGCAATCCGGTCGGCCGCCTGATCCTGCCGAACGGCGTCAATCTGACCTGCCGCATCATCGACGTGTCGCAATCCGGCGCCGGTATCGCCTCGAAAGAACGGCCGCCGATTGGCGCGCTAGTGACCTTGGGCAAGGTGCAGGGCCGTGTGGTGCGCCACCTCGAAGACGGCTTCGCCATCGAGTTTACCCGTCTGCAGCATTCCGACTTTCTCGAAGACAACATCACCGGCGGGTAAACGCCGCACCGACAATTTGCGGCCTCCGTAGGCGCGTGCGGGCCCGCTCAATCCCCTATATTACCTATCGATTCCTCACTGCACGCGGCGCGCCGGACAACGCATCGGCGCGGCAAAACCCGTACGGCATGCGGTTTGTGCCAACACCGTTACAATTTGAATTAAAATAGAATAGTTCGAATTTTATACAATATTCGCGCTCAACATCGCTCGATTTTTGCTGAGTCTTGAAGCGCTTTTACTTCAAATTGAACGATTGTACTTAGCGGCGCTGCAAAAGCTTTGTGCGAAACGTGACCCTGACGAGACGGGAAGGGGTCACAATGAATACGGTTGCAAAAGCAATCCTCAAACGTGGCGCGGCGGCGGGCGTTGTCGCGCTGACGCTGCTCGCATCCCCGAGCGGAAGCTTTGCACAGGAGCGGCCGCAGTTCATCGCGCTCGGCGGCGTCACTCATGCGCCGATCGGCTGGGTCGAGTTCTGCGTCGAATACGATCCTGAATGCAAGACCAAGCCATCGATGCCGCGCGACGTCGTGCTGTCGACGGACGCATGGAATGATCTGCAGCGCGTCAATCTCTGGGTCAACAATCACGTCAAGCCGATGACCGACATGGATCATTGGGGCGTCGTCGAACGCTGGAATTATCCGGACGATGGCTACGGCGACTGCGAGGATTACGTTCTGGCAAAGCGCAAGATGCTGATGCAGGAGGGCTGGCCGCGCGAAGCGCTGCTCATCACCGTGGTGCGCGACCGCAATGGCGACGGCCACGCCGTCCTCACCGTCAAGACCGACAAAGGCGAGTTCATCCTCGACAACCAGACCAACGACATCGTGCTCTGGTCCGACACCGGCTACCGCTTCGTCAAGCGTCAATCGCAATCCGATCCAAACACATGGATCGCGCTCGGCGCCACCGCAACCGCGCCGGCCACTGCGTCCTCGCGCTAGGCGCAACAGAGACAAGGAGCTACACGACCCCGGTCACGTCCCCACCCCTCCCCGTCCCCAGACCGGGTTCGTGGCGGCCGGCTCTCCCCCAGGAGCCGGCCGCACCCTTTTTCAGCCAAGCCTTTTAAGCCAGCCTACAGCCGTCCCCTCGGCGAATCGGTCGATTCGAGCCGTAGTGCCGACAGGTTCCGCCAAGGAACCGCAAGGCCCTCCCCAAAACAGGGGACCCGGGGAAATCCGACACTAGTCACGCAGGTTTGTGAGTTGTTTGCCCTGCTGACTCCGCTAAGTTGCCGCGCGTCGGGATTGCGTTCGGGGCGCAAGGGAGTCTTCGTTTGAAACGTAAAGCGGGTGCCGCATGATTGGCTTGGTGCGCATTGCCTTGCGGCGGCCCTATACGTTCGTCGTCCTTGCTCTGGTCATTCTCATCGTCGGCCCGCTGGCCGCGCTGCGCACGCCGGTCGACATCTTCCCCGACATCCGCATTCCGGTGGTCGCCATCGTCTGGCAATACACGGGATTGGCGCCGGTCGACATGGCGGGACGCATCACCACACAGTCGGAGCGCGCGCTCACGACTACGGTCAACGACATCGAGCATATCGAAGCCTCGTCGTATAACGGCCTCGGTATCATCAAGGTGTATTTCCAGCCGGGCGCCAACATTCGCCTCGCCAATGCGCAGATCACGGCGATCTCGCAGACGCAGCTGAAGCAGATGCCTGCGGGCGCGACACCGCCGCTGATCCTCAATTACAGCGCGTCGACCGTTCCGATCATCCAGCTCGCGCTCTCCGGTTCCGGACTGTCCGAGCAGACGCTCGCCGACCTCGGCCTCAACACCGTTCGCACCCCCCTCGTCACGGTTCCCGGCGCCGCCATTCCCCTACCCTACGGTGGCAAGCTGCGCGAGGTTCAGATCGATCTCGATTCCGCGGCGATGCAAGCGCGCAATCTGTCGGGCCAGGACGTCGCCAATGCGCTGGCCGCACAGAACCTGATCACGCCGGTGGGCACGGAAAAAATCGGCTCGTCGGAATACACGATCCACCTCAACGACGCGCCGAGCCGGATCGTCGAACTGGGCGATCTGCCGATCAAAAGCATCAACGGCGCGATGGTCTACATCCACGACGTCGCCCATGTGCGCGACGGCAATCCGCCGCAAACCAATATAGTGCACGTCAACGGCGATCGTTCGGTGCTGATGCAGGTGCTCAAGAACGGCTCGGTCTCGACGCTCGCGATCGTCGACGGCATCAAAGAGAAATTGCAGGAGATCAAGGATATCCTGCCGCGCAATCTGCAAATCGCGCAGATCGGCGATCAATCGATCTTCATCAAGGCCGCGATCAACAGCGTCATCCGCGAGGGCGTCATCGCTGCGGCCCTCACCAGCCTGATGATCCTCGTTTTCCTCGGCAGCTGGCGCTCGACCCTCATCATCGCCACGTCGATTCCACTCTCGGTGCTCGGCTCGATCGCGACGCTCGCCGCGCTGGGCGAGACCCTGAACATCATGACGCTCGGCGGCCTCGCCCTTGCTGTCGGCATTCTCGTCGACGACGCCACGGTGACGATCGAGAACATCAACTATCACCTCGAACAGGGCAAGGACGTCGAGACCGCCATCCTGGACGGGGCCGCACAAATCGTGACACCGGCTTTCGTCTCGCTTCTTTGCATCTGCATCGTGTTCGTGCCGATGTTCTTTCTGCCCGGCGTGGCGCGATTCCTCTTCGTGCCGATGGCCGAAGCAGTGATGTCGGCAATGGCCTGCTCGTTCATTCTATCGCGCACGCTGGTGCCAACGATGGCGAACTACCTGCTGCGGACTCATGCGCCCCACACCGACGAACACGGTCTGGACGGGCCGCTGCCGCCGTCGCGCAATCCTCTGGTCCGCCTCCAACGCGCCTTCGAACGCCGCTTCGAGCGCATTCGCCTCGTTTATCGCGAGCTTCTGTCGATGGCGCTGCGTCGGCGTGGCGCCTTTGTCGCCTGCTTCCTCGCTGCGGTAGTCGCGTCGTTCGCGCTGGCGCCCTATCTCGGCCGCGACTTTTTTCCGGCCGTCGACGCCGGCCAGATTTTGATGCATGCGCGCACCCGCGTCGGCACCCGCATCGAGGACACCGCCGCGCAATTCGGCGACATCGAAAAGGCCATTCGCCAAACCATTCCCGCCGACCAGATCGACACGATGGTGGACAACATCGGCTTTCCGGTGAGCGGCATCAACATGACCTACAACAACAGCGGAACGATCGGCAGCCAGGACGGCGACATTCAGATAAAGCTGACCGAAGACCACCGTCCCACGGCCGACTATGTCCGGCTTCTACGCGAGCAACTGCCGTTGCGCTTTCCCGGAGTGACGTTTTCATTTTTGCCGGCCGACATCATCAGCCAAATTCTCAACTTCGGCGCCCCGGCGCCGATCGATCTGCAGGTGCGCGGGCCCGATCTGGACGCCGATATGAGCTATGCGCAAAAATTGCTGCGGGCGCTGCATCACGTTCCGGGCCTGGTGGACGCGCGCATCCAGCAGTCGCTGAGCGGCCCTGCCTTCGACGTCGACGTCGACCGGACGCGCGCCGAGTATATCGGCATTACCGAGCGCGACGTGACCAACAGCATGGTGGTCGACCTGGCCGGAAGCAGTCAGGTGGCGCCGACCTACTGGCTCGACCCCCACAACGGCGTGAACTACGCGATCGTGATGCAAACACCGCAATATCAGGTCGATTCGCTCGGCGCGCTGAAGGACCTGGCGATCACCGCATCCGGCGCGCAGTCGCAAACTCTGGGAGCGATTGCCGACATCAAACGCGCGACCGAGCCCGCCGTCTATTCGCAATACAACATCATGCCGATGGTCCAGATTTATGGCACGACCCAGGGCCGCGACCTCGGCGCGGTGGCGGCCGGCGTGCAGAAGGTCATGAACGACAACGCTGCGACGATGCCACGCGGCGTCCAGGCCGTCATGCTGGGACAGGTCACCACGATGAACAGCGCCTTTTCCGGTCTGCTGTTCGGCCTATTGGGCGCCATTGTGCTGATCTATCTGCTGATCGTGGTGAACTTCCAATCCTGGGGCGATCCGTTCGTCATCATCACCGCGCTGCCGGCGGCTCTGGCTGGGATCGTGTGGATGCTGTTCGCGACCCGTACCACGCTGTCGGTACCCGCACTGACTGGCGCCATCATGTGCATGGGCGTGGCCACCGCAAACAGCGTGCTTGTGGTAAGCTTCGCCCGCGAACGCTTGGCGCAAGGGGACGACCCGGTGACCGCAGCGCTTGAAGCCGGCTTTGTCCGCTTTCGGCCGGTATTGATGACGGCTTTGGCCATGATCATCGGCATGGCACCAATGGCGCTCGGCCTTGGCGAAGGCGGCGAGCAGAACGCGCCGCTCGGCCGCGCGGTCGTCGGCGGGCTGATTTGTGCTACAGCAGCGACGCTGATGTTCGTTCCTGTCGTCTTCAGCCTGATGCACGAGCGCCGCCGAAGGAACCCGGCGATTGGAGAGCCACATGGCGTCTGACCCCCCGCAGCAGCCCATCGTGTCGCGACGCGGTCTTTACACCTTTGCCATCCTGGCGGGAACCGTGGCGGCCATTATCGTGGTCATGGGCCTGACAACGCGCCGGGTCGCCGACGCCAAATTGCGCGATTGGACCGAACAGGAAGCGCTGCCGGTCGTCGCCGTCGCGGTCCCCGATACGCGCGGCAAGAGCAGCAACTTCGACCTTCCGGGCCGGCTGGAGGCCTATAACCAAGCGCAGATCTATGCGCGCGTTAGCGGCTACTTGAAAGATTGGAAGTCCGACATCGGTACGCCGGTCAAGGCCGGCGATCTCCTTGCCGAAATCGACGCGCCGGACCTCGACCAGCAGATTATGCAGGCGGAAGCCAACCTTTCGAGCGCCCAAGCCAACGCCACTCTGGCCGACGCGACGTTGCAGCGTGGACAGCAACTGATCGGGTCCGGCGCTGTATCGAAGCAGGATCTCGACCAGCGCGCCGCCGACGCGGCCAACCGGCAGGGGCTCGTCAGATCGGCCCAAGCCAATCTCGACCGGCTGCGCGTGCTGGAAAAATACAAACGCATCACGGCACCGTTCGACGGACTTGTCACAGCGCGCAACACTGACCTTGGCGCGCTGATCAATGCCGGCGCCGGCGGACCGCCGCTGTTCGTGGTTTCGCAGACCAACAGACTGCGGGTGTACGTCAACGTTCCTCAGAATTATGTACCTAATATACGGATCGGTACGAAGGCCAGAATCTCGGTTCCCGAATATCCGGGCCGGCAATTTCCGGCGACCGTGGAAGCCTCGGCGCAGGCCGTCGATGTCGCCTCGGGCACGACCCGGATGCTGCTTGTCGTCGATAACGCCGCCGGCGAGCTGATGACCGGCGGCTTCGCCAATGTGAGCTTCGAACTGCCCCATCCGGAAGTGGCCATCAACGTGCCGTCCAGCGCGCTCATCTTCGATCAGAGCGGCTTGCACGTCGCCACGGTGGGCGGCGACAACCGCATCACGCTGAAACAGATCACGATCGCACGCGATCTGGGAAAAGAGGTCGAAATCGGTTCGGGTCTATCCTCTGACGATCGCGTCGTGCAAAGCCCGCCCGACGGAATCGCGACCGGCGACTTGGTGCGGGTTGCAGGTGCCCCCGGCAGTCCAGACGCACCCGTCACCGCGTTAGCGAAGTGACGCGAGCGTTGAACCACTGAGCGATCCGTCTAATTGGCGATCTAAATTGCCGATCTCGGGCGCGTCGATGATCAGCGAATTATCGGGAAAGCTCTTCCCTCGGTGAGCAGCGCGCCGGCTCTCCCCCAAGAGCCGGCTGCACCTTTTTTGGATCGCAATTGCTAGGCAGCGACTTGGGATTTGCTCGACTTCGCTCGAATGAAAGCCAGCAAGTCGGCGTTGATCGTCTCGGCCTGGGTGGTCGGCATGCCGTGCGGGAAGTCTTTGTAGGTCTTCAGCGTCCCGTTCTTGAGAAGCTTTGCCGACAAGGGTCCGGCGGCGACATAGGGAACGATCTGATCGTCTTCGCTGTGCATCACCAGCACTGGCACCGTGATCTTCTTGAGGTCTTCGGTGAAGTCGGTCTGTGAGAAGGCGACGATGCCGTCGTAATGCGCCTTGGCGCCGCCCATCATGCCCTGCCGCCACCAGTTGGCGATGATGGCCTCCGAGGGTTTGGCGCCGGTCCGGTTGTAGCCATAGAACGGGCCCTCCGGAAGCGCGCGATAGAATTGTGAGCGATTGGCCGCGAGCTGGGCCTGCAATCCATCGAACACGTCCTTGGGAAGGCCGATTGGATTGGCCGCGGTCTTCAGCATCAGCGGCGGCACCGCGCTAATCAGAGCCGCCATCGCCACGCGGCTTTCGCCGTGCCGCCCCAGATAATGCGTAACTTCGCCACCGCCGGTGGAATGCCCGACGTGGATGGCGTTCTTCAGATCGAGATGGGCGGTCAAGGCCGCAAGGTCGTCGGCATAATGATCCATGTCATGGCCATCGCCGGTCTGGCTCGATCGGCCGTGGCCGCGGCGGTCATGCGCGATGACGCGATAACCTTGACTGAGAAAGAACAGCATCTGCGTGTCCCAGTCATCGGCCGACAGTGGCCAACCGTGGCTGAACACGATGGGCTGACCTTTGCCCCAGTCCTTGTAATAAATTTGCGTGCCGTCTTTGGTCGTGATCGTGGGCATGATTGCGTACCCTATGTTGCAGTTACGAATCCAGAGTGGATGTGCGCCAGGCACCCGCAGCTGGGTTGAGGAAAACAGGACCCCGCGCGGGCACCTGCGATCGTGTCAAATTCGAATTTGGCAACTGCCTACCGATGGCACCGGAGCCAACAAGCGGAAATAGCGGGACTTCGGTACATCGCCGCTCCTTGCATAGCCCACGGGCAAATTTGCCCGCTGAAAATGACGTGGGCATGTCTTGCGGACGGCACAATAGGGATTTGGAATTATTGTTCGGCGTTTTTACGCTGACGGGTTGGGCATCGCCGGCGGCTTGTTCCACGCGGCGGTAACATCGTAGCCCCAGATCCACGCCATCGACTCGACGGCGTCGACGTTTGCAGGCGCAATCTTTTCCGATTTTTGATCGTAGTTGTGTTTGGCCCGCACAATCGCTGCAGAGCGGCGCTGGACGTCGTGCACGCGCGGAATGCGGACACGGCGAAAATTACGCAGCGCATTAGCCGGATCGCCGGGTTCGGCGGCGAGCCAACGCGCGATGACATACGCATCTTCGAACGATTGACTGGCGCCCTGGCCGGCATTCGGCAGCATCGCATGCGCGGCATCGCCGATCAGCGCAATGCGCCCGCGTCCCCAATTATCGGTCAAGGGACGCGTGAACAGGCCCCATTTCGAGCATTGCGTGACACGGCTCAGCAGCTTCGCGAGCAGCGGCTCGGCATTTGGAAAGCTCGCGCGCATGTCCTCGGGATTGCCCGCGATAGACCAGCCCTCATCGACCCAGGCGTCGGTGTCCTCCTGGGTAACGACATTCACGACGTCGCGGCCGCGTAGATAATAGGCGAAGAAATGTCGGCCCGGTCCGAGCCACTGAACGTGCCCCGACGGCTCCAGCACTTCGGCCGGAACATCGCTGCCCGGAAGCAGCGCGCGCCACACCATTTGGCCCGTATAAGTCGGGTGGTCATCGCCGTAGAGTGCGCGGCGGACCAGCGAATGAATGCCGTCGGCGCCGATCACAAGGTCGGCGTCCCGCCTTGCGCCGTTGGCGAAAGTAAGCCCGACCCCCGTGGTCCGTTCTTCAAGACCGATCAACCGGTGGTCGAGATGAATTCTGCTGCGATCGACGCCGCTCGCCAAGGCCAGAAGAAGATCGGCGCGATGAAAGCTATGAATGCCGGCGCCGAAGCGGGTCGCAGCCGCCGTCTGATCGCGATAGTTTAGCGACGCGCCGGTAGCCATGTCGCGAGTGAGCACGCCGGGCGCGATGTTGGCGGCCGCTGCGATCCGCTCGCCGAGCCCGATCGCGCGCAATGCCATGATGGCCTGCGGACTGACGTTGATCCCGGCGCCAATCTCGCCGAGCTGCGGCGATTGCTCGAAGACTTCCGCCTGAATCCCGAGGCGTGACAACGCGGCAGCAGTCGCTAGGCTGGCGAGTCCGCCGCCGATGATGGCAATCTCGGTCATGAACCGCTCACGGCCGCGGCGGAGGAGAGTTTACCCGACCGGCTTAAGCCCCTTCGCATATTGCTTGAAGCGCTGGACATAAATATCGGCGCCGGCGGCAATCATTTTGATTGCCGCGTCGTCGAGGGTGCGGATGGCGCGGGCCGGTGCGCCGACGATCAGCGATTTATCGGGAAAGCTCTTGCCCTCGGTGACCAGCGCGCCGGCGCCGACCAGGCAATTGTCGCCGATCTTGGCGCCGTTGAGCACGATCGCGCCCATGCCGATCAGGCTATTGGCGCCGATGGTGCAGCCGTGGAGGATGACGTTATGGCCGATCACGCAATTCGGCCCGATGCTCATCGGAAATCCTGGATCGGTGTGCAGCGTGGCGTTGTCCTGGATCTGCGAGCGCTCGCCGACCTCGATCCATTCATTGTCACCGCGTAGCACCGCGCCGAACCAGACGCTGGCGTCGAGCTTGAGCCGCACCTTGCCGATCAGGGTCGCGGTGGGCGCAATCCAATAGCGGCCCTGTTCCGGCAGATCCGGCCGGTTTCCATCGAGTTCGCAGATCATCCCGAATGACTATCAGACGCCAAGCAATGCTTGAAGTCCGAGCACCACGACGGTTCCGGACATCAAGCTCCACAGCCCTGCAATCACGGTGGCGAGCATGACGATCTCGGCGCGGCGGCCCTCCACGCGGCGGCCGCGGATGGTGTTGCGCATGATGATGTAAGGCGCGGAGAACATCAGCAGGGGAATGGCGGCAAAGCGTGCCGGAACCGGACCCACTTCCAGCAGCCGGAAGCTCGGCAGGTGCCGGCTAAAGAGCGAATAGCCGCTGGCGCACAGTCCGGCCACGGCAAAACCCATGGCAAGCGAGAAAAAGGATTCGATCGTTTCTGGCGATATCGATGGCAGCATGGACATTCCTGGCGCTCTTGTCCGTGAAGCCATTGCAGACGACGCGGCGGCCCGCTACGAAATGATTAAAGAAAGGTTAATAGGCGTCAATTCCAGCTTTGGCGCCAACCGCTTATCCGCATGACTATCATTACGCGCACATTGGCACTGGCTGCGGCGCTCATCGCATTCGCGCAGGCCGCACCGCTGCAGGCGCGGCCGCTCGACATCGTGGCGATCGGGGCCAGCAACACGACCGGCTTCGGCGTCGGCGGGCAAAACGCCTATCCCGCAGTCTTGCAGGCGCTGTTGCGCAAAAAGGGCATTGCGGCCAACGTCATCAATGCCGGCGTCAATGGCGACGTCACTGCCGGCATGCTGCGGCGGATCGACGGCGCCGTACCAAAAGGCACCGACATCGTGATCTTACAGCCGGGCGGCAACGATCTGCGCTTCCTCGGCACCAAGGCGGCGCGCGCCGCCAATGTCGCGGCCATGGCGGCACGCATGCGCGCCCGCGGCATTCGCGTCATAATCTACGACCCGGATCCCGTGCCGGCGGATTTCTACCAGTGGGACCACATTCACTTTAACGCCGCCGCGCATGCCAAGATCGCCGCGGTGCTTGCCGCGGAGATCGAAGCGTCGCTGAAGCCGCAAGCGGCGGCGCAGCCGGCGCCGACCAAGCCATAACGTCGAAGTCATTGTGGCGGACCAGCCGCCTCCCTGCCCTCTTTGCCGCTTGGGCCCGTGCGATACTGAGGATGATTCGCGTCGACTTGAGCAAAATTGATGACGGCGCAGACTGTTTCTCCACACAAGAGACGAACCCACGGCATTTTCACGCTGTCTTTTGCGGTCATCGTCGTTGCGGTTGCCGCAGCCGCGGCCTTCGTCTCCTACGTGCTGTGGCCGACCTGGCCTAGCCGATCAACCGCGCTCGATGCGCCCGCGATCCCGATCACCGTTGCCGGTGAGCTTTTCGACGTGCCGCCGGCAGCGATCCGCGAAGTGGTGCAGCGTCATCCCGGGCAACAGGAGCGCATCGATCTTGCGTTCGAATGGCCGTCGCTCGAACCCCCCAACACGGGCGATAAACTGGCGGATAAAGCGGTGCTTGATGCGGCGAATGCGGCGGCGGCAGCCGCCGCGCCGGAGAACAAGCGGCTGTTCGTGAGCGTCGCCGGGCTTGGCAGCGAATTGCCGCCGCTCGATCGACTGCGCACCATCTATCCGCGCTATGCCGAGACCAAGGCCAGCGCGGGCCCCGACGGCCTGGCCATACTGCCGTTTCGCGCCGGCACGCCTTATGACGGCCAAGACCTGGTCTATTTCGGAACCTATCCCGAGCAATTTTTTGCGCTGTGCACGCGCGCAGGCCGGATCGTGCCTGGAACTTGCATACACCAACGAATGTTGGGTGCCGCCGAGATGACGTTTCGCTTTCCGCGCGATTGGTTCGGCGATTGGCGCACGATCGCCGGCGGTTTCGACCGGCTTCTCACGCAGTTGCATCCGCATTGAATTGCCGACCCGCGGGCGGGCTAATAGTCCTGCGATTAGAAGCCGTTCAGGCTAAATCCATATCCAGAATCGGCATTTCTAGAATGTAGGCCCCGGGCCGCTTTTCATCGTCGACGAATAGAACACCGATGAATTCCTCGCCCAGATAGGTTTCGAGCGAGTCCCGTTTCTTCGCGCGAGGCACGACGCGGATCGCCGCATTATCGAATTTTCGCTTGAGATAGGCGTCCAGGCGCTTGATCCGATCGATATCGGCGACTTCGCCCAAATCGATTTCCATACGGAAATTGTAAGAAAGATCGTCGTCTTCGTCGTCGAGGTTAAGATCGCCCAGCCGCTCTTCGCCGATATAAACTTCGGCCGAATCCGGTTTCGCTGGCTGCGGCACCACGCGAAGGCGCGCGTTGCCGAACAGCTTCTTCAAATAGGCGTCGAGCTTCCTGACTGCCTGAATGTCCACACGACTCTCCTCAACCGGGATTCGAAGTTTAGAGCCTAATCGGCTTTGATGGAATCAATACCGGGCTCGGGCTTTTTTGATTGCGCATGATCTTGTCGGAAAACCGGCAGTCACCGGTGTTCGAGGGCAAGCTTTTCCGATGACTCAAACCTCGTCCTGAAACATCTGATCCATGGTACGCGCGGGTTCGGGGCAACCGGCGACGCCGATCACTTTCGCCGGCACGCCGGCAACCGTCACATTGTTGGGAACCGGTTTGACCACCACTGAGCCGGCGGCAATGCGCGCGCAATGCCCGACTTCGATGTTGCCGAGGATTTTGGCGCCGGCCCCGATCATCACGCCGTAGCGGATTTTCGGATGACGGTCCTCATGTTCCTTGCCGGTGCCGCCGAGCGTCACGTCGTGCAGCAGCGAGACGTCGTCCTCGATCACTGCAGTCTCGCCGACCACGAGGCCCGTGGCATGATCGAGGAAGATGCCGCGTCCGATTTGCGCCGCCGGATGGATATCGCATTGGAAAATCGCCGATGCGCGGCTCTGCAGGTAGAGCGCGAAATCGCGACGGTTCTTCTGCCACAGCCAATGCGCCAGCCGATAGGTCTGGATGGCATGAAAACCCTTGTAATAGAGCACAGGCTCGATCAGGCGGTGGGTCGCTGGATCTCGGTCGACAGTCGCCATCAGGTCGGCACGGAAGGCTTCGCCGATCGCAGGCTCGTCGTCGAGCGCGTCGGCATAGGCCTGGCGGATCAATTCGGCCGATACGGCGGAATGGTCGAGCCGACCGGCCAGCCGATGCACGATGGCGGTTTCCAGTGTGTCGTTGTGCAGCACGGTCGAATAGATGAACGTCGTGAGCTCCGGCTCGCGCCGCACGATATCCTCCGCCTCGCGGCGGATACGCGCCCAAACCGGGTCGACCGTATCCAGAGCCGGTTTTGCGTGATGCTGCGCCATCGTCATATCTCCCGAAAAAGCGGCATGACTTTCTATCATATTGGGCGGCGGAAGGGGCAAAACCAAGGGACGAGGTTTATCGGCCAAAAGCCCAGTGAAATCAGGCCAATGGGCTAGTTCATTGGCCGATTAGCCAGGAATTCGAGCACCGCCGACTTAAACACCCGATCGCCGACCGCCAGCATGTGATCGCGGCCGGGAATGGTCAGGGCACTCGCCCCAGGGATGAGGGCTGCGAGTTCTTGCGGCGAACCGGCGATCGGATCTTCACCGCCCACGGCCACCAGGACCGGCACCTTGCTGCGCGCGACCTCGTCGCGGCTAAGCGTCTGGCGCGAGCCGCGCAAGCAAGCGGCCAGCGCGCGCAGATCGGATTTGGTCTGTTCGGCAAAAGCGCGGAACATATAAGCCGTCGGATCGGACACATCGGCAAGCGCCGGCGCATCGAGGGCATCGGCAATGCTGTCCGGCAGTCCGACACCCTCCACCAGCCGGATGCCGAGCCCGCCGAGTACCGCCGAGCGGACCCGATCGGGGTGCGACAGCGCCAGGAAAGCCGTGATGCGCGCGCCCATGGAATAGCCCATGACGTCAGCGCGCAGCAGCCCGAGATGGTCGATCAGCGCCCGTACATCCTCGGCCATGATCGCGCTGTGGTAGGCGGCCGGATCGTAGAGCTTGGTCGACGCGCCATGGCCGCGGTTGTCGAGCGCGATCACACGCCGCCCGGCGCGCGTCAACGTGCTTACCCAACCCGGGCCGACCCAGTTGATCTCCTTATTGGAGGCGAACCCGTGGACGAGCACGATTGGCTCGCCCTCGCCTGCGTCGAGAAAGGCGATCTCCACCCCGTTGTGAGAAAAGCTCGGCATGGCCCGACCATAATCACGGCCGCGCCGGAAGCGCCAGCATCTGCAATTCCGCCGCGCGCAGGCGGCGCGCCTTGCTGCGAAGCAAGAGGCGCTGCGTCATGCGCTCCACTGCGGTCTTGCACGAGGCGCAAAAGCCGAGCGCCGCGAAAGCGGCCCAGATCAGCCACATCGCGAGATCGAACGTCGTCGCTGTGAGCACAATCGCGGCGCGGCCGAGCAGCTTTACGATCGCGCGCGTCTTGCCACCCTTGGCGGCTGAAAGCCGCGCCAGGCGCGACATGTCCTGCGGCTCCTCGGCAACCGCGAGGCTGTCCATCGCCGCCTGCGTTCCGGCCTTAGCCTCGATCCGTCCGGTATTTTCCGCGAGTTCGACGAGGCCACCCGCCTCCTCGACTTTCACCGCCTCGCGCGCGGCCCGCACCGCCAAGACCGGATTGAGCCGTCCGCTCCGGCGCGCCGCCTTGACCAGCGAAAGGCCGACGCGCTCCGGCGCGGTGATGCCTGCGGTGGCGTAGGTGGCGGCGGTAATGGCAATGCCGACGCCGGCGAGACCGAAAATCCACGGATCGTAGTGCTGGCCCATGAGATAGTGCGTGCCCTCGCGCGCGGCATCGCGGATGTCGCCGAACACGAAGAGATCGCCGACAGCCGTGCCCGCGAGGCTGGCCAGATCGGTGGGCTCGCCGCTCCACAGTCCATGGACAAATCGGCCGGCGGTGTTGCCGACGGACGATTGTTTCACGCCGGCGTCCTTCACCTTGGCAGCCAACGCCGGATCGATGGGGACGCCGCGATCGACCGCGAGCGCGACAAAACTTTGCGCGAGATCGATATCGCCCGATGCCAGTGCGGCGGCGATTTCGCGCTCCGCTACCTCCCGATTGAAGCTGCGGTCGAGCGCCTGATCGCTGATCCGGACCGGGTCGTCGGCTGCAGCAAGGCGGTTTCGCGCGGTAATGCCTTCGCGACTTAGCGCAAGCGCGACCAAGCCAAAGAGGACGGCCCAGACGAGCGCAAAAACCGGATGCCGCGCCAGCCGGAGGAATCGCCGCTCGCCCATCGTTTCGTGCCCTGGCCCTGCGCGGGTCTCTTTCGAATCCGCAATATATGCCGGCGATTTGCGGCTTTTTCACAACAAATCGCCATCCCTGCGGCTTTGCTGGAAATAACGTCGGCAGCCCGCTATGGTGCGGTGCGACTTCGCAAGCCGGATATCACGCGCATGACGGATAGGATTGTTCCGCACTTCCACAACGATCTCGGCGTCCCGGTGATTACCATCGGCGCAAGGGAATTCATGTGCGTCGGCGCTCTGCCGCCCTTCGACCATCCACATGTCTATTGCGATATGGGCGGCGACGCCGAATACGTTTGCCCGTATTGCTCGACGCTTTACCGCCATGATCCGGCGCTCACGCCCAATGAGGCGCGGCCCGCGGAATGTGCCTTGAGCGAAGATTTTGTCTGACCCTTTATCGTGACGGCCTCGCGCAGCGTCATCGTCGCTGGCGCCGGTATCGGCGGCCTCACGGCCGCGCTGGCGCTGGCGCGCAACGGATTCCGCGTCACCGTCCTGGAACAAGCCGAACGGCTTTCGGAAACCGGGGCCGGGATCCAGCTTTCGCCGAATGCGGCGCGCTGTCTGATCGATCTCGGCGTAGGCGAGCGGCTGCGACCGCATGTAACCGTGCCCATGGCGTTGCGGGTCTTGGTTGGCCACAGCGGGCACGAAATCGTCCGCATGCCGCTCGGCGGGGCGGCAGAGCGCTATGGCGCGCCATACTGGATCATCCATCGCGGCGATCTCCAGGCCGCGCTCATCGCCGCGGTGGCGCAAGAGCGTGACGTTTCGCTCAAGCTCGGCATGCGCGTCGAGGATTTCGCCACGCATTCACATGGCGTCACCGTGTCGGCAAACGGTCCGGGCGGCGTCTGGCATGAGCGCGGTCATGCGCTCATTGCCGCCGACGGTCTATGGTCGGAATCGCGCGCCAGGCTCGGCTTCAAGGATCCGCCGCGCTTTGCCGGCCGCACCGCGTGGCGGGCGCTCATTCCGGCGAGCGAAGTGCCGGCGGAATCGCGCGAACCGCTGATCCATCTCTGGCTCGGGCGCGATGCGCATCTGGTCCACTACCCGGTGAAGGCCGGCGCAGTGATAAACGTCGTCGTCATCACGACGGATAGCTGGAACGCTCCGGGCTGGAGCGCGCCTGCAAGCCGGATCGATCTATTGCCGCGGCTTCCGGCCGAGCACTGGGCGCCCCAGGCGCGGGCGCTGGTTCGCGAGCCAGAAACCTGGCTGAAATGGGCGCTCTACGATCATCGGCCGCTATCGAGCTTTTGCTATGGGGCCGCGGCACTGATCGGGGACGCCGCCCATCCGATGCTGCCTTTCCTCGCCCAAGGCGCGGCCATGGCGATCGAAGATGCGGTCGTCGCGGCGCGCTGCCTCGCCCGCAGACCGGACGATGCCGCCGACGCATTGCAATCCTATTCCGCCCTGCGGCGCACGCGTACCCGCAAGGTGCAGCAGCTCGCCGCGAAGAACGGCGCGCGCTATCACTTGAGCGCCCTGCCCGCTATGCTGCGCAATGTTGCAATGCATGCGATGGGCGGCGCGTGGTTGTTGCGACATTATGATTGGCTATACGACTGGCGGCCGCCCGCGGTCTTGTCGAAAAACTGAGCGCCACGATGCCAGCTACCGAGCCGCTCTTCCCCACGACGATCGCCGGCAGTCTGCCGAAGCCCGCTTGGCTTGCGGTGCCGAACAAGCTGTGGGCGCCGTGGCGGCTCGACGATGAAGAACTCGCCACCGCCAAGGATGACGCGACACTATTGGCCATCAAGCTGCAGGAGGACGCCGGAATCGACATCGTCGGCGATGGCGAGCAGTCGCGCCAGCATTTCGTCCACGGCTTCCTCGAAGCGGTCGACGGCATCGACTTCGACAAGCGCGTCGAGATGGGCATCCGCAACGATCGTTACAAGGCGATGTGCCCGACCGTGGTCGGGCCGCTACGGCTGCGTTCGCGCGTGCATGCCCGCGAAGCGCGGCTGGCGCGCGCCCATACCAAGAGAAAACTCAAATTCACGTTGCCCGGGCCGATGACCATCGTCGACACCATCGCCGACGCGCATTACGGCGACCGGGTAAAAATGGCCTTCGCCTTTGCCGACCTCCTCAACGAGGAGGCGCGCGGGCTTGCCGCCGACGGCGTCGACGTCATTCAGTTCGACGAGCCGGCGTTCAACGTCTACATGGACGCCGCCGACGGTTGGGGCATCGAGGCGCTGCATCGCGCTATCGATGGCGTTACCTGCAAAAGCGCAGTGCATATCTGCTACGGCTACGGCATTCCCGCCAATATAGAGTGGAAGGCGGCGCTCGGTGCCGAATGGCGGCAATACGAGAAATTCTTCCCGGCCCTGGCGAACAGCCGCATCGATCAGGTGTCGCTCGAATGCATCCATTCGCACGTGCCGATGAGCGTCATGAAGCTGCTTGCCGGCAAAGATGTGCTGATCGGCGTCATCAACGTCGCCACCGACAAGATCGAGACGCCGGAAGAAGTCGCCGACGTGATCGCGAAAGCGGCGGAATATGTTCCTGCGCAAAAAATCATCGCCTGCACCAATTGCGGGATGGCGCCGATGCGCCGCGAAATCGCCGCAATGAAACTGGAAGCAATCGCCCGGGGCGCGGCGCTCGCGCGACAAAGATTCGGCTGATCCTTCCTTAAGCGCTGACAATTCCACACATCGTCCGATCTGAACGCTGCCGCAGCCATCGGTAGCATTTTGTTAAACTTTGCCCGGTTGGATATGAGCAACGTCAAAAAGGGAAGCGCAATGCAAGTGCCGTTCGTGACCACTGTTTCATTCGCCGACCGCGACGGCATGACCGTGCATCTGCAATACGGCGTTGCTGCCCCAAGCGAGCGCGAGGCGCGCAGCGAGCTCGAGCGACGCTTGATCAATCAAGAGATTTACAATTATTCGATTTCGGAAATCCGGCGCGCGACGTCGAGCGAAGCCGAAACGTTCAATCTGCCGCAAGGCAGCATCATTCTGCTGAACTGAGCAGGGCTAGCGCTTCTTGGCTATGAGCGTTTGGCGCAACACCCCGGCGTGGCTGAGCTCAAGTTCGCGTGTGGCGGTGATGAGCGTGGCGGCGCGGCCATTAATCCAGCTGCGCAGCGCGGCCAGTTCGTCTTTGTGCTCGGCAAGTTCGGCGCGATAGCGACGACGAAATTCCGCAAAGCGTTGCGGTTCGTGGCCATACCATTTTCGCAACGCTGTCGATGGCGCCAGCGCACGCGGCCATGCGTCGAGCTTGAGCTTGGCTTTGGATACGCCGCGCGGCCAAAGCCGGTCGATCAGAATACGCAACCCGTCCTTCACAGCGGGCGCGTCGTAAGCGCGCTTGATTGCAATCGATACGGATTGCGGTCGCCGCTTCGTACTCGGCTTGGGTGGCTTGCGCTTTAGTCGGCGGCCGATCATCGGTCGCTGCGCGATATCACGTCGATGAGCTCGGCGACCTTGCGCCGCTGCTCAGCCTTGTCGCCCGATGCGATCGCGTGCTCGACGCAATGTGCGGCGTGGTCGGCGAGAATCTCTTCTTCGGCGCGCCGCAGCGCGGCGCGCACCGCCGAGAGCTGGGTTACGATATCGATGCAATAGCGCTCGTCCTCAACCATGCGCGCAAGCCCGCGCACTTGGCCCTCGATCCGATGGAGGCGCTTGAGCACCGACGTCTTGGCAATCGCTCGCATGCCGTCTATATACCCCTACCGGGTATCTATATCAAGAGGCGACGTCGTGCACCAGCCCTTCCAATCACCGGCCGCCGGAACTGCGGTTATCGATCCGGTCTGCGGCATGACCGTGGATCCGGTGACTAGCCTGCATCATCACGACTATCGAGATCATACCTATTATTTCTGCTCGGCGGCCTGTCGCGGCAAATTTGCCGCTGGGCCGGAGAAATACCTCAAGTCCGGCACCACGCCGAAGCCAGCGGCACCGGAAGGCGCGATCTACACCTGCCCAATGCACCCCGAAGTTCGGCAGGTCGGCGCGGGCGCCTGCCCGATCTGTGGCATGGCGCTCGAACCCGTCACCATCACGGCCGAAGCGCCGGCCAATCCTGAATTGCTCGATATGACGCGGCGGTTCTGGATCGGCCTCGTCCTGACGCTGCCGGTGATCGTGCTGGAAATGGGCGGCCATTTCGTCGGCCTCGGCGCTTGGCTGACCCCAAGCGTCGAGAACGTGATCCAATTGGCTTTGGCGACTCCGGTCGTGCTCTGGGCCGGCTGGCCGTTTTTCGTGCGGGGCTGGCATTCGTTCGTAACCCGCAAGCTCAATATGTTCTCGCTCATCGCGGTCGGCACCGGCGTCGCCTGGGCTTACAGCGTCGTGGCAACGCTGGCGCCGCAGCTTTTCCCGCCGGCTTTTCGCGGCCACGAAGGGGCCGTGGGCGTCTATTTCGAGGCGGCGGCGGGAATCACCGTGCTGGTGCTCCTCGGCCAAGTGCTGGAGCTGCGGGCTCGGGAGCGCACCTCCGGCGCGATCCGCGCGCTCCTCGACCTCGCACCAAAAACTGCGCGCCGGATCGAGGCCGACGGCGCCGAGAGCGAAGTCGCGCTCGACGCCGTCCTTGTCGGCGACCGCTTGCGGGTGCGGCCGGGAGAGAAGATCCCGGTCGACGGCACCGTCATCGACGGCCGCTCATCAGTCGACGAGTCGATGGTGACCGGCGAGTCGATGCCGGTGACCAAGACGGCCGACGCAAAAGTCATTGCCGGCACGCTTAACCAAAGCGGCGGCTTCACAATGCGCGCCGACAAGGTCGGACGTGACACGTTGCTGGCGCAGATCGTGCAGATGGTGGCCGCAGCGCAGCGCTCGCGGGCGCCGATCCAGCGGCTGGCCGATCAGGTGTCGTCGTGGTTCGTGCCTCTGGTCCTGCTCATTGCGCTAGGCGCCTTTGCGGTTTGGGCGGTCTATGGGCCGGAGCCGCGTTTCACATTTGCGCTCGTTGCTGCGGTAAGCGTGCTCATCATCGCCTGCCCTTGCGCGCTTGGCTTGGCGACCCCGATGTCGATCATGGTCGGCGTCGGGCGCGGCGCACGCGCCGGCGTCTTGATCAAGAACGCCGAGGCGCTGGAGCGGATGGAGCGCGTCGACACCTTGGTGATCGACAAGACCGGAACCCTGACCGAGGGCAAGCCGAAGGTCACAGCCGTCATCGCGGCGGCGGGATTTGGCGAAGCCGACGTGTTGCGCCTTGCCGCGTCGGTCGAGCGCGGCAGTGAACATCCCTTGGCCGCAGCCATCGTCGCGGCGGCCGCGTACCGCACAATCGCAACCGCCGAAGCCGGCGACTTTGACGCGCCGGCCGGAAAAGGCGTGACTGGTACGGTTGACGGCCGCAAAGTCGTGCTCGGCAGCGCGAATTTCATGGCCGAACTCGGCATCGATGCGAGTTCGCTGCAAAACGATGCCAATCGTCTGCGCCGCGACGGCGCCACGGTGGTGTTTGTCGCCGCGGACGCAAAATCCGCCGGGCTCATCGCCATTGCCGATCCGGTCAAAGCGACTACGGCGCGAGCATTGAAAACTCTCGCCGGCGATGGCCTGCGCATCGTCATGCTGACCGGCGACAATCGCATCACCGCCGCGGCGGTGGCCCGGCGTCTCGGCATCACGGAAGTCGAAGCCGAAGTGCTGCCGGACCGCAAAGGCGCGGTCGTCGACAGACTGCGCCGCGAGGGCCGCGTCGTGGCCATGGCCGGCGATGGCGTCAACGACGCGCCGGCGCTGGCCGCAGCCGACATCGGCATCGCCATGGGGACCGGTACCGACGTCGCGATCGAAAGCGCCGGTATCACGCTCCTCAAGGGCGACCTTGTCGGCATTGTGCGCGCGCGGCGGCTCTCGCGGGCGACCATGCGCAACATCCGGCAAAACCTGCTGCTCGCTTTTCTCTATAACGGCGCCGCCATACCGATCGCGGCCGGCGTTCTCTATCCCGCTTTCGGCATCCTGCTGTCGCCGGTCATCGGCGCGGCGGCGATGGCGCTGTCATCGGTCAGCGTCATCACCAACGCGTTGCGGCTGCGGCGCGCGGCGCTCTAAGTGAAACTCAACCCCAGCTTTTGCGCACGCGCTTTAATATATCGACTGGCGCGTGCGCCGGCGTCCGTGGCGCTGTTGTCGCCGCCACCGGCGACCAGCCGCAACATTCGAAATGCTCCAGCAGTCCCGACGGAATAAATCGGGTGCGTGATGCATAAAGGTGCCGGTCGCCATTATTGTGTTGTCCATGGACGAAGAAGCGTTGCGGCACGATGATGTCGAGGTGGTCCCGCGCCCGCGTCATGGCGACGTAAAGGAGCCGCCGCTCCTCTTCGATCTCCGCACTCGTTCCGGTGGCCAGATCGGACGGCAAACAGCCGTCGACGGCGTTCAAGATATGGACCGACTTCCACTCCTGCCCTTTCGCCGAATGAATGGTGGAGAGGATGAGATAATCCTCATCGAGCAGCGGCGCGCCGGCGCGATCACTGGTCGCCTCCGGCGGATCGAGTGTGAGTTCGGTAAGGAAGCGCTCGCGGCTCGGATAGGTCACAGCGATCTGCACGAGCTGATGCAAATCGGCCTGCCGCAGGCTTGCGTCATCATGAATGCGATCGAGATGTGGCTCATACCAGCGGCGCGCGAGATCGAGCTCGGCGGGCCATCCCGCCGCGCCCGAACGCAGCAAACGAACCGCCTCGACGAATAACGGCCAATGCTCCGCGGCGGCGGCGGGCGGTTTCATGCCGTCGAGCGCCTCGACCGGATCGGCGACGGCAGCGACGCGGTCGAGCGCCTTGGCCGCGATAGCCGGCCCGATGCCGGGCAGCAGCTGGATGACGCGAAAGCCGGCGACGCGGTCGCGCGGGTTTTCGGTAAACCGCAGCAAGGCCAACATGTCCTTGATGTGCGCGGCCTCGAGGAATTTCAGCCCGCCGAATTTGACGAATGGGATGTTGCGGCGGGTCAATTCGACCTCGAGCTGACCGCTGTGGTGCGAGGCGCGAAACAGCACGGCTTGCGATTTGAGCGCAAGCCCAGCCTCGCGGTTTTGCAAAATCCTCTCGACGACGTAGCGCGCCTGGTCGGTTTCGTCGCGCACGCTGACAATTTTGGGCCGCTCGGCAGACTTGCGTTCCGACCACAGGTTTTTGGTGAAGCGCTCATCGGCAAGACCGATCACGGCATTGGCCGCCGCCAGGATCGGCTGCGTCGAACGATAATTCTGCTCCAGCGTCACGACCTCGGCGCGCGGCGCGAAATGGCCGGGAAAATCGAGAATGTTGCGCACCGTCGCCGCCCGGAACGAATAGATCGACTGGGCGTCGTCGCCGACCACGGTCAGACCCTTGCCGTTTGGTTTGAGCGCTAAGAGAACCGAGGCCTGCAGCCGGTTGGTGTCCTGATATTCGTCGACCAGCACGTGATCGAAGCGGGTCGCGACATGCTCGGCGATCGACTGCTCCTGCATCATATGCGCCCAATAGAGCAGGAGATCGTCGTAATCGAGGACGTGCTGCGCCTGCTTGGCTTCGACGTAGCGCGCGAACAAATGGCGCAGCTCATCCTGCCAGACCGCGCACCACGGGAAATTCGCGCCTAAAACTTCGTCCAGCCCGGTCTCGCTGTTCACCGCGCGCGAATAGATCGCCAGGCAGGTCCCTTTGGCCGGAAAGCGCTCTTTGGTGGCCGAATAGCCGAGCTCGTGGCGGATCAGATTCATCAGGTCGCCGGAATCCTCGCGATCGTGAATCGTGAAGGCGCGCGCAAGTCCGATATCCTCGGCATATTCGCGCAGGAGCCGGGCACCGATCGAATGGAAGGTGCCGGCCCAGGCGATCGCATCCGACAGGCCCGGCGAACGGCCGCGCGTTGCATCGGCGAGAATGCGATCGACCCGGCGCGTCATCTCCGCCGCCGCGCGGCGCGAAAAGGTCAAGAGCATGATGCGGCGCGGATCGGCGCCACTCTCGATGAGATGCACGACGCGATGCGCCAGCGTCGCGGTCTTGCCGGAGCCGGCGCCGGCAATGATGAGAAGCGGGGCGGACTGCGCAAGGGGCAGCCCACCGTGCTCGACGGCGCGGCGCTGTTGCGGATTGAGCTTGTCGAGGCGCGCCGCCAGCATCGGTCACGAATCATTCGGGAACGGGGATTCACTGAATCACGGTCCCGTTTTGTTCGCAACCGGCGCAAATTCGTCGACGCGCGGCCGTGACCGAGCGTCGACATCGTATCGCCGAAGCTTCGCGGCGCTTCGTCTTACTTGGCGGCGGCGTGACCGTGGCTGAAGGCCTCGATCATTTTCTTATTGAAGGCCGGGAGATCGTCGGGCTTCCGCGAGGTCACCAGATCGGCATCCGCCACCACTTGCTCGTCGACCCACTTGGCGCCGGCGTTCGAGAGGTCGGTCTTGAGCGACGGCCAGGACGTCATTTTCTTGCCCTTGACCCCGCCGGCGTCGATCAGTGTCCACGGTCCGTGGCAGATCGCAGCAATCGGCTTTCCCTCTTCGACGAAATGGCGGACGAATTCGATCGCTTCGGGAACAAGCCGTAGCGCATCCGGATTGATGACGCCGCCCGGTAAGACCAGTCCGTCGAAGTCTTCAGGCTCGGCATCATCGAGGGTTTCATCGACGGGAATCTTGCTGCCCTTGTCGTGGTGCTTGAACGCTTGGATTTCTTCGTCCTTGTCGGACACAACCTTGACCTCGGCGCCGGCGTCCTTGAGCGCCTTCATCGGTCCGGTGAGTTCGACCTGCTCGACGCCGTCGGTTGCGAGCACCGCAATGGTGCATCCTTTCAATTCTCCTGCCATGATCGGCTCCCTGCTGTTGAATTGCTGGGGCAACGTCGCGCCATCACACGCGGTTCCGGGACGCGCCGGCGTGCGCCAATGGAACTTGCCGGAATTCGATCGATTGACAGCGGGAGATCGTGATGGCTCTGCCGCTACGCCTACCCTTTAGCCCCATGGAAGCTCTTTCGGTCGATGAAATACCGACCGGAACGCAATGGCGCTACGAGCCGAAATGGGACGGCTTTCGTTGCCTCGCTTCTCGCGACGGCAATAAAATTCAGTTGCAGTCGAAATCCGGTCGCCCGATGACCCGTTATTTTCCGGAATTAGTCGCGGCGCTGGCTGCGCTCAAACCCGGAAAATTCGTTCTCGACGGCGAGATCGTCGTTCCCGCCGACGACGCCTTTTCTTTCGATGCGCTTTTGCAGCGCATCCATCCGGCGGCGAGCCGCATCCGCAAATTATCGCTCGAAACGCCGTCCCTCCTGATCGCGTTCGATCTCTTGGTCGGAGCGGACGGTCGCCTGCTTACGGATGAACCCCTCGATGCACGCCGGGAAGTGCTGGAAACGTTTTACCGGAAATACTGCCGTGCCTCGGAATCCCTGCGGCTTTCACCGTCGAGCACCAAGCGCGGCAAAGCAAAGGCATGGCTGCGGCGCAGCGGCGCAACGCTCGATGGCGTCATCGCCAAACGGCGCGACTTTGCTTATCGATCGGGCGACCGCACCGGCATGCAGAAGATCAAGAATTACCGCAGTGCCGACTGCGTGGTCGGCGGCTTCCGCTATAACGAAGGCACGACCGTCGTCGGCTCACTCCTGTTGGGCCTCTATGACAAACGCGGTCTGCTCAATCACGTCGGCTTCACCTCGACCATCAAGCGGCAGGACAAACCCGCGCTCACCAAAAAGCTCAAGCCTTTGATCGGTCCGCCCGGCTTTACCGGCAATGCGCCCGGCGGACCGAGCCGCTGGTCGACCAAGCGCTCGAGCGAATGGGTGCCGCTGAAGCCAAAACTCGTCGTCGAGGTCGGTTACGATCATTTCAGCGGCGATCGTTTCAGGCACGGCACGCGGCTTTTACGTTGGCGCCCCGATAAGGGGCCAAAGCAGTGTAGCCTGGATCAAGTCAAGCAAAAGAAGGCCAAGCTCATGGCCCTGCTGGACTGACTCGCATTCTCCGCACCGTCCTTTATAGTTTGTGCGTGCGCCATCCCCTACTGTTTCCCCTGCATCTATCACGCGTCGCAGAAACGCCGCCATGATCACAGCACCCTCCCCGACGAGCGTCGCGCTGCTGCTGGGCTTGAGCTTCTTCCTCGGGCTCGCCTTCGAGGAGTTCTTCGCGCACACCGACGAGCGGCGGCCGGGCGGCATCCGCACGTTTCCCCTGCTCGCGCTCGCCGGCGGCGCGCTTTATCTGTTCGACCCCGTCCATTTCCTGCCCTTCACCGCCGGCCTCCTGGTCTTGGGCGCCTGGTTGTTCGTCTATTACGGCGCTCATGTCAGCGAGCATGAGAAACATACCGCCGACGATGAAAATAGCGATATCAATGTCGGCCTCGTTATTCCCGTGCTTAACGTGCTCGCTTACGTGCTCGGCGCCGCCGCCCTGGCGCTGCCGCCGTGGGTGGCGGTCACAATCACCGTGGCGGCGGTTCTCTTACTCACTGGCCGCGAGCAGCTGCACGCGCTGGCGCGCCGGGTGGAGATCAAGGAAATCGTCACCGCCGGCGAATTTCTGATTCTTACCGGGATTGTGCTGCCGCTGTTACCGAACCATCCGGTGACGACGCTCACCGCGATCACGCCGCGTCAGGTCTGGCTTGCGCTCATCGTCGTCTGCACATTTTCCTATGCCAGCTACCTGGCGCAGCGCTACTGGGCAGCCGCGGCCGGCGGCCTGTGGATGGCGGCGCTCGGCGGCATGTATTCATCGACCGCGACGACGGTCGTGCTGGCGCGGCAGGCCAAGGCCGATCCGGCGCTCAAGCGGCAGGCGCAAGCCGGCATCACGCTTGCCACCGCGATCATGTATTTACGCATTCTGGCTGTCGTCGCGATCTTCAATTTCGAGCTGGCACGAGTCTTGGTGCTGCCGCTCTGCGCGCTGTCGCTCGTGGGCTTTGCGATCTGCGCGTTGCAATATCGATTCGGCACGTCGGCGCCGGATGCGCCGAAACCGGCTGCGATGCAGCCCGCGGTGAGCGGCAATCCCCTCGAGCTCGGCGCGGCGGCCGTGTTTGCCGCTTTGTTCGTCGCGGTCTCCATTGTCTCGGCCGTCGCCAAGTCGCATTTCGGGATATCCGGCATCTACGGGCTTGCCGCCATTGTCGGCGTTACCGATATCGATCCGTTTGTCTTAAACTTGGCGCAGGGCGGCGTCGGCGGCCTGCCGGGGGCCGAACTCGCAGCCGCGATCCTGATCGCGGCGTCGTCCAACAATGTCCTCAAAGCGGTTTACGCCGCCTCGTTCGCCGGCGGCAAGGCAACCGCCGGCAGCGCGGCCGCGCTGGTTTTGCTTGCCGTCGCCGGCGTCGCGATTGCGATCGCGATGGCGATGTGGCCGCTGTAGCCCGAAGACTCGCGACGCAGACCGCCGATCAGCGGATGGCCTGATCGCTCTGAAATTGGGTCGTAGAATTGCAATTCTTCTCTGCCGCTTCGCGCTGCACCAGTTTTTCATCGCTGCGCACCGATTCGTAATCGGCGCGATAGGCAAGAGAACCGATCACGGCGCCACCGCCGCCGCCCTGGTTCGCCCTATCCATCAGGTCGCGCAATTCCTTCTCGCGCGCGACCAGGACCTTCCATTGCGCTGCAAGATCATTGCAATGATAGGCGCTGTAGTGGCCCGGGTCGACCAACAGCGAGCCCGCTCCGTTGGTGCACCCGGCGAGCGCGGTGGCAACAATGCCGGCGAACAGCCAATAAAGTGCGCGGCAGGACCGGCGCGCCGGCGGCGAAATCGAAAGGTCGCGTTGCAGCCCACCGACCTTAGGCCGCGTATGAGCGATGTCGCCGGCAAGTCTCATCAAAAACGGCCCACCCGCACCAAACTGGCACGCTTCCCCGTACCCATTTCGCAGTTTCCTGCGCCGCAAATATGGCATGGTTGCCGCTCGCGGGCGATGCCGCGCCAGCCAGGATCAGCGGTTATCGGGAAATTTGACGCCGAAGGTCAGTCCGTCACGCCAGATCAGGCGGCAGTGCCGACGCGCCGCGCCGTTGGGCGTCAACAGCAGAAGAAACCGGTCCGGCAGTTCGACGTCGTCCTTGAGATTAAGCCGCGCTCCGCTATCCGAAATATCGGAGATCGCACAGGCAAAAGCGGGAGAATCTTTGTCCTTCTGGATTTTTGCGGTGTAGTTAAAATGATGCCGCCGCTTCTTACGCAATTCAGCGCGACTGGTGCCGGCAGCGGCCATTGAAGCCTCCCACCACCTGCTTGAGCGGCAAGCGATGCAATTAAAGAGCCTAGAAAAATCACATTAATGCCGCGTAAATCGGCCCCGCCGGGTCATAATCCGCCTTACGTCGCAAAGGGTTGAGCCCGGGCGCGGCAACGTCTCACTCTAGCCAAATGTGTCGCTAGTGTTACATTCCGGTGTGGGCATGATGACAGCGCGAGTTAGCCGATGAGCTTTGATTGGATCACCTGGTCGAATCCGGTCGCGATCTGGTGGATCTTTCTGCTCGCCGCCAGCGCGCTCAATATCGCGCTATTGCTCGGCCTGCACCGCTCCTATCGCAACAATGTCTTCGGCGGCGGCGCGCGCGTCTTCGCGGTCGAACCGCTCTTGCTGCTGTGCGCCATCTATGTGTTCGGCTGCGCCTTCCGCTCGGTTCTGCCGCGGGCCGACGTGCAGCGAATTTGTCTGTTCGACACCTGGCTTTCGAGCGTGCTGATCGGCCGCTCGGTCGCGACACTGGCCGAACTTTGCTTTGCCCTGCAGTGGGCCATCGTGCTGCGCGAGCTGGCCAAGATCACCCATTCGGACACCGCCAAGAATATCGCCAAGCTGATCGTGCCGCTGATCGCACTGGCGGAATGCTGCTCCTGGTATGCGGTGATCTCGACGAATTTCCTGGGCAATGTTCTGGAAAACTCGCTGTGGACCGTGACGTTTACGCTGATCGCCGTCGCGCTTGTCCGGCTCGCGCTGAGCTTCCGCGGGCTGGCGCAATTCGCCATCGCCGCGACAGCTGCCGGCACGGCGGCCTATGTCCTGTTCATGTGCGGTTTCGACGTGCCGATGTATTTTGCCCGCTGGCAGGCGCAGCTGGCCGACGGCACGCAATATCTCGGACTATTCGCCGGGCTGCACGACCTCGCGGCCCGCTGGGTCGTCACCCACAGCATCGCCCGCTGGCACGATGAGATTCCGTGGATGTCGCTCTATTTCAGCGTGGCGGTGTGGACGAGCCTTCTGCTCGGCGGCTTCGGCCTAGTGCGGCACCTCGTGCCGCGCTATCGCGTCGGCCGGCCGCTCGTCCGCGCGACGCGGCGGCCGGTGCCCGTCCCGGTGCGTTCGTCCTGACGAATTTTTACGGCGCGCCATAACGATAGGCAGTCCGCCGCGAATCCGATACCATTTTTGTGCTGATTCGTACGCCTCGCGTTATTGACGGCCGTGGAGGTGACGGGATGATCATCACAGTGGCCACCATGAAAGGTGGCAGCGGCAAGAGCACGCTGGCGAGTTGCCTTGCGGTGTATTGGCATTTGCGCGGCCGGCATCCGAGCCTGATCGACGCCGATCCGCAACGCTCGATCGTGCGGCTCGCCGCGCGCGAGCGCGCACTCGGCGGCGTCAGCGTCGTCGAGGACGCCAGCGACGACGCCTCGAAGACCGCGCGCCGCCTCGAAGGCGGCAACGGGCTCGTCATCATCGACACGCCGGGCTTTCGTTCGCGCACCACGCTCGACTGCCTCTCGATCGCCGACTTTTTGCTCATCCCGGTAAAGCCGTCGCCGTTCGACGTCGACCGAATGCTGGACACCGTGAGCATCCTGACCAACCGCAGTGATGGGCGGCAGCCGCTGTTCCGCTGCGTGCTCACCCAGACCACGCGCGAATCCGTCATCGCCAAGCACATTCGCGCCGAGCTGACCAGCGCCGGACTGCCGGTGCTCAATAGCGAGATGGCAAACCGTGTCGCCTATCCGGAAGCCGCGCTATGGGGCGCAACCCCGAGCCTCATCAGCTGGAAAGGGCCAGCCGCCCGCGAAATCGCGGCAATAGCCGACGAGATCGACGTGGCGCTCGGCGCACAACAGGCCGCCGCATGACCCGCAAACCGCTTCCCAAGGCCATCACGCGACCGCTCGGCAATGTCCGCAGCTTCGACCGAAGCGTCGCCGCCGAAACCGCGTTGGCCGAGCCAAGCGCCGCCGCGCCATTCGACAAGATCGAGGCCGAGCCGACGCTTGCGGTCTCATCGGCGCCCATCGCCAACGATGTCGCCGCACCGGCGCCCGAACTTTCGCAACAGTTCGCGGCGCGCCGCCGCGCGTTGGCGCACAAGATCGTCAGCCGGCACAAGAACTATGCGGCGATGGGCGGGCTGGTGCCGTTGCCGGTCGTCAATATCGCCGGCATCACCGCCATCAACTTGCGCATGGTCAAGCAGTTGAGCACGCTTTATCAGGCGCCGTTCGAGCGCGACCGCACGCGCTCGCTGATCGTCGGCCTGATCGGCGGCGCCGTGCCGACCGGAGTTGGCGCCGCAACCTCGTCGACCTTGATGTGGATCGTGCCGGGCGGCATGCTGCTGGGTCTTGGCGCCACGGCGCTTACCGCCGGCGCGCTGACCCGCGGCATCGGCCTCGTTTTCATCGAGAGTTTTGAGAGCGGCGCGCAGGCCAGTTGATCCGGCCTTTGCCTTCGCGGCCAACGGGATGACGGCTTAAGGCTTCCGCGCCGTGAGGCCGATCATCGCGGACATGCCGCCGTGCGAAGAGCCCTCGTGGATCTCGCGCTCCTCCTCGACGAATTTCACGTCGCGAAAATCGCCGAACGCCTTTTCCAGCATCGCCCGCGTATAGAGGTTCGCGAGCTCCTTCGGTCCGCCGGTGCCGTAGTCCAATTGCTTGGGCGTGTAACCGTGGACGATCAGAAGCCCGCCGGATTTGAGCGTGCGGCGCATGCCGGCCCATTTGGCGGCGCGCTCGGCCGGCGAACTGAACTGCGTAAAGATTTCGACGACCACGTCGAAGGCGTCCGCCGGATAATCCCAGGCATGCACGTCGACCTGCCGGAAATCGACGTCGACCCCGCGCTCGCGCGCCAACGCGCGCGCCTTCTTCTGCGCCGACGGCGAGAAATCAATCGACACGACGTCAAGACCTTGCTCGGCGAGCCAGACGCCGTTCCGCCCTTCGCCGTCGGCGACGGCCAGCGTACGGCCGCACCGCGGCAGCAGCGGCTTGCAGGAGGCTAGAAAATGATTGGGCTCCTTGCCGAAAGCATAGTCGGGCACCGCATAGCGGGTTTCCCAGCGCTGGTATTCTTCGCTCAATGTCATCTCCAGGGATGATTGTTGCGACACGCCGCATGTGGGAAACGGCGTGCCCGGAAGCAGCATGCGCCACAGCCCCGTTAAATCTTCGCCGGGTCTGCAGGGTCGATCGATCATCCGCGCAATATGGAGAAGAACTGCGAGCTGCGCCACCGGGCTAAGGTTGGCGCACCCTCTTCCGCCACCATCGGCAACGGGTGTAGCTTCTTTTCAGAGCTGCCGGCGGGGTATGCCGAGGTCCCGCAAAATCCAAAGGCAGCGATTGTGCCTTACGGCAGGCGAGCACTCCGAAATAAATCGACCGTGGTTCGGAAGCCTTCTTCACATTGCGGAAGGCACTTAAAGCTCGTGGGGCCATATCATGAAGCTTCCCCGTCGCAGATTCCTGCGTCTGGCAGCGGGCGCCGCCGCACTCCCGGCCGTTTCGCGCGCTGCTCTGGCGCTCGACTACCCGACCCGGCCGGTGAAAATCCTGGTCGGCTTTTCCGCCGGCGGCGCCGTCGACGTTGTCGCCCGCCTCATTGGCGATTGGCTGTCGCGGCGCCTTGGCGGCCAGTTCCTGGTCGAGGACCGGCCCGGCGCCGCCAACAACATCGCCACCGAAGACATGATCCGATCGCCGGCCGACGGCTATACACTGCTTCTCACCAATCCGACCAACGCCATCAACGCGACCTATTACGCGCATCTGAGCTACAACTTCTTGCGCGACAGCGATCCGGTCGCGGGTATCATGCGCGTGCCCAATGTCATGGTCGTGGGTGCGTCGGTGCCGGTGCACACCGTCCCGGAATTCATCGCCTACGCCAAAGCCAATCCCGGCAAGGTCTATTACGCCTCGCCGGGCAACGGCACCTCGCCGCATATGTCGATGGAAATGTTCATGCTGATGGCGCACCTGTCGCTCAACCCGATCACCTATCGCGGCATGAACGGCGGCGCCTATACCGACCTGATGAGCGGCCGGGTGCAGGTGTCGTTCGACAATCTGCCGGGCGCGATCGGCTATATCCGCAACGGCCAGTTCCGCGCGCTCGGCGTAACCACGACCGCACGCTCGGAGGCGCTGCCGAACACACCCTGCATTGCCGACTTTCTCTCCGGCTATGACGTCAGCGCGTTCTACGGATTGAACGCGCCGAAAGGCACGCCTCCGGAAGTCATCGCCATCCTGAACAAAGCCGTCAACGCCGCGCTCGCCGATCCGGCGATGCGGAAAAAGCTCGCCGATCTCGGCGGCATGATGCTCGGCGGGTCACCTGCGGATTTCGGCAAGTTCGTCACCGCTGAAACGGACAAGTGGGCCAAGGTGATTCAGGGGGCGAATATCCCGCTAATGGAGTGATTACGATTACAGCGGACGACATTCTCCCGCGCTGCGATATCTGTCGTTAAGCCTACAGGCAGACACCAGACAATTTACCGTCGTGATTACGTGACCACTCGTAATACAGGAATAACCACGGGTGCGATGTCTTGGAGTGTGGGCCGATGCGTCTATTGCCGACAATCGCTGCCTTGATCAACGCGGTGGTGATTCTTGCAGAACCGTGCCGCGCACAGATGCCGGGGAATTTCGCGAGCGTGCCGCAACGCGAGCTGGTGGTCGGCACCAAGCAAACGCCGCCGTTTGCAATGAAGAATGCGGACGACAGCTGGAGCGGCATCAGCATCGATCTCTGGCGTCATGTCGCCGATGAACAGCACCTGCGCTACCGATTCGCCGAGGAGCCAACCGTTCAAGCGCTGATTGATGGAGTAACCGCCGGCAGATTTGATATTGCCGTGGCGGCTTTGACGGTCACAGCCGCGCGCGCGCAAACTCTCGATTTCACGCAACCCTTTTACGTTACAGGGCTTGGGATCGCCGTTCCGGCCGGAGGCGAGCCAAGCTGGCTGCCCATTATCCATACGCTGACCTCGTTCGGCTTTGCCCAAGCGATCATAGCACTCGTCAGCTTGGCGCTGGCCGTCGGAATTCTCGTCTGGGTCTTCGAACGCCGGCACAATGAAGATTTCGGTAGCGCGGCTAAGGGATTGAGCTCGGGAGTTTGGTGGTCAACGGTCGCGATGACGCAGCGCAGCACCGGCAGTTTTGGTCCGCGAACTTTGCCTGGCCGCATCGTGGCTATCGTGTGGATGATCGCCTCCATCGTCACGATCGCCGTATTCACGGCAAGCGTCACGTCAGTATTGACGATAAAGCATCTTCAAGGAGCGGTGCATGGCATGAACGATTTGTCAGATGTTGATGTCGGAGCGGTCGCTGGAACGTCTACCGAGGAGACGCTTTCCCGCTTAAGAATAGGCTATCGAAGATTTGCCACGCCGCAGGATGGTCTGAAGGCGCTGCGCGCGCACTCACTCGACGCATTTATTTATGACAAGCCGTTGCTGGCCTGGATTGTTCGACAGAATTTTGGATCTTCGATCGAACTGATCGATACGACATTCGATCCACAAGAATACGCATTCGCGGTGCCAGCCGGCAACCCACTCGAAAGAACGATCAACGTGGCAATTCTAAACGCGGTGCACAGTGACTGGTGGGAGCAAACGACCTCCCGCTATCTAGGGCCAAGGTGAACTCGGTCGGTCGTGAAATGTCCGCTATGGGTCTTGGCTGTGTAAAAACTCAAACGCGCCCGATAGTGACAGAAGAAACGTCGGTGAAAATCGTCGATAGTTGCGCAAACATTCTCTGGCGAGACCGATTTCAGTTTGCCTGAGAAAGATCATTCTCGCGACTTTTCAATTTTTCGCGTTTTCACACAGCCTAGGTCATCAGTTGCCACGTCAAGTCGGAATGTCCACTTTTCCGAGGCGGACGTGCTTCAGCAATTTGGTTTCGCGTCTCAATCTAGAACCAATTGCTGGTGCGGACGGCCGGAC
>Ga0182024_10004135_pt1 | contig 33757 bp, 33 predicted proteins | sample P32metaG_FD_120480 | JGI IMG/M metagenome (GOLD analysis project Ga0182024, IMG submission 120480) | Permafrost microbial communities from Stordalen Mire, Sweden - P3-2 metaG (Illumina Assembly) | ecosystem: Environmental > Terrestrial > Soil > Wetlands > Permafrost | place: Sweden: Stordalen... | reverse complement strand
TAAAAGCCGCGCCCTTGCCGTCGACATTCCGGAAGATGTTGAAAAAATCGAGTTGGCCCTGAAAGTTTAGGGAAATTGACCTACAATTCAGTCATTGCCCTTTGGTCGCAAAGAGTTTGAAAGAGATTGACATGAGTGAGAAGTATATTTATGGCGCCCTGGCGTTCTGTGTAGCACTGAATATGGTGACTGCGCCGGTGCTGGGCAAGTCGGGAGATTCGAAAACGCCGCGCTATGCACCTGCTTATGTACCTGATCCCAATCAAGGCAGATCGATCGAACCGAAAAATCTGCCTGATTTCGCCACCATATCCAATACCGCCGACAGCGGCAACTCTGGCAGTGGATCTGGCAGCGGCACAGCCTTACAGGCAGAAGCCGCCTCCACCACCTTGCCGGTCGAGACAAGATTGACGCTGGTTTTGGAGTCTCCCGTAGACGCTAAGGTGAGCAAGCCCGGAGATCTTTTTGAAGCCCACGTCAAAGATGATCTTTTTCTCGGTTCCACTCTCTTGTTGCCGAAAGGAAGCCTGGTCAGGGGTCGCGTTGTGGAAGTGACACGAGCGCGATTGATCAGCAAAGCGGCCAAAATTGGGCTCAAACTGGAGCAAATCGACACTCCCACCGGCGAAGTGATTCCCCTTGATGCAGCCCTGGAATTTCGCAAGGGTCAGACAAATGCCCGCGGACAGCTAGATCCGGGCACCAGCTTCGGATCGCGAGTAAGCGGAAGCGTAAAATCAGTCACCGGCATCAATTCAAAAGGCTCCGCCCGTGGTGCCTTGATGGCCGCCAACATCGCTACCCTGGGGGCACCAGCCGCCGCTACCCTGATCGGCAGCTCCGCCATAGCTCTCTTTCGCTCGGGCGACAATGTCAGCCTCACTCCCGGTCAGGAGTTAGAAGTGTTGCTGACAAACGATCTGGGATTGCAAGTCAACTAATAGTCTGTTCAACCGAATACGCTACTACTGGCTCTGAGGCAGAATTTACTTAGTTTCATTATCTTTTGCGCAGCGCCACATGATCACTAGAAACACTTCACATCAAGGAAGCCCCACTCTGGTTATTATTATTGAGCCTGACAGTTAGAGAGAAGCTTCACATATGAACAGCAAGTCCACCCTCGTCGCTTGCGCGCTGACGGCGTTCAGCCTTTCTATGAGCGCCGCTTCATGGGCGCAGAACACTAAGCCAACCTTATCGCTACCGACGCCAGCTCCATCGCCATCTTTACCTGCGAGCACGGAACCCGCTCCCGCTCCCCCGGCTCCCGCCTCCGCAACCGAATCGAGCAATGCAAAAACTGAACCAGCAGGAAATGCTCCCTTGCGTGGTCCCATTGCCGATGATAAGAGCACTAAGCCCGCTGCAGCGGATAAAAGCACCAAGTCCGCCGATGCTAAAACCGCTAAGTCCGCTTCTGCGGATAAAACCGCCAAGCCCCCTGCAGATGATAAAGCCGCTAAGTCCGCTCCTGCGGATAAAGCGGCTAAGGCAGCTGCCCCCGATAAGACCACTAAGCCGCTGGCTGCCGACGATAAAACCACTAAGTCCGCCGCCGCTGATAAAACCGCTAAGCCCGGTCTCACCAAGGAGCAAGAAGCAGCGAACACAGCAGCGGCTCTTGATCAAGCACCCAAGGGATTCGCCGCCAAATTCCCAAAATTCAAATGGTTGCGGCTGCATCGAGCAAATAACGAAGAGCAAGCTGCGCCTGCAACTGGCAAGTCAGATGCTGCCGACAAGAATGCCGCCGCCAAAAGTGCTGGTGCGGGCAAACCAGTCGATGCTGCAAAAGCAGGAAGCGCCGGCAAACAAGCAAGCAGCCAGCCAGCCGGCGGAAAGCCCGTTCCCAAGCCGAAAGGATTCGATGAATTTGCCGAAGAACGTTTTAAGGCTATGAGCAGTACTGAAAAGGAGAAGGAATCCTATAACGCTCAGTCCAGCCAGAAGAAGGATTCTGACCCTAGCAAGAAGGATTCGGACCTCAGTAAGAAGGACTCGATTAAGGGTATTCATGGTTTCGCCTCGGACGGAAAAACTGAAAGCGACGAAAAGAAGAGTGGCGAAATCAGATCAGCAAGCAGACACAGGTCTGCCACCGACCCGCTGGATCTTCGCAAAGTAGACCCGGCTATCTACCTGGCTAAAGCCAAGAAATTGACAGCCCAGAAGAAGTACAAAGAGGCGTTGATTGAAGTCAACAACACGCTGAGATGCAATAAGAACGACTGGGACGCTCGTTTTCTGGGCGCCTACATTTATCAACTGGAGGGTCGTACCGATGAAGCAATTCGCCGATACGACGACGTTCTAGAAACCAATCCCCAGAATCTACAGGCGCATATCAACCTGGGAGTCCTTTTGCGGGCGAAAGGCAAAGTGGAAGAAGCAGAAGAGGAAAATAGAAAAGCGATTGAGCTGAATGCCTATTCGTTGCAGGCGCATTATAATTTGGCCAATCTATTAATCGACGAGAACAACCTGGAAGATGCGCTTAAAGAGCTGCGTGCCTGCGTCAAGATTGCTCCAGGAAATGCCCTGGTGCACAACAATCTGGGCGTCATCTTCGAACGGCGCGACTATTATGAAGAGGCAGAAGAAGAGTTCTTGCGTGCTCTAAACCTGGAGCCGGCCAATAAGACATTCCAGAACAATTTGGAGTTGATCCGCTGGCGCCTGAAACAGAGACCGACTAAGGCTTAACCTCAAGTGACAACTTCAAGTGCCCAATTTTCAGGCACCATCTTTAGTGTCACGCCTCGAACCTGTCGCGCCTCGATCCATTGCTCAAGGCTCCATCCGCTGCTCAAGCTCCATCTGTTGCTCAAGGCTCCATCCGCTGCTCAAGCCTCCATCCGGAGATCAAGAGTTCTTCTGTTGAGCGAGCTGGCTTTCGAGAATGAGGGTCACGGGTCCATCGTTTGTGAGAGTAACTTCCATGTGCGCGCCAAACGAGCCCGTCTCAACGTGCAAGCCTTCCTTGCGTAACGCCTCGACAAAATGCAGATAGAGGCGTTCACCTTCAGCCGGCGCAGCTGCTGCGCTGAAACCAGGGCGTCTTCCTTTGCGCCAATCGGCGATCAAAGTAAATTGTGATATGACCAGAACCGATCCGGCGACGTCTTTTACCGATAGATTCATCTTTCCATCCTTGTCCGAAAAGATGCGCAACTGAGCGGTCTTTTGGGCAAGATAACTGCTATCTCCTTCGACATCTGCTTGCTCGACTCCCAGCAAGATCACCAGACCAGCGCCGGAAGCTCCATCCAGTTGCGGCTTTAGCTGCCCAATGACGACTCCATCGACAATCACATTTGCGCTTGAAGCTCGTTGCAAAACTGCTTTCATTACGAGATGCTAACTGCCTTTCGCCCTGCGGGCACGGGAACCCAACATATTTGAGTGCTTTTCAAGACGCGAAAGGGTTTTATGTTACCATTCAATTTGTTCGCCTCTAACTTGAGCAGAAAAGCTCGTAAATTTGCCTTGTGTTATCAGGCAAAACTTGGTTAGATGATGACGCGGGGTGGAGCAGTCCGGTAGCTCGTTGGGCTCATAACCCAAAGGTCGACAGTTCAAATCTGTCCCCCGCAACCATTTAGAACCTAAAACCGGCACGCAAGCAGGAAAAAGGCACAACTCCTGTTAGCAGTCTTGCGCGCAAGCTTGAGCAATGTTGCGCAACCTTACGCAATGTTCCGCAATGCCAAGTGAGGATCTTGCTGGAACAACTTAGCGGCTTGTTTGAGTTTGGACGGTCGGCTCTAAGGGCCATACGTGTTCCCCCCACTGACAGCGGCACATCTGCCAGCCATAATTGCTGCACCCCTCTAGGACCAGCAACTCGTGTTCATGCATGAGCTAAGCCAACAAAGCGATACTGTTGTTGAAAGCAAGCCGCAGACAGCTGTTTCGACTCTGGCTGACTTTGGCCGCTCGATTGCCTATGCTGGCGTGATTGAGCCGATCAACGGAGCGATTCAGTTGGCAGCCAAACTGGGTGGCGTCGACGTCGGCCAGTGGACCTTCTTGCGCCCTGAGAATGCCAACGGTTGGGCGGCAAAGATTGGGGGAGCAATCGGCATGGCGGCCGATTTCTGGGCGATCAACAAATTGAGCGGCACGCAGACACTATTAAGCAGCTTCAAAGGCGTCGCTCAACCGACTGCGCTAACTGCCATTGGACGGGCAGCAATTGTCGGCAGTCTCTATCAGGGCATCGCGATACCTGTTGAAGATTCGCACGGCAGTCTGGCCGTATTCGCTGGTCAACGAGCCCGGAACGCCATCACTGGTGGTATCACGTTCGCCACTTTGGCGGGCACCTCAAGGTTATTGCCACTGCTGCCAGGGCTTGGCAAAGTGGCGGGCGAGAACACGATCGTAAGCCGTGGACTGTTGGGAGCACTGTCCGGTGTGCCAGCCGGAGTAGCCAGTGCCGAAGCCAATTCTCTTCTTTTGGATCATCGGCTCACTACTGACATAGGCAGTGCGGTACGCGACTTTGCTGTCATCGGTGGTGTGCTTGGCGCCCTGCCACAATCGGCCGCCCAACTGGAGCGCCCGACGGTCGAACAGCGACTCTCCACAACGGAACCAGCCGGCGACGCCACGCTTTACAGCGACGCCAGCCGGTTAATGCTGGTCGATGCGATTCCTCACATCGAGTACGACGGTGAGAAACTGACAAACGAAGACCAACTTGTCCTTCTCAAAGCTCTGGAAAAACTGCCAAAACGCGGGGGCGGACTTCTGGCGGTAGGACCATTTCAGGGTCTGGACATGGCGGTGACCCTGCAATCAGACAGCGTTGTTCTAGCTGATATGAACTCTATTGTTGCGCAAAACAATCGAGCCATATTGGAAATCATCAAGAATTCCGAAAAGGTATCGCAGGTCATGCCTAAGATATATGAGTACTTCCAGACAAGCCATCAACCAGAAATGTGCGATCAGCTGAAACGCATGCTGGATGCCACCCATCATTTCGGCTCTCGCTATAAGCTTGGCTGGGCGACCAACAAAACCGATTTCCGGTTTATCAAAGACCTCATTGCCAAAGGCAAGATCGCAGTTGCCCATGCTGATATCTCTGATCCCCAGACCACAGAAGTGATCGGAAAGTTCTTCGCCAAGAACAATGTCAAAATGGAATATGCCTATTTGAGCAATGCAAATGATCCAAACCACCTGGGCGGTCTTACACCTTATCCGGAGTTGCAGGAAGCTTATGGAGGAGTGATTCGAGCGCTCCAGACAGCCGGAGCTACCGACCAGACAATTATTATCAGATCCGATAGCTCCACTAATGCGCAGCTGGTGAGAGAAGGATGGGCTAAGAATTTCCCCAGCATGGATGCCGATTATATCGAGCAGAGGGCGCAGCGGTCGAAGCTGGAACGGGCAGTGCGTTATGGAGATGATATTCAGATTCTGCCAGATTTAATTCCGCGGGTTCCAGACAGGGGCTACACCTGGGAATTTTTCGTGCAAAATCTCAAAGCATATCGCGATCATGTATATCAAACTTTTCCAAGTGCAATCACTCCAGGCCGTACCTTTGCCACAAAGTATTAGCGACACGCGCTAGGCATCAGTTTTTTCGACAATCCTTTTCCAAGCGGGCGCCAACCCCTCCGCGCCCCCGCTGATGCGTTGCATGGCCGCTTCCACTTCCAGGCGCACTTCAAATTCAGGATCTTGTGCAGCAGCCGCAAGAAAAGGCAATGCATCTCTTGTGCCCACCTCCGACAGAAACCTCGCCGCTCGCCAGCGCACTAGTTTGTTTTCGTCGGCCAACGACTGACAAATCGCCGGCTGTGCAGCCACATCACCAAGATCAGAGAGGGCATCACCTATGGTGCGACGCACCCCCACAGCTGTATCCTTCAACAATGCCTGGCAAAGGGGCGGCACTGCCGCACCGCTGCCGGTGACACCAAGAGCTGCTGCTGCCAGCCTCCTCACTTGCGGATGACTGTCTGCCAGAGCCATCGTAAGTAAAGGCACAGCCTCGTCTTGCGTACCAATTTCCTGCACAGCTTTGAGGCGGATATGCCACACGGGAGATGCCAGCGCTTGTCTGAAACTTTCCTCAGATTGCCCAATTCCCTCTGTTCCTCCAAACGGGGTCGTCCCGCCCTCATCAACACTCGATGCCTGCGCAACAATCCTTTGCAGCGCCTGATCATCCATTACACAAATAATTTCCTCAGCCACTTCCTGCGCCACATCCTCAGCCACTCCATAGCGAATCCCCCAATCAGCCCAATATCTTTCTTTGAGGAAATCTGCTCCCGTCTTATCTTGAATAGCTATCGCCGCATCGTTGAATCGCTGACCAAGTGAAACTCGTTTCTCTTCTTGCGCTGCCACCACTTTTACCTGGATGGGCACTGCCTTGAAAGTTTGCACAAGAACCGCAACCTGCCCATCTTTCTCCAAAGACAATTTCTCAATCGGAGTCGCGGTTGCATCGCCTCCACTCAAAATCTGATTGGCTGACTCCAGAATTGGCTGCCAGGGCGTGTTTGGACGACGGTTGATAGTGATGAAGTCGTTGCAAATGAAGATGCTCTGCACGCCTGCTATATCTAGCAGCACGGCGATTCCATCGGGGCAATCTCGCTTCTCATCCAACGTAAACGTAGAGGGCTTACCCGCTATCGCGTCGGAAAGATTCAGCTTCATGCTGTTTGGGTTCGGAGTTGTATCAATCGATTTTATGCTCATGATGATGGAATTGGTTTATCCTTCTCGACTATTAACGAGAAATGATGGTCAAGCCCGATATGCCGTTGAAATCCTTCGCATTGTTCTTCTTGCAGAGCGGTCGCGGCAATCCACGCATCCTGCGTTGAAATCGGTCTTCCCTTTAGTTCAGCCTCCATCTTGACCTCCGCCCACCTCTGGACACAGATGCAAATCCACGGGATAGACGATGACTTGAAGCAACTGTCGATCCAGTTTAGCTAATAGTTTTGGGCCCCAAGATTTTTTCAGAGCCCAACGTTGCAGCTCCGCAATAGTCATAAATGAGACGACAATTTCTTTGCCGACCAGATCAGGAATATACGCAGCCGCTCTGCTGTGTCCTTTGAACACAAACGACATGACGTCCGTGTCGACCACTACACGTTCAACCACTTCTACTTATGCTCGTTGCTCTCTCGGCGCCCCTCACGTATTGTTGCCACGAACTCGTCTAAATCCTCGTCGGGGGGCCAAAAGTCTCCCTTCAAAGCTTCAATTGACGTGCATGGCGAAACGCCTTGATCTTTAGCCAATGAGTCAATGTCAATGCGCCAATCAAGGAATGGCTGCTTAGAAACAGACTGGGCTTGATTCTGGGCATCGCCGTTCAGTTTTTGACGCAACTGCTCCTGCTCACGTGCTGAAAGTAGTTCAACAAAACGAATCACTTGCTCAAGAGACATTTTTTGTGGTTTGGAGTGAACCATATCGCACCTCCTCAACACTCTGAGTTTACCAGCCCTAATGTGATGTTCATGCCAGATTGGAGCCATAGACTACACCCCTGCCTGAGATTGAAGAATAATCCACATGCGCCAGGTTAACTCACTGACACGGGGGCATAGAAGATTTGAATCAGTGTGGTGAGGCAAAGTTGATGGAATCGAAACAAGCGGCAGTGATGAAGCCCCAAACAAGCGCCCTCCAGCTGAGCGGCAAAAGCTTCGCCTTTTTTGGCGAATTTTCAGACTGGCCATACCGGGCATGCGAACCAGCCGATATGGCCGTGGAGCTCGGGGGAGTCGTTGCTTACGAGGTCACCGCCCACCTCACTTATATGGTAGTGGGCGACAACGAGGTAAAAGGCGCATTAGCAAAGAAGTTGGCGCAAGCGCGCAAGTCGGCGGAGAAATTCATTGACCTGGCACAACTAGCCAAAAAGGATGGGAAGTCTTTGCACTGTCCCACAATTATTGACGAATCCACATTCAAAGAGATGGTGGCGATCGATGTGAAAGGCAAAACGTTTGCATTCTTCGGTGGTTTCGACCTTTGCGATGGCGATCCGGACGCAGGTTTATTGCACCATATGGTCAAATCAATTGATGCAGTTGTTGCTAAAGACGTCGATCCCACTCTGGATTATCTGGTACTCGGCAACATCAGGCGCCCGGGGAAAACGGCAGCCCAGGCTGAAGCGAAGAAGCTTCAAGAGTCGGGGGCGAAAGTGCGCAGCATAAACGAAGATCGTTTTTTGGAACTGGTGCGCACAGCCAAGCCTCTGGAAAAGCGCGCAGGAGACGGCCCGATGGACTTTGGCAGTTTCATCGGTCATGTGCACGCGATTCTGGACACAGGCAAACTTGGACGCGCGCTAAAGATGTTGCGAGCCGAATCGTTTCAGCTTTACTCTCGCAAAGATGATGATGCACTTTTGGGAGTGGTTGCCAGCCAAACCGGCTCCGGCAAAGTTTACGCCAGCTGGCTGACGGCGCATGGGAAATACGGCTGTGCCACTCCTGATCTGGAAGATTGCCTGGGACTCTCAGGCGACATCTGCAAACACCTACTCGTACTGCTGATCGGATTGGTGCGCACCAACAAAATGGATGCTGAAACTGCATACAACTGGATTCACGCCACCACCAGCAAGCTGCCGGGCAAAGACATTCAATTAGTTGCCGATGCCTTTATCCAATACAACGGAGCGCAACTGGGTGAGATTGATTGGCGACCGACCGAGACAATCCCCGAGGATTATTACGCTTTTTGAGAAATGTAAAATCCTCAAAACGAAATTCCATTTAACAAAATAGTGCAGCGCTAGATGCGCTCCAAACAACGAATTCGCCATAAAAAAAGGTGGCTCCAGAAAATCGATTGCTTCCATGCGATTTAATCTCCTTTCAAGTGGCTGCCATAATTTTGCCAAAAGAGTTTGCTACAAGAAGGAAACTCTTTTGGAATTCGAATCATGGGCAAAGACAACGACGATACACAATTTCTCGATCACAATTCCTATTTCGGAGCCTTTCTTGAAGACCTGTCCCGAGCGCGCGCTTTGGTGATTATCCAAAGTGCCTATGTGAAGCCAGGCCGGGTTGGCCTTTTACGAAGTGAGTTAGCGAAATGCACCAGCCGCGGTGTGCGCGTTTGCGTCATAGCTCAGCTGCCAAATGATTGGAATGAAGAACAGCGCCTTGCTGATCTCAAAGCTTTGGAAGCGCCTATACAAACCCTTCAAACAATAGGTGTACATGTGAGCCTGCGCCTTGGTGCTCACGAAAAGATTGTTGTCATCGACGAAGAGATACTCTACTTTGGGAGCTTAAACACTCTTAGTTTTTACGAGAGCACAGAGGGCATGTTGCGCTTTGTCAATCGCGTTTATGTTGAGCGAGCAATGGTGAAGTACAAACTTGATTTTTGCGCAGTCTGTTCGGCGCGTGCGCCCTTGGGATTGCTGCCCTCTAAAGATACATCCCCCTCTGAATCTCTACAGTTCATCGGCAAATGTATTGCCCGGCGACGGCGAGAGCTGGGTCTATCACAAACGGAACTGGCGCGAGCGTCAAAGATCCGTCAAAGCGTGATATCAGATATTGAGCTAGGCAAAAGGAATGTGGAGTTTGATACCTTCCATCGGATTTTCAAGGTGCTCAATCTTCGAATGCTTCCAGTGCCATGGCACTTTATGCGGACGCTCGGAGAGACGCTTGACTATAATTTTGATGTGGAAAAGCAGCTCAACACATCTCCCACAAAAACCACAACGTGTGAAAATCCCGACACTATAACCTGCCTATCACTCAAGAATGCAAAAACACCCGATTTTCTATCACTCTGGAGCTATAGCGACAAAACGATGTAGAAAATCACGACTGCATAACGTGCCTATCACTCAGGAATGCAAAAACACCCCATTTTTTATCACTCTCAAGCTATAGCCACAAAACCGCAGCGAAAATCACGACTGCATAACGTGCCTATCACTCAGGAATGCAAAAACACCCCATTTTTTATCACTCTCAAGCTATAGCCACAAAACCGCAGCGAAAATCACTACTGCATAACGTGCCTATCACTCAGGAATGCAAAAACACCCCATTTTTTATCACTCTCAAGCTATAGCCACAAAACCGAGGTGCGTTGGAGTATTTACGCCTTTTTGGCGCCGACCAGATGATTGACCAGAATCTCTCGCCATTCCTGACGCGAGATATTGCCACCACACACCACTACTCCCACTTTTTCTTTCGGGTTGAAGGTGATCAGCTTGCGGCTGATGGCAGCTACCGCCGTGGCTGCGGCGCCTTCGATGAGCATGCCTTCGTTATCCAAAAATTCAAAAACGTTGGCGACGATATCGGGCTCTTCCACAACCACCCAATCATCCACCAATTCCTGCACCAGAGGGAACGTCATCGACTCCGGGTCGATGTTTCCTGAGATGCCATCAGCAATGGTTTTCTCTTGATAGACACGCACGATTCTGCCTGAATTTATGGCAGTGCTCATCGCTGGAGTGTTGGCAGCGACAATGCCTATCACCTTGATTGAGGGATTGATTGCTTTAGCGGCGATGGCCACACCTGAGATCAGCCCACCGCCACCGACTGCGCAAATGATGGTGGACAGCGAAGGAATCGCTTTCAACATCTCCAGCGCCAGGGTGCCGGCGCCGGCAATCACTTCTTTGTTGTTGTAAGGAGAGACGTAATAACCTTTCTTCTCTCCGGCCAGCCTTTTGGCATAGCCCTCGGTAATTTCGCACTCGTCGCCATGTTGCACGACGCCCACGCTGTAGCTTTGCAGCTTCTGGCGCTTCAAGGGGGAAGCCGCGATGGGAATGCAGATGGTGGCATCTAGCTCGGTGTGCATGGCGGCTTCGGCGATGCCCAACCCATGGTTGCCCGCCGACGCCGTGAAAATTTTGCTGATGTGGTTCTCTTTCGCCCAGTAAAGCGCATTGAGCGCCCCTCTATATTTGAATGAGCCGGTCACCTGCACATTCTCCAGCTTCATATAGACATCGGCACCGGTCAGGCCGCTAAGCCAGTCGCTCTTCAAAAATGGCGTGTTAGCGACCTTTCCGGCGATGCGATTCTCGGCGATCAAAACATCACGTAAGCAAATTGTCTCTTCTAGCATTTATCAGCACCATGATTTTGGAATGCATCATGCACTCCGCAAAGATTTGTCGGTTTAAAAGTGGAGCGGGTAGCGGGAATCGAACCCGCGTGTGCAGCTTGGAAGGCTGCCGTTCTACCATTGAACTACACCCGCACGCAAGCCGATCGTACCATACGGATATAGTGAGATATACCCAGCTTAACAAACAAGTTTAATAAATTATGAGAAAGCCTGCAAAGACCCGTGTTTAATTTGTAGGCGGGTCTCCTAAGTGATAACTTATCGGAGTGCAAATTTTTTTGAAGTCGCTCGCGGGGCCAAGCTCTGACGGCGACCGATGCTTCATTGGTTTTTAGAACAACCTTGCTAGGGAATCAATGGTCACTCTAATTCAGCGCCTGGCGTCAATGTCGGATTCAACTCAAATGCCCTTGTCCACAAGTGGACAGTCAGTTCCTAAAAGACTCGTTCCTGCCCATATCGAAGCACTCAAACCCTATCAGCCGGGCAGACCGCCGGAACAACTGAAGAAAGAGCTGGGCATCGAGCGATTCATCAATCTGGCTTCAAACGAGAATCCATTGGGTCCGCCGGAAAGCGCGCTGCAAGCGATACAAGGCGCTTTGCAAGAAGTGAACCGCTACCCTGAGATGGGTGCCATTGCGCTGCGTCAGGCATTAGCTGCTCGCTATAAAGTCAAGATTGACAATGTCGCAGTCGGCAGCGGCTCGGAAAGCATCATGGCTAATATTGTGCGCGCGTTTTTAGAAGGCGACGACGAGGTGCTCACCTCCCAGGGCACTTTCATCGGCCTCTACGTTCTTGTGCGCGCTCACGGGGCGAAACTGAATATGGTGCCTCTGAAAAACTACGCATTCGATCTTGATGCCATTGCCGGCGCCATCAACGAGCGCACCAAGATTATCTATCTTTGCAATCCAAATAATCCTACGGGCACCATCATCACCCGCTCTCAGTTTGATTCCTTCATCAGCAAAGTGCCAGAGCACGTGCTTGTTTTGCTCGATGAGGCTTACTATGAGTTCACCGACCACAATCCGGTTTTTCCAGATTCGATGAGCTATCGACTGGACAACGTCTTGACTTTGCGCACATTCGCCAAAGCCTACGGCATGGCGGGAATCCGCCTGGGTTACGGCTTGGGGCACGAGTACCTGATCGATTTCGTCAACCGCATCAAACTTCCTTTCGAGCCGAATTGTCTTGCTCAAGCAGCGGGCCTGGCTGCTCTGGCTGATGATGCCTACCTCGCGCGTACGCTGGAAAACAATAAAGCGGGCATGCAGCTGCTTACGCAAGAGCTTGACCGCCTGGGGTTGATGCGCATTCCCTCGCACGGAAATTTCATTATGGTTGATCTGTTCTCGCCCCAAAAAGTGACTGAGATGCATGAGGCAATCTTGCGCCACGGCATCGCCATTCGCCCATTGACAGCTTTCGGTTTGCCCACCTGCATCCGCATAACCGTGGGAAGACCGGAAGAGAACGAACTACTGGTAAAGGCTCTGCGGGCTGCGTGCAACGACTGATATGTTATTGAAATGGATCGTCTGTACCGTTTCCGACGAATGCAAAAATTCGTTTTCGGAAAAGCAGCAAAAATGGAAAGAGATCTCCTCCATTTCTGGTTTTCTGGGGCAGGTCGGAGGATGGGATTTGAAGGCACCAGATGATGCCTGCATAGTTTGTCTCTGGCAAGATCAATTCTCATATAAAGAGTTCATGGAAAAGGAGCATGACCGAATCTTCCTGGACAACAATCAAGCAGCTGTTTTTGAAAAGATTGAAGTGACGCTGCTGGAGCCAACTTCCATCATGCCTGGTGTGCATAAAAACATGCTTGACTGCTTGCATTTAGCAAAAGCCATTCGCGTAGCTGATTGCTTTGTCATCCCGGAAAGAGAGGAACACTTCAACCAGGCGGAAAAGCAGATCTGGATTCCAGGAATGGCGCAAGCGCAGGGAATGTTGGCCGGTTCATATAACAAAGCGCTAGGAAAAGATGTGCGTTACATTGTCACAACCTTATGGGCCAGCCTGGAAGAGCACAATCAGTACGCCCAAACCCTGATGCCGGAAATGCAAAAAAAATCTGAGGTCTCCCACGATATTAAGCGTATGCTTGGCAGGGTGATTGTTCTGGATGATAATTGGCTGGTGGCACCGGCGACAGCTACTCGATGACTTTGGCAACTTCACAGATCCGGGTTCACTTCAATTTATCCGCCCTGACTTCAATTTAGCTCCAATCTGATTCACCTCAATTTAGCTTCGGCTCCAATCTGATTCGGTTACAGTTTAGATTCGCCTTCAATTTAGATCCCCCAACGAGGTACCAATGATCAATACACTGTTTGCAAAGAAATTGACTGGTTCGCTTCTGGCCGTCGCCTGCCTGATGGCAACGTCAGCGCCGCAAGCGCGTTCAAACTTCCAGACGCGTCATATCTTCGTTTTGCCGGGAACCTGTATTGAGTTCGGCGAGGCAAGCGCAACCTTCAACCACAACTCTTTGACACTCTCCAGTGATAACGCGGCGGCTACGGCCGCGGCAGTGGTAACGCCCAACATACCGAATAATGGTGTTGTGGTGACAAATTTTGCCATGCCCCAGGGAACGCTTAGCTTCACCGCCGTAAAATCCACTCCTAATGAAGACAACGATTATGAAATCGTTGCCTTTTATCAATTCGGAAGCGTGGTGCTGCAGCAAGGTACACTGCCGGACGGCACCACCAACTTATCAGTCAATACAGTTAAGCCGGGCAAGGGTAATCTTCTTGCCGTCTCATTCCTCTATGCAGGCTACCAGGAGTTGGGCATTGTTACTGTGAGCAATTTCCGCATCAACAACATACCGGTAAGCGAGTTTAACCTCAACCATCCGCAGAACTGTGCACCATATGTGCTGCTATTGGAAGAGCCCTGCGAGCCGCAGTAATCTTCTTCTCCTTTTACTTTTTCGTGGTCACCGGATTGGCGTGCTGCCAGGTATCGGTGCGGAACGGTGCCACCGGCATCTTATCTGCGTTGTAGAGGTTGAGCGCCGGATTGTCTGCCCAGCCGTATCTGACTGCCACAGGTTTGGACACTTTGTCGCTGCTAACCAAAATCGTCTCGCCGTCCGTCTGGGCATTGGCAAAGACAAACTTTTCATCTTCGCCGGCAATTTGAAAACCCTCCACCGGCAATCCTTTCGATATCAATCCTTTCTCTGCATTGCGAAAGTGAAGTCGAATTTTGCCGCCCAAATTCTCCATCGAATCATAGATGGGACTGGCGTAAGGCACTGCTACATGGTATTGCGTCGCCAGGGCAGCGTGAGCTAACCTGATGGCAATCATGCGCTTATCACGCGGATGCATATCAACCGTGACACCAGAGCCGGTATCAATCGTTGCCACCATATAGAGAAAGGGAATGCGCCGACAAACCGCCTGAGCTTCACGAATTTCCGCCCAAAAACTCTCGCCGGGTTTGTCTTGACGCTTGCCAGCATTGGGTAATTGCACATAGTAGACGGGCAGCGATGGATCTTTAAAGCGGTCACGCCAGTCCTTGATCAGTACCGTAAACAGCAGTTTCCAACGGATCCCGGCGTTGGCCGCGATATCGTTTTCACCTTCGTAAAAGAACATTCCCCGCATCGTATATGGTGTTACAGGGTTGATCTGGCCGTTGAAAGCGCTGCCCACTAATCCCATTCGCCGTGGGGGCGGCAGCGGCGGTGTTGGCGGCTCCGGTCGATGCGCCTTGCGTGCTTCCTCACACTTTTTGTCCCATTCGGCCAGTGCTTCTTCGTATCTCCCTTGCACAATGCCATACTCTTCCTCGGCCTTTTCCGACCTGCTTCCCAGCGATTTAAAATCGGACGCATTATCTGTGGCGTCCCTACTCACCCAGGTCTCAATGGGAGCGTCGGGGAATGTGCCTTGAATGATACCTACCGGCACATGCAGCTTTTGCTGCAACTCGCGACCGATGTAAAAACCGATACTGGAAAAGTTCTGCACTGATTCACTGCTGCAAAGTTTCCAATCTCCGCCGGTTTTCTCCAGTGGTTGATGGGCCAGATTTTCCGGCACTTTGAACAATCTCAGTTCGGGCAGATTGGCGCTGGCAGTGTCTTGCTCCGTATGCTCGCAAACCGAGTAGATAGCGCCCATGTTTGAGCTACCAGCCAGCAGCCAGACCTCGCCAACCATCACATTTTTTACAGTGACTTCGTTTTTCCCGTGTACCGTCAGAGTGAACGGTCCGCCGGCAGCCACCGGCGGCAACGTAGCCAGCCATTTTCCGTCTTTATCGGCAGTAACGATTTTCGCCTGGTCACCAAATCTGATACCAACTATTTCACCAGGATCAGCGGTGCCCCAAACGGAAATAGGCTTGTCTCGCTGCAAAACCATGTTGTCAGAAAACAATGAAGGCAATTGGACGTTGGCACGGCAGGGCATGCAACAACAGATTGTGCACAAGAAAAACAGCAGTAGGTAGCGCATTAAAACAACGGATATTCGGGCTTCAAGCGGATTTTAGCATGCTCACCCGGTTGAAAATATCAGTCAAAACTCAGGCTAAATTTGTCACAAATTTCCACGCTTGGCCTGGTCGCGTTCGATCGATTCAAAGAGCGCCTGGAAATTACCTTTTCCAAAGCCCTTTGCCCCTTTTCGCTGAATAATTTCAAAGAAAAGGGTCGGTCTGTCTTGCACCGGTTTGGTGAAGATTTGCAATAAATAGCCTTCCGACTCTCTGTCAACCAAGATGCCCAACTCTGCCAGGCGCTCGATATCTTCATCAATCTCGCCGACCCTGCCAGGCAGAGCATCGTAATATGAACGCGGCACCGTGAGAAACTCGACGCCCCGCTCACGCAACTCTTTCACTGATTTGATGATATCGCGCGTGGCAATGGCGATATGCTGCACGCCGGCAGCGGTGTAATAATCTAGATATTCTTGAATCTGCGACTTTCTTATCCCGACAGCCGGCTCATTAAGAGGCATCTTTATCGATCCGCTCTTATTGGCCATCACTTTCGATACCAGTGCTGAATACTGGGTGCTTATGTCATTGGCATCGAAGTATTGATAAACATAGAATCCAAACACGTCTTGATAGTATTTGACCCATGTTTCCATGTTGTTGATTTCCACGTTTCCAACAACATGGTCAATCGCTGCCAGACCAACAGGATTGCCGGTCACCTTTTTTTCTACCCTGGTGAATGCGGGCATAAAGGCGCCCTTATAGTTGTTTCGCTCGACAAAAGTGTGAACAGTCTCTCCATAAGTCTTGACTGAGGCTTGCTTGAAGGTTCCATGCTCATCGGTGTGGCTCACCGGTGCACCCGCGCAAGTGGCACCGCGGGCGATGGCAGCCTGGTAGGCAAAGCCTACATCTTTGACCCGGAAACCTACCGCTTTGACGCCATCACCGTGCTGGTGCACATGTTCGGCGACGTCGCTTGTGGCATTGAGAGAGCCGGTCAAAATCAGAAAAACGTGATCTTGTTTCATCACATAGGAGACCTTGGTGCGGTCTCCGGTCTCCAGTCCGCGATAAGCGACCAGATCGAAGCCGAAGCCGCGGTGATAGTAGTAGCAAGCTTGCAGGGCATTGCCTACATAGAATTCCACATGATCAAAACCATCAACAGCAATTTCATCAACTGCCTGGGTCTGTTTCTCCAATATTTCCTTGGCCATAGAAAACCCTCACTTGGCGTCCAAACTCAAGATCAACTTTTTCGCTTCAATATTGCCGGGGTTTTGTTTGAGCAATTGCGCCAATTCAGTGCGTGCCCCATCCTTGTCTCCTGTCTGGATGAGAGCTTTAGCCAGCCCGATCATGCCTTGCTCAAACTCAGGAGCCATTTTCATCAGGCGTCGATAATCTTCGATTGCTCCTTTGGCATCACCGGTGGTGCGCTTAGCCTCCGCCATCTTGAAATTAGTGATTGAGCTGAATCCGTTTTTGCTTACCGCTTGCTGATAGTACTTGATTGCTTCTTTCTTCTTGCCAAGCTTCTCCAGGCATTGCGCGCGCATTGTCATCGTTGTGCCAAGGTTGGGAAAACGCTTCTCCACGTCGTCCAATAATTGCATGCAGCCTTTCTCGTCGCCCTTTTGCGCACATCTCCAGGCCTTCAAACTGGCATCAGCGATCGCCTGTTCACCGGCCATATTGATACAGTTGTCCGACGATTCTACGGCGCTAAAACCGCTTGAGCGAGAGGCAGGCGGTTGCCCGATATCACCCATGGCAGATTGAGGCGCATGCACGCTTTGCGTACATCCACTTGCCATCAACGCCGTCATGGCGATAAGGCAAATACGACCGACACTAACCATTGCCCACCTGATTTGGGAAAAAGGGCTGCATCTTAAAGCATAGCAGCGAACAGTCTAAAAGTCGCCAAATTAAGCGACTCTTCAGCGCCTCTTCAAAAGCACAGGGCGCTTACGGAATCAAAGGAGCGTGACCAAAACCTTGCCCCTTCGCATCTTTTAGCTTAGAAGCCGACAAGTTGCGATGTAGACTCGCTTCCGGCAATGGCGGCGCCAGAGTATTCTCTTCGTCGACTTCATCGGCAGGCGCTGCTTTCTCGGTCGCGTGTGCATCTTTAGCTTTTGAAAGCAGGTAATGAATGCGCGACTGCACGCGAGCAACATACTTTGCCGGTACGTCGTTTTGATAGACGATTTCCACCAGAGTGTGAGCCGCGTGGTAGCTATCCCCGCGCTGCTCCAACAATTCGGAAAGGGCAACCCGCAACATCAAATCTTTGGGACGCTCGTTCTTAAGCATGTTAAGACGCTCGATGCCTTCGTCGAGCTGCTCCGGTCTTGCCTTGACCAGGGAAAGCTCATGATAAGCAACATAAAGAGACGGGTCCATGGCAGTCGCCTCCAGCAGCTCGCTGGCCGCTTCTGCCTGCTTTCCCGCCTGGCGCAACGCTTTTGCGTATTCGTAGCGGGCTTTTGCGTCTTGCGGCGCCGCCGTCACCTTTTCCCGAGCGGCATCGACTGCGGCGGTGCTATCTTGAGCACAAGCAGCCGGCCCTAGTGATAAGAGAGCCGACAATGCCAGAATGGCGCAGCCGGGCCACTTAACTCGAGCGATGCCAGAGATCGCCCAAAAATCGGAATTTTTTCGTCGTCGCAGCCCATTAATCGGCAAAACTGGTGGACTCCTCAGGAGCTTCGAACGCGGTAATAGTCTTAGCTTTTTCACCATTTGTCAACGTGGAGCCGCTCATAGTTTGCGAATGCTCAAAATCGAGTAATCAGCTTTTCTCTCGATTTTCTCGACTGCATGACCTTCTTCAGCCACGCTGGAGCTAACACTATCGACAGGCTCGCCATTATCCAATTGCACCTCAAGCAGGTCTCCGGAAGGAATTTTGTCCAAAAACAGACGTGTCTTCACAAAGTTCATCGGACAGGCAATGCCACGCAGGTTGAGTTCATGCTTATTCAGGGCCATTTCCTCTAATGTTATATGCCCAGCGCAGGCAAGAAAGGGAAATCCAAATTCCAGTATCTGTTTACGTTTCCGGTCTCAGATTTCGACTTTGGTGACGATGACTTAGCCAAATCATTGGCCTTATCGAGCGCCAGCAACAATTCCGGGCTAGGTAAAAGCCCAAGGCTCGACGCCTGTTTTATCCAATAGGCAGCTTTGCAGCGCGATTCGAGCATCGGACCTGGCGCAGGAGCATCTTCTCCCAATAGCGCCTGCATCTGTTCCAGCGAGGGGGACCCTGACACAATCGAGGCGGCTGATGGAGTTGCGGAGGTTGATGGAGTTGAGGGAGTTGAGGGAGTTGCGGGCGGTTCCACGCTAGATTGGCTTGTCTTTGCCGTGTCACCAGATGCGGTGCGATCGACGCTTGCAGCGGCCGGCTTAACCGGGCGAAGACCCTTGAATGCCGAGGCAAATTCAGCGCGTCGCGTTTTTGAAAGTTCGAGATCATACACCCGCACAGCAGCCGTGGTGAGAACTCTTAAGCTGTAAAACTTCACATCTAGAGCTTCGTTATCATGTTTTCTAATTGCGTCTTCAACTTCTCTGTAATAGTCAACCAGGCTGCCGTTGGGAACATGCTTTGACTCGAAATCAGACAAAACATTGTAAATGAGCTTGCGTTCCTGAAAAAAACTGCCAGGTATCGGCGGTAGGAAGTTGAGAATTTTATCAACCGTAAGCAAATTGAGGACGGCCTTTTGCGAGATATCGCCGCTCTTGAAGTCGACCACCAGGCTCTTCTTCACGGAAATAGTCCAAAGTTCATGCCAGGGGTGAACGATGAATTTAATCAAGACACTCTCGGCAATCGGATCCAGATCAAAGAGCGTTTTTGCAATCAGAATGGCGTTGATTTTCGCATCCAATTCGGTCGAGTCGGGGTTGCGTGCACAAGTGAGGATAGTGATATCGTCCCTGGTGGTTGACAAAAAAATTGGCAAGCGGGGGTCAATGATCTTGGCGTCTCTGACTTTCTGAGCAATTTGGCGAAAGTTTGCCTCTGCTGCTGCGGTTGGTGCTGTTGTTGGCGTTGATGGAGTTTTAGCAGTTGGTGCTGCTAGCCCTGCCGGAGTTTTCGTCGCTGCCGGCAAGTGTGCATCCGCACAAAAGGCAGGAGACATTAAAGCGCCTCCCATCAACGCAGCAACAGCCAAAAAAGATTCTTCTTTGCGCATAGCGTTTTTCACAGTGGTGACAATTTCAGAGTATAGCAATCAGCTGGAAGGACGCTTAGCGAAACAAACGCCGGGAATGCAACCAAGTGGATCCGGACAATCCTCAACGGTGTGATATCGAAGCCACTCTTTTCTGAAACATTCCCGACCAAGAATATAATCAACAGAGGCGGAGATTATTTGCTCAGGGGTTGTGCTTTCCTCAGCAGCCAGACAAACCAGACATTTCATCTGTTCCAGGTTGCCCAAGGATAAATTAATCACGACTTTGCGAACGCACAGGGCAGCTCCGCACTCGAAACAGTGAGTGGGTGAGGGTTGGGAAACTTCAGTCATAAATAAGGGGAAACTACGGGCTGCCTTTCGTAATTGCCCTACTGGCACAGGCGCATAGTTAGTCTACCTTACATTTGCACCCCAGGCGCCAGAGTAGATACAAGTGGGCGACGGACCTTTAGATCAGTCAGGGCAAAGAAAGCCAAATGCAAACGACGGCAGTCATAGCTTGTTGGATGAGCTTCATGTTGGCACATCGTTACGCCAGCAAGCATCTGATTTTGGCTCAAGCATGGCAGCAGGGACCGCCGGCGCAGTTGCTTTCAGCCTTTTAGCCAATTCGAGCGGTTGGGGAAAGGCACTCAGCATTCCCGTAGCTATGATTGCCGGCGGCTTGACCAAATATGGTGTCAAAACGGGTCTGCAAGACGCAATGCTGGCTCAATCATATAGAACCGTATCGACGACCGACCTTCTCTGGGGAACCATCGATGGGTTGGCAGGCGTAACCACAAGCATTGCCGATCAGCGTTTTTCCAGATCTATGCTGCAGTCGATGGGTCGCAAAGAGCTCGGTCTGGGAATCAGCAACGAGATGGCGGAAAGCGCCGGGCAACAGCTCGTTAAAGGGTCAGCCTTTCAGGCTATTAAGTACAACGCCCTGCGCGGTGTAGTCGGTGGCGCCGCCGGCACCTTCACCTGGAGCCTGCCGCATCGGGCTTATCAGGAGTCTGGTGAGCTGCAAAAAAATCCGTTGCAGGCAGCCGCCAACCTTGTTGGGGGCGTGGCGTTCGACACTGTTTTGGGTGCCGCCGCCGGTGGTATCATTAGCGGTGGCATCACAACCTTGCACCGAACGCCTGAACTGATCGGCAGAACTGCAGCCGCAGTACAGGGCGACAGCCACCTGCTGCAGCTGAACGAACATGCTCTTAATGATGTGCACAGCAATTTGGACATGCTACCAAGGGCGATGACCAAACATGTTGAGCTATCCGAAATAGCCGCGGAGCAGGGCATCCCGACAAGATTCAACATCGCCGGCGACCAGTTTTCCGGGCACGTCAACTCTGCCTTCACCGGTGGTGGCGACGTGGAAAATCGAGCGATCGTGAAAATGGGAGGGGAGAACATAATTCCCGGCAATCATGATTACGACGCCGCCGGCGGCTCCGTTGATGTAGAGCGTTATCCGGCCGTTATGGCTCCGATTCTGAAAGAGAATCCCCAGGTCAGCCTTTTAAACGCCAATCTAGACCTATCAGCATATCCGGAATATGCAGCCCACACCAAACCATATGTGGTGCACGAAATTTTGGGACCAAATGGACCGGAGAAAGTTGCCACAATCGGTCTGACCACAAAGGAAGGAGCGGTAGGGCAGATCAAATATCGGGATGCTGCGCAAACGGCCGTTGATACGGTGAAAGAGCTGAACGGTCAAGGGATCAAGAATATTATGCTCTTGACGCACCTGGGTTTGGAACAAGATCGCAAGGTAGCTCAGGCATTATTGGATAACGATCTCGTCGTTGCCAAAATCACAGGTGGACACAGTCACGATGTCACCGCCGCTCCCCTGTGGGTGAGCAACAAAAACACCATGCTTGATCGGCTGCAGTTTTGGAAACCGGAAAAGGCGATTCCCATTACACAGGGGGGCTCCGGCGCCAATTGGTTGGCTGAGAATCATATTGTCTTCAATGCCGACGGTTCGGCCAATCGGTGGCGCACCACTGGTCGTCTACATCCATTGGCAGGGGTGGCGCCTGATCAGGGTTTGAAGAGTTTTATAAGCGAGCGCACGGCCCCCGGGCTGCAAAGCTTGAAGGACACCACATATGGTGCCTCGACAGTGTCTGAGTACAGCTTGGACGGCATGCGCCGGGGCGAAAACGCATTAGGGAATCTTATTGCTGATTCCAACCTCACCGGCATGCAAAAGCTGCTGGGAGCAGACGGCCCACAGATTGCTCTTGTACAGCCAGGAAGCATTAAGTCTGGTCTTTCGGCGAGCGATATTAGCCGAAGCGATCTGGCAAATGTATTTATAAATGCCGGTAAAGTTGAAGACGAACAAAAAGATCTGGTGCTTGCCAGCATGACCGGAAAGCAGATCAAATCGGTTCTTGAATACGGCGCCCGGGATGTTCCGGGGGTAGAAAGCCCCAGCTTAGTGAACCGCATTGGCAACATCTTGCGGCCTAAGCCTGCGCCTGCCACCGACTTGTATGGCAATTTCCTGCAGGTATCCGGTCTCAAATTTGACCTGGACTATTCGAAGCCCGGTTTAGATCGGATCAGCAACATGCAAGTGCGCACCGCCAGTGGTGACTTTGTGCCCTTATCGGGAGAGGGACAATACAAGGTAATCACCCGTAACCATGCTCTGGAAAAATGGCAACAGTCCAAACTTTTGGGTACCTCGACCCTGGAGCAGGCAAGAGAACAACTCTCTGCCCAGCCTATAGCTGTCTCCCAGGTCGACTTGCTGGGTGACTTCATCGCCGGCCGGCAATTGAATCCGGCTGTCGATTCTGCCATCGAGGGCAGGATACACGATATAAGCCCGGATTACGGGAAAGTTGCCGCGCCGCCCAGCCGCACGGCCGCCGGATTTGCTTTCGTCGCCGGGCTGGATGGCAACCAACCCAATAAATGATGCGATAATCGCACTTGATTTGCACCGGTTCCACTTTGAATTATGTTTTTTGCGTTATTGTGCATCATCAAGAAAGCAAGCTTGCCGCTGGCCTGCGCCGGTTCCTTTCTTGCGCTTTGCCTGTCAGCCTCTGCCGCCTGGGCAACACAAGCTGACGAAGATTGCTATCACCTGACCGTGCAAGGCAGGCAAGTACGAGCGGCGGGCAACCTGCCCCTGGCCCTCTCTATTTTTAAGCGGGCACAGGCAATTGTGCCGAGCGACGCTCGCCCATATTTCTGGTTAGCAATCTGTGAAGATGAAATGGGTCAGCCAGAGCTGGCGCTTGACGCTTATTACAAATGCGTCGCCGCTGCCAAGGACCATCATATGGACAGCGCCGAGATGCGCATAGATCTGGGCAATCTGCTTTCCCGGATGAAGTATTACCAAGAGTCTGTGTTTGATTATCGGCGGGCAATCGAAATTGATCCTCGCATCACGATAGCGCACCTTTTTCTGGCCCGGGCTCTGATTGAGCTGGGCTCCTGGTCTCAATCGCTGGAAGAGTTAAAGGCTTGCACAACTTTCGGATTGAACGAGCCTTCCATCCCGTTCCTGAAAGCGCTCTGTTTGAAGGAAATGGGAGACTATCCCGCAGCTTTGAAAGAGCTAGAAGATTTCTTTGGCACCACCAGTGATGCCATAAAACATTCAACCTTAGGGCGACAGGCCGTTGTTCTACAAATGCAGTTGCGAGCGAACATTCAGCAACCAGCAGTGCCTTAGCCAATTCAGTCCCCCTCAGCACCCAACTCAGCTTCATTAGCCAACTCAGCTTCATTGTGCGCAGCAGCATGAAAAAACGCACTTCAAAATTGGACAGGCAGAAGATGCTCAAACATTATGAGCGTTTCCGCGTTGCCATGACCGCCACAGGCGATGTCGACAAGCTCGTTGCGCAAGATGCAATAGAACGTCTCTACGTCAAAAGGGGGCGGGGAAAGCCGGCGATTATATGGTGCCAGAGCTTCTATCAGGTGCTGACGATGCCTTCCCTGATCATTGGGATTTTGCATAGCGACATGTGGGAGCTGATTGCCGGCAGCTTAACCTCTCGTGTCACAGGAGAAGATTGGAGCAAGTATTGGAACGAGATCTGGCCTGATATTTGGTTGAACAGCGGGCGGCCACTTCTGACTGGGATGAATCAGACCAGCAGAATGTCAGCATTCTACAAGTCTCTGGAAGATCCATTGATCGCACAAACAAAAACCCAATTCGGCAAAGCTTTGCACTCAGGGCGGCTGGACAATATGCAGCGATCGCTCAAACGTGAGATGTACAGACGCTTCTGGGCACGCTACGACATCGGGGATGATTTCTGCAAGTCTGATTGGGCGAATCTGAAACTCGATATTTTTGCTGAAATGGATTACGTGCGCAATCAGAATTCCTCTTGGCCCAGCTGGAAAGAGATAGGGCAACTCGATGAAGAGATGAACACGCTAGGTGTAGAGATCGCCAGATTGTTCGACCTTCTGGCCGGAAGTCTTGGCGGCGAACCTGGAGGACAGGCGAGTTTCATTCTCGATCTGCCTGCTGGTTTGCCCTGGCTCGCTACGGCATCTTTACTCTTGCAATCATGGCCGCAGCATTTCCGGAGCGCAGTCGAGCAAGTGAGCATGTGGCTCGATATTGCCAATAATTCAAGTGCTCTATTGTGCCTTGACGGTCTCGCCTTCGTCTGTGAGAAACCCACCGCCTTCCACATAACGCAGCTGCGCCGCTTGCATAATGCCGACGGTCCAGCGCTGGCATATGCTGATGGTTTCGCAGAATACGCCTGGCAGGGTGTGCTGGTGCCGAAATTCATCATTGAAGATCCAAAATCTATCACTGTTGAACTGATTGAATCCAACCAAAATGTCGAGATCCGACGAGTCATGCTCGAACGTTACGGAAGCGAGCGCTACATCAAGGACGCTCATATCGATCCAATACAAGAAGACGAATATGGCAGGTTGTATCGCCGAGAACTGCCAGGTGATGAAGCGCTGGTTATGGTTAAGGTGATTAACTCCACGCCTGAGCCCAACGGCACTTTTAACGAGTACTTCTTGCGCGTGCCACCGCATATAGAGACAGCAAAGGAAGCGGTGGCTTGGACTTTCGATCTGGAGCCAAACGACTACAATCCCCTTGTCCAGACCTGAGCACCCGGTAACGATTGTTCCGTACAAACTTAGCTTCAGCCGAAAATTATGTTGCATGCCAGCTTCTATGGCTGGAATGACGCAAGACCACCGGTTGCTATAATGATGCACAAAATTCATTGATGATTATTTGAGGAGACCGCTATGACGATTTTGAAGATGAACGTGCAAGCACTTTCCACGCTGGCGATGGTAATGATGATCGCCGCATCGTTCTCTACGTTGACGCCTTCCGCTTGGGCCAAGCATCACAAGGCTGATACGAGCGCGAGCAATGAGAGCTCTTTGGCCTGGTCCACCGATTTGCCTCAAGCATTACAGCAAGCTCAGGCTTCGCAGAAATATGTGCTCGTGGATGTTTACACCGATTGGTGCAGATGGTGCAAAAAATTGGATCAGTCCACTTATCCTGATCCCAGAGTGAGCGAATTATTGAACAAATCATTCATATGCGTCAAAGTGAACGCAGAAAAAGGCTCAGGTAGAGCGATAAAGCAGAAGTATGGCGTCACCGGATACCCATTCATCATCGTTCTCAATGCAGACGGAACGGTGCGCGGTCAAATTCCTGGGTATCAGGGCGCATCCGCATTTAGCCGCACCCTCAGTCAAATCATCCAGGGGTCGTCGACCAACTAAGATCCCCTTGTCCAGACCTGAGTGTATCTATATTTTGGAAAAACGACAACAGCGGTATTCAAATGCACAAAATTCAGGCCAAAAATAGAACCTGCGCTGGAATAATGTTTTTGTTGATGCTCAACTTGAGCCAACGAGTGTGCGCAAACACAAACACCGAAAGTCCTTATAAATCCGAGTGGATTGGAGTTGCCTCATATCAAGGATATAGTCGCGAAGGCACCATAACATGGACCAATCCGCCGACAGCCAAATTCTGGAGCGTGTGCACGTTGAAAGGTCCGCCCGGTGAAATCATTCCGATACGATATGACTTCGGAAACTCAGAAAGCCTCGTCAACGAAAAAATGGTACCACTCAAAAATTGGAAGTTCGAGGACGGTGTCATGCCGAAGAAGGATTCCAAATGGATCATCCTCATTCCTTTTGCGGTGCCAAAACATGGTGCATTCCAAACGTTTCAAGGGCCCACAGATGCCGGCGTAGTTCCCCCATAGATCGGATGCCGATATTTGCCTACCATAGGTCTGCCAGGAAGGATAAAAATGAGTTCGTAGATGGGACTAGATACCTTATTTCACCCCGTAGCCGATCTGCAGTTGCAGCCTGCAAGTACACTTCAAGACGAAGCCAATCAAGCCAGATTTGGCGATCAAAAGTCGGGCGCGAATAATCACACCTCGAGCGGATGGACTAAATCATTTGAAGGGGCGGTGGCGCACATTCCCAAACCTCTGGCTTCTGGGGTGGCATTAGTGAGCGGCATTTTGGCAAGATTTCCAGGCAATGTGGGTCTTGCAGGCAAGGTGGCAGCGACCGGACTGGGGCTAGCTTATGGAAGCGACTTAGCCTTCAGGCTCTCGGAAACTGGGAGCAAGAACATGAATTCTGCCATAGCAGGTGATTCTCTTGTGCTGGCTACTCTGGGCGCCGGATTTTTAGGTGGAGCCCGATTCAGTTCCTCCCTGGCCACAGAATCATCCCTGGAAGCCCTTGCTCAGCCCAAGATCAGCGAGAAGCTGATCGAAGACTGGACAGCTGCACCCACATGGGCTGAAGGAACAGCATACCCAAAAATAAGACAAGAGTTCCTGGACGAGGTAAAGACTTACAGTGCCGGCGAGCAAGCTCAGATGAAACACGCCCTGGCAGTGGCGGAAGACGCTCACCTGGGGCAACTGAGAAAGCTGCACATCGATAATCCAGTACGCGATCCATACATCATTCACCCTGTGCGCTCAGCATTAATACTGATGAAGGAAGCTGGTGTGCGCGATGCAGAAACCGTTAGCTCAACCATCCTCCATGATGTGGTTGAGGACAGCGGGGGACGCTACACCCTTGCAAACATCGGAAATCGCTTTGGTGATACGGTGCGATCGACAGTCGGTTATGTGACAAAGCCAGAGACAATTAATGGCATAAAACCTGACCTCACTGCCTATTACGCTGGAGTGGAATCGGCGCCGGAGCGGGTTCGTCTGGTAAAGCTGGCAGACCGCCTGGACAACATGCGCGACACGGCCACCATACCCGATCTGGCCTTCCAAAAGAGAAAACTGGCAGAGACCATCGACCACTACGTTCCCATAGCCGAAAAAACGAGCAAGTTCTTTGCCGACCAATTGAAAGAGCACACGCAGAGTTTGACGGCATTGCTCAGACCTGCCGCCCCAACCCAAATCGCGATAGCCTGAAGTGGCTTATCAAACGGACACTGCCAATTCGTCTGCTGGTTTAAGGTGGGATCCCTGATTCCCTGATTGGGCGATATATCGTTTAAACAGGTTCGAGGCTTTGTTTCTCTTGCCTGCTTTGGTGGCAGAAGAAAGTGAGAACCGAGGGCACTATTGTGAACAAAAAAAATCGGCTGGCTTGGTACCTTTTTTTGCTGGCTTTTGTCGTAACCGCTCTACCCGATGTTTATGCCGACGACCAAGCTTCATGGCCAAGCCCGGAAGCGCAGCGATTTGATGCGGAGAAACAGCGCCTCTATAAAGACTCGAGGCTAGTCGAAGAAGCGAGGGTGAAGGCGGCCAACCTTTCTTATGTGATCGATGCTAAACGCAGAATTGATGATGCCTGGCTGAGATGGCATACACCGGCTGGTGGGAAGTTGCTCATTACAAAAGTCAAAGTAGAAATAATGTTCCTGAACGATAAGGCCAAGAAGGACAATCGACAGCTCATCGCTTCAAGCGGTTCAGACGCGGAAGATAAGGCGGTGAAAGACTGTATCGACTCAGTGCCTCTCCCGCCCTTGCCAGGCGGCGTTTACCGCATACAACTGTATTGGACGCTGATGTCAGACGGAAGTGTGAACATGGTTGAAAACACCGACTCCCCCGAAGCGAATGCTTACTACACCGAATTGCTGGGTGGAAAACTATCGCCCCAGGGTGACAAGGTGATTCCACAAATGGACTTAGAAAGCGCCCGCGCTCTGGCTAATCGAAAAGTCGATTTTCGTCCCTACATGGAGGACTTGCAGCGCCGGATTAAGAGAGCCTGGTTGCCTCCCAACAAAGAACATGAGAGAGACCGCGTGATAGTAGTGTTCAAAATTCATAATGACGGCGCCCTGACAAATCTAAGATTGGATAAATCTTCGGGTGAGCGATTTACTGATCAGGCAGCGCTGCAAGCAGTCGAACACGCCTCGCCGTTTAGACCACTGCCTGACGGAGCCGCCGAGAATGTAGATATAGAGTTCAGGTTTGATTACACCGGCGCAAACGGAAGCTATCGTCGACTGTGATCGTTGATGAAAAACCTTGAGGAAACGTTGATTCCGGAGATAGATGGCCGGTGTAGATGGCCGGTACGGGTAGATGGCCGGTACGGGTAGATCTGCAAAACGTCATTGACCGGCATGGGTTAAAGGTTCGTGGATGATACCGCTCTGGAAACAAAGATATTATGCCACCGGCATTAATGCTGCCCAGATTGCCTCGGCTGCACCGGAGCGAGGGCTCGTCATTTGTACGCGATCCGGTGCATCCCAGCTGTATGCATGGCACGTATCCACAGGCGAGCTTCGCCGATTGACCGACCGACCGATAGGTATTCGCGATGGCATGACCTCACCGAATGGTCAGCATGTGATTTATTTCCGCGACGAAGGAGGTAGCGAAACAGGGCACTATGTACGCATTCCCTGGGAGGGTGGTGGCATAGAGGGTGGTGGCACAGATGATGCTGGAATGGATGGGGCTGGAATAGTAGGTACTGGCACTGAGGGCAATGGCATAGAAGGTACCAGCACTGAATGTAGTGGCATAGAAGATCTTACGCCTGATTTGCCCAATTATGCTGTCACTTACAGGATGGCAATAAGCTCTGATGGTTCGACATTTGCCTTTGCACCCACTGGATCAGACCGCGCTAGCTTCTATATTCTGCGGTTCGGCGAGGATGGGACCATTGGCGAGCCCCGTTGCCTGTACACAAGCCGTAAGCCACTCGATGATGCCACCCTCTGTGACGATGGAAGCATCGCTGTGGTGGCAACTTGCGAAAATTCTGCAGCCAGACAGTACGAATTGCTGGCTTTTGATTGCGCAAGCGGAAATCGCATTGCCAGGCTGTCAGATTTAACGGCTGGAAGTGTGCGGGCTACCGGATTTGGCCACGGCAAACAGCTTCTGGCAACAAGCGATCGCACCGGCTTTGTGCGCCCAATTATCTGGGACATACTAAGCGGGCAACGAATTGATTTGCCGCTTGGCGATCTTGAAGGCGATATCCAACCACTGGACTGGTCACGTGACGGAGAGCGGATTCTCCTATGTTGTACCTGGCGGGCTACGTCCCAGCTACTCCTATATCATTGCAGTTCCGAAAAAATAACTAAGTTGGATCACCCGATGGGCTCAGGCTACACATCAGCCCGCTTCATGCCTGGTGGAGACACGATAATTGCTCCCCTGTCCGACTGCACGCATCCAACTCGCATTGTCGCTCTGGATGGTTTTAGCGGGCAAATAATCAGCACCATTCTTGGCGAAGCAAACGAGTTGCCGAGTCGGTCGCTGCGCTCTGTCTCTTTTTCATCGAGCGACGGGCAACTGATACAAGGTTGGCTCGGGGAACCTGATGGCACCCGACCTTTTCCCACAGTTCTAGAAATGCACGGCGGACCATTTATTGCCAGCACCGACACCTACGATCCAAACGGTCAGGCCTGGCTCGATCACGGCTTCGCTTTTCTATCTTTGAATTATCGAGGGTCCGCAACATTCGGGCGCGACTTTAAGGAAAAAATCTGGGGGGATCTCGGCCACTGGGAAATTGAGGATATGGTTGCCGCTTATCAATGGCTGGTCGATGCAAGAATTGCCCAACCCGACGCGGTGGTTCTCACTGGCGCTTCCTACGGTGGCTATCTGACCCTAATGGGGTTGGGCAAGCGGCCAGACCTTTGGGCGTGCGGTATCGCTCAGGTTGCTCCGGCAGATCTAGTCAGCAACTATGAGGACGGTAACGCCTGGACCCGCGCTTACTTCACAGCTGCGATGGGTGGACCGCTGGAAGAACGCCGGGATGCTTACGTGCGATCATCGCCAATCACTTACGCAGAAAAGATCTCGGCACCACTGCTGGTGATTCAAGCGAAGAGTGATTTACGCTGTCCACCCCAGCAAATGATCAAATACGCGGAAAAGATGCGCTCACTGGGCAAGCACTTTGAGATCGATTGGTTTGAAGGGGGGCACCGCTCCATGCCACCCGAGTCATTAATTCGCTTCCAAGAACGATCCATTGCTTTCGCGCAAACTGCACTTCGATACACATCAACCAACATTTGTCGCTGAGGAAAGAGCGATCAAATGCAGAGCTTGCTATAATGCTGCGAAATTCATCCTGCGACCACAACCTACTGTGAGGAGAGCGCTATGCCGATTTTGAACCCGCGAAAACTTTCGGCGCTTGCGCTGGCAACAGTAATGACAGCATCGCTCGCTATCCTGATACCGTCTCCTGTCGGGGCAAAGCACAAGTCAGATGCGCCTACAGCCACTGAAAGCACGGGGTCTGTGACCTGGTCCACGAATCTGCCTCAAGCGCTGAAGAAAGCTAAGTCCTCGCAGAAATATGTGTTGATAGATATCTACACCGATTGGTGTGGATGGTGCAAGAGATTGGATCAATCCACGTATCCCGATCCGGCAGTAGGCGAGTTATTGAACAAATCCTTTATATGCGTGAAAGTGAACGCAGAGAAGGGCTCAGGTAGCGCTATAAAGACCAAATATGGGGCGACCGGATTTCCCTACATTGTCATTCTTAATCCAGATGGATCTGTGCGCGGTCAAATTGGTGGCTATGAAGATGCACCGGCATTTTGTGCCAATCTCAATCAAATCATCCAACAGCCTTCGACCAACTAATCTTCGATTTCATTTTGCTGGTGAATCCATCTCGGTAGACATCTCCGAGCACGAAACTGGGACCTGGACTATTCTCGTAGAACGTGTAACTTAAGTGCTTGAAACGACTGTGCGCATTCAGGCTTCAGCATGTTCAAGCTCTATTATTGCAAACATTTGCCTTTGACGCGGTCGGATGAGCCCTCTGTTTCTTATGGGCACGCACGTGCTGGGAGCAGATTGATCCACTGACTCGAGGATCTCCAGGGTCGCCGGATCAGCGAAGTTGCCTTGCTCACTCCAACAGATACAGATACTTAACTGTTTATCCCCACTCTAAAGTGGCGGATGTCTAAAGTCTATGATGCCCGTATGCAGTCTGCGCATCAGGAGATAGTGGAGATAGTGCTTTAATCACAAGGCGTCCCAGGAATCCAAAAAGGGCTCAACGTCTCACTCTCAGGCTATCTTGGCACAGGTCGTTTAGGGCGGGGATGTAAGGAGCTCAACGGTCAGTCGGAAGTACTTTCAGATTGGAAATTGGTGAGCGGTATTTTGGCACGAAGACCAAGTGCACGTGCAGATTGAAAATACATTGAACGGCCATATCATATTTCATTTGCCTTTCCCATAGACCAAGCATATAATTTGGTTATGATCATAAGAAAAGGCTATCGTTTTGTATTGCAACCAACCGCTGAACAAGCGGCTCTAATCTGCCGCTCTGCAGGTTCTTCTAGGTTTGTTTGGAATAAAGGCTTGGAACTGCAAAAGAATCGCCTCGAAAATGGGAAAAGAGTATTGAGCTACTCTGAAATTTGCAGTCGTTTAGTGGAATGGAAAAGCGAATGGGATTTCTTGAAAGAAGTGCATTCTCAGCCATTGCAGCAATCATTGAAAGATTTGTCTGCCGCTCTGAAAAATAGCTTCGGTGGCAGCAAGGGTTTTCCGAAGTTCAAGAAAAAGGGAGAATGTGATGCGTTTCGATTTCCTCAGGGGACGAAGTTAGACAACAAAAAAGTGTACCTGCCGAAGCTTGGCTGGGTAAAGTTCAGGAAGAGTCAGGAAATCGATGGAACAATCAAAAACGTGACGGTGAGCCGGTCGATGGGCAAATGGTTTGTGTCGATCCAGGTCGAGATGGAAGTACCGGAGCCGGTTCATCCATCGAAGAGCGAGATTGGTATAGACATGGGTGTGATTAGATTTGCCACTTTATCCGATGGCACGTTTGCAGCTCCAATCAACAGTTTGGGCAAAGTTAGAACCAAGCTGGCAAGTGCGCAGCGGAAATTATCTAGAAAGCAAAAGCATTCAAGTAATTGGCGTAAACAAAAGGGAAAGATACATCGAATTCATGCAAAAGTTGCGCGCGTTCGGAAAGACTTTCTGCATAAATTGACCAGTTCGATCAGCAAGAATCAAGCAGTTATCGTTCTGGAAGATTTGCGAGTGAAGAATATGAGCGCGTCAGGGAAAGGGACGATTGAAGATCCCGGGAAAAATGTGAAAGCGAAGTCAGGACTTAACAGAGCGATATTGGATCAGGGCTGGTGGGAATTCAGGCGACAGTTGGAATACAAGCAGCAGTGGAGCGGCGGAAAAGTGATTGCTGTAAATGCAGCTAACACAAGCCTGGAATGTTCTGAGTGTCACTATAGAGCCAAAGAAAACAGAGTTAGTCAAGCAGATTTTAGGTGCGTAAAGTGCCTTCACCAAGAGCATGCAGACCTGAATGCAGCAAAGAATATTCTAGCGGCGGGGCGCGCCGTGCAAGCCTGTGGAGTTATTAAGCAGACTGCTGCTTAAGCCCAGGAATCTCACGTCCTAAAAGGGCGGAGAGAACGTCAAACCATGATGAACCGTTCTCTGTTTTTTCAATCTCGGCGGTGTCATCCTCACTAATCGGCAAGCAGTCAATCTTTGCGGGCAATGAATCTGACCGAAAGCAGATAAAGAATCAGTCCAGAGCAAATGGTAGTTGCAAGTTGATACGGCTTATTCATCTGGGTGCACGTGAGAATTGAGCTTGCTTTCACGGGCGCTTCTGCATAGTTGGCCACGAGCAAAGCAAACACATTGTTCGCCAGGTGAGCTCCAAAAGCTATTTCAATACTGTTGGTGCGAATGGTAACCGCAGCGGTGAAGAAGCCCGCCGACCAATAGATAGCAGCCATGATAAGCGGATCACGCACGCCCGGGCCCATGTGTGGCAGCACGAACAAGACACCACTGAGGGTGGCAGCCAACCAACCTCTTTTGGTTAGGCAACCGAGCGCCTGTAGCAAATATCCTCGAAAAAAAACCTCTTCAGCAAAGGTCTGCACTGGAACCAGTAAAAGTACGATTGGAACGAAACAGACAAACTCAGGCAGGTGCATAGTGAATTGATAGTTTTCTGGAGAGATCAACCAGCCGCCAAATATGCTGATCGCATCCAAAGCCGACCATACTGCAAATCCAAAAGCAACACGACCTAGATTTACTCTCTTTGCTTCAGTGATAAGCGAGATAAAAGAACGATTATGAAAAAAACGAACAGCTAGCCAAATCGCGATCAGGAGGCAAACAAACGTGACGTGTATAGTGACAAAAAATACGATTGGATCGATTCCCACTATCTGACCGGGGCTCTTTGGGTCCTCGATTAGTTCCAATGCCGTTGCTTTAGCCGGAATTTAGAAAACTCGAAGAAAAAGAACTGGAAATGGTTTTGCCTGGTTTTAAAGCGATGTCTGCGCCAGCAAGGGAGCGCTGACACTATAAATGGTGCCT